>Ga0315281_10007421_pt1 | contig 15444 bp, 9 predicted proteins | sample YL17G07_0_MG_FD_204540 | JGI IMG/M metagenome (GOLD analysis project Ga0315281, IMG submission 204540) | Sediment microbial communities from Yellowstone Lake, YNP, Wyoming, USA - YL17G07_0 | ecosystem: Environmental > Aquatic > Freshwater > Lake > Sediment | place: USA: Wyoming | collected...
CTATTGTACCATTTAGAGACACAAGTCTATTTGATTATTCAACGATATTTAAGTTTTCAAAGAGCTTCAAAAGCAACACTTTTTACTACGCCACCGAAATTCGGTGATTTTGTTAGAGCGGCTATTATGGTCTTTGTACTGCCCTGCCTGGCGTGGTCGGCGAACCTGACGGTTACAGTGACCGATGCAAATGGGGCCGCTGTTTCCGGCGCGGACGTCGTCGCCGTCAGTTTCAGTTCCATGGGCCCGGTAGGTTCTTCACTGGCACAAACTAATGCCAGCGGCAGCGCCACCCTTACCCTCACGGACAATTTACAGTATCAGGTGATCGCCGTAAAAACGGGCTACCTTCCTTCCGCCAGAGACCAGATGTTCGACTGGCACACCTGTACCAGTGTGGGCACGGCAGATATTACCAAAACAATTCAGCTTCACAGCGTGACTGCGGCTGACAAGGTAAAAGATGTAAAAGTTACGGTTACGCACGATGTGGCTTCGGGAGATTTAATATTCCTTAATCTGATGAACAAGGGCAACTACGAGCAAGCCGGCATGGGTTTTGCCAAGAGCGGGTGGACCAGTGGTACCGAAAACCTGGTTTGCTACATATATAGTGCTCCTACCAGCAGCCAGGATTACCCGTATCAACTTGACGTGTACAATCCCACTTCTCACCGTGGCAACAGGGTTGCCGTTAACAACAAACCAGACAAAACAGTCGCCGAGAATGCCAGCGCGCTCAACATAGCTTCGTCAAACGGCGGGGCCATGGCTCCGCCGACGAGACAGGTAGAGACCGATGAAAAGTTGGGCGACGTCGTCTTCGAAGGAAGGGCGATCAAAGCGGGAAGCGATACCGGTATTGAAGACGTAAATGTTAATATTCATGACAACAGTAATAATATCAATAATCCCCTTAACATCAATACGCAAACCGATTCAAACGGATATTACTGTTTTTATGAAAGCGCCGATGCGGCAAACAAAATTTTCACGGGCGGGCACCAATACAGCGTCAGTTTTAACAAGCATGGATATATGGGCGACTGGCAGCAAGTAACTTATGTAGGCACTAAATCCACCATGACCGTAACTATGACACCGGTAAACGGCATGATAAAGGGAAAGGTAAACATCAAAGTGGGCACCGATTTAATCCCCATCCCGCAGGCATGGGTAAACGCCTGGGGTGACGGGCACAATTACGGAACAGGCCAAGACGGCCAGGCCGGCTGCGACCGCAAAAACACTATGGGCAACGCGTCCGGCCCGGTGACGAAAGGGAGTTTCCTGCTCGACGGCCTTACTTCCGGAAGGTACACAATAAATATTTGGAGCGAGTTTAACAACCAGCCGATCATCTATAACAATGGGCCTGATGAGGTAGGCGCGGCTGATTCGAACAAATGGGATACGGCCGGTGCCTCCTGGGGTGATGACCTCATTGTTGAAATCGATACAACAACAAACGGCGGATACGCTAAAGTATATAGCGCGACCACACCGCATACGGAAGTTACGTTGACTGACAACAACATTGTCATAAACATCACAAAGAATCCCGATGGCACAAACTCCATTACCGGCCAGGTAACGTTTACGGGAACCACGGATGCGATAGATCCTTCCAACGTTCTCATCGTGGCCCGTGAGGACTACAAAAATGACGGGACCCGGCCGAAATCAGGATTCACGGTATTGAAAGCGGCCGATAAAGTGTCAGCCTATGTGTACAACTATAGTATAACCGGGCTGGCGGACGCCGTGTACCGCGTCGAAATCAAAGTCCCCGGGTTCGGCATGAAAGTGGACAACAACGGCCCGCGCACCAACGAAAATGTTACGCTTAAGGCTGGCGGCGCCACTACGGCGGTCGTCAACTTCAAGATGGCCCCTTCGGGAATCATTGAAGGCGTATTGCGCACGCCCAAGGGAACGATCTATACGCCGAAATTCGACGGGCCGGACAACTCTAATGCGAGCGTCAATGCCAACAGCGACATAGGCTGCTGGGGATGGGCGCAGATAGAAAAAGACGGCAAATTCAGAATCGAAGGGCTCCTTTCCGGAAAATACCAGCTTAACACGCAAGGGTGGGGAAACGCCTATACCTATGCAACCGCACAGCTGAGCAATATCACGGTAGAAGCCGGCAAAACAACCACCGTCGAAATCCCGTTACGGAGAGGCGTTAAAGTCCATCCCGTATTGTCACAGGAGTTGCCGGCCGCCATAAAAGCCAACCTTATCCCAGACCCGACCATTGGCGAGAGAGGGCACTTAAGCATCGTATATACCCCGGCCTCGGTTTCTCTGAGCGCAAATAATATCGATCAGGTGTTTCAGATAGGCAAAGGCGGAAATAGTGGAAACACCATCTATTACTGGAATAACAATTTTCAGGATCTTTCGCTTGAACCGGGCGCCTATAATTTCTATATGATTTACGAAAATAGTTTCCCGAACAATTCAAACAACTACAGCAAGACCGTTATCGGCAGGGCGAAGAATGTAGTGGTCGACCTGTCAAAACAGACCGACCAGTATGCGCAAAACGGCTCTACCATGAATATGGTGAGCGTGCAGAATATCCCCGTTACGGTGAGTGTGGGATCAAACACCCTCTCCGGTTCTTATACGGGGGCCAATACCCTGCGCCAGGCGGATATGGATGTAATCGCTTCAAATTTCAACCTGTTCCTTACCTATTTACCACGGGCGACGCTGATAGACAACGACGGCAACATACTGGCCACGGGCATGTGCACTCCAACACCAAAGGAGATAGAGGATGCCGGTCTCGATGAAGGAGGAAACACCGTCGATCCTGCCGCAATCAACAAAATCAAGGATTGCATAAATTCCATGTCCTACGGCATTAGTTTTTTAGCGCCGAAGGAAAATGTCAAGCTGGTCGTAACGACCCCCAACTATCCTCCGCTAATCAAGTCCGTTAAAGTACCGGGAACGGTAAACGTAAACATGGACACAGACGTCGGCGCTGGCGCAAAGATCACTGGAACGCTCCGCAATGCCGCGGGCCAAGCGGTGACTGGGGCATCAATACGCATTAAGGGCAGGCTGCTGAACCGTTTTGTAAAATCGCAGGCCGACGGCTCCTACCTTATCCCCGGCCTTGCACCAGGCGTGTACCGCTTAGCAGTTTCAGCCGACGGCTACGCCCTGGAAGCGGAAAAAGTGGTTATTTACAATACAGACACCCTTGTAAACTTTGCATTAACCCCCTGCGCGGGTGTTATTACGGGAACGGTCTATTCGCAGAAGTTCCCCTACCCTCTTGTGGCGCCGGGCGCACAGGTCGTAGCTTATGACGATACGGCAAACGGCTTGAACCCGACGAAGGAACTCGCCATCAACGAGGTGGTCACCGACAATGACGGCGTTTACAAAATCTCGCCGGTCATTGAAGGACATACATATAAGGTCGCGCTGGTGGTGCCGGGCAAGGCCGTGCAGATATTCTCTCCTTCCCCCGCTGTCCCCACAGCTGCGCCTTACACCGCATCGAACATCGATTTTACCTATAAATCGATGGCTCCCAAAGTCAAGCTGATCGCGCGCCCCGACCCGAACAGCGCCGCCGTTACCTTGCAGGGAGAAAGCCCGAGAAAACTCAATTCTCTCACCGCGAAATATAACGAAGGTGCGACGTACAGCGACACCACAGCAACCGCCCTGACCGTAACAACGATAGGCCAGAAATCATACTCGATCACGCTGTCGGACAAAACGAAATCGTATGCGGTGCGTTTTACCGCAGATGACGGAGGAAGCACGCAAGACCTCGATTTCCTTTACAATCCGAAAAACAAGGCCCAGTGCACCGAAAGCATAGACCAGCAGGTAGTGGCCAGCGGCGACGTTGTGCTTGACAGCCAGGGGAATGATACCTCAGGTTTGTTTATCAGCCCCGGTTCGATCACCCTGGGGGATAATTCAGTCCCCGAAATAACCATCAATAAGGAAAATCGTGAAGGCTCTGCCTCTGCCGCGTTTATGGCATCGGACGAAGTCGGCGGAGACGTATACAACATAGACATCAGCATGGACGGATCGCAGCAGAACACGGACAAAACGTTAACGCTGACCGTCGGCTACGACCCGAGCCTCGTCGGCGGAGAGACGGATTCCATAAGCGTGTGCCAGTACAACGAGACGACTCATACCTGGGATCCGATCCTCGGCGCACCGATGGTTGATCCTATCAGCGATACGGTTTCAATAGAAGTGAAATCGATAGCGAACGCCGCGGCCGACAGCGGCAGCGCCGCGCCCCGCCGGACGGCTACCGCGCAGTTCGACGGCAAAGAATACCGCTTAAGCCCGCGCAACGCCGCCTCGTCAAACCAGAAGGGCATCTTCATGGTCTCAAAAGCACCGGCCCGGCTGGCGTACGCCGGAAGCGCGCTCGAAGTGTTTAACGTGCCGAATCCGTTCAATCTGAAGGATAAAACCGTCACTCTTAACCGCGGCGGAAGCATCCCCCAGATCACGACCGGCGGAACTATTATCCGCTTTGCGGTGCCGGCCTCGTTTGGGACCGGCGTCAAAACCCGCTTCAGGATCTACAATATCGCCGGCGAGCTTGTGCGCGAGCTTAACGGGAACGACCTCCTCGCCGGAGGAGTAGACGGCGGCTTCTACTATTATCTCGACTGGGACGGCAAAAATGCAAGCGGAGAAAAATGCGCCAGCGGCGTCTACCTCTGCGTATCAGAAGTAGGATCGCAAAAGAAAGTTATTAAGATGGCTCTGATAAAATAGACGTTACTGCCGATAGCGCCGAATAATGATAGAGAAAGGGTTCGAAGGAGGTAGAGAATGTCAAACAAAAAAGTGACCATTCTGGCAGTTGCTGTGGGGATGGCGGTACTGGTGACGGAAATATGCTCCGCCGGCGTCGGGACCACAGGCGCACAATTCCTCAAAATAGGGCCGGGAGCCAGGGCCGTAAGCATGGGCGGCGCTTTTTCGGCCGTCGCCGACGATCTCAACTCGATATACTGGAACCCGGCCGGGTTGGCCGGGCAAAAAAGCAGACAGGCGACTGCATCATATATTCAATACTTCCAGGGAACGAATATCGGATTTCTCGGTTATTCACAAAAGGTACGCCAGCACGGCGCTTTCGGTGTGGGGCTTGATTACCTTACGATCGGGGAAATCGAGCGCCGGAGCACCGACGTCGACACCAGTGAAGGCACATTCGGCGCCAGCGATATGGCGCTATATCTGTCTTATGCCAACGATACTCTGATGAGCCAATACATCAAAGGCGTGAAGCTGGGCACAAACATAAAAATTATCCGGCAGACGATCGACACGCAAACGGCACAGTCGTTCGCCCTCGATATCGGCGCCCTCTACGCAACACCCGTTAAAAATCTAACGGCAGGCCTGGGCATTTATAATCTCGGCGGCCAGGTAAAATTCATTGACGAGGGCGACCCCCTTCCGCTCGACGTCAGGGTGGGCGGCGCTTATCGCTGCCTTAACAATAAGCTGCTGTTCGCCGTAGATATCGACGATTATATTAACGACGGCCGCTTGACCGAGGCGATCGGCGCCGAGTACACCTTCAAAAAAATGCTCAGTATCAGGGCCGGTTATAAGTTAGGCATGGATTCGAATGCGCTCGGCGGGCTGGCCGGATTTGCCGCCGGCCTCGGCATTAACGTTTGGAATATTCAGATGGATTATGCATTTGTCCCATATGGCGAGCTAAACGACACCCACCGGATAAGCATGTCAACGAAGTTTTAACATATGCGGCATATTTAGCGTGATCGAGTAGGAGGCGTGTGATTAATTCACCCGCCGTCCTCTCACACCACCGTACGTACCGTTCGGTATACGGCGGTTCATCAAAATTAATATGACAAGGAAAGTTGTTTCGTCAAACTTCGGAATCCAAGCTTAACCGCTCAATACTCTTCGCATGGACGAAATTCCTTGCTTCCCCTTTTATCACGTAAAAGGAAAATCCAAGAAATTTCCTTCTGTTCGGCCTGTCTACCGCGCTCTTGTTCCGATTCACCTTCAGCTTTAGCTTGTCCTCAATATAGTGGGTTATGCTTCCCATTACTCGCTCGCCTGCTTTCCTGCTTCCGACGTAAATGTTACAGTCATCAGCGTACCGGCAATGCTTATGCCCGCGTCTGGCTATTTCCTTATCCAGTTCATCAAGCATAATGTTCGCAAGCAACGGACTCAATGGCCCGCCTTGCGGCGTACCTTCCTCATTCCTTACCTTTATCCCGTTCATAAGTATCCCGGATTCAAGGTATTTCCTGATGAGCTTTAGCAACCCCTTGTCTTTGACTTTTCGCGCCACAAGCGACATCAGCTTGTCGTGGTTTACTCGATCAAAGAACCTTTCAAGGTCAATGTCTACTACCCATCGGTTCCCTGCTTCGATGTGCCCACGCGCTGCCTTTATCGCCTGATGTGCGCTATTTACCCCTGTAACGGACTTCCACCGTCAAGCGTTTTGGCTTCCTACATCTTACCGTTTCGCAAACGTTTTACAATCGGCATGCCACATATGCTCTCCGACATGGATTCCCGGTGCGCCGCATTCGAGAGACTCATTGAACTTACATGAACCCTCGTGGCAGGAGCCGACCATGCCATTGACTCCGGGATCGCCGCCTTTAGCCGATCCCTTCATATACGACTCGCACCGCGGGCACATGCTGCCGACGGTTATTGCCGGCGTATGGCATTTATTGTTAATGTTATAGGCGCATTTTAAAACGCTGCAATCCAATACGTTGACTGTTTTCATCATACCCTCCTCTCAACGGATTCCATTGAATTTACCAGCCCTGAATCAAAAAAAACCGCACCACCAGGCAAGGTGACGCGGCGTAAATAGTATCGCCCCCCCCCTTGATATCCAACAATTTAATAATAACAAATTGACGGGGAAGCGTCAACCGCCCCCTATTTGATGTGCGTGGTCCCCGTGACTGTTTAGAAAAATGCTTTTTCAGTCAGTGCCGTTTAGACTGCCGCCGGTTCATTTTCGTGGAGCAGCATCCGGTTCAATTGCACATAATCTACCTTACCGGCACCCAACTTCGGCAAACGTTGCAGGTAACGGATCTCCCGGGGGTGGGCGATTTCCGAAAATCCTTTACTCCTCAGTATCTCCCGTGCCGTTTTAAGCGTGACGGCCGGGCTGTTGGCGACGAGGATAATGCGTTCACCCCGCTGCTCATCCGGGATGGCAATAAGCGCTGTTTCCTTTTGCTCCCCGAAAACGCCTCCAAGCGCCTCTTCGACGGCAGTTAACGACACCATCTCGCCGCTCACCTTGGCAAAGCGTTTCTGACGCCCGATAATCTTCAGGAAACCGTTGCCCGTCATCTCGACAATATCACCGGTATCGTACCATCCCTCATCCTCGACCAGGAATTTATAATTGGCCGCTTCGTTCTTGAGATACCCGCGCATCACGTTGCCGCCTTTCACGCAGAGCCGGCCCGCTTCTCCGTCGTTACCGTCGATACCAGCCACCGGCACCAGCTTGTACTCCATCCCCGGCAGGATTTTGCCAACCGTGCCGTACTCGTATTCGACGGCGTTGTTCATGCTGAGAACCGGCGCGCATTCCGTTGCGCCGTAACCCGACATCACCCGTATGCCGAACTTGCGGGCGTACGTCTGAAAAACAGGATCAAGCAGCGCTTCCGCGCCGCAATAAATGTAGCGCATGGTGTAAAAATCGTAGGGATTTGCCTTTTTGCCATAACCGCTTAAGAAAATATTCGTCCCGAGCAGGATGGTACAATTTTCGACGTAGGCGGTCTCAGGCACCACCCGGTAATGAAGCGGGCTTACGTAAAGGTAAGTCCGGGCTCCGGCAAAGAGCGGCAATAACACGCCGACCGTGAGCCCAAAGCTGTGAAACATGGGCAGGGCGTTGAGCAGATAGTCGTTTTCGCGCACATCAATGCGCGAAAGGCACTGATAGATGTTGGTCACGATGTTCTCGTGACTTAACGGCACGCCTTTCGGAATTCCTTCCGATCCCGAGGTAAAGAGGATGACCGCGGTCTCGCGGTGTTCGTCCGGCTTTGTTCCGTAGTACCTGCCGGCAAACCTGCTTTTCCAGACAGCTCTCAGTTTATCTACGATACTGATTTCAGCGCGCACATCTTCAAGGAACACAAGGCGCCGGCCAACAAAGATATCCGCGCCGATGCCGACGCGCTCGAGAAATTCGCGGGAGGTGACGATGATATCGAGGTCGGCCAGCGCCATCATGTGTTTGAGCGCGGCGGTGCCGCTCGCATAATTAAGAAAAGCGGGAACCTTACGGCACAATTGCAGCCCCAGAAACAGAAGGACGGTCGCGGAAATGTTCGGCAATAACAGGCCGATCGTTTTTTCTTTATAGCGCGAAAAATGTCCCCCCAGTACAAACGCTCCGGCAAGCGCCTTGCCGTAGCTAAGCTCGGTGCGGGAAACGTCTTTAAGCGCTATTTTTCTCCGGTGTTCCCGGCAGAGCCCGATGAATTCCTGCGCCAAAGTCGCCTTTCGGTTCATCGCCGCAAACCGCGTATCGGCAAGATAGCCGTATATCCGGCTGGCCGCTTCTTTGCGCCGTGCCCGCACTGGCAGATGATCGAGGCGAAACGCCGGCCGCACGGAGCCGATATGCACAGTCAAGCGCGCAAACCATCGTTTGCGGCCCGGGGCGCGGGAGGTGACAACCTTGTAGTTATTTTTGATGTGGATCGGCAGGATCGCGGCGCCGCTCTTGTAACTGATGAAACCCGCCCCTTCATATATTTTCATTAGCGCGCCGGTCCTGCTGCGGCGCCCTTCAGGGAAAATCAGAACGGGGGTTCCGGCGTTAACAAAGTTCAGGACGCCCTTTAGAGAATAGGAATTGAGGGTTTCAACCTGAATAGCATAATCGTCTGAAAAAATGAGGCGCAGGATCGGCAGTTGCGCTATATTTTTGCGGATAAGTGTTTTAAAGCGGAGCGGCAGGTATGCCCAGAGCAAGGGGCCGTCCAAATAGCTCCCGTGGTTTGCAACAATGATAAGCTTGTCCGCCGAGCGCGGGATATTTTCGATGCCCTCGACAAACACCCGGTGCACCAGCCTGAAATAGGCGCGTAAACAAAAACGAACCGCCCCCTCCAAAAACCTTTTTTTCCAACCTTGCGCCCCGATCATGCCTGAATACCCCCCGAACATAATTATTGTCGCGCTCGCCCTTATTTAAGCAAGAGACCCCGGCAACCGCCGCAGAGACAACAATTTTCACAGCGCACGCGTTTTATGCGTAGCGCCCTGGTCTTTTTTGAGCCGGATTTCCTTTTTCTGTCGGCAATGGTACGTTTCTTTTTCATCGCATCTCCTAAAATATACTCTACTTCAATTGATACTGCAAGTCAAGCGAAGACGTTATAATGCTTTACATATCGCTTCTTGAAACGTATAATGTAGCTATGGAAAATCACACAAACTTTTTCGGCCTGGGCATTGCTCCGGACATTCTCGACCGATTGAAGCAGCTCCACTTCACCGTCCCGACCCCGATCCAGCAGAAAGCCATCCCCATCGCAATCGAAGGGAAAGACATCATCGGCGTCGCGCAGACCGGCACTGGAAAAACTATGGCGTTCGGCATCCCGCTGATCCAGCGCCTTGCGCAAATACGCGGACGGGGCCTGGTGCTTGTTCCCACGCGGGAACTTGCTATCCAGGTTAACGAGACCCTCCTTAAGTTCACGAAAATGTACGGCATGGAAACCGCGGTATTTATAGGCGGCGAATCCATGATGCTCCAGTTCATGGCACTGCGGAAAAATCCGCGCATAATTGTCGCCACGCCGGGCCGCCTGCTTGATTTTGTCGGCCAGCAGCGCCTTCGGCTGGACGATGTCGGCATCCTGGTGCTCGATGAGGCCGACCGCATGCTCGACATGGGTTTTCAACCGCAGATTGAACGCATACTCAATCTTGTTCCGCCGCGGGGCGACCGGCAGACAATGTTGTTTTCCGCAACGATGCCCGCGGAGATCGTCAAGATAGCCTCCGCCTACATGGCGATGCCGGTCCGCACGGAAATCGCGCCCTCCGGCACCACGATCCCTCTTATTTCACAGGAAGTTTTTATCGTCAACAAAGACCTGAAGAACGTGTTGCTCGAAAAAATCCTGGAGCAGTACCGGGGCCCGGTTCTTTTGTTCTCCCGGACAAAGATCGGCGCCAATCGCGTCGCGCGCGCTCTCCGGCATACGCATCATGCCGCCGCCGAAATCCATTCCGACCGCTCGCTGGACGAGCGCAAGGAAGCGCTGGAGGGATTTAAATCGGGCAAATACCGCATCCTTGTAGCGACGGACATAGCCGCGCGGGGGATCGACGTAAGCGGCATTGAACTGGTTATTAATTACGATTTACCAAATGACGCGGAGAGTTACGTGCACCGCGTCGGCCGCACGGGGCGGGCCGGCCAGGAAGGCCACGCTATTTCCCTGGCGACACCGGACCAGAAGCAGGACATCCAGAATATCGAGCAGCTTATCCGGGCCTCTCTCCCCATCTCGCAGCACCCGGAAATGCCCTCAGAAAAATTTGAACACGGCGCTGCCGCAGAAACTTCCGGCCATGCGTACGGGAAACTCCGGGGACACCGGCAATCCGGACACCCTGCCGATGCAACCGGTGGACATCGCCGCACAGGAAGCACCTCTCATAGACGTAGCTTCCCCCACACCCACAACAAACCAGCCTAGTACATTGTTAAGTTAATTTTTGTTAGTTTTTTGTAGGGACTGTTCCCCGAACAGTCCGGCCGTTTGACGGCATAAAACGGCGCGTTCGGGGAACGCGCCCTACATTGCACAACACCTCCCTTCCGCTTCCGGATTTCGACGGAATTGACAATAAAGGTATAAATATCCTATAGTGTAATAAGAGGCGGCACACGGCATCTTCTGCAGGGGGGAAACATGAAGATAGCACAGATCGCGCCACTGTATGAAAGCGTCCCGCCAAAATACTATGGCGGAACCGAACGGGTAGTCCATTACCTGACCGAAGAACTTGTCCGGATGGGCCACGAGGTAACCCTCTTTGCCAGCGGTGATTCCGTCACGAGCGCCCGGCTGTTACCCCAGTGCCCGCTTTCGCTCCGCTTGAACGCCGGGTGCATCGACCATATCGCCCGGCACGTGTTGCTGGCCGAAAACATTTACCGGAACGCCTCTCAATTCGACATAATTCATTCCCATATCGATTATTTCCCCTATTCGATCTTGCGGCATACCGACACGCCGCACCTTACCACACTGCACGGGCGTCTTGACCTGCCGGACCTTGTGCCTCTTTACCGTGAATTCTCGGAAATCTCCCTCGCATCCATATCTGACGCGCAACGCGAACCCCTGCCCTGGGTCAATTGGCAGGCAACGGTGCACCACGGCATCCCCCGCGATCTGTTCCGCTTCCGGGAACAACCGGGAAATTATCTGGCCTTTTTAGGCCGGACAAGCCCGGAAAAACGCCTGGACGCGGCGATCAAGATCGCCATCCGTGCCGGGATACCACTGAAGATCGCCGCGAAAGTCGACAAGGCGGACCGGGAATATTTCCAGACATCGATTAAACCGCTCCTCGATCATCCGCTGATCGAGTTTATCGGAGAGATCGGCGAAGAACAGAAAAATGATTTTCTCGGCAACGCGCTGGCGCTACTGTTCCCGATCGATTGGCCGGAACCGTTCGGGCTGGTAATGATCGAGGCGATGGCCTGCGGCACGCCCGTCATCGCACGGATCCGCGGATCCGTTCAAGAAGTCATGGAACCCGGGGTAACCGGATACGTATTTTCTACGATCGAGGAAGCGGCCGGCGCCGCACGGGACATCGGACGTCTCAGCCGGAAACGGTGCCGGCAGGTATTTGAAAACCGTTTCACGTCAGAGCGGATGGCCCGTGACTACCTCGACGTCTACCGGAAATTGATCAATGATCGCCGGTGGGATCCGCGCGGTCTTTTGAAAAGCGGAACGATTAGTGGGGCTCTTCCGGAATGACGACTTCCTTTGAAGATATTCACGGAGTCCCGCCACGCAAGACCGGAGGACTCCAGGAGCAGGGGGATGGAAGAAATTATCCAGGTTCGGGACTTATTCTATATTCTGGCAACATCATCGCTGGCCGACGAAGAGCCGCGGGTGCTCAAGCACGACGAAACGTTTGGCCTTTTCGACCGGCATGGCGACATCCGGCCACTGGGGTTTGAAGACCACGGCATCTATCACGAAGGAACGCGGTTTCTGTCGCGTTTTGTCCTGCGGGTGGGAGGCAAAAGCCCGCTGCTGCTCAACTCGGGGCTTCGGGACGACAACGATTTTCTTCTCGTCCATTTGACGAATCCGGATTATACGTTCGACAGCTCCGTCGTCAAACAAGGGAACATTTATATCCGCAGGTCGATCTTTCTGCTGAACGGCAGTTATCACGAGCGCCTGCAGATGACGAATTTCGGCGACAGTGCCATTAATTTCCCGCTCAACCTGCAGTTTGACGCGGATTACCGGGACATTTTTGAAGTGCGCGGCACGCGACGTGCGGCACGCGGCACGCGGCTGGCCGCCGAGTTCGGCGACCGGGAAGTCGCGCTGCGTTACCAGGGACTGGACGGTGTGGAGCGCAGAACGCGTCTCAATTTCTCAACCGAACCGCGGGAACGCGGCGACAACACCGCTCTTTTCGTCGTTGCCCTGGACCCGCAGCAGGAAGTCTCTATTACCATATCCGCATACTGCGAATACCAAACCACTCCTCCGCTCGCCATAGATTATCCTCGCGCTTTTCAGCAATTCCGGGACGAAAACCAGTCACTACACATCGATGAAACCGTCATACAAACGTCCAACGAAGGATTTAATACCTGGCTAAACCGTTCGCGCGCCGACCTCTACATGATGCTGACCCGCACCGACTACGGCCTCTACCCCTTTGCCGGTATCCCCTGGTTCAACACTTTTTTCGGCAGGGACGGCATCATCACCGCCTTTGAAACGCTGTGGACAAACCCCGAGATCGCACGCGGCGTCTTACGGTACCTGTCCGCTTTTCAGGCGCAGGCCGTACTGCCGGAACAGGACGCGGAGCCGGGCAAGATCCTTCATGAAATGCGTAAAGGCGAGATGGCGGCATTAAAAGAGATCCCGTTCGGTCGCTATTATGGCACGATCGATGCCACGCCTTTGTTCGTCATCCTCGCCGGCTCATATTTCGAGCAGACGGGCGACCGCGAATTCATGGAAACCCTCTGGCCGCATATCGAGCGGGCCCTGTCGTGGATGGACATTTTCGGCGACAGGGACCGGGACGGATTCATTGAGTACGCGCGCCACTCCGCAAGGGGACTCGTCAACCAGGGCTGGAAGGATTCTGAAGATTCGATATTCCACACAGACGGGGCGCTTGCGCCCGCATCGATCGCGTTATGCGAGGTGCAGGGCTATGTCCATGCGGCGAAGCTGCACGCGTGCCGCATCGCCCAGGCGCTCGGCAAACGAAAAACGAGCGTCGCACTGCGGCGCCAGGCCGAACAGTTGCAGGAAAAATTCTTGAAAGATTTCTGGTGTCCGGAGACGGGCATGTACGCTCTGGCCCTTGACGGTGAAAAGCGCCCCTGCCGGGTGCAAAGTTCAAATGCCGGACAATGCCTCTTTTCAGGCATCGCAACCCGGGAACACGCGCTGTCCATAACCCGCGTCTTGATGGGTGAGGCATTTTTCAGCGGCTGGGGCATCCGGACCATCGCTACCCACGAGGCACGCTACAACCCCATGTCTTACCATAACGGATCGGTCTGGCCGCACGATAACGCTTTGATCGCCTACGGGATGTCGCGCTACGGGCACAAAGACGCGGCCGTCAAGATACTGACCGGCCTCTTCGATGCCAGCGGTTTCATGGGGTTGCGGAGATTGCCGGAGCTTTTCTGCGGCTTTAGCCGGTTCAAAGGCGAAGGGCCGACCCTCTACCCCGTCGCCTGCGATCCGCAGGCGTGGGCCGCGGGCTCGGTCTTTCTGCTTTTGCAGGCGTGTATGGGCCTTTCGTTCCAACTTAACGAAAAAAAGGTATATTTCAATAACCCGGTTCTTCCCTCTTTTCTGCGGGAAGTGCATATCCGAAACCTCAAGGCCGGCAACAGCCGTCTCGATGTCTCACTGCTAATGCATAACGGGGATGTCGGCGTCAATGTGCGCCGGAAGGAAGGCGATATCGAAATCGTCGTCACGAAGTAGGGCAAACACCATGACCCGGGAATGGGAACAAGGAAGGGAGGGGGGAAGCCATGAAGAACGCGGTTAAGGAAATGAACCTGCCGGAAACGCTCGCCGCAAACGGTTCGTTTAAGACACTCATACAGACACTGCAGGCGAGCGGACTTATTGACATTCTCCGGAATCCGGATATATCCTACACCCTGTTTGCTCCAAATGATAAAGCATTCCAGCCTCTTATGCGGGACGGAACGCTGCAAGACCTGCTGAAAGACAATTCCCGTCTGAGCCGGCTTATCGGCTACCACATCCTTCCCCATAAAGTGGCACTTGCACACGTGGACGGGCGAAAAATCTTCCGGACCCATACCGGACAAAACCTTATGATCAACACGGTCGGCAATCTGCTAATTAATGCCGCGCGCGTCGTGAGGGCGGATATTGATTGCGCCAACGGCATACTTCACGAAATTGACGCCGTGCTTTCCCCGAAATAGCGTTATCCCTGGATTATTTGCTGCGCCACACCGCGATATCGGTACCGGGGATTTGCCCTTCTCTGACAAGCCATCCGGCCCGGTCCAGGCAATCGCAATGCACGTAGTTGTTGTAGACGATCCGAACCTGCCGGAGATTTATCGTGCGGCTTTTCTTGATGTTGCGGAGTACCTGCTGCACCGTTGACGCGCCGAAGGGGTTAAACATATAGTAAATCGTGCCCTCGGGACTTTCGAACTCCGCCGCATCCTTCTGGTGAATTTCTACGGGCGTGTACGGCCTGATCTCATGTATCTTTCTGCGCGCGTGCTCCGCCAGTTCCTGGCGCAGTTCCACCCCGACAGCCTTGCGTATCACACCCTGGAGCGCGACAAAACAAACAGCGCGGCCTTTGCCGCAACCAAAATCGACAAAAACATCCCCGGCATCCAGTGACAGATATTCCGTCATTGCTTCAAGATGTACGAAGGAAGTCGCCTGATAGTTAAGCGCATCCCGATATCGGCTCATATCTTCCTTCGCGGAGTACTCCTCTTCCGTTTCCTTCAGCAAGAAAGCCAAATCATAGGAAGTATGATTCGGCTTTCTGAATAATCGTGCGACTGCCATGGTTCCCCCCCACCCCACAACACGCCGGAACGAAACAATTAAAATA
>Ga0315281_10007422_pt1 | contig 15443 bp, 18 predicted proteins | sample YL17G07_0_MG_FD_204540 | JGI IMG/M metagenome (GOLD analysis project Ga0315281, IMG submission 204540) | Sediment microbial communities from Yellowstone Lake, YNP, Wyoming, USA - YL17G07_0 | ecosystem: Environmental > Aquatic > Freshwater > Lake > Sediment | place: USA: Wyoming | collected...
GCTACCGTGCAAAAGAAAAATAATATTTCCAGACAAACTCCCAAGGCCAAGATTTGACTGCGCCGATTCATGGTGTCCCCATATCAGGAAATTTTATAATTGCTTGGGCCGATAATAAAACATCGGCGGTTAAAGGGCAAAGAAATTTTAAGGGCCTGGGGGGCCAACGGTCTCATTATATTGGAAAAACTTAAGGGGTTGGGGGATGGGGCTTGGGGAAGGGGGCCAGGGGTCTGCGACCCCTGGCCCCTTCCCCAACCTCACCCTTCCCATTCACCTTGACATCGGGGGCAAGGGCGGTATATCGTGGAACATTGAGGTGATTTGTGAAGACCAAGTTTATTTTCATCACCGGCGGGGTGCTCTCCTCCCTGGGCAAGGGGGTGGCGGCGGCGGCCATCGGGGCTTTGCTCGAATCCCGAGGGCTCAGGATCACCTTCCAAAAGCTGGACCCTTATATCAACGTAGACCCCGGCACCATGAACCCCTTTCAGCACGGCGAGGTTTACGTCACCGAGGATGGGGCCGAAACCGATCTGGACCTGGGCCACTACGAGCGTTACACCTCCGTCACCCTGGGCCAGGAAAATAATTACACCTCCGGGCGCATCTATAACAATGTCATCACCAAGGAGCGCCGTGGGGATTACCTGGGAGGCACGGTCCAGGTCATTCCCCACATCACCGATGAAATCAAGCAAGCCATCCTGAGCATCGCCCCCAAGGCCGACGTGGCCATCATCGAGATCGGCGGCACCGTAGGCGATATCGAGAGCCTGCCCTTCCTGGAGGCCATCCGCCAGCTCAAGGGGGACCTCGGCAAACAGAATTCCTGCTATATCCACCTCACCCTGGTCCCCTATATCAAGACCTCCGGCGAAGTAAAAACCAAGCCCACCCAGCACAGCGTCAAAGAACTGAGGAGCATCGGCATTCAGCCCGACATTCTGCTGTGCCGCACCGAAAAGAGCCTCAGCCCGGAGATCAAGGCCAAGATCGCATTGTTCTGCAACGTGGAACCCGAGGCGGTGATCACGGCCCGGGACGTGGACAATATTTACGAAATTCCCCTCCTGTTCCATCAGGAAGGGCTGGATGACCGACTCATCGAGATTCTCAATATCTGGACCGGGGCCCCCCGCTTGCAGCCCTGGGAAGAGCTGGTCTCCCGCATCAAACAACCCCAGGACCACGTGGAGATCGGCATCATCGGCAAGTATGTTAATCTGCAGGAGTCTTACAAGAGTCTGCATGAAGCCCTGGTGCACGGCGGCATGGCCAACGAATGCCAGGTGGCCCTGAGCTATATCGACGCCGAAACCCTGGAGCGGGAGGGCCCCGACGCCCTCCTCGGCCATCTCCACGGCATCCTGGTGCCCGGCGGCTTCGGAGTCCGGGGCGTGGAAGGGAAGATCAAGGCCATCGGCTACGCCCGGACAAACCGGGTCCCCTATTTCGGTATCTGCTTCGGCATGCAACTGGCCGTCATTGAGTTCGCCCGGCATGTGGCCGGCCTCGAGGGGGCCACCAGCGAAGAGTTCGACACCGAGGCCGCCGAGGCCGTCATCTACCTCATGCGGGAATGGTACGACTACCGCCAGAACGCCATCATTCACCGGGAACGGGCCACCGACAAGGGCGGCACCATGCGCCTGGGGGGCTATCCCTGCGTGCTCAAGAAAGATTCGGCCGCGGCCCGGGCGTACGGCGTCCTCGAGATCATGGAACGCCACCGCCACCGCTATGAGTTCAACAACCTCTACCGGGACCAGTTGAAAAAGTCCGGCCTGTGGATTACCGGCACCTCCCCCAACGGCGAACTGGTGGAAATCGTCGAACTCAAAGACCACCCCTGGTTCCTGGGCTGCCAGTTCCACCCGGAGTTCAAATCGCGCCCCATGGTCCCCCATCCCCTGTTCCGGGATTACATCAAGGCGGCGCTGGAATACAAAAAGAGGATAAAAACAGAGACAGAAATTTGAGGGTTTATCTGTTTTTCTGAAGCTGAGTTAATCGGTCAGAAACGACAAGAGGCTGTTTCAAAACCTTGCTTCACAAAGCAATGTCATTCTGAGCGAAGCGAAGAATCTCGTATTTTCGAGATCCTTCACTCCGTTTAGGATGACAAAAACAGGCGGCTTCGACTTCGACGGCTCGTATTTTTTTTGCGCTGACGGGGGGCAGGGAGTCTTTGGTCACCCTGAGCAGGAGGCGAAGGGCCTTATAATCCATGGTCAAAAATAAACAATATTACGTTTATATTATGACCAACAAATCCTTAACTCTATATACTGGAGTCACTAACAATTTAGAAAGGCGGGTATTTGAACACAAGCATCATTTAGTTGATGGATTTACTAAGAAATATAACATTAATAAATTAGTTTACTATGAAGAGACCGATGATATAAGTGAGGCTATTGCCAGAGAAAAGCAGATTAAAGGGTGGTTAAGACAAAAGAAAATTGCTCTAATCGAATCATTGAACCCACAATGGAGTGATTTGGCCGAATTTTTGGATTGAGATTCTTCGCTTCGCTCAGAATGACATTTCTCTGAAAATTAAGGTTTTGGAATTGTCGTAGTGATATCCGAGAAATATAAATAGTTATGAAGGAAATTGGTGCTCTCAAAGAACGACTAGAAGATGAGAGGAACCGGCGGCAGCTGGGACAAACCGAGTTTGCCCGGCTATTAGGAATTACTCCGCAATATTATTCTATGATTCTGTCCGGCCAGCGTTCTGGAACCAGAAAGCTGGTACAAATCGCGAAGAGTCTTAATGTTAGTGTAGAATCGCTTCTCTGCGACCCTTTGCCAAGCAAGTCAGAATCACAGAGTGAGCCAATTAGCTGCAAAGTTAAGGTAGCTGATTTCTGGCTGGGCGGCGGCGAGTTGGTGATGATCGCCGGCCCTTGTGTCATCGAGTCGGAGGGGCTCACGTTGGAGATTGCTCGGGCGCTCAAAGAGTATGCCCGGGAGCTCTCGCTGCCCCTGATTTTCAAGGCTTCTTATGACAAGGCCAACCGCACTTCTTTAAGTTCTTACCGGGGGCCGGGGCTGAAGAAGGGGCTGGAGATTTTGGGGCGGGTCAAGGCGGAGGTGGGGCTGCCGGTCCTGTCCGACGTGCATCAGGTCTCCGAGGTGGCCCCGGCCGCCGAGGTCCTGGATGTCTTGCAGATCCCGGCATTCCTCTGCCGCCAGACCGACCTGATCGCGGCCGCGGCGGCCACCGGCAAGGTGGTGAATATCAAGAAAGGCCAGTTCCTGGCCCCCTGGGATATGCAGCCAGTGGTGGAGAAGGCGGTGGCGGCCGCGGGGGGGGCGGGCCGTTTTTTCCTGACGGAGCGGGGCGCCACCTTCGGTTACAACAACCTGGTGGTGGATTTCCGGAGCCTGCCGATTTTGCGGGGTCTGGGCTGCCCGGTGATCCTGGATGTGACCCACAGCGTGCAGTTGCCCGGCGGCCGGGGGACCTCCTCCGGCGGCCAGCGGGAGTTTATTCCGGCCCTGGCCCGGGCCGGGGTGGCGATGGGGGTGGACGGGCTCTTCATGGAGGTGCATCCCGACCCGGACCGGGCCTTATGTGACGGGCCCAATTCCCTGCCGCTCCAGGAAGTGCCGGCCCTGTGGCGCGCCCTCAAGGGCCTGCATGAGTTTCTCCGGGGGCAGAACGCAGACATGTAAGGTGCCCACCCATCTTTAAAGAAAGCCCCCGGCCGGCTGTTCCACATTTCCTCTTGCGTCTTTGCGCCTTTGCGAGAGACTCCAAAGGAACCCGCGTGAATTCCCATGATTACCCGCCGGAAGTCTGGCAGCGTGCCCAGGCTATTCGCCTGCTCCTCCTGGACGTGGACGGCGTCCTCACCGACGGGTGCCTCTATTTCGGCCCCACCGGCGAGGCCTTGAAGGTCTTTCACGTCCGAGACGGCCACGGCATCAAGATGGTGCAGCGGGCCGGCCTTGAGGTGGCTTTCATGTCTGGTCGCCATTCGGATGCGGCCTTTCACCGGGCCAAGGAATTGGGAATCAGCCGGTTTTATGAGAGCCTGCGGGACAAGGTGCCGGTCCTGGAAGAGCTGATGGCCGCCTTGCATCTCACCGGTCAGCAAATCGCCATGGTGGCCGATGATCTGGTGGACCTGCCCATTCTGGCCCGGGTAGGACTGGCCGTGGCGGTGGCTGACGCCGTCTCCGAGGTGCGGGCCGCGGCCCATTGGGTGACCGCCGCCCCGGGGGGGAAAGGCGCGGTGCGGGAGGTCTGCGACCTCCTGCTCCAGGCCCAGGGGCGGTGGCCGGAAATCCTCCGGCGCTGGCAGGTCTGACCGGCGGCGCCCTCGGCTTTCCGGTTAGAGTCCTCCTCCAAATCCCTCAAAATTCCAGTATGGTCCGACAAGAATTTTGCCTTGCCGGATCAATTTGAAAATCAAAAATGTAGCCGCAGGCTTTAGCCTGCGCCAGCACGGGCTGGAAAGCCGGTGCTGCTAAAATCTCCTTTATGCATGCAAGGTTTTTCTGGTTCCCAAGCTCCCGCTTGAGACCCCCCTTGCAGGCAAAGCTCCTGCTTTGCGGTGTCAGTAATTGAATTAAAACCAATACTTAAGGCCAAAGCACAGCTTGGGAACGAGTTCATAAAATTGATTTAGGATCGAGACATCCCCAACCAGGGAGAATCCCTGGCCGGGAATCGTTGGGCCTGCCCCCGAAAGCAATTTTCGTACCATAATTGCCAACCCCTCCCTGCCTTTGCCAGATTAGCCTTTACACCCTTCCTTGCCGCAAATATAATTAAGGGTGAATGCTACCTGTCCGTTAGAGACCGGCAAGCCGGGAGATGGCAGCAGCGGGATCGCGGCCTGCCTGAGGAGATGGGCAAGGATAAGGATATGAAAGACACGATGGCACCCCGCGGCATAATCGGGGCCAGGCGCCGCCGCAGCTGGATGTGGGTCCTGGGCCTGTTTTTGCTCCTGGGATTAGCGTCATCTCTGGTGCTCTGGAACCGGCGCCCGGCCCCTGCGCCTCCCGCCCCCACGGCTACGGCGCCGCCCGAAGCCCGGGCCAAGATGGAGACCCTGTCGCTCACCGAAATTCATGAAGGCGATAAGCGCTGGGTGTTGGACGCCGAGAAAGCCGATTTTCTCACCAGCCGCATGGAAATTCGCCTCACCGGCGTGCACGCGGAATTTTTCGGGCCCCATGAGGAGCCCATTAAAGTCAGGTGCCGGGAAGGATTGATCAACACCAAGACCAGGGTCCTGACCATGAAAGGACAGGTGGAATTAGAGTCAAAGGATATGAAGGTGAGAACGGAATTGGCCATTTACCAGCCCGGGGACCGGGTCTTGTTGGCCCCGGAGGACGTCACCATGGAAGGGCCCCGAGTCCGGGTCCAGGGCAAGGGGCTGCGGGTGCAGTTGGCTGACCGGCGCCTCGTCCTGGCCCAGCACCGCCTGACGGAACTGAAGGTGGAGGGATGGGAGACCCATCAATGAAAGCCATGACCATCCGGAGATCTTTGGCCCTGCTGGCCCTTGGCCTCCTGCTGTTGACCGCCGGCGCGGCCGGGGCTTGGGGCGCGGAACCGAAGCAGGAGCAGAAAGAAGAGTTCCCGCTGCACATTACCGCCGCCCGCCTGGAGGCGGATCAGAATCAAAGAATCATCACCTTCATCGGGCAGGTGAAGGCGCAGCAGGGCGATTCCATCCTGTACGCCGACCAGTTGCGGGTGTATTACCTGGCATCTCCGGCGCCGCCGGCCGGCAAAGGGGCGCAGGCCTCAGCCAAGCCTGACCAAAAGGCCCAGGACGCCTCGCCCCTGGGTGACCTGGGAGGCGAGAAGATCGACCGCATCGTCGCCACCGGCCAGGTGCGCTTCGTCCAGGAGGACAAGGTGGCCACCGGCCAGGAGGCGATTTATTATAAGAACCGCAATGAAGTGGTGCTCCTGGGCAACCCCCAGTTGTGGCGGGGCGAAAACAACTTGAAAGGGGAACGGATCATTTTTAACCTTACCGATAACCGGGTGGTGGTGGAAAGTTCCCCCCAGAAGCGGGTGGAAGCCAATCTCTATCCCGCCGGCCAGAAGGAACAGCCGGGCAAACTTGCCCTCCCCGGCACCAAGACCCATAAACCGGGCAGGACCAGGAGCCCACTACCTTAAATGCATCGCCTGGTCTTACAAAACCTGACCAAGAATTACGACGGTCGCAAGGTCGTGGATGCGATTACCTTGGAGGTGCGCAGCGGCGAGGTGGTGGGCCTCTTGGGGCCCAACGGCGCCGGCAAGACCACGACCTTTTATATGATGCTGGGGTTGCTCAAGCCCGACAGCGGCGCGGTCTACCTGGACGATGAGGATATCTCGGCGCTGCCCATCTACCTGCGGGCCCGCCGGGGCATCCAATACCTGCCCCAGGAGCCGTCCATTTTTCGAAAACTCACGGTGGCGGAAAATATCATGGCTATCCTGGAAACCCTGGAGATCGACCCGGAGGTGCGCCAGGAACGCCTCAAGAAGCTGCTGGCCGATTTGCGCATCAGCCACCTGGCTAACCAAAAGGCCACGGCCCTGTCGGGCGGGGAACGGCGCCGGGTGGAGATCAGCCGGGCCCTGGTGACTTCCCCCCACTTTATCATTCTGGATGAGCCCTTTGCCGGCATCGATCCCCTGGCGGTGACGGATATCCAGAACATTATTCGGGAATTGAAGGAGCGGGGCCTGGGAGTGCTGATGTCGGACCACAATGTCCGGGAGGCCCTGGGGGTGTGCGACCGGGCCTATATCCTCCATGAGGGCGTCGTCCTGGAGGAAGGGGCGCCCGACCACCTGGTGCAGAGCGAGTTGGCCAAAAGAATTTACTTAGGGGAAACCTTTAAGTTATAATAATCACTAAGAGCGGCCTCTTCAGGCCCAAAAAATTGCCAGCGTTGCCATAAGAGGGCAGATGGCCTTAGAAATTCGGCAAAATTTAAGATTAACCCAGACCCTCATCATGACCCAGAAGTTGCAGCAGGCCATCAAGCTGTTGCAGCTTTCCCGCATGGAGCTGGTCGGGGAGATTCACCAGGCCCTGGAGACCAACCCGGTCCTGGAAGAGGACCAGTTCGACGAGAAGGAACCCGCCGAAGAGCCTGAACTGCCCACGCCGACTTTGGCCGCCGACACCGCACCGGCCCCGGAAGCCCCTGGGGGCGATACCGATGGAGGGACCGGCCCGGGTGCAGATGAATGGAACTGGGACAGCTTTTTGCAAGACCGGATGATGCCTGCTTCTTTCCGGGAGTATGAGGAGAGGGAAGCCCCGCCTTTTGAAAATCTCAACGCCCAGAAGGCCACCTTAAAATCCCACCTTTTGTGGCAGTTGTGCATGTCGGAACTGGATGAGGAAGGCGAGCGCATCGGCGGCCTGATCATCGGCAACCTGGATGCGGACGGCTACCTCCGGGCCACCGCGGCGGAGATCGCCGCCGAGGCCGGAGTGGACGAAGCCCGGGTGGAAGAAGTTCTCAAGGTCATCCAGGGCTTCGATCCCATCGGGGTGGCCGCCCGGGACCTGAGAGAATGCCTCTTGGTCCAGGTCAAAACCTCGGAACTCCAGGACCCCCTGGTCCTCTCCATCATCGACAACCATCTGCCCAACCTCGGTAACCGCAACTATCAGGCCATAACCCGGGATCTGAAAGTGCCTATGGAGGAGATTTTTCGGGCCGCCGAGATCATCACCCATTTGGACCCGAAGCCCGGGCGCCTGTTTGACTCCGAAGATCCCACCTATATCAACCCTGATGTACATTTACAAAAGGTGGGGGATGATTATGTTATTATCTTGAATGAAGACGGGTTGCCGAAACTCCGGGTCAGTTCCTTTTATCTGGAGGCCATGCGCCATCCGGAGAGCCTGCCGGATTCGGTTAAAAGTTACATCCAGAAACACCTGGACAGCGCCCTGTGGTTTATCCGGAGCATCCACCAGCGCCAGAAGACGCTTTACAAGGTGACCGAGAGCATCGTCCGCTTTCAACGGGACTTTCTGGATCATGGGCTCGCGCATCTGCGGCCTTTGACCTTGCGCCAGGTGGCGGAAGACGTGCAGATGCATGAATCCACCATTAGCCGGGTGACCACCAATAAGTATATCCATACCCCCCAGGGTGTGTTTGACCTGAAATACTTCTTCAACAGCGGCATCAACATGAGCCTGGGGGAACAGATCGCGTCAGAAAGCGTGAAGGAGAAAATTCGCCAGATCGTCCAGTCCGAGAATCCCGAAAACCCCCTCAGCGACCAGGAAATTGCCGACATCCTGCGCAAAGACAACGTCATGATCGCCCGGCGGACGGTGGCCAAATACCGGGGCATGCTGGGGGTGCTCTCTTCCAGCAAACGCAAAAAGCCGGGATTCCGGATTAAGACCCTTCCGAATGCCTCCACCCATTAATCCCAAGCGCACCGGAGGAAAGCATGCAAGTTTCCGTGACTTTCAGGAATATCGAGCCATCGGAGGCTTTGAAAAGTTATGTGAATGATCGTTTGAAAAAATTCGACCGCTACCTCGAAGGTCCCACGGAAGCCCACGTGGTGCTGGGGCAGGAAAAATTCCGCTACCTGGCCGATATGATCATCGAAGCCAACGGCCGCGTCATTAAAGGCCGGGAAGAAAATGCCGATATGTACGCCGCCATCGACCTGGTGATGGACAAGATGGATATGCAGCTCAGGAGGCATCGGGATAAGTTGCGGGATAAAGGAGATCGGGGCCGGCCCGCCGCGGTGCCGCCCCCCGCCGCCGAAACCCCGATGCTTTCCCAGATACGCCGCAAGAGGGTGGAAGTGCCCCCCTTGCAGTTGACCGATGCCGTGGAGTTGCTGAGCCACAAAGGCGATAATCTGCTGGTCTTCACCGATGTGGCCTCCGGGGCCCTGTCCGTGCTCTACCGCCGCCCGGACGGCAGTTATTTTCTCGTAGAACCGATGCTGGGGTAGGGCCCCGATGAAGATCATCGACCTTTTGGATCACAATCACATCCTGGCGGATTTGCATGCCACCAACAAACGGGGGGTGTTGGAAGAACTGGCCTCGACCCTGGTGCCTGGGACCGAAGGGCTGGAGCTGCAGGCAGTGGTGGAGGTGTTGCTGGACCGGGAGCGCCTGGGAAGTACGGGCATCGGCGATAATATCGCCATCCCCCACGGGAAGATCCCCCAGCTCAGCCAACTCTTACTGGCCTTCGGCCGCAGCCTGAAGGGAGTCGATTTCGACTCCATGGATGGCAAGCCCTCCCATCTCTTTTTCTTGTTGCTGGCTCCCAGCAACTCCTCAGGCTTACATCTCAAGGCCCTGGCCAAGATCTCCCGGATGCTCATGAACCAGGCCTTCCGGGACAGCCTGATGAAGGCGGCCGATACCGAAGAGATCCATCGTTTACTGGCCGAGAAGGACGCGGAATTTTAATAAATCTTTGATCCCATTGCCTTGCGGACGAAATCTCAGCTTTCAAGGAGCCACTCCCCTCAACAGGGGGGGGAGCCTGCGGTGACGCGCAAACCGGCGGATCAGACCAAACAGACCCCTTTTCCCATACTGGTCATTACCGGGCTTTCCGGCTCGGGCAAGAGCACCGTGCTCCGGGCCCTGGAAGATATCGGCTATTTTTGCATCGATAACCTGCCCCTCAGCCTCCTGCGCCCCTTTTTGCAAAGGCAAGACCAGATGTCCCAGGACCATCGCCGCATCGCCCTGGGGATGGACGTGCGCACCGAAGGATTTTTGAAAGATTATGCCCGGGTGTTGAGGCAGTTGGAGCGCCAAGGGTTTCGCCTGAACCTGATCTTCCTGGAGGCCGATGAAGGCATGCTGATCCGGCGCTTCAGCCAGACCCGGCGCCAGCACCCCCTGGCGGACCGGGAAAGCATTTCCCAGGCCTTGAAGCAGGAGCGGGAATCGCTGGCTGGGTTGCGCCAGCTGGCCCACCGCATCATCGACACCTCGGCTTTGAACCCGCACCAACTGCGCCGGCTGATCACCGAGGAGTACTCGGAGCAGACGCCCCAGCAGCGCCTCTGGCTCCACCTGGTCTCCTTCGCTTATAAAAACGGCATCCCGCCGGAGGCCGACCTGGTGATGGACGTGCGGTTCCTACCCAATCCCTATTTTGTGGAGGAACTGCGACCCTTGACCGGCAATGAGCCCCGGGTGCGGGAGTTTGTCCTGACCCAGACCGAAACCCAAGTTTTTCTGTCCCGGTTTTTGGAGTTCATGGATTTTCTGCTCCCCATGTACCAGAAGGAAGGTAAAACCCATCTCACCCTGGCCATCGGTTGCACCGGCGGCCAGCACCGCTCGGTGGTCATTGCCAACGTCCTGGGGGACCATCTGGCCCAGGGCAAGTTTGCCTTTACCCTCAGCCATCGCGATGTGGCTCGACCGCAAGGAGAATGATGCATGATCGGTGTGCTAATCGTTACCCATAAGGAACTAGCCGAGGCTTTGTTGGCCGCGGCCGACCTCATCCTGGGGCGCCAGGAGGCAACCGTGGCCATTTCTTTGGATCCCAGCGACCCGCCGGAGGCTTCCCGGGCGCAGATCCAGCGGGGTCTGGCCCAGGTAAACAACGGCCTCGGCGTGATTGTTCTCACCGATATGCTGGGGGGAACGCCTTCCAACCTCAGCCTGTCTTTTTTGCAGGAAGGTAAAGTGGAGGTGGTCACTGGAGTCAATCTGCCCATGATGATGAAACTGGCCCAGTTGCGGCAGGAAACCGACCTGTCGGCCGTGGCCCGGAGCCTCAAGCAGTCGGGGCAGAAGGGGATTTCCGTGGCCAGCGAGGTTCTGCACCAAAAATGAGCCCGGAACTGCTCATCCGCCGGGCCGGACTGGCGGATGTGAAAGCCATCTGGGACATCGAAAAACTCTCCTTCCCTGCCCCCTGGTCCCGCTGGGCCATCCTGGCGGAATTGAGCAACCCGGTGAGCACCATGCTGGTGGCCGGGCCCGCGCCGCCGCTGCCCTGGGAAATCTGGGGCTACATCATCTATTGGCTGGTCGTCCAGGAGATGCACATCCTCAACCTGGCGGTCCATCCCCGGCGGTGCCGCCGGGGGATTGCCCGCCGCCTGCTCACCCAGGCCCTGGTCAACGCCCGGGCCTCGGGGGCCGCGGAGGCCTGGCTGGAGGTGCGGCCCTCCAACCAGGCGGCCCTGGACCTCTATCAGTCTTTCGGCTTTGCCGAGGTGGGGGTCCGGCCCAAATATTACACGGACACCAATGAAGACGCCCTGATCCTGGGCTTCTCTTGGCAGGATGGCAAGGCCAGCCAGGAAGAAACCGGCTAAGGGTGTGCTAATGCCGTTTTCTGTTTTCTGTTTTCTGTTTTCGGTTGAAATAATAAGAATTGTCAATAAGTTATAGATTAGATTGATGTCATTTGCTAGGGAACGCGGTATGAGATCCCTGCCTTCCCCATGCCTCCTTTTTATCCTTTTCCCAAGCTCCTTTAGAAAAGTTCAACGTAGGGTGCGCACTGCGCACCAAATTTGGATGGTGGCGGGCACGGAGGCCCGCCCTACCGAACTTTTCATAATTTATGGGTGGGCCAATGGCCCATGAAGAACTGACCTGAAATTTTAGTTCTTCTAGGGCGGCCCGTGGCCGCCATGATTGGCGCGTAAGACGCGCCATACTTTTCATGGTTTACGGGTGAGCCGGAGGCTCATGTTCAACTGGTCTGAAGAGTTTTTGAGATTATGTGGGACACTCGCCATCGGGTGTCCGGTTCCTGCGCCGCCGAGGGCGGCGGCGCTACATTCGCATCATTTATGGGTGCGTCATAGACTCATGAGGGACTGGCCTGAAGAGATGAGGGTTTAGGATGCGTCTTACGCACCAAAAATGGCGCGTGAGACGCGCCCTACTTTTCTGTAGGGGCGGGGGCTCCCCGCCCAAGGTCTATGGGGAAGTTTTAAGGATCCTCGACGGTGGGAAGCGCCTAGCGCAGCAGGTGCAGGTTTCCCAGGTTGACCTGCTTCACCCCGGCTTCCCGGGCTACCTTTCGGGCCTGGAAAGCAAAATCCCGGGAAGTGACCGGCAGGTCTTGGAGATAAAATTGGGGGTGAAACCCCAGGAGGCTGTACGGAATATCGGGGCTGAGGCGGGCAATGAAGCGGGCCAGGCCGTGGATTTCCTCCAGGTCCACGTAACCCGGCACCAGCAGGGTGCTGGCGCAAAGCAGGGGCACCTCGGGGCGCTCGCTGAGGCGCCCGGCCAGGGCGGCGAAGTTCTGCAGGGTCTGGCTGTTGGAGACGCCGCACAGGGCCAGATGGATTTCTTCGCTGAAGGCCTTCAGGTCAAATTTGATGACGCCGCCGTTGTCCAGGCTGCTTTCCACCAGGGGCTTGAGCCAGGCCTGCTGCATGGCCCCGTTGGTCTCCCAACAGACGCGCAGGCGCCGGCCGGCCTTCCGGGCCACACCTGAGGCCAGGCGGGCCGCCGCCAGGGCATGGGGCAACTGGGGGGTGGGGTCGCCGCCGAAATAGCAGATGCAGGCGGTGCGGGGAGTCACCGCCCCGGCCAGGTCCGCCGCCGGCACCCCCTCCCTCTTAAAGGTGGCCTGCTTAAAAGTCCAGTTCTGGCAGAAAAGACAGTTGAAGTTGCAGGCGTGGTAAAAGACCGCCAGGTTAACATAACCCCGCTCCGGCCCATCACAGTAAGCGTACCTGGGGTAGCCCCGGCCGGTGCCTCCCGGGCAGAACCAATCGGCCACGCAGTTGGTGGGCAGGGGGTCGTAATAGTAGCTCAGGCCCGCCCCGGCCGGGCCGCCGCCCCGGAGTTGCCCACCCTCCACTCTTCTCGCCCCGCAAAAACCGTAACCCCCTTCGGGAATCCGGCAGGCGTGGAAACAGAGGGTGCATCTCTTCCCCTGGAGATCTTGGGGCGGGGCCAGGGGCAGGCCGAAGGCCCGGCGGCTCTCCTGGTGCAGGGCCTCGATCTCGGGCCAGACCTCGGCAAAATGGGCGCGAATGCAGGCGGCGCAGTAACCCAGGCGTTGGGAGATGATCAGATCAGTGCGGCCACAAAGGCGGCATTGCGGCATGGTTTAATGAGTGTACCTTGAATAGAAAACGGGGAATATTCTTTCTGAATCCTAAAAATACTGCTTCCGGCTGATTTTACTAGACCCTTCGCTTCGCTCAGGGTGACAAAGAAAGACGCATTGGGAAAGTTTGTCATTCTGAGCCGCCCAAGGCGGCGAAGAATCTAGAAAATCAATACCAGTCCTCACTTAAATCCTTCAATTCTGGATTAATCGATTCAATGAGGGCTATCTTCTTTTTTCTTAACCATCCTTTGATTTGTTTTTCTCGGCAATAGCAGCACTTACATCGTCAGTTTCATCATAATAAACCAATTTAGTTATATTATATTTCTTAGTATAACCTTCGATTAAATGGTCTTTATGCTCAAATATCCTCCTATTTAGATTATTTGTAACTCCAGTATAAAGCATTCCTGATTTATTTGCCAGAATGTAAACATAAAATTGCCGCATGTATGTTTAACTCTTTATGCTTAGTTTTTAAAAATTCATTCGCCGCATATCTTCTTATCTTTACTAAAATTAGCTATGAGCGATTTTTCGATGGCAGTAACAATTGAAAGAGTATCCAAAGCCTCCCTTATTAGAATTATAATGATTAAGGTATATAAAATAATAATAAGAATAACAACCCATAATGGGGTATTTAATTGATATAGATAATAAGGCAGCAAACCTATCCCAGGAATCATCGCAATTGCAGTATTTGCGAATGCCTCATAATAATACCAAAAATCTTCATCAATTTCCTTATAGATTAATAACTGCTCATGATTGCAAACCAGTTTATATATCTTATACATATTCGTATAATCTTCTTTATTCCTGAATACAAAATGGTGATCCCATCAAGCACAACACCCAGTATCGTCGATAGGACATAGAAAACGATCAGTATTCCAATGAAATTAGTAACTTTGTAATCTATTGTATATAGAAAATTAAATCCGTCATATGGAGTAAAGAGTTTGAAAAATAAAATAATTTCAATCGCGAGCAGCAAGCCGGGAAAGGTATGAGATATCAGTTGTCCATATGATATCTTAGGAGTCTCCATTTAACTAACTCCGAGGAAATCTTAACCTGCTATCAGAACTCAAAACCCTTCAAAATAAATGGGGATGACGCCATCTCTCGCCGGTTTTAGTAAAATATTCCGCGGCCCGGCCGGTGGCCACCCGGCCCCGGGGGGTGCGCTGCAGAAAGCCGCTTTGGATCAGGAAGGGTTCATAGACATCCTCCAGGGTGTCCTCCTCTTCGCACAGGGCCGCGGCCAGGGTGCCCAGGCCCACCGGGCCGCCGTCGTATTTTTCCAGGATGGTGAGGAGGATCTGCCGGTCCATGCGGTCCAACCCGAGCTGGTCCACTTCCAGGAGGGTGAGGGCGGCGTCGGCGACTTCCCGGGTGATGCGCCCATCCCCCCGCACTTGGGCATAATCCCGGACCCGTTTAAGCAAGCGGTTGCCAATGCGGGGCGTGCCCCGGGAACGCCGGGCAATCTCCCAGGCCCCGTCCTCCTCGATCTCCACCCCCAGCACCTGCGCGGCCCGCCGGACGATCCGGGCCAGATCCTCCGGAGAGTAAAAATCCACCCGGAGCATGAGGCCGAAACGGTCCCGCAGGGCCGGGGTGAGCAAACCGGCCCGGGTGGTGGCCCCCACCAGGGTAAAGCGCGGCAGCTCCAACTTCAGGGACCGGGCCCCTGGCCCCTGCCCGATGATCAGGTCCAGGCGGAAATCTTCCATCCCCGGATAGAGAATCTCCTCCACCACCGTGGGCAGGCGGTGCACCTCGTCGATGAACAACACGTCCCGGGACTGCAAATTGGTGAGCAGGGCCGCCAAGTCCCCGGCCCGTTCGATGACCGGCCCGGAAGTGGCCTTGATACCCGAACCCATCTCCTCGGCGATGATGTAAGCCAGGGTGGTCTTGCCGAGACCGGGGGGGCCGTGCACCAGGATATGGTCCAGGGCTTCGCCCCGGCTCCGGGCCGCGGCAATGGCGATCTCGAGGTTGCGGCGCACCTCGAGCTGGCCCACGAACTCCTGAAGATTCCGGGGCCTGAGCCCTACCTCCAGACCCAGATCGTCGGTCTGGCGCAAGGGATTGACGAGACGCTCTTCCTGGTCCATCGACTGCCAATGTACCCCAGTCCCTGTAACTTTGCAAGCTAACGCAAATCAAGAGAACCCTTGGCCCCGTTGAAATGATTTGGTAGACTCTTGGGGGAGGGGGCTAAGGGCCACAGGCCCTTACCCCCTCCCCCAAGCCCCCTCCCCCAAACCCTTAAATTTTTGACTGGTATGTTGGGGCCAATGGCCCCAACATGCCAGCCGCTTACGCGGGTT
>Ga0315281_10007423_pt1 | contig 15441 bp, 15 predicted proteins | sample YL17G07_0_MG_FD_204540 | JGI IMG/M metagenome (GOLD analysis project Ga0315281, IMG submission 204540) | Sediment microbial communities from Yellowstone Lake, YNP, Wyoming, USA - YL17G07_0 | ecosystem: Environmental > Aquatic > Freshwater > Lake > Sediment | place: USA: Wyoming | collected...
CGTGGTCGCGAATTTCGCCACGGAGATCGAGCATGGCGGCGTCGCCTGGCAGTGGTTCCGGCCTGAGGGTACGCTCGCCTATTTGCCGCTCCCAGGCAAGCGCATTTCAATCGTGTGGGCCGCCGCGGACCACGCCGCGCAGCAACTCGTCGCGCTTCCGGCAATTGAATTCGCGCGCCGGGTCGCCGGCGCGGGACACCAGGCTCTCGGTGAACTCATCCAGATCACGCCGCCGCAGAGTTTTCCATTGCACCTGCTCACGATGTCCCGTTCGGTGGCGCCCGGCGTCGCGCTGATCGGCGATGCGGCGCATGTCCTTCACCCTCTCGCGGGGCAGGGCGTCAACCTCGGTTTCGCCGACGCGCAGGCATTGGCCGCCGCGCTGTCAGGGCGCGAACCGTTCCGCACCTGTGGCGACAGTCGGCTGCTGAGACAGTACGAACGGGGACGCGGCGAGGAGCGCTTCACGCTACAATTCGCCACCGACGGCCTGCAGCGGTTGTTCTCAAGTGAAAATCGGGCATTGCGGGTGGTGCGCAACCGCGGCATGGAACTCACCGGCTCGCTTGCGGTCGTAAGGAACCTGCTGGCGCGCCGCGCCCTCGGGACCTCCTGAAGCGCGCCCGACACCATTGGACCCAATTCAATCATGATCCCCAAATTTTATTCGGCATGCCTGTGCTGCATTGCATTCCTTACCACGGGCGTGCAAGCGCAGGATTCCACCAAAGTCAACGCGGAAATCATCAAGAAGGCGATTGAGGCGCGGTTCGACGGCGTCAAGGTCGAGGGCGTTGCGAAGACCGCCTACGGTGGCCTTTATGAAGTGCGCATTGGCGGTGGCGAGATCATTTATACGGACGACAAGGTGAATTTCCTGGTCACCGGGGCGATCATCGATACCAAGACGCGCGAGAACGTCACCGAAGAAAGAAAGCGCAAGCTCTCGGCAATCAAGTTCGACTCGCTGCCGCTCAACCTTGCGATGAAGCAGGTGCGTGGGAACGGCAAGCGCGTGGTGGCGACGTTCGAGGATCCGAATTGCGGCTATTGCAAGAAGTTGCACCAGGACATCGCCGGCATGACCGATGTGACGATATACACCTTCCTCTACCCGATCCTTGCGCCGGATTCGAGCGACAAGGCAAAGGCCATCTGGTGTTCGGCGGATCGCGTCAGGACCTGGAACGACTGGATGTTGAACGGGGTGGCGCCGCCAACCGCGAAAGACTGCGACGCGCCGATGGAAAAAGTCGTCGAGCTCGGGCAGAAGCTGCGCGTTTCCGGCACCCCGACCATGTTCTTCCCGAGCGGGGAACGGGTGCCGGGCGCTGTCCCCGCCGCGCGCTTCGAGCAGCTGCTGAACGACAGCAACAAAAAATGAGGGAGCCGCGGCGGCGGCGCGATTGCCCCGAGTGCCTGCGTGCCGTAGAAAAAATCAAAGCTTGACCTCCGGCGGCTCGTTGCCCGGGGCGTCATCGTGCGGCAGCAATACCCACATCGCGCCGCGCTGGCGCATCTTGCCGGCGAGGCGTCCCGCGTCCGGCCCGAATCCCCAGAAGAAGTCCGCGCGCACTGCACCGCGAATTGCGCCACCCGTGTCCTGTGCCACCATCAGCCGGTTCAGCGGTTCTGTCGAGTCGGGCAGGGTGGTCGACAGGAACACCGGCGCGCCCAGCGGAATGACGCGCGGGTCGACCGCGATGCTGCGTACCGGGGTCAGCGGGACACCGAGCGCGCCGAGCGGGCCATCACCCTGGTGCCGCGATTCCCGGAAAAAAACGTAGCTTGGATTGCGGTTGAGAAGGTCCTGCAAACGTTCCGGATGCGCGAGCCCCCACGCCTTGATCCCCTGCATCGATGCCTGCTCGAGTTTGAGTTCCCCCTGCTCGACCAGATGGCGGCCGATCGACTGGTACGGATGCCCGTTCTGTTCGGCGTAGCCCAGGCGTACGGTTTCGCCGGTATCGAGGCGAATCCGTCCCGAGCCCTGGATCTGCAAAAAAAAGAGGTCGACCGGGTCATCCACGTACAAGAGTTCCCTGGCTTGCAGCGAGGAATCGGGACGTTCGATCTCGGCCCGCGACAGATAGGGCACAACGCGGTTTCCGGCGACGCGTCCGCGCAGCCTGAGCCCCTTGAGTTGCGGCTCGACCGATGCGAGGTCGATCACCAGGAGATCGTCGGGGGTCGCGTAGACGGGATAAAGGTACGGTGGCTTGCGCTCCCGGCTGCCGTTGAGCAAAGGCTCGTAGTAGCCGGTCACCATGCCTTGCGTGCTTGCGTCCGGATTCACCACCTGGAATGGCTGCATCCGTGCCTCGAAGAACGCCCGGGCACCCGCGCTGTCCGGCCCCCCGAGAGACTTCGCCGCCGCGCACACCGCACGCCAGCGCACCTGCCGCGCGATGGCGTTGCAGCCGGCGTTGAATGCGGCGAACGCGATCGCCGTGTCGTCCTCGGTCCATCCGGGCAGATCCGACCAGTTTGCCGCCTTCAACGGCGCGGCCGGCGGTTTCTTCTGCTCAACCGTGCAGACCGGACAAGGTGCGCAGGCCGGGGCCGCAGCGAATGGGGCGCACGAATTCGCCGCAGTGGGTGGACTCGTCGGCGCGGTGGTGCATGCGGCGAGCAGCAATGCGGCAAGCCCGAGCGGCATTTGCAACGAGCCGCGGTCAACGGATTGGCGTTCCATGGCGAATTTGGATAAAGTTCCGGGGTCCCGAGGTTCGGGCAATACGCAAGTATATCGACCCAAATTCGCAATGTGGATTCTTCTGCTCGAGGCCGGCGTCGCATTGTTCCTGCTGGTCTTCATCGTCTGGTTCACTTTGCCGCGCAAGGATCGCAATGGCAAGAAATGAAATGAGGAGTCCGGCGCCGCCGGGTGATGGCATACAGGACCTGATGCACCGCGCCGCGCGCGTGCTGGATCAGCTTGAACACTGGCTCCCGAAGACGCCGCCCGCCGTGGACTGGAGCGCGCCCGCATACCGCTGGCGCAAGGCTAACGGGCGAGGCTACCTGCACTCCGTCATGCGGCCGCACGGAATCCGTCCGCAGGATCTCATCGGCATCGATCGCCAGCGCGAGCTTGTCGAGCAGAATACGCGCCAGTTCGTCGCCGGCCGCTCGGCGAACAACGTGCTGCTCACCGGAGCTCGCGGCACCGGCAAGTCATCACTGGTGAAGGCGATGCTGGTCGAGTTCGGGCACCGCGGCCTGCGGCTGATCGAGGTCGACAAGAGCGACCTCATCGACCTTCCCGACATCATCGACAGTATTTCGTCGCGGCGGGAGCGCTATATCGTGTTCTGCGACGACCTGTCTTTCGATGCCGATGAATCCAGTTACAAAGCGCTCAAGGTCGCGCTCGACGGATCCATCGAAGCGCCGTCGGAAAACCTGCTCATCTATGCGACCTCCAATCGCCGCCACCTGATGCCCGAATACATGCAGGAGAATCTCGAGACCCGGCATCTGGGCGAGGAAATTCATCCGGGTGAGGCGGTGGAGGAGAAAGTCTCGCTGTCCGAGCGCTTCGGGCTGTGGGTCTCGTTCTATCCTTTTGACCAGGACGAGTATCTGGACATCACCTCGCACTGGCTCCGCGAGTTCGGCTGCAAGCAGCGAGAGGTTGGCGCGGCGCGGCAGGAGGCAATCCAGTGGGCCCTGCAGCGCGGCTCGCGCAGCGGCCGCGTGGCCTGGCAGTTTGCACGGGACTGGGCCGGGAGACGGGAGGGCGCGACCGGGATACCGGAAACCGACGGCAAGGCGCGATTGCGACGCTCCCGAGGGCAATGACGCGGATCATCGATGTCGCGGCCGCGGTGATCGAGCGGGGCGACGGGGGCTTTCTGCTCGCCCGGCGACCTCCGGGCAAGGTCTACGCGGGATACTGGGAATTCCCGGGAGGCAAGGTGGAAACCGGCGAGACCACGCGCGCCGCGCTCGCCCGCGAACTCCATGAGGAGCTCGGCATCGAGGTCGAAACCGCCTATCCCTGGATCACCCGCATCTACGCCTACGCGCACGCGACGGTTCGCCTGCATTTCTTCCGGGTGGTGAAATGGACGGGCTTGCCGCACGGACGCGAGAATCAGCCGATCGAGTGGCAGTATCCTGGATCGGCGACCGTTGCGCCGATGCTTCCGGCAAACGCACCGGTGCTCGCCGCGCTCGGCCTGCCGGGAATCTACGCCATCAGCAACGCCGCCGAACTTGGCGTCGCGCAATTTCTGAAACGGCTCGATCGGGCACTGGCGAATGGCTTGCGGTTCATCCAATTCCGCGAAAAGACAATGCTGGAAGGTAGCGCCCGTGAACTTCTGGGGGAAGTCGTGGCGCGCGCGCGCCGCTGCGGCGCGCGCGTGCTCGTCAATTCATCGCACCCGCATTCGATGCGGCGTGTCGCCGACGGCGTGCATCTCACCGCGGCCGACCTGGCCCGCACCACGGCGAGGCCGGCCGACATCCTGCTCGCGGCGTCGTGCCACGATGCGGCAGAGATTGCGCGCGCGACGGATTTGGGATGCGATTTCATCGTGCTCGGACCCGTGCTGCCGACCACGAGCCATCCCGGGGCGGCGACGCTGGGCTGGGCGCGGTTCGGCGAACTTTCGCGCGGCCTGTCATATCCGGCCTACGCGTTGGGGGGGATGCATGCGGACGATCTTTCGACGGCCCGGGAACTCGGGGCGCACGGCATTGCGATGATGCGGGCAGCGTGGGACGAATGAACCGTCAGATGCGGCGCGAGGGCGCTAGGTCTCGGCTTGCCCTTCGTCCTTCGTCCGGTCGCCGTCATTCTTCACCGCGGCCCGATAATCCTCGTTCGCCCAGGCCCCCATGTCGATCAGCTTGCAGCGCTCGGAACAGAAGGGGCGATAAGGATTGGCAGCGCTGAACGGCGCGCTTTTTCCGCATTGCGGGCAACTGACCATGCGTGACGCCGCCAACGCAGTCCCCGGGGAGACGGCTACAAATTGCAGAAGGTGAGTTCGAACGGCACGTCAGATTCACAGACCTTCGGCCGCAGATCGCCGTCGTGCAGCGTGAAGCGTATGTTGAGGGCGTACTTGTTGGCGCTGATTTCCGGAATGAATCCACCCTCCCGTTTCACGCGGATGCGCACCATTTGCGCCACGCGCCCGCCGAGCATCTGCTGATATGCGCCGTGGTAAGCGATGCTATCCGCGGGTTTGCCGCTGGTGCGCAGCAGGCGCAGCACGATGGCGAGCCCGTCGCGGACCGGCAGCATCGGCGTCAGCCAGTTCGTGAGATCACGGCTCCGCACCTCTGGATCACGGTTCAGCCAGTAATGGTAGGACGGCAGGTCGAATTCGCAGGCGCCACCCGGTATTACGGTGCGCTGCTTGATGCTCATCAGCCATTCATTGTCCCGGATGTGCTGGCCGACCTTGCCAGTCATCGCAAGCAACTGGCTCACGGTCAGCTCGATCGCCCCGACGATGCTGTCGAGCGCATCTTCGGAAATTTCGGGATTGTTGCGAAAGCCTATCAGGACCTGTTTCTGGCGCTCGAGTTCCTGCAGCAGGTCGGATTTGAGATCGGCGCGACTCGCGACCTCGAGGATCTCGAACATCGTCACCAGCGCAACGTGGTGATCGTGCGCATCCTGGCGCGTGGCGAAGAAGGACGCCCTTTCGAACAGGTCCTCGAGCCGCAACAGCGTGCGGATCCGCTCGTTGAGTGGGTACTCGAAGGTGATCACCAGGCGCCCCGACCAAGTGTCCGGAATGGCGGGGATTCTGAAGGAAACCCATCCAAATGACAAGGATTGACGTGGGTTTCCGCGGGTTGCCGTTGCCGGCCGGTGTGTTTTTTCAAGCTGGATTATGCCTTTGACATGGCGGCCGCGAGGTTCAGATAACGTTGGTGCAGTGCCTCGACCTGCGGCCGCAACTGCGCAAGTTCGCCGTCATTGTGGATGATGTCGTCGGCAGCCGCGCATCTCCTTGCCCGGGAAGCCTGCGTCGCCATGATGGCGCGGACTTGATCCTCACGGAGCGCGCCACGGGTCATGGTACGCGCCACCTGGGTGTCCTCCCGGCAGTCGACCACCAGCACGCGCTGCACGCGCTCGCGGTACGTCCCGGACTCCACCAGCAGCGGTACCATCTGGATGACATATGGCCCCGCGGCCTTGGTGGCGCGGGCCTCTGCCTCGATGCGGATCAACGGGTGCAGAATGGCCTCAAGACGGCGTTTCGCCGAAGTGTCCGCAAACACCGCGTCACGCATTCTTGGCCGGTCGAGCGCGCCATCCGGCGCAATGTAGACGGAGCCGAACGCCTCACGGATTGGTGCGATGGCGGCCCCCCCCGCGGCGGTGAGTTCGTGCGCAATGGCATCGGTATCAATTACCGGGACGCCGAGTTCGGCGAAAATTGCGGCGGCGGCGCTCTTGCCGCTGCCGATTCCACCCGTCAGCCCGACGATGTAGCCCATGAACGCACAATTTCCGGATGCTTGCCTAAACCAGGCCCAGCCAGGCGCGATTGAGTTCGCGGCCCCAGAACAGGGCGATCACACCTGCAATCGCGAGGTAGGGACCGAACGGAATCGGTTTGCCGCGGCCGTGACCGGCAAACACCATGAGCCCGATGCCGACCGCGGCTCCCACCACGGAGGACATCAGCACCACCAGCGTCAGCATCTGCCAGCCGAACCACGCGCCGATCGCTGACAAAAGTTTGAAATCGCCGTAACCCATGCCTTCCTTGCCTGTCGCGAACTTGAACAGCCAGTACACGCTCCACAGCGCAAGATAGCCCGCGACGGCGCCGATCACTGCCGATCGAAGATCGACGAAACCACCGCCGAGATTCACCAGAAGTCCCGCCCACAGCAGCGGCAGCGTGATGTCGTCCGGCAGGAGTTGCGTGTCGTAGTCGATGACCGCAAGCGCGATCATGGACCAGACGAAAAGCATCGCCGAGAGAGCCTGCGGGCCGAAACCGAACCGGTATGCGCAGAACCCGGCGGCAAGCCCCGAGATCGCTTCGACCACGGGGTAGCGCGGGCTGATGCGATTGCCGCACGATGCGCAACGGCCCCGCAATGCAAGCCAGCTCAGGACCGGTATGTTCTGCAGGGCGGTGATCCGCGCGCCGCAGCCAGGGCACGCCGAGCGCGGCACGGCGAGGTTGTACTTTGGCTGTGGCGCGGGCGGCGATGCAGGTTGAGATGCAGGCTGAGATGCAGGATTTGACCCGGGACCCGTTGCAGCCCGTTCGCCGAAAAACTCAGTGCATTGCGCGGCCCACTCGCGCTCGAGCATCTTCGGCAGGCGGTGGATAACCACGTTGAGGAAGCTGCCGACGACAAGCCCCATCACCACGGCAACGGCGGCGAAGTACGCCGGTTGCGCGAGGAGATCGAGGGGCGACATCAGGAATGCAGCGCGGGCGCCAACGCGGCGCCTGCGCCGGCGCACGGTTTAAACAACTGCGCCGAGCTTGAAGATCGGCAGGTACATGGCGACGACCATGGAGCCGATGAGGCCGCCGAGAATAACCATGATCATCGGTTCCATCAGGGACGCCAGTGCGTCGACCGAGTCATCGACCTCCGCTTCGAAGAAGTCCGCTACCTTGGACAGCATCGAATCGAGCGCGCCGGACTCCTCGCCGATCGCGACCATCTGGATGACCATGCTCGGAAAGACTTCGACGTTTTGCATCGCGACCGTCAGGCTGGTGCCGGTGCTGATCTCGTTCTGGATGTGTTTGGTCGCCGCGAAGTAGACATAGTTTCCGCACGCGCCGCCGACGGATTCCAGCGCCTCGACCAGCGGCACGCCTGCCGCAAACATGGTTGCCAGGGTGCGCGTCCAGCGCGCGATCGTCGCTTTGCGGATAACCGGCCCAAACACGGGAATCTTCAGGAACAGCTTGTCGAGGAAAATCTGCATCGGCCTGGAGCGTTTCCAGGACTCGAGGAAGAAGTAAATGCCGCCGCCGGTGCCGCCGAAGATCGCCCACCAGTATGCGACAAAGAATTCGGAAATGCCCATCACGATGAGGGTCGGCGTAGGCAGATCAGCGCCGAAGCTCGAGAACACCTGCTTGAACGCAGGAATCACGAAAATCATGATGACGGCGGTAATCACGAATGCGGTCACGATGATCGAGATCGGGTAGAACAGCGCGGCCTTGATCTTGCCCTTGATCTTCTGCGTCTTTTCCATGTAGGTCGCAAGGCGGTCGAGCAGCGTGTCCAGAATACCGGCCTGCTCGCCAGCGGCGATCAGGTTGCAGAACAGATTGTCGAAATACAGCGGATATTTTCGAAAGGCAGCGTTGAGCGCGGCGCCGGTCTCAACCTCGGTCTTGACGTCCATCAGCAGTTTACCCACCGCCGGATTGCTGTGACCCTTGCCGACGATGTCGAAGGCCTGTAGCAGCGGCACGCCGGCTTTCATCATGGTCGCGAGCTGGCGGGTGAACAGCATGATGTCCTTCGACCCGACACTGCCGCCGCCACCGAATTTCCGCGGCGCGATCTTCATCACCATGATGCCCTGGCGCCGAAGCATCACGTTGACCATGGTCTTGCCGCCCGCGCGGATTTCGCCGCGCACCAGCTTGCCGTTCTTGTCCTTGCCTTCCCAGACGAAGACCGTTTCCTTGATGCCCTTCGCCCCTCCGGCCGGGAGTGCTTTCTCTGCGGTGGCCATAACTTCTCCTGTTGGAGACCCGATGACTGTTTATTCTAGCCCGGATCGGGCTGTTTTCCGCAATTCTACTCGCTGGTGCCGGCGTGGAGTTTCTCGGTCGGCATGAACCCTTGCCTAACCTGGAGCAAACCGGACCGGCGATGTTTGCCTATGCCTGGTGCCTGCGCCGCGCAATCCTTCGCATTGCCGTGCGCAAGGATGATACGCGCAATTTCCGCTGAAAAGGGCGTCACCCGGCCGCTACCGGGGCATCCTTGCCCCGTTCCGGCAGCGGAGAAAACATCCGAACCACTTTGACGATGCGGTCCTGGGACTGGACGATTTCCATGCGGCAGCCCCCGATCACCATGCCCACGTCTGATTCCGGAATGTCCTGCAGATATTCGACAATCAGGCCGGAAAGCGTTTTCGGGCCTTCGACCGGCAGGTGCAGCCCCAGCTTGCGATTGAGGTCCCGGAGCTGGCTGGCGCCATCGACCAACGCGGTGCCGTCGGCGTCCCATCCAAGTTGAAGCGGCCCCACCGGCATGCTGGTGGTGAATTCGCCGATCATTTCCTCGACGATGTCCTCAAGCGTCACCAGGCCGAGAAGCTCGCCGTATTCGTCGACGACGAGACCGAGGCGCTCGCGGTTCTCCTGGAAAAACGCAAGCTGGGTGAGTACCGGCGTCGTCGCCGGGACGAAATAGGGCGGCACCAGCAGCTTTTCCAGCATTTCCTTGCTGATCGCTTCGTCATGGGCGGCGCCGAACACGCGCCGCAGGTGAAGGATGCCGGCAATCTCATCGAGGCTGCCGCGGTAGGCGAGCAGTCGCGTGTGGTAACTCGTCGCAAGTTGGTTGCGGATGGTTTCCAGCGGGGCGTCGAGGTCGACCGCCTCGATGCGCGCCCGCGGCGCCATCACGTCCTCGACCGAAATATGCTCGAGGTCAAACAGATTGAGCAGGATGCTCTGGTGTTTCTTCGGGATGAAATTGCCGGCTTCCAGCACCAGGAAACGCAGCTCCTCCGGCGACAGGCGGGGGTTCTGATCTTCGGCGACGGGCTTGAGCCTCATCAGCGACAGGAGTCCGCGCACGAACAGGTTGGCGAACCATACCGCCGGGTGCAGGATCCACAGCAGCGGTTTCAACGCGAAACTGATATGCAGCGCGATCGGCTCTGCATAGGCGGCACCGACCACCTTGGGTGTGATTTCGGCAAACACCAGTATTACGAAGGCGATCAGCAAGGTGCCAAATCCCTGGGCCCATTTGTCTTCGTCGAAGTAATGGATGGTGACCAGCCCGGCCAGCGTCGCCGCTGCAGCGTTGACCAGCGTGTTGCCGAGCAGGATCACCCCGAGCAGCTTGTCGGTCTTGGCCAGCAACTCGGTGGCGTGGCGCGCACCGCGTTTCCCCTGCTTGACCAGGTGCCGGAGGCGATAGCGATTGAGCGCCATCATCGCGGTCTCGGCCATCGCGAAGAATCCCGAGACCAGCAACATCGCGACTAGCGCAAAGACCAGCGAGGTGATCGGATATTCGTCCAATTGGGCTTGTGCAGAACCGGTACGCGGCAGGCCGCTCGACAGCCTATTGCCGGCCGAGAATGACTTCGAGCACAAACCACGTGCCGACGTACGCCAGCAGCAGGGCGACAAAACCGGCAAGCGTCCAGCGCAGCGCGCTGCGTCCGCGCCAGCCATAGATCTGGCGGCCCGCCAGCAGCGCCGCGAAAATGCCCCATGAGGTGAAGCCGAACACCGTCTTGTAGTTGAAGCGCAATGCCTTGCCGAACAGGGTCTCGGAAAACAGGATGCCGCTGGCAAGCGTCACCGTGAGGATAAGAAAGCCGATCCAGATAATGCGGAACAGGACGCGCTCCATGGTCAGCAGCGGCGGCAGGCTCAGCAGCGCGCCGCCGACCGGACCGCTCAATTTTCCGCCGTGCAGGCTGCGCTCGAGCACCGCCATCAGGGTCGCATGCAAGGCGGCAATGGTGAACAGGCTGTAGGCGAGCATGGCGGCCAGAAAATGACCGCGAAACGCGGGCGAGTCGAAGTTGGTCAACAGGTGCGTACCCGGAAAGAACGCAGGAAGCACCGCGCCGGCTGCGGCGAGCGGCAGCACCAGCGCCTGCATGCCGTCGATATGATGGAAAAAACTCTCGACCCAGTAAATGAGCGCCGCCAGCCACACCATGGTGGACAGCGCGAGGGCAAAGCCGAATACCATGCGGCCTTCCTCGAAAATGGCGGCATCGAGCAACCACAGGTGCAGGCAGAGTGCCAGCAGCACCGCCACGCGCTCGCCGGCAGAAAGGCCCAGCGGTCGCGGCATCGGCTGGGCCAGCCAGCGGGTACGCCAGAAGTATGCGGCCAGGACCCCGTAGAGCCCGGCCGCGACAAGATGCAGTAAAATCATCACGCCGACAGTTTATCATCCGTGGGGCGCGAATCGGTTGCGCTTCCCGGCCTGCCGGCGCCTTTTTCCCTTCGGTCCCCGTAACGCATGCTCGACAATCTCACCAATCGCCTGTCCCGCGTCATCAAGACCCTTCGCGGCGAAGCGCGGCTTACCGAAGCGAATATCCAGGACGCACTGCGCGAAGTCCGCCTTGCGCTGCTCGAAGCCGACGTCGCGCTTTCCGTGGTCAAGGAATTCATTGCGCACGTAAAGGAGCAGGCGCAGGGCGAAGAGGTCCAGGGAAGCCTGACGCCGGGGCAGGCGCTGATCGGCGTCGTGCACCGGGAACTTACGGCGACCATGGGCGGCGAAAACGCGGCGCTCAGTTTCGCCACGCAACCGCCGGCGGTGATCCTGCTGGCCGGCCTGCAGGGCGCCGGCAAGACCACCACAGCAGGCAAGCTCGCCAGGTACCTCAAGGAGGAACTGAGGAAAAAGCCGCTGCTGGTGAGTTGCGACACCTACCGTCCGGCGGCAATCGCGCAATTGCAGGCGGTGGCGGCCCAGGCCGGCGCGGATTTCTTCCCCTCGTCCGCGGACCAGAAACCGGTCGAGATCGCCGTTGCCGCGCTCGATTACGCGAGGAAGCATTACCACGACGTGCTTCTCGTCGACACCGCCGGCCGCCTCGGCATCGACGAAGCCATGATGCGCGAAATTTCGGAGCTGGAACGCGCGCTGCAGCCGATCGAGACCTTGTTCGTGGTTGACGCGATGCAGGGCCAGGACGCGGTCAATACCGCGAAAGCCTTTCGCGACGCATTGCCGCTGACCGGCGTGATCCTCACCAAGCTCGATGGCGACGCGCGCGGGGGCGCCGCTTTGTCGGTGCGCCATGTCACCGGCGCGCCGATCAAATTCGTCGGCGTCGGCGAGAAACTCAGCGGATTCGAGGCTTTCCACCCGCAGCGCATGGCCTCGCGCATACTCGGCATGGGCGACGTGTTGTCGCTGGTCGAGGACGTGAAGCGCGCAGTCGATGCGGATCAGGCGAAGGCGTTTGCGCAGAAGGTCAGGAGCGGCAAGGGTTTCGACCTCAACGACTTCAAGGAACAGATCGGCCAGATGAAGAAAATGGGCGGAGTCGCCGCGCTGCTCGACAAGCTGCCGGCGCAGTTGCAGCAGGCGGCCGCATCGGCACAGGGCCAGATGGACGATCGTGCCATCCGCCGCGTCGAGGGCATCATCGACTCGATGACACCGCAGGAGCGCACGAAACCGGAGATCCTGAAGGCGTCGCGCAAACGCCGCATCGCTGCCGGCGCCGGCGTCCAGGTACAGGAAGTAAACCGCCTGCTTGCCCAGTTCGAACAAACGCAGAAAATGATGAAGCAGTTTTCCAAAGGTGGGATGGCGAAGATGATGCGGGGGATGAGGGGCTTGATGCCCGGCATGCGCTGACCCGCTTCGCGTTCACCGCGATTGCCTGGTTGGGCGCGTCGCGATTTGCTTGCCGCAATTTGATTGTTGCCCGGTCCACGTCCCTGGTGCGCCCCAGCCCTGACGGCAAACCGGGCAGGCGGCGGGCGATTCAGATTTTTCCGGAAACCCCACCGCTTGCCGACGCGGCGGGTACCGGTGATGCTTTGAAGGCGAAGCCCCAATTCCGTTTCCACGCCGCTTCCACTGCTCGCGGATAGTCCGGCTGGCCTAGGCTTCCGTTGTAGCGGCCGAGTGCGCGGTAGAGGTCACCGTGCTCGATGTCGAGGTAATGGCGAAGGATGGTACAGCCGTACCGCAGGTTGGTCCGCAGGTTGAACAGATTGTCGCCAGTGTTGCCGATGAGGCCAATCCAGAACGGCATCACCTGCATGAAGCCGCGCGCACCGGCATGGGATACTGCGTGTTTCCTGAAATTGCTTTCGACCTGGACCAGGCCAAGCACGAGTTGCGGGTCGAGGCCCGCGCGGGTGGCCTCGTAGTAGACGGCCTTCAGGAATTCGAGCCGATTGTCGTTGTCCGGCATTTTTCTGGCGAGCCGAAGCGACATGCCGGTAAGCCACGCGATCTTCTCGTCGATCGAGGGGAATCGCGGCTCGGGCGGCGCCTGGTCGCTGATCGCGGAATGCAGGGCATTTTTGACGCTGTCGGCAAGCGGCGCGTACTGCTGCGCGCCGGCGAACACCTTGCCTGGCACACAGATTCCGAACGCCAGAACCAGCAGGACGACGGCGTGGCACGCGATCAGCCGGCGCATAAGCGTTGCCTGACGTGCGCGACCGCTCCATCGAGCGGGACTGCGGTCGCAGCAGCATCCCGGCGCCCCTGATATTCGAGGCTGCCGTCCTTGAGGCCGCGCTCGCCGACCACCATGCGATGCGGAATCCCGATGAGTTCCATCTCGGCGAACATCACGCCGGGCCGTTCGTCCCGGTCATCCAGCAGCACGTCGATTCCGGCGGCCTGCGCGTCGGCGTAGAGCTTTTCCGCCGCGGCCCTTACCGCCGCATTCTTCCTCATGCCGATCGGCACGATGGCGAGTTCAAAGGGCGCGATTGCCGCCGGAAACACGATGCCGCGCGCGTCGTGCCCCTGTTCGATGGCCGCACCGACGATGCGGGTCACGCCGATGCCGTAGCAACCCATTTCCATCAGGCGCGGCTGGCCGGATTCGTCGAGCACGGTTGCCTTCATCGCTTCGGAATACTTGGTGCGCAGCTGGAAAATCTGGCCGACCTCGATGCCACGGCAGAGTTCAAGCCTGCCCTTGCCGTCGGGGCTGGGGTCGCCCGCAATCACGTTTCGTATATCCGCCACAATCGCGGGTTCAGGCAGGTCGCGGCCCCAGTTTACGCCGGTCAGGTGAAAACCCTCCGTATTGGCGCCGCAGACAAAATCCGACATCCCTGCGACCGCGCGGTCGGCGATCACGGTGACGTTTTTCAGGCCCACCGGGCCGACATAGCCTGGCGCGCAGCCGGTGGCAGCGACGATCTCGGCTTCGGCCGCAAACCGGAACGGATTGAGTTGCGGAATCTTGGCGGTCTTGATTTCGTTGAGCGTATGGTCGCCCCGGACCAACAGCATGAAAACCGAACCGTCGTGTTCCAGCATCAGCGCCTTCACCGAACGCGCGAGCGGCAGACCGAGCTGGTCGGTGACGTCCTCGCAGGTTTTCCTGCCGGGTGTCTGCACTTGTTTCATCGGCTCCGATGCCGCCGCGCGCGGCGCCGCCGGAGCGAGCGCCTCGGCGAGTTCGACATTTGCGGCGTAATCAGAATCCGGGCAGAACGCGATCGCGTCCTCGCCGGAGTCCGCAAGCACCTGGAATTCGTGCGAACCGGTGCCCCCGATCGCGCCGGTGTCCGCGGCCACGGCGCGAAATGCGAGACCGAGCCGCGTAAAAATCCGCGTGTAGGTGTCGTACATGTTGCGGTATTCGCGCTCGAGATCCGCAAAGTCGAGGTGGAAGGAGTACCCGTCCTTCATGATGAATTCGCGTGTGCGCAGGATGCCGAAGCGCGGCCGCCGCTCATCGCGGAACTTGGTCTGGATCTGGTAGAAATGCACCGGCAGCTGGCGGTAGCTTCGCAGCAGAGAGCGCCCCCAGTCGGTCATCACTTCCTCCGAGGTCGGCTGGAATACGAAGTCGCGCTGGTGCCGGTCCTTGAAACGCAGCAATTCCGGACCGTATTTGTCCCAGCGCCCCGATTCCTGCCACAACTCTGCCGGCTGCACCGCCGGCAGCAAGACCTCGATCGCACCGGCGCTGTTCATCTCCTCGCGCACGATGGCCTCGACCTTTTTCAACACGCGCAGGCCCAGCGGCATCCACGAATAGATACCGGCGGCGAGGTGGCGGATGAGGCCCGCGCGCAGCATGAGTTTGTGCGACACCAGCTCGGCGTCGGAGGGGGCCTCCTTCAGCGTGGAGAGAAAAAACTGCGAGGCGCGCATGCTTTCGGACCGTTGATGCAGGTGGATGGGAACCGACGCATTTTACCTGAGCGAACGGAACATGCCGTTAAACCGGGCTTCCTCCCCGCACGCGGGGAATTGGGGCGCGAGCAAAGTCCGGCCGGCGTGCCGGCGGGTAGCCCGTTTGCACGCCCAGCGCTTTCAATCGATGCAAATTTGTGAAAAAATGGACCCAACTGAAACTATTCGACGGGTAACCGCATGCTGGATCGTGACGGCTTTCGCCCGAACGTCGGCATTGTCTTATGTAACGCGAGGAACGAGGTCTTCTGGGGCAAGAGAATCAAGGAACATTCGTGGCAGTTCCCGCAAGGCGGGATCAAGGTGGGCGAAACGCCCGAGCAGGCCATGTACCGCGAGTTGCAGGAGGAAGTC
>Ga0315281_10007424_pt1 | contig 15438 bp, 12 predicted proteins | sample YL17G07_0_MG_FD_204540 | JGI IMG/M metagenome (GOLD analysis project Ga0315281, IMG submission 204540) | Sediment microbial communities from Yellowstone Lake, YNP, Wyoming, USA - YL17G07_0 | ecosystem: Environmental > Aquatic > Freshwater > Lake > Sediment | place: USA: Wyoming | collected...
TATTTCGCCGCTTTTTTGGTCAATAGAACGACTATTGACCTGCAAAACCGGCAAAATCTGCCCTCGCCCAGCCGAATTTTCGCTTCGATTCTTCAAGTCAGACAGGCTGCTAGTGGATTACTTCAACATCGCCTTCAACCTGGCCAATTTATCCATCCCCTCATCCTTGGTAACGGTGGGCACAGCATCTGCGTGGCCGCCCGCATAAGTCAATTCGCTTTCCGGCATTTCTTCCAGAAAGCGGCTGGGTTCACAGGCAAACCAGTCCTTGCCGCGCTTGCGGCGGTTGCAATAGCTGATCTGCAGGCCGCGCTCGGCGCGGGTGATGCCAACATACATCAGGCGGCGTTCTTCCTCGATGCCTTTTTCGTCGCTGTCGCGGAACGGCAGGATGTCTTCTTCCGCGCCGATGATGAACACGTGCGGGAATTCCAGTCCCTTGGCGGCATGCAGTGTGGATAGCGAGACGGCATCCGGTTCCTGGTCCTTGCCTTCCAGCATGTTGATCAGCGCGATAGTCTGCACCATGGCGATCAGCGATTTTTCATCCGCCTCGGCTTTGCGCTTGAGCCAGCCGATGAAGTCCTCAACGTTCTTCCACTTGGTTTCGGCCTGGCGCGGGTCGTGCGAATCGTACAGCCAGGTCTCGTAATTGATGGCGCGCAGCAGTTCGTCCAGCAATTCATTGCATGGGTCTTTATCGGCACGCTCCTGGATGCGGTTGATGAAATTACAGAACAGCAGCAGCTCTTCGTGCTGGCGCGCGGCCAGCTCCCGTTCGATTTCCGGTTCGAAGGCTGCCTCGAACAGGCTGATATGGCGCGCTCCGGCGTAGCTGCCGAGCTTCTCCAGCGTGGTGTTGCCGATGCCGCGCTTGGGCGTGGTGATGGCGCGGATGAAAGCCGGATCGTCGTCCGGGTTGGCGATCAGGCGCAAATAAGAGGTGATGTCCTTGATCTCGGCACGGTCAAAAAATGATGTGCCGCCGCTGACCGTGTAAGGCACACGCTGGGCGCGCAACTGTTCCTCAAAACCACGCGACAAGTGGTTGCTGCGATACAGGATGGCGTAATCGGAAAACTTGTTGCGATGCTCGAACTTATGCGCCATCAGTTTCATCACCACGCTCTCGGCCTCGTGTTCGTCGTCGCGTGCGGCGTAGATGCGGATCGGATCGCCGATGCCGTGGTCGCTCCAAAGGTTTTTTTCGAATACTTTGGTATTGTGATTGATCAGGTGGTTCGCCACCTTGAGAATGCGCTGCGAAGAGCGGTAGTTTTGCTCCAGCTTGATCACGCGCAGATTGGTGTAGTCGTTGCGCAGGTTGTGCAAGTTCTCGATACTCGCGCCGCGCCAGGCGTAGATCGCCTGATCGTCGTCGCCCACCGCGGTGAATGCGGCGCGGCTGCCCGCCAATAGCCGGGTCAACTGGTACTGGCAGTCGTTGGTATCCTGATACTCGTCGATCAACAAATAACGCAGCCGGTTCTGCCAGCGCAGCAAGGCTTCGGGATGTTCTTTGAACAGCACCACCGGCAGATGAATCAGGTCGTCGAAGTCCACCGCCTGATAAGCGCGCAGGGTTTCCTGATAGCGAGCATAGATGCGTGCCTGCACCTTCAACACGTTACTGGCGCAGCCAGCCGTTTGCGGGAGAAGGTGCGATGCGGCCACTCCCGCACCCGTCGGCTCCGCCGCACCGTGTCGTGGCCGCACCTTCAATACGTTACTGTCAGGTAGGGGCGAATTTATTCGCCCTGACGGGCGATGGGCGAATGAATTCGCCCCTACATCCACCAGCCCCGCCGCCTGCTCCGGCGACACGAAAGCCGATTTCCAGTTCGAAATCTGCGTCTGCACATCGCGCAGCTCCTGCTTATCGCCGGAGTTGGTCAGTTCACCGAGTATCTTCCAGCTATCGCTGGAATCGAAGATCGAGAACTGCGGCTTGTAGCCCAGCAGCTTTGCCTCGGCGCGCAGGATGTTCATGCCCAGAGAATGAAAGGTGCTTACCACCAAGCCCTTGGCATTGCTTCCCTGTAACAGAGTGCCAACACGGTCGCGCATCTCATTGGCCGCCTTGTTGGTAAAGGTGATCGCGGCGATGTTGCGCGGCGCATAGCCGCACTGTTGGATCAGATAAGCGATCTTGTGGGTGATGACGCGTGTCTTGCCGCTGCCCGCCCCGGCCAGCACCAGCAAGGGGCCATCGAGGTAAGTCGCAGCTTCGCGCTGCATTGCATTGAGTTTGCTCAACATTGACTTGGGTTCAACATTCCGTGTTGTCCGATGTACAGGTATTTTTGGAAGGGGCGCATGATACCAAAGCATCTTGGCCGGAACGATGAAGCTTGCGCTAAATTATTAGCGGTCTTTGCCGATATGCTTATCAAGGGCGGCGCATTGTGCGCAAACCCGCAAAATCAGGAGGCCGATCATGGGAACATTCAGCATGGATATGGGCAGCTACGAGGTTGAACGCAACAATGCGGCGGTGTCCTGTTACGACGATGAGGTTTTGTGCGCGGGTTGGATTCCCAGTCTTGCCTGCTACCAGCCGCACACTGAAAAATCGGCGCTGCCAGCGGATCTGGCGAGAGTGGATGTTGACGCATTCCTGCGCAAAATGTACGCCTGCCAGCGTTGAGCCTACCTTACCGGTAGGCTTCGGCGTGGCAAACTGCCGCCCCCGATAATAATTCCAGGATGACCGTTTCCTTTTCTCATGTTCGCATGAGTGAGTGAAACGGTCTCGCCATGCAAATTTTACGTTAAACTCAACATGTGATCCCGAGCCGGATGAATAGATTTATTCGCGCATAACATATTGTTTGTGTAAGTAAATATCACCAACACGCCCATCAATTACGTTTTTAAGATAAATGGAGTTGCAACACCTATGCGATCAGAAATGCCCAGCAATGAAGAGGTCCAAACTGCCCTGCGCGGCGTAATCGACCCGGAAGTCGGTATGAATATCGTCGATCTTGGTCTGGTCTATGGCATAACCATTTCAGTTGACAAGCTGCATATCGACCTGACCATGACTACGCCTGCCTGCCCGATGGGGGAGATGATTCTCGATGATGCGCGGCGGGCATTAGCCCCATTGCTGCCGGGCGGTGTCGAAATCGAGCTTAATTTAGTATGGGAGCCGCCGTGGAACCCGGGCAAGATGAGCGAGAGCGCACGGGAGCATTTTGGCTGGGAACCTCCACCGGAAACGCCCCCGCCTACTCCTCCCATACCGGAAATGGAACATACCCGGCATGATGCGGAGATTACGCCCGCGACTGACACAGCAGTGCAGTCTGGCGGTTTGGGTGTGCCGTTCCGCCTGCCGCTCCTGATTCTCGGGTTCGCCTCTCTGGCATCCGGCGTGTTGGCCGGCCTCGCGCGGATGGGCTGGGCGGTACCGCTGCCAGCGGCGCAACTGACTCTGTTGCACGGTCCGCTGATGATATGCGGCTTCCTCGGCACGGTCATCGGCCTGGAACGGGCGGTCGCCCTCGGCTACCGCTGGGCGTATGCCGGCCCGCTGCTGACCGGGCTGGGCGGTGTCGCCATCCTGCTCGGTTTTCCGCTTCCCGTAGGCGCGGCAGCAATAGCGCTGGGCAGCGCCGTGCTGCTTACCGGGACTGTCATGATCCTGCTGCGCCAGCGTGAACTCTTCATGGTGACGATGGCGCTCGGCGCATTTAGCTGGCTGGCTGGCAATCTGCTGTGGCTGACCGGCTCCGAGGTATCGGGCGTGGTAGCGTTGTGGATCAATTTTCTGGTGCTGACCATCGCCGGCGAGCGGCTGGAATTAACCCGCTTCCTGCCCCCTTCACCCGATGCCAAACGTATTTTTGCGGCCATTCTTGCAGCAGTTTTGGCAGGTGGTTTTTTCAGCGGAACAGGCATCGGCATCGCCGTGTACGGCATCGGGCTGCTCGGATTGGCATTGTGGCTGCTGCGCCAGGATATCGCGCGCCGCACGGTCAAAGAACAGGGTTTAACCCGTTTCACTGCGGTCTGTCTGCTTTCCGGCTATGCCTGGCTCACTATCGGCAGCGTATTACTGCTCGCCACTGGAGGCTTAACCGGCACGGCGTACGATGCTGTGCTGCACGCGATTCTGATCGGATTCGTGTTCTCGATGGTATTCGGTCACGCACCGATTATTTTTCCCGCTGTGGTGCGGGTCAGAATGCCGTATCACTGGACTTTCTACCTGCCGCTGCTGGCGCTACACGCATCGTTATTGGTGCGCATCGCCGGTGACGGATTGATGCTGCCGGAATTGCGCAACCTCGGCGGATTATTGAATGCAGTGGCGCTGGTGCTGTTTATTTTGAGTACCGTCAGCAGCGTGGTGCGCGGCTCCCGGGTAAAATCTAGCAGCTGACTTTAGCCGTTAAACCAAGCTCACCGATGCGCCCGGCAAAGGCTTGCAGATGTTCTACGGGCAAGGCGGACAGGCGCGGTGCCTCCGCTTGCAATGAGGGACGCGCCAGACCGTAGAGCAGCACGCCTTGCGGTTTGTGTCCGTCGCGCAACAGTGCCGCAACAAACTCCAGATAGTCATCCTCGTCGCGGCGCGACGGCGGCTCCCCGTCCAGCGCGAACCAGCAGGTTTGCAACCAGGTCGGGCACAGCGCAATGGCGGTAATGAGGTTGTCGCGCACTTTGCTCATGCTGGTATGGGTGTCATTGATGAGCCGCATCCCTTCTTCGCTGGCGCGGTCCAGCTTAAACCACACTTCGCCGTTGAGCTTTGCCATGTCACGCAAACCTTGCTGAACTTCGCTGCGGTGCAGCAGGCTGCCGTTGGTGATCAACACGGTTTTCACTGTTTCCGGCAAAGCCGTTTCATGGCGAACCTGGCCGATGAGTTCGACGACTTGGGCAAATTCGGCGGAGCTGGTCGGCTCACCGTTACCGGATAGCGCAATATCGTTGATGCGCCGCGCGCCTTCAGGAACGCGGGTTTGCATAAAATCACCATCCAGCAACTCATGAAGAAACGCTTTTAACTCTTTCTTTAATAATGTTAAATCCACGGGCGACGCGGTGCCGCGCGTGAGATTGGGAACCTGGCAGTAGATGCAGCGCCAGTTGCAGGCATTATTGGGGTTGAGGTTGATACCGACCGAAACCCCACCGGCGCGACGCGACACCACCGGGTAAACATAGCGCAAGGCCGCGCTGTCACGGTCGTGGTTGGAAGTGCCAAGTTTTGTATCGCTCAAAGTATGCTCACAGATTCAGGAATCAGCCAAATTGCGGTGAAAACCGCATCGTTCGCGTCATTTGTAGGATGTGGTGAGGCACGAACCGCATCAATCGCGTCACTCCCCAACCGCAATCCCATCCATCCCGCCACACCAATCCACCGGGTAAATTCCGCGCCGCACGCAATCATGAAAGCTTGAATGCGGCCAATCGGCGACACGCCCCACCCAGCCGTGCTTGACCGGATTCCAGTGAATATAATCCACATGGCGATTAAAATCCTCTTGGTCGCGAATCAGATGTTCCCAGAAGCGGCGTTGCCATATCCCTCTTTCGCCGCGCTTTGTCCGGCTCTGGGAGATGCGTTCGCCTATTTCGATCGTGCGGGAAAAACTGCCCTTGATCAAATTCCAGCGAGTGGAGAAATTCGCGTCGCCTTCCGGCAACGTCATAATGCAGTGCAAATGCTCGGGCAAAATCACCACCGCATCCATGCGAAACGGATGCCGTTCCCGTACCGTCCCGAACGCCGCGCGCAACACATCTATCCGGTCAACGAGCAGGCTGTTCTCCTTGCGTTGGGCGAGGTTCACCGTAAAGAACCAGCTTGCTCCGGGAGCATGGGCGCGACGGTATTCAGTCATGATATTTTTCGCTTCCGATATTTGTAGGATGTGGTGAGCATCATTCAACACGCGAACGATGCGGTTCCTTCGTCACCGCATCCTACGGGCTGCGTTGGCATTACAACGAAAGGATGTGCCGCACCAGCGCATTGAGATCGGCTTGCGACATATTACGGTGAGGAACTTCTGGCATGGCTCCCCACACACCCGAACCACCATTACGCACCTTATCGACCAGACGGTCTTCAGCTCCAGGCACCCCGCGATATCTTATGGACACATCCCGAAAAGCTGGTCCCACGACCTTCTTGTCAATAGCATGGCATGCAAAGCAGTTATTGCGTTTGAATAGACCCTCAATTTCACTTGAAAAATACGTTAATGACGATGTGGCTGCGGGGCGATGGCTTGCTGTCTCTGTTGCCTGCTGTTGTTGCGCCTGCGCATTTTGTTTCTTACCTTGCGCCTGCGCCCTCAAATATTTGTCTTCCGTGCTGAATGGGTTGTCCTGCGCGTAATTGGACAGAAACCTTTCCCACGCTGCAACCTGAAGTTCTGGTGCTCCAGCAAATGCGGCTGTCTGGTCAAAATCCTCCTTCATCTTTACCTGCCATTTATCCCACTGCCCTCGTGTTTCTTGCTGCTTCTTGATGTCGTCTATTGAAAAATTTCCTCCGGTGGGGATAGGTACAGATTCCAGACTCGCTACCTGAATGCCCGGCTTAAAATAAAACTCCCCTGTGAGCGAAGACATTTCCCACGGGGTCTGGGTATCACCCGATGTGCGGGTTACATTCCTGCGTACCTCCTTGAACATGCGCTCGACAGGCAAGCCGTTGGTTCGCATCGCCTTGAGCAGTTCCTGGGTGTATAAACCATTGCGCCCAGTGCCGTCCGAGGCAATACTGCCGGGGGCTGTGGCATAGGCAATCAGGGTTCCCTTGGGGGCATCCATCGCGGCCAAACCCCCACCAGTGGAGCGGAAACGGCGTTCAAACGGGTTATTGCGGCAGGCATCAAGAATAACGATGCTCAAGGGGCTGCGGTTCAACTGGTCAAGCACGGTGTCCACATCCACCGTTTCGGCACGTGCCGAATTTTCAGAGGCAATTTCGGCATCTACCGGAATGAGGTAGTTCTTGCCTTTTACCTGCATACCGTGTCCGGCGTAATAAAACAGTGCGATGGTGTTGGCGTTGAGCTTTTCCCCGAACTGGACAATGGCGCGGTTCATTTCTTTTTGCGTAACATCAATCTTGTCAATGACATCGAAGCCCAGTTCGCGCAGGGCTACCGCCATGTCGCGCGCATCGTTGGCGGGGTTTGACAGTGATTTTTCTTTGTATTTACTGTTACCAATTACCAGCGCGATGCGCTGCTCGCTTACCGCACCGTTCACTTGGTTGACGGCAAGGTTGCGGCCATCCTTGGCGTGGGTGTGAAGTGGGATAAACATCATTGCCATCAGGATAACTCTCAACGTTTTCACTTTAGCCCCCTGAAGGTCAATATCATAGTGGTGCCGTAGGATGCGGTGAGGTACGAACCGCATCATTCAACACGCGAGCGATGCGGTTCCTTCGTCACCACATCCTACCGGCTTTACGCCTTTCAATATGCCAAGCGACAACACCGTAGATGTGGTGAGCTTGCGAACCGCATCGTTCGCGAGCGATGCGGTTCGTGCCTCACCACATCCTACCGGGCCGCTCAAGACTTGCCCAGCGGCAGATATTTCGCCGGGTCTACAGGCTTGCCAAGGCGACGCACCTCGAAATGCAATTTGACTTGATCGGCATCGGTGTTGCCCATTTCGGCGATTTGTTGCCCGCGCGCGATGCTCTGCCCTTCTTTCACCAACACTTTGTCGTTGTGCGCGTAGGCACTGAGATAAGTTTTATTGTGTTTGATGATGATCAGCTTGCCATAGCCGCGCAAGCCGGTGCCGCTATACACTACCTTGCCGGGTGCGCTGGCGGTGATGGTTTGCCCGAGCTTGCCGGCAATGTCGATCCCTTTGCGGTTGGCTGATTCGGAGAACCCGGCAATCAATTTGCCTTGGGTGGGCATACTCCATTCCAGAGCCACCTCCTCGGCATCATCTGCGCTATCCTGCTTAACTTCGGGCTTGGGCTTGCTCTCTGTTTTGGCAACCGCGGCAGCCTCTGGTTTTGCCTCCTGCACCTTGTCGATCTGTGCCATGGCTGCATCGCTGTAGGTGTATTTCACCACCTTGGGCTGCTCTTTCACCAGCGAATCGATGGGTTTGATTTCAGCTGCGCCGGGTGGGGCAATAGGTGCAGAACTGCCGGGGAACAGGCGAATTTGCTGGCCTATGGAAATCATGCTGGGGTTCTGGATGCCATTCAGATCAGCCAGTTCATGGTAATCAAAACCATAATTAAAAGCGATGCTGTACAGCGTGTCACCCTTTTGCACGATATGCACTTGCGGGCGCCAATCCTTTTCGCGCGAGATTTTTTTGCGTGTTGCATCGGCCGTGGCAACGCTCTTTTTGCCGGCATCGCCATGTTCGGCGACCGGCGCGCGCGCGCCGCCCGAAGCGCAGCCCGCCAACACGGTGACCACCAACAGCAATAATGCGCCAGACCAGTTCATGCTTTTCCCATCAATAATGGAACAAATCTAACCGGTTCCAGCCGGGTTTCGCGGAATCCGTCCGCATCGCGCTCGACCAGATACAGCCATTGTTCCTGCGTCCCGACCGGCAGGATCATTTTACCACCGACCGCAAGCTGCTCCCGCAATGCCGCCGACAGCGCGGGTGCGGCGGCGGCCATAATGATGCCGTCGAACGGCGCGAACTCCGGCCAACCGGCGCTGCCGTCCGCATAACGCACGCTGACATTACGCAGCTTCAGATCGCGCAATAGTTTTTTGGCGCGTTCATATAAAGGCTGGATACGCTCCATGGTATAGACCTCTTTCGCCACCTGCGCCAGCACCGCCGCCTGATAGCCGCACCCGGTGCCGATTTCCAGCACGCGCCCGAGCATTTGCCCCGCTGGCTGGCCGGCGCGCAATACCTCGATCATGCGCGCCACAATGTAGGGCTGCGAAATGGTCTGGTTGAAATTGATCGGCAGCGATACGTCATCGTAAGCGCGGCTCGCCAATGCCTCGTCGACGAACAGATGGCGCGGCACTTCGAACATCGCCGCCAGCACCGTTTCGTCCTTGATGCCCTGCTCGCGCAGCCGCTCGATCATGCGCATACGGGTGCGCTGCGAGGTCATACCGATGCCGCCATGCCTCGTATTCACGGCTTCTCCATCCATCCCCGCACAGCATCGAGCTGGCTGTATTGCGTGAGATCGATTTGCAACGGCGTAAGCGAAACGCGCTGCTGCGCCAGCGCATGAAAATCCGTGCCCTCCCCCGCGTCTTGCGCCTTGCCGGCCGCGCCGACCCAATACACGGTCTCGCCGTGCGGGTTGCTGGCCTTGACCACCGGCTCCGCCTTATGCCTCTTGCCGAGGCGCGTCACCGCGATACCTTGAAGCTGATCGTAAGGCACATCCGGCACGTTCACGTTCAGCAGCCAGGGAAGGCTGTGCGTCCGCTTGGCAAAACGTTGCGCCAATTCGGCGGCGATTCTGGCGGCAGTTTCGTAGTGAGCAAACTGGTTGCCAACCAGTGAAACGGCAATCGCGGGAATGCCCAGCAAAAATCCTTCTGTGGCTGCGGCGACCGTGCCGGAATAAATGGTGTCATCGCCCATGTTGGCTCCGGCATTGATGCCCGACACCACCATATCGGGCTGTTGCTCCAACATCCCCGTGACGGCCAGATGCACGCAGTCGGTAGGCGTGCCATTAACGTAATAAAACCCGTTGGCGGCCTGGCGCAATTTGAGCGGGCGGTCCAGAGTAAGAGAGTTGCTGGCGCCGCTACGATCCCGTTCGGGAGCGACAACGACGACTTCGGCTATTTTGGCAAGATGTTCGGCGAGGCACGCCAAACCGGGCGAAAAATAGCCGTCGTCATTGCTGATCAGGATGCGCATCGGTGGGTTATAGATAGAATGTTGTGATAACTGCCGCAAAGCCGGGAATTAAAAAAGGAACCATAGAAATTATGAGGTTGAAGCATCGGACATTGCCCGCTGCCAGAAATCTCGTCCTGCAATCTCATCCTGCAACTTCGCTCTGGAGTATATGCAAAATCTTTGAGATGTTAAAGCCTTTTTTGGCCGCTCCCCGCTGTAGAATAGCCATGTTTGCAGCCTTTAGCGTGAAACACGCGCAGCGATTCGTTTGCCCGGCTTCGCCCCCCTCGCTGCGCTCTCCCCGCTTGCGAAGGGGGAGAGCGCAGCGAGGGGGATTTGGATAGGGGGAAACGGGCATGGCGAGTTTCATTTTATTATCAGGGGTGGCAACTTGCCATGCCCGTTAGAGCCCCATATGCCCAATCTCGAAATCAACCCAAATCAATCCGTCGAACTGCTCAAGGAGTTGCATATCCTGACGCGCGACGGCAAGCTCAATCAGGATAGCCGGCGCAAGCTGAAGCAGGTGTATCACTTGTTCCATTTCATCGAGCCGTTGCTTGAAGAGGTATTCGCGGCAAAGCCGGATATGGTGCTGGTGGATCACGGCGCAGGCAAATCCTACCTGGGCTTTATCCTCTATGACCTGTTTTTAAAATCACGCGAAACCGGCCACATTTATGGCATCGAAACCCGCGAGGCACTGGTCAGCAAATCACGCGAGCTGGCTGAAAGGCTAGGCTTTACGCGTATGTCGTTTTTAAATTTAGCGGTGGAAGACTCTATCCACTCGCCGCAATTGCCGGATCAGGTCGATGTGGTCACCGCACTGCACGCCTGCAATACCGCGACGGACGATGCGATCAAATTCGCGCTGCACAAGCAGGCGAAATTCATCGTTCTGGCTCCCTGCTGCCAAGCCGAGGTCGCGGCAATGCTGAACAAGCGCAAGAACCAGTCATTCGGCAAAACGCCGCTTTCGGAAATCTGGCGGCATCCCATTCACACCCGCGAGCTCGGCAGCCACCTGACCAACGTGCTGCGTTGCCTGCTGCTGGAAATGCACGGCTATCAGGTGACGGTGACGGAACTGGTCGGATGGGAACACTCGATGAAAAACGAACTCATCATCGCCCGCCGCACGGGTACGCCGCGCAAAAATGCACAAGAGAGGATAGAGCAGATCCTGCATGAATTAAATCTTGAGGAATTGCGGGAGCGGTTTATTTATCCTTGAAAAAGCAGATGGTAGGAAATGTGTCACAAATTCAGGATATTGAACCTCTGTTATGAATTCAGGGGACATCTATAAACCCGGATTATCCATTAGGGTCGAAACACCATTGTGGGAGCGGCGCCCTCGCCGCGATTTGTGGCCGCATTCGCGCCGGGGGCGGCGCTCCTACATACAAGCGCATTCCAATGGACAATCCGGGATAAACGATATTCATCCCATCGCCAACTGCGCTCAACTTCGCTTCAGTAACGCTTCAAACTCTTCAATTGGCACTGGCCTGCTAAACAGGTACCCCTGGTAATTGGTGCAGCCTTTACCCAGGAGAAGTTGTTGTTGCACCTCCGTTTCCACCCCTTCTGCAATGATATCCAGACCCAGGCTGTCTGCCATGGCAATAACGGTGCGCACGATCGCTTTATCGCTGTTATCCGAGGCAAGGTCGCGAACGAAAGACTGGTCGATCTTAAGCTGATTGAGCGGCAGCTGTTTGAGGTGTTGTAAAGATGAGTAGCCGGTGCCGAAATCATCCAGTGAGAAACGGATACCGATTTCGTTCAATGCATTCATGGCCGCAATGGTGTCTTCGATATTCTCAAGCAACAGGCTTTCCGTCAATTCCAGCTTGAGATAACTCGGGTCGATGGCATGGCGTTGCACGGTAGCTTGTACTTGATCCACGAAATTAGCCTGACGAAATTGCTTGGCGCTCACATTCACTGCCAGAATGAGGTTTTGGGTCAGCGCATCTTGTTGCCATGCTTTAAGCTGGGCGCAGGCGGTATCCAGCACCCATTGCCCAATAGGCAGTATCAGTCCGGTTTCTTCCGCCAGCGGAATGAATTCTGCGGGGGACACCAAACCGCGTTCAGGGTGTATCCAGCGGATCAACGCCTCGGCTCCCAATGATTGGTGCAAACTGTCCACCTGAATCTGATAATGCAACTGAAATTCCTTATTCACCAGCGCGTTGCGTAATTCGTTTTCGAGCGCTGCGCGTGCATCGACGTTGGTCTGCATCTGCGCATCAAAAAAACGCAGAGTATTGCGCCCGGCTTTTTTGGCCTGATACATGGCAATGTCAGCTTGCTTCAGCAGTTCTTCTACCCCCGATTGCTGGTCGTCGAACAGAGTGACGCCGATGCTTGGCGTGCCGCGATATTCATGGGCGCCAAGCTGGTAGGATTGGTTGAGGGCAGCCAGAATCTTCTCCCCGATGGCTTCGGTCTGCTCCGCTGCTTCAAGAATCTGCTCGCTCAAGTCTTCCAGCATTACAACGAATTCGTCACCGCCCAGTCGGGCCACGGTATCCCCTTCGCGCACGCAAGATGTCAGGCGTTGCGCCACATGCTGCAACAGCAAATCTCCGGTGGCATGACCGAGCGAGTCGTTGATGGTCTTGAAATCATCCAAATCGATGAACAGTAACGCGGCCTTTCGGCCACTACGCACGCTGGAAGCCAAGGCTTGCTTGAGACGATCCAACAGAAGCCGCCGGTTGGGCAAGCCGGTTAGGCTGTCGTAGAACCCCAAATTTTTGATTTCCGCTTCCGCCGCCTTGCGTGACGTTATATCGTGCAGCGTGCCCACGTGGTGAGTAACTTCCCCGGCATTTCCCTTCACCGCAGTAATGGCAAGCCGTTCCGGGTAGATTTCGCCATTTTTTCGCCGGTTCCAGATCTCACCGTTCCATGCGCCGGTACGCTTGATGCTGCCCCACATCACGCCATAAAAAGCTGCATCATGGCGGCCGGACTTGAGCAGTTTTGGTGTCTGGCCGACTGCCTCCTCTGCCGTGTAGCCGGTGATTTCGGTAAATGCGCGGTTGACGCGCAGGATTACGCTATTGGCATCGGTAATCATCACACCATCCTGGGACTCAAAGGCGGTGGCGGCGACACGAAGCCCTTCCTCTGATTGTTTGAGGCGCGTAAGCAGATTCCAGAGCAAGAGCGCCTGAAAACCGCCAACGACATTCGCGCTACCCAGATGAACCCCGGCATGGTCGGTGACACTATCATCGCCGGTTAAGTTAAAAGCAATACAAGGGCGGCTCGCCTCAATTGCTTCGGCAAGGTTGGTGAAGTTTTGGATACCGTATTTCTTCGCGATAGACAGCGCCGGAGCTTCCGGATTGGCATCGACAATGCCGGTGATCGTAATCTGCGGGTCTTCCAGAAAAATATCCAGCATCGCCGTGCCGCCGCGACCCGCGCCCATCACAAGTATTCTTTGGCTGCTTTTTGGTTTTACTGTCATCATGTGCCTCGCCATCATCTCGCGCCCTAATGGATTATCCCAAATAATCCATTAGAAAAATTACGTCATTCCGGCGAAAGCCGGAATCCAGTTGATTAACAAATCCCCACGCAAGTGGGACAACACCCCCGGTTTGGCCGTACCTCGAAACTCGCCGCAGGCGGCTCGTTTTGTCCGCTTCGCGGCATATTCTTCATTGCTGGATTCCGGCTTTCGCCGGAATGACGCCCTAATAGATTATCCAAGATTAAAACTCATCCTGATACCGAACAGTGATCGGATAGCGCCAGTCCTTGCCGTAGCTGCGCTCGGTGATGCGGATACCGACGGCAGATTGGCGGCGTTTGTATTCGCTGATGCGGATCAGGTGCACCACGCGGCGCACATCGGCCTCGGCGTAGCCGCGCGCAACGATTTGCGGGATTGCCATATTCTTTTCGACGTAGCATTCCATGATGGCATCCAGCACGTCGTAGGGCGGCAGGCTGTCCTGATCGGTCTGGTCGGCGCGCAGTTCGGCGCTCGGCGGGCGGGTGATGATGCGTTCCGGGATCACTTCGCCCAGTGTGTTGCGATAACGCGCCAGCCGGTACACCAGCATCTTGCCGACATCCTTCAGCACCGCGAACCCGCCCGCCATGTCGCCATACAGCGTGGCATAGCCGACGGTCATCTCGGATTTGTTACCGGTGGTCAGCACCAGCGAGCCGAATTTGTTAGACAAGGCCATCAGCAAAGTGCCGCGAATGCGCGCCTGCAAATTTTCTTCGGTGGTGTCCGCCGCGCGCCCGGTAAAAGGATCTTCCAGCGTGGACAGATAACTCTGGAACATCGGCTCGATGGAAAACTCGTCGTAGCGCACCCCGAGTATCTTTACCATCTCGCGCGAATCATCCAGGCTGATTTGCGCGGTATAGGGCGACGGCATCATTACCGCGTGAACTTTATCCGCGCCCAGCGCATCCACCGCGACCGCCAGTGTCAATGCGGAGTCGATCCCGCCGGACATGCCCAGCAACACACCGGGGAAGCGGTTCTTGGTGATGTAGTCGCGCACACCGAGGCACAGGGCGCGATACACACCGGCCTCCTCGCTCAACGGCGCGGCCTTCTCCCCGACCGGCCGCAGACCGTCCTGCATCTCCAGCAACAGCAAGTCTTCTTCGAAATGCGCGCCCTGCGCGGTTAACGCGCCATGCCTATCCATGGCGAACGAGCCGCCGTCGAACACCAGCTCATCCTGCCCGCCCACCAGATTGGCATACACCACCGCCATGCCGGTTTCCGCGATGCGTTCGCGGATAACGTTATAGCGGGATTCCTGCTTGCGCGTGGCATAAGGTGAAGCGTTCAACACCAGCAATACTTGCGCGCCCGCCTTGCGCGCCCGTTGCGCCGCCTCATGCTTCCAAACATCGGCACAAATATTCAGGGCGAAACGGATGCCTTCCAGCTCGAATACACAGGGTTCACTGCCGTGGTCAAAATAGCGCTCTTCATCGAAGACAGCATAATTCGGCAATTCGTGCTTGAGATAAGTCGCGTCGATTTTTCCGTTACGCAATAACGACGCGGCGTTGTAGCGTTTGCCGTTCAGCTCATGCGGATGCCCGACCACTACCGCGATACCGGATATTTGTTCGGCGAGATCGGACAGGGTTTGTGCGCATGCCCGATAAAAACCGTCGCGCAACAGCAGGTCTTCCGGTGGGTAACCGCACAGCCCCAGCTCGGGAGTGAGTAATAGTTGAGCGCCTTGTTGCCTGGCCCGCTCGGCATACTGCAATATCTTTGCAGCGTTTCCCGCCAGATCACCCAATAGGCTATTGATTTGCGCGATTGCCAGTTTCATCACTACATTCAAAAATACCAAGGATGCGCATCTTACCACTGCAAAACGCGCTTGTTACCGGCAACAAAAAAGCGGGCTGGTATCAGTTTATTTTTTCGTGATCCAGCATCTCCACCGCCTCGATTTTGGCGAAATGATCGCTGATTTTGCGGCTGGAGATTTCCACCTGCCCCGCTTCTTCATTCGCCTTGCGGATATTGTCGGCGAGCCGTTTCATGCGTTCGTCGAAGCGTTTGAAATC
>Ga0315281_10007425_pt1 | contig 15437 bp, 12 predicted proteins | sample YL17G07_0_MG_FD_204540 | JGI IMG/M metagenome (GOLD analysis project Ga0315281, IMG submission 204540) | Sediment microbial communities from Yellowstone Lake, YNP, Wyoming, USA - YL17G07_0 | ecosystem: Environmental > Aquatic > Freshwater > Lake > Sediment | place: USA: Wyoming | collected...
CACGGCCTGGTCGGCGAAGGTCTTGAGCAATGCCAGTTGCTTTTCGTGAAGCCTGAATCCGGCTTGCGGACTCGAAACTGTGATTACGCCAATTCCTTCACCCGCACGTAAGAGTGGAGCCATCGTAATCGAGCGGTACCCGAAGGTGCGTCCTGCGACCCTTGTCGTTTCCGGTACGTCGGACGCCTCGCTGTCCGTTATTTGCATGACCTGGCATGAAGCGATCGCCTGCGAAACAAGACTCGTGTCGGGATCAAACGGGTATGAATAGAATTTTGACGCCGAATCGCGATCGGCGGTTATTGGTCCGCCCATTGCGTGCAGGAACAAGCGTTCCTCTTCGCGCATGATGATGCCGGTAAGACACGGCGCAAACAAATGCGCGGCGCTCTGCGCGATCGCATCGAACACCGGCTGCACATCCGACGGCGAGCTCGCAATGACCTTGAGGATCTCCGCCGTCGCCGTCTGCCTTTCGAGCGCCTCCTTGGTCTCGTTGAACAGGCGCACGTTCTCGATTGCGATCACTGCCTGGTCGGCAAAGGTCTGGAGCAATTCCTGATGGTGTTTCAGGATGGCGCCGGGCTGGTCCCATGCAATTACGATGACCCCGACCGGCATGCCCTCGCGCAACATGGGCACGCCGAGCATGCGCCGCCAGCCGCCGCGGATCAAGCCTGGATCGTAGTCGGGATCGAGAGCCGAGTCCTCGATCCGAACAGTTGCCTTGGTCAGAATCACCCGGCCGGACGCCTGCGAGGCATCGGGGCGCATCGGATACTTCGCCTTCAACAATTCCACGCCACGTGTTGCAAGGCTCTCGGTGGCCATGAAATGCAGCAATTCGCCGTCGTAGCGGAATACGTTCGCCCAAAAGCCCTTGCAGAGCGCGAGCGCGCTTGCCGCAATCGTTTCGAACACCGGCTGCACGTCCGACGGCGAGCTCGCGATCACCTTCAGGATCTCCGCCGTCGCCGTCTGCCGCTCGAGCGCCTCCCTGGTCTCGTTGAACAGGCGCACGTTCTCGATCGCGATAACGGCCTGGTCGGCGAAGGTACGCAGCAGGTCGATCTCGTGATCGGTAAACGGGCCGGCAATCCTGCGCGTGGCCGAAAGAAAGCCGAAGCCCTTGCCGTCGCGCGCCAGGGGAACGACCAGCAGCGACTTGTGGCCGCGCTCGAACGACAGTTGCTTCGTCCGCGGGAATTCCTCCGCCCCTTTCTCCGTGTCGGGCACGTGCACGACCCTGGAATCCATGACGGCAACACCTGCGGCGCTGCTCCGATCCACCGGAAACGGCTTCATCCCCACCGTGTTGCTGTCGGCCGGGTCGACGGCGACAGCGGTCTGAATCAGGCCGTCGCGCACCAGACCGAGCGCCACCCGGCTGCCAGGAACGAGCCGCAAGCTGCTGTGCACGATCGCGTCGAACACCGGCTGCACGTCCGAGGGCGAACCCGCGATGACCTTGAGGATCTCCGCCGTCGCCGTCTGCCGCTCGAGCGCTTCCCTAGTCTCGTTGAACAGGCGCACGTTCTCGATTGCGATCACCGCCTGGTCGGCGAAGGTCTTGAGCAGAGAAAGCTGCTTCTCGGACAGCTTGAAACCAGCTTGCGGATGCGTGAGGATGATGGTGCCGATTCCCTCTCCCGCGCGCATCAGAGGGACTGCCGTGATCGATCTATGCTTCGCGGCGCGCCCGATCTCCCGTACAAGTTCGCCTACCTCCGGCGCTTCCGTGTCCGGCACCTCAATTGTCCGTCGCGCCATGATCGCCCGCGCCGACGTGCTTCGGTCGGCATCAAACGGGATTGCGCCGAGCTGCTTGAGCGCATCCGTGTCGCGAATAGACTCCCCCGGACCCGCGCTCGCTATGCGCTCCAGAGTATCGCCATTACGCATGCGAATCACCGCATTGCACGGCGCGAACAGCCGCGCCGCACTGTTCACGATCGCATCAAACACTGGTTGCACGTCTGTTGGCGAACCACTGATGACTTTGAGGATATCTGCCGACGCCGTCTGCTGTTCGAGCGCATCGGTGACATCGCGGTTGCGCGACTCCAGCTCCTTGAACAGGCGCACGTTCTCGATTGCGATCACCGCCTGGTCGGCGAAGGTCTGCAAGAGCTGCCTTTGCTTTTCGGACATTCCGCCCGGCTCCTTCGACGTTACCGAGATGACGCCAATTCCCTTGCCTTCGCGCACCAGAGGCGCGACAGTGTTGGAACGATAGTCAAGCTTGTCCGCGTTCCTTCGTGCGAACCCCGGCGCATCCGGGGCTCTGACGTCGGCAACGTCGAACACTCTGCAGTCCAGGACCGCCTGGCCGACAACGCTGTCCCGATCAATGGGCAGTACACGGAAACGGTCTGCGTGCTCGGTCGACATCCATCCGCTGCTTTGAGCGCGAATAACTAAATTCTCTCCATCGACGATTCTCAAGTGTGCGCGCCGACCGACAAACAAGCGCTCGGCGCTCTCCACAATCGCGTTGAACACCGGTTGCTCGTCGGTCGGCGAGCTGCTGATCACCTTGAGAATCTCCGCGGTCGCCGTCTGCCGCTCGAGCGCCTCCTTGGTTTCGTTGAACATGCGCACGTTCTCGATCGCGATCACCGCCTGGTCGGCGAAGGTCTTGAGTAGTTCGATCTGGTGATCGCTGAATGCACCGGGCTCAACGCGGGTCACGCCGATTGCACCGATGGCGGCACCCTCCCGAATCATGGGTACAGCCAATTGGCTTCGAAACCCTCTTGCGCGCGCCAGCTCTTTCAACTCGGATGGATAACTGGGATCGGTTTCGGTATCGCTAACGAACGCCGGCGCTCCAGTGCGAGCGGCCTTTCCCTGCGTGCCGCGGGAAAGGGGTGCCGGGAAAATGCTTTTCAGCACTTCGTCCCCCGAATCGCTCGTCGTGGTAAATGCTACAAGGTGAAGAGCGTCGTCGACGACACGGGTTACGGCCGCCGAAAGACCCCCGATCAGCCGCTGTGCACTCTTCGCGATCGCGTCGAACACCGGCTGCACATCAGCAGGTGAACTCGCGATGACCTTCAGGATATCCGCCGTCGCCGTCTGCCGCTCGAGCGCCTCCTTGGTCTCGTTGAACAGGCGCACGTTCTCGATCGCAATCACCGCCTGGTCGGCGAAGGTCTGGATCAAGGCTCGCTGCTTGTCGTTGAGACGGATGTTCGGCCGTTCGAACGTAAGCGCGATCGCGCCGATGCCGGCGCCTTCGCGGATGAGCGGCACCTGAATGAAAGAGCGGTATCCGCCGATGCGGCCCAGCTCCCTGACGAATTCGGCGACCTCCGGCGCTTCGGTATCGTCGAGCAGTGCCGCGGTGCGCGTCGCGATCGCCCGGGAAGCGTAGTTGCGCTCGGGGTCGAACGGCATGGGATAGTACTTCCGCATCTCCGCGAGGCGCGCTTCCCTGTCCCGATCCGAAATTTTCAACTGCCCGACCGCCTTGATATCGATCGATTCGCCCTCGAGAATTACGATGCCGGCCCGGCACTCGAACAGCCGGGCGGCGCTTTGGACGATCGCGTCGAACACCGGCTGAACATTTGTCGGCGAACTGCTGATGACCTTCAGGATCTCCGCCGTCGCCGTCTGCCGCTCGAGCGCTTCCTTGGTCTCGTTAAAGAGGCGCACGTTCTCGATCGCGATCACGGCCTGGTCGGCGAAGGTCCGGAGCAGCGCGACCTGCTTGTCGTCGAAAGCCCCGGGCGCGACACGGGCGACGTTGATCGCGCCGATTGCACCGCCCTCCCGCATCATTGGCGCGCAGATGACGCCGCGATACCCCACGCGAAGGGCGGCCTCTCTCGAGCGCGTACCGACCCAGGATTCAGCGTTCACGTCCGGGATGTGCACCAGCTCGCCCCGGAGAATCGCGCGTCCGGAGATAATCCGATCGTCGAGCGGAAGCGGCCACAGGTCATCCGAGGGCTGCACCTCGGCCGCACCTGCGAACGCCGCGCGGTCTATGGCATCGCCCCTGCGCAGCACCAGAACGACTCTCATGCCGGAAAAGAGCCGGAGGCAGCTATTCGCGATGGCCTCGAATACCGGCTGGGTGTCGGTCGGCGAACTGCTGATGACCTTGAGGATCTCCGCCGTCGCCGTCTGCCGCTCGAGCGATTCCTTGGTCTCGTTGAAAAGACGCACGTTCTCGATCGCGATCACCGCCTGGTCGGCGAAGGTCGCCATCAGCTTGAATTCGTGTTCGGTGAACGAACCCGCTTGCTTTCGATTGACCACGATCGTGCCGATTGACACCCCCTTGCAGGCCATCGGCATCACGATATTGCTTCGAACACCCCGGGCCCGCATTGCCGTCCGTACCGCATCGGACACTAGCGGATCCTTCTCCATATCGACTACGACCTGCACCGTGCCGGCGGCAATGGCGTCACCGCGGGGCGTGCCGGAAATACGCATTGGATAAATACGCTTCAGTGCCGCAACCCCGGACGCGTCAGTCCTGCTGAACGCCAAAAGGTGCAAGCTGCCGCCCTCAAGCCGCGTCACATGCGCGGTTGTTCCTCTCAGCAATCGCATAGCACTGCTTACGATGGCGTCGAACACCGGCTGCACGTCGGAGGGCGAACGGGCGATGACCTTGAGGATCGCGGCCGTCGCCGCCTGCTGCGCGCGCGCTTCGGTGAGTTGCTGCTTTAGCGACGCGTCGCCGGCTTTTCTCGGAGCGGCTGTCTTTTTGGGCGCGAGCGCCTTCCGCCGCGCCCGCGGCGGGGCCTTACGCCCGCGCTTGCTGAGTTTCGCCATCGGCCGCCTCCCTGTCGGTCCCGACGCCACGGGTGTCATCATAGTAGAGTTGCCGCACGATGAGCACATTGATCCCCTTCCCAGACGGTGGCTTTTCCTTTCTGGAAGGCGTGTTCCCTTACTCGCAGGGAGTAGTTGCGCTGCCGGGCTTCGCCATAGAGCGGGCGCGCTTCGCCCGCCCGGTGCCGGTGGCGCGGGGCTTCGATCTTGTTTCGAGTTACCTGAAAAAGATCAACCGGCCCCTGACCGCGTTTTGCGCCTGCGAGCTGCGCTCGCCCAAGCCGTTTTCCTTCGCCGGCTTCGGCGACTTCAACAGGAGTTACGTTGCGGTGCTTGAACAGTGGGGCCTGTATCGCGACGGCAGGAATGCGGTGGGCCGCTCCAACGTGGCGCCGGAAATCGATCCGCCCGCCGAGCCGTGCTTTTACGCGTTCAGCTACACGGTGCCCTCCAAGGAGAGCGGCTCGTTCGTCGTTGCGGGCAGCGGCGAGTGGCCCGAGGGCGGGCGCTTTCCCGATGAGATCGTGGCGCGAGGCGACGTGTCACCCAAGGGCATGGAAAAGAAAGTCGACTGGGTGCTCGGCATCATGAATGCAAGGCTGAAAGGGCTGGGCGCGTCGTGGGCGCAAGCGAGCGTCACGCAGCTTTATACCGTCGAGAAAATAGACAGTCTCGTAACAAGAATTCAAGGGCACATCCGCCCCAGCAGCCTGACGTGGCACTACTGCCGGCCGCCGATCGCGGAACTCGATTTTGAGATGGATGTCAGAGGCATATCCATTGAACGCGTGATCTGACCGCTTGCCGAACGTCCTTGTCATCGCAGGACCCAATGGTGCGGGAAAATCCACTGCGGCGCCTCGTTTGATCGGCGGGCGCCTGGATATCGCGGAATTCGTCAATGCGGATGTCATCGCTGCCGGGCTTTCCGCCTTCGCACCGGAAACGGTCGCGCTGGAAGCCGGGCGCGTAATGCTCAAGCACCTGCACGAACTCGCGTCGCAAGGAAAGGATTTCGCCTTCGAAACCACGCTCGCGAGCCGAAGCTTCGCCCGGTGGCTTGCTCGCCTTCGCCGCGAAAGCGACTACCGGTTCCACCTCGCTTACCTGTGGCTGCCGAGTGCAGAGATGGCGGTCGGAAGGGTGGCCGGACGAATCCGCGGCGGTGGCCATGCGGTTCCGCCCGTCGATATCCGACGGCGCTACCAGCGCGGGCTTGCCAACTTCTTCTCTCTCTACTCGCCGATTGCCGACTCGTGGGCAATGTATGACAATTCATCCCCGTCGGCGAAACTGATTGCCACGAAGGAACATAATAGAGCCGTTGAGTATGGCGACAGGAAGCTCTGGCAAGCGATTCAGGACAGCATGAAACTCATGGAACAGGAAAGTGACTACGCGGTCGGCGTCGAATCCCGATTGATGGGCGTCCCCATCAGCGAGATCACGGAGGTGTTTGCCCGTGTCGGACGTGACACTCTGGCCCGGCACAAGGCGCTCGGCCAATCGATCGTCGTCTGGCGCGACGGCCGCGTCGTCGAGATTCCGCCTGAGGAAATCGATATTTAGCGCGCGGGCGGCGTGTCAGTCTTGCGCTTGCCGAAGGCGCCGAGCGCCGTGCCGAGAATTCCTTTCGGCATGTAGATGATGAACAGCACCAGCATCAGGCCGTAGATCGCCAGGTCGAGCGCGGGAAACTGCTTGAAGGAATCACCGAGCGCGAGGCGCAGGCCTTCGGCGAGCAGCAGCGTGAAGACCGCGCCCACGGTGGGCCCGAGCATCACGTACATGCCGCCCGCGATGACGCCGAACACCATCTGCAGGCTGATGCTGATGCCGGACACCGTCTCGGGGTTGATATAGAGCTGGTACTGCGCGTAGAGCACGCCGCCGATGCTCGTCATCACCGCGGAGATCAGCGTGACGAACAGTTTCGAGCGCGTGACGTTGATGCCGATCGAGGCGGCGGCCTCCTCCTCGTGGCTGATCGCTTCGAGCGCGAGGCGGGTCATGCCGCGGTCCACCTTGGCCCAGACCCACAGGCCGACGAGCCAGACGGCAAGGATGGCGTAGAACCAGACGATCTTCTCCGAGAACTGCAGCGCGCCGAACGACCAGGCGTTGCCCTGCGCGAGCGCGGTGTTGGGCGTGGCGCCCAGGGAGCCGCCGGTCTGGTCGCGCAGCGCGACGATGATGAGGCGCGTCACTTCCGAGAGCGCGAGCGTCACCAGCGCGAAGTAGTGGCCGACGATCTTGAAGCGAAAGCACGGAAAACCGATGGTCACCGCGACCACCGCCGACAGGACGACGCCGGCCACCGCCCCGATCCACGGCGACACGCCAAAGTGGTTCCACAGCATCACCACCGAGTAGGCGCCGATGCCGAAGAAGGCGCCGTGGCCGAAGCTCACCAGCCCCAGGCGCCCCATGACCGACCAGCTGGTGTACACGTAGCCCCACAGCAGGCACATGATCACCAGGTGCAGCGGATAATTGCCGATGCCGTAGAAAGGCGTTCCTGCAAGAAGGGCGAGCAGAAGATATTTCAACTCACTTCCCTCCGAGAATCCCCTGCGGGCGCCAGAACATCACCGCGATGAAGAACACGAACGCGATCACGTAACCCCATTCGATGGCGAAAAAGAAGCCGCCCACCGAAATGAACTGCGCGAAGATGAATGCGGCCACCAGCCCGCCCAGCATGTTGCCCAGCCCTCCCAGCACGCAGATGAGGAAGGTGATCGGGCCGAAGGACAGGCCAATCGCCGGGTGGATGTCGTATTGCAGCACCAGCAGGCAGCCGCTCAAGCCCGCCAGCGCGCCGCCCAGCGCCGAGGTGACGACGAAGATGCGCCCCGGGCTCACGCCCATCAGCGGCATGATCTCGCGGTCCTGGCTGATGGCGCGGATCGCAGTGCCGATGTAGCTGCGCGTGAGGAAAAGATACGTCGCCGCGACGCCCGCCACCGCCACCGCGAAGGCGATGATGCGCGGAAACGAGAACGACATTTCACCGATCGCGATGGGCGGCAGCTTCACTCCGAGGTTCTTGAATTCAATACCGAAAGCGAGCGTTGCCGCCGCCTGCAGGAAGAACAGCACCCCGCCCGTGACCAGTAGCTGGTTGATCGGCTCGGCGGAGAGCACCGGCCGGATGACGAACTGGTGCATCAAGGCACCCAGGAGGGCGACGCTGGCGATGCCCGCCGCCATCGCGGCGAGCAACGGCCAGTGGTATTGCACGTGCAGCGTGTAGACCGCGTACATGCCGATCATGATCATCTCGGCGTAGCAGATCCACACCACGTCGATGACGCCAAAAATCAGGTTCAGGCCGAGTGACAGGAGCGCGAGCAGGCCGCCCAGCAGGATGCCGTTCAGCACCGCTTCCAGCAGGAAGATGTCGAATATTTCCATCAGATCCCCAGGTAGGCCTTGCGGATCTCATCCGAGGCGAGCAGCTCGGCCGAGGTGCCGCTCGACTTGATGCGCCCGGTCTCCAGCAGGTAGGCGCGGTCCACGACTTTCAGCACCTGGCGGATGTTCTGCTCGACGATGAGCACGGTGTAGCCCTCGGCGCAGATGCGTTTCACCATCTGCATGATCGACTGCACGATCACCGGCGCGAGCCCCGCCGAGGGCTCATCGAGCAGCAGGAGCTTCGGCCCGGACATCAGTGCGCGGCCGATCGCGCACATCTGCTGCTCGCCCCCGGAAAGCGTGCCGGCGGGCTGGTTTCGACGTTCTTCCATTCTTGGAAACAAATCGAAGACAAACTTTTTCCTTTCCGCGTATCGATTTCTGGAAGAAACCAGGAAAGAGCCCATCTTCAAATTCTCCTCAACCGTCAGTCGAGGGAAAAGGCGCCGGTTCTCCGGCACATGCGCAATGCCGGTCGCGATCACCTCGTGCGGCGCCACGCGCTTGAGGGAACGCCCCTCCATGGACACTTCGCCGCCCGTGAGCTCGATCAGCTTCGAGATCGCGCGCAGCAGCGTGGTCTTGCCCGCGCCATTGGGCCCGATGACCGCGACCGATTCGCCCGCCTTGACCTCGAGGCTGACGCCGAACAGGGCCTGGAACGATCCATAGCCGGCCGAGACGTTGCTGATCGAAAGCATCAGGATGCCCGGTCCGCGACGGTCTTCTGCACGTCCGCGGCATCGGTGCCGAGGTAGACCTCGATGACCTTCGGGTCGTGCGCCACCTCGCCTGGCTTGCCCTGCGCGATCACTTCGCCGTGGTCGAGCACGATGAGCCGGTCCACCACGCGCATCAGCACGCCCATGATGTGCTCGACCCAGATGATGGTGATGCCTTTCTCCCGGCGGATCATCGCCAGCATGTCGGCCGCCTGCTCCATCTCGGCATGGTCGAGGCCGCCGAGCGATTCATCGGCCAGGAGTATCTTTGGCTGGGTGGCAAGCGCGCGCGCCAGTTCGAGCTTTTTCAGGCCCGCGGCGCCGAGGCCCTCCACGCGCGCATCGGGTCCGCGTGGCAATTGCACAAGGCCCAGCGCGTCGGCGGCGTCAGCATAGGCCTTTTCACGGGAAACTTTCTGGTCCTGACCGTAGAAGGCGGCGATCGCCACGTTCTCGAGCAGTGAGAGCTTGCGGAACGGGCGCGGGATCTGGAAGGTGCGCGCGATGCCGCGATGGCAGATCTCGGCCGGCAGCAGCCCGCCGATCTCCTCGCCCTTCAAGCGCACCGATCCTGCAGAGGGCGCATGCAGTCCGGCGATCAGGTTGAAAGTGGTGCTCTTGCCCGAACCGTTGGGACCGATCAGGCCGAGGATCTCGCCCTCGGCCAGGGAGAACGAGACCTCGGAGACCGCTGTGAACCCGCCGAACCTTTTGGTCAGGCCGCTGACCTCCAGCACTTCCGGTTACATCCCGTACGGATGTCCCTTGGGGAAAGGGACTATCGGGTCGGTGGTGCGGATCGCTTTCGGCCACGCGATGTAGGTGCGGCCGTTGACGTACTGCATCACCACGGGCGAAGAGCGCTCGTTCTGTCCCGCCATCGGCGTGCCGGGCGGGAAGAACTTCACGCCGTAGCCCTGGATGGTTCCGCCCACCGGAATATCAGTCTCGAGGGACGCCTTTCTCAACGCCTCCGGGTCGATGCCGCCAAACTTCTTGATGGCGCGCGGCAGCACGTCGGTGAAGAAGATCCAGCTCTGGTTGAAACCCATCGAGGTATGCGGCGGCAGATCGTTCGGGCCCTTCTGCGCCTGGTAGCGCTTCACCATCTCCTTGGTGAGGTCGCCCAGCCCCGGCTTGAGGGTCTTCGGGTCGAGCAGCTGCGCCGCCACCGGATCGACGTTGAAGAAATAGTTCACGTCGGCGCCGAAGGTTTCGGTCAGCTTGCCGATCTGGCCGTAGCCCGCGCCGTGGCCGATGATGGCGCCGAACTTCAGCCCCTGTTCGCGCGCCTGGCGCAGGAACAGCGTGATGTCCGGGTTGTAGCCGGTGTGCAGCAGCACATCGGCGCGCGCGCGCTTCAACTTGGTGACTAGGCTGGAGAGGTCCGGCGAGGTGGCCGCATAACCCTCCTTCAACGCCACCTGGATGCCGAGCGACTTGCACTTGGCTTCGTTGCCCTGCGCCACGCCGGCGCCGTAGGGGCCGTCCTCGTAGATGATGGCGACCTTCATGTCCTTCACCGCCTTGCCGAATTTCTCCTTGGCATTCTCGGCGATGTAGCTGCACGAGGCCTCGCCGAACTGGTCGGAGTGCACCTGCGGGCGGAAGACGTAGGAAAGCTTCTTGTCCTTGAACACACTCGAGGCCACGCAGACGTTGGCCCACATGAATTTCTTCGCCGCATCGACGCGCTGCGCCATCGGCACGCAATGCGCCGAGGAGAACACGCCCATGATCAGGTCGACCTTTTCCTGGTCGAGCAGGCGCGAGGTTTCGTTGATGGCGACCTCGGTTTTCGACTGCGCGTCGACATAGATCGCGTTGATCTTGTAGCCCTCGATGCCGCCCTTTTCGTTCAGCATGTCGATGGCGATCTTGGTGCCGATGCCGGCCGCCTCTGAGCCGCCGGCCGCGAAGGCGCCGGTGTAATCGTAGATCACACCGACTTTGATTACCTTTTGCTGGGCCTGCGCGACCGACGCAAACGACATCGCGGCTGCAATGACACAAATGGTGAGACGCATCATGATGGTATTCCTCCTCTTTCCGAGTGTATCAGGTCGGCCGCTTTCTCCGCGATGGCGATCACCGCCGCATTGGTGTTGCCCGATACCACGGCCGGCATTACCGAAGCATCCACCACGCGCAGGCCCTCGAGTCCCTTCACGCGCAGGTGGGAATCCACTACCGCGCCGGCGCCCGTGCCCATTTTGGCGGTGCAGGTCGGGTGGTAGATGGTGGATCCGGTAGCGCGGAAGTAGGCGAGCCACTCGTCGTCCGACTGCACCTGCGCCCCCGGCACATGTTCGGAGGCGATGTACGGGCGGATCGCCGGCTGCTCGAGGATGCGGCGCAGCAGGCGCATGCCGTCGATCATGGTGCGCCGGTCGTGCTCGGTGTCGAGGTAGTTGTAGCGGATCGCGGGCGGTGAGCGCGGATCGGCCGAGCGGATGTGCACCGAGCCGCGCGAAGTCGGGCGCAGCTGGCAGATCGAGGCGGTGAATCCGGAAAACGGATGCAGCTGCTCGCCCATGCGATCGAGGCTGAAGGTGAGGAAGTGCGTCTGCACGTCGGGCCGCTTCATTTCGGGCCGCGTGCGCCAGAAGCCGCCCGCGTAGCCCGCGCTCACGGCGAGCGGGCCCTTGCGCAAGAGCGCGTAGCGCAGGCCTATGCGCGCCATGCGCCACCAGCTCTGCATGTCATCGTTGACGGTGATCGGCCGCGTGCACTTCAACGCGATGCGCGCCTGAAAGTGGTCCTGCAGGTGCCCACCGACGTGGGGCTGATCGAGCACCACCGCAATGCCGTGCTCGCGCAACAGCGCCGCCGGCCCGACGCCCGAAAGCTGCAGCAATTGCGGCGAATTGATGGCGCCGCCCGAAAGGATGACTTCCCGGTTCGCTCTTACTGCAAACTTTTTTTGTTTTTGTTCGTATTCAATTCCGTTTGCTTTTCTTCCTTCAAACAAAATCTTCAACGCAAGAGCGCCGGTCAACACAGTTAGATTTTCTCGATGCTCCGCCGGCTTCAGATATCCCGTTGCCGTGGAACAGCGGCGGCCGTTGCGCGAGGTGAGCTGCTGGTAGCCCGCGCCTTCCTGCTGCTCGCCGTTGAAATCGGGATTGCGCGGATGGCCGGCCTGCACCGCCGCCTCGATGAAGGCGTCGCACAGTTCGTGCGGCTCGTTCTGGTCGGAGACCGCGAGCGGCCCGCCCTTGCCGTGCAGCCCGTCGGCGCCGTGGACCTGGTCCTCGGACTTCTTGAAATACGGCAGCAGCTCGCCGAACGACCAGCCGGGCGTTTCCCAGTCGTCGAAATCCTCGGGCTGGCCGCGCGTGTAGACGAGGCCGTTGATGGAAGAGGAGCCGCCCAGCACCTTGCCGCGCGGCGTGAAGATTTTCCGGCCATTCAACTGCGGCTCTGGCTCGGACCAGTAGCTCCAGTTGACCGAGGGCTTCCTGAACAGCTTGCCGTAGCCGAGCGGAATGTGGATCCAGGGGTCGGTGTCGCGCGGCCCGGCTTCGAGCAGCAGCACGCGGTGGCGCGGGTCGGCGCTCAGCCGGTTGGCGAGCACGCAGCCCGCGGAACCCGCACCGACGATGATGGTGTCGAACGCCTCGGCCACGCCGGGTCAGCCGCCGCGCTGAACGATCAGGTGGCAGCAACCCTCGGCGCCCGGGATCCAGGTCCGGTTCTCGACCTTGAAGCCCGCGCCGCGAAACAGGCCCTGGTCGACCGCGCCGGCGATGCGGCACAGCGTCGCGATCTTCTCATCGGGCAGGCCCGCTTCCCGCCAGGCATCCTTGAGCGGGCAACCGTGCAGCTGCATCTCCAGGTGATCGCGGTCGCAGCGCAGGACTTCGGGCTTGAAGATCTCTTCGCCGCCCGGCACGTTGGCGAGGAACGATGCCTTCAACCCCGCCAGGTCGTCCGGGGCGTGCTGCGCGAGCGATTTCCCGGCGGCCACGCCGCGCTGGAAGATCGCTTCCGCGAGCAGCGTCTCGGCTCGCGCCGCGCCGACCTCCGCGCAGAGCACGTCGTACATTTCCATGTAGATGAGCGCCCGGTTCTTGATCTGGGCGATGAGATCGCGCCGGTCGTTGTTCATCGGGGAGCCGCCTTTCCTATCGAGGAGTCGAGATGTGCATGCCGCCGTCGACGAAGATCGTTTCGCCCGTGACCTGGCGCGCGCCTTCGATCAGCCAGACGATGGTCTCGGCGATGTCTTCGGGCCGCGCGTAGTCCTTGAGCGGCACCAGCGTCGAATAGTGCGCCGCCGCCTGGCTGGCGCGCTCGGCGCCGAGCGCATTGGACTGCCAGGGCGTGTCCACGTAGCCGGGGCACACGGCGTTCACGCGCACCTCGGGCCCGAGCACACGCGCGAGCGAGAACGTCATCGAATTGAGCGCCGCTTTGGACGCGGCGTAGGCGATCGACGATCCGGTGCCGAGCAGCGAGGCGACCGAGGAGACGTTCACCACCGCGCCCTGCGCCGCTTTGAGCGCCGGCGCGCAGGCGCGCGCCATCTGGAACGGCCCGACCACGTTCAACCGGTAGATGCGCAGGAAGTCGTCCGCCGACAAGCCTTCCAGGTCGGCGTGCTTGACGAATTTGGTGGTGCCGGCGTTGTTCACCAGCGCATCGATGCGGCCCCATTTGTCCATCGCCGCCTGTACCAGCTTGCGGCATTGCGCGTCCTCGCCCACGTCGGCCTGGACCGCGATGGCATCCTTGCACTGCGCCACGACCTTTTCCGCCTGCTCCTTGCTCTTGGAATAGTTGACCACCACGCCCCAGCCGCGCCTGGAGAGTTCCAGCGCGGTCGCCGCGCCAATGCCAGACGCGGAACCGGTAACGATTGCGATCTTCTTCATACGGTAGCCACCGGAGTCGCGGGCGAGCCTACGGCGCCCGGCAGCCGCAGCGGCGGGGCGGTGAGGAGGAAGCGGTTGCGTTTGTGCTCGCGCAGCCACTTCGCCAATTCGGTGAAGTACCACAGCTCGCCGAGGTGGATGCCGTTCTTGAACAGGCAATGCTCGTGCAGCGGCAGCATGGCGTGCGATGCCGGTTTCCAGGGCGTGGTGGTAAACAGCTCGACGGCGTAGTTGTCGGCGGCGAGCACCGCGAGGCCGGAGTCGGAGATCCACTCGAGCAACTTTTCGTCGCGCCCGTCGAGACCGGTGCAGGTGTTGTGCAGCAGCTCGGGGGTCGGGTTCTTTTTCAGTTCCAGAACCACTTCGGCGAAACCGGTGTGCAGGCAGACGATGTCGCCGCGTTCTATTTCTACTTTGTCTATTTCAATAATTCTTCTTAAATCATCAAAACCAACTGCATGCCGCTTTCTGCCGAAGTGGGCGTGCAGGTCGATCATCACGCCGCGGCCCTGCGCGCCGTGCTCGGCGAGGTTCTGGATGCCGAGCGCATCCGCGCGGCTGCCTTCGAAGCGCGCCCAGGCCTCCGCGCTTGTATTTTCCTTCGCCGGAACGATTTCTTTCCCGGCACGGAAGCCGTTGTAAAAGACCGCCTCGGGCTTGCCGTCGCCGTCGGCGTCGAACATGCCGCCGACGTGGGCGAAGGAATCCCACTGCGTCGAGTACTGCAGCGTGAGCAGCACCAGGTCGTCGCAGACCACGTCGGTCTGCATCGGATTGTCCTGCGACACCGCGTAGCAGAAATTCTGCCGGCCGTTGCGCTGCGTGGCGGCGATGCGCGGCGGCAGGCGGCGCGCATTGAGCGCGCTGCCCCCGGGATAGTCGAGCGGCAGCGAAAGGACGAACGTGATCCCTTCCTTTACTTCCGCCACGCCCTGCAGCACTTTCTCGCGCGTGACCCAGTTCATCCGCCCGCGCTGGTCGTCGGGCCCGAATTCACCCCAGTTGGAGTTGGGGGGCCTTTGCTGCCATCGCTTGTTCATCAGAAGTAATGCCTGCCAATCGCCTCGGCAACGCACACTGGCTTGTCGCCGCCTTCGCGCTCGATGGTCACGCCCCAGGTCACCTGCACGCCGCCCTCCAGCTTTTCGTATTTCGCCAACGTGAAGCGGCCGCGGATTTTCGCCCCCGAGGGCACCGGTGCGGTGAAGCGCACCTTGTTGAGCCCGTAATTGACGCCCATCTTGCGGTCGGAGAATTCGAAGGTCGACTCGGCGAGCTTGGGCAGCATCGACAGGGTGAGATAGCCGTGCGCGATGGTGCCGCCGTAGGGCGAGGCCTCGGCGCGCGCCGGATCGACGTGGATCCACTGGAAGTCCTCGGTCGCCTTGGCAAAGAGGTCGATGCGCTCCTGCGGCATCTCGACCCAGGGCGAGACGCCGACCTCTTCACCGATTCTCGATTCAAGTTCCCGAAGCTTGATTGCCGTTTTAGCCATGATCCTCCCGCCCGGATTCTAAATGCCCTGAGCCGCGACAAAGCGCTCTATTTCGCTGCACACCAGGTCCGGCTTCTCGTGCACGATCCATTGAGGCCGCCGGTGAGCGCGCCGGGCTGCGACCAGGCC
>Ga0315281_10007426_pt1 | contig 15437 bp, 12 predicted proteins | sample YL17G07_0_MG_FD_204540 | JGI IMG/M metagenome (GOLD analysis project Ga0315281, IMG submission 204540) | Sediment microbial communities from Yellowstone Lake, YNP, Wyoming, USA - YL17G07_0 | ecosystem: Environmental > Aquatic > Freshwater > Lake > Sediment | place: USA: Wyoming | collected...
CGGGTTGGCACTCAGCGCCAAAATCGGAACCGGCGGGGGGGGCTTCGAGCCTGGACCGCCTCCGGTGGTGGAGCCGCCGATACCGCCCTGGCCACATCCATGCACCAGCAGCAGCGTTCCAACCAAACCAAATCCCGCCAGTAACGCGCGGATCGAGCGCAATGCGCGACTCATACGCCCCCCCCTGTCTCAGTCGGTAAAACTGATGTTGTAGGCAATCGGATTGCTCGCGAAGCTACCTCCCGCCTGACTCTGGCCCAGAATCGTGACCGTGACCGTCATTCCAAACGGCGGTGGCGGCAGCGCGCCGTTGTTCGCACGCAGGAAATCCATCATCGCGGCCGAAACCAGTTGGATCTGGGCAAATACCGCTATCGGGCCGGTGCCGATGGCCGGCGGAAGCGATACGGAGAAAGGGAAGAAATCGTCGGGAATGGCAACGCTGGAGCCTGAAATCGCGTAAGCCAGGTTGGCGCTGGATGTAATGACCGCGGAACTGCTCTGGAGGTTCTCGAGCCCGATGAAACAACCGTCGAAGATTCCGTCGCCGTTCAGATCGTTGGGAATCAAAATGGTCTGGGAAAAGGAAACCGTACGGCCCGAATCAACTGTTCTCGTCGCGGGTGAGCTCCCGCCGCCACTCGCCGCGTTGAAGAAGCCGGTGGCGTGCAGGACCTGGCCGCCGCCCGCTCCTCCTTGACCGCATCCCAGGCAGCACAGGATGGCAACGGAAAAAAAGCTGAGGACCGCCGGCCGCAGGCTCAGAAGGACTTTGACGACGATTTTTGCTCGCCGAAAAGAACCGCCCATATACCCCCCTTTCAAAACCGAAACGTGTTCGCTATCCGGACTCGGCCATGATTTCCTCAAACTCCAGTCTGCGAGTCAGTGCGTGACCGAGCCTGTCGAGCAGAACGAATTCGACGGCTTTCGAGACGCGTTTCTTGTCCAGTCCAAGCGCCCGCACGAATCCCTCATTGCGCCAGTCGGTCGGCAACGCGGTCGGCAGGCCAGCTGCGTTTATCAACGCCTCGAGACGCCGCTGCTCATCCCCGGACAGCCCGGCGTGGACGCGGGAAAGTTTTGCCGCAGCCACCATCCCGATCGCCACCGCTTCGCCGTGCAGGTAGCGGCCATAGCCGGCGCCGGTTTCCAGCGCATGGCCGACTGTGTGGCCGAAATTCAAGATCGCGCGGAGCCCCGCTTCGCGCTCGTCGCGCTCGACGATCGAAGCCTTGTGACGCAGCGAGCGCTGCACGATTGCTTCGAGGACGCCGGGCTCGCGCGCCAGGATGGCGCCCATGTCGCGCTCGAGGTCCGCGATCATCGGTGCGTCCATAATCGCGCCATACTTGATTACCTCGGCCAGGCCTTCGCGAAACTCGCGCTCGGGCAGCGAGGCCAGCAACGCCACGTCGGCCACGATCATTCGCGGCTGATAGAATGCGCCGATCAGATTTTTTCCCAGACGATGGTTGATTCCGGTCTTGCCGCCAAGTGCCGAGTCGACCTGCGCTACCACCGTGGTCGGAACCTGCACCAGCGGCACTCCGCGCAGAAAGGTCGCCGCGGCGAAACCGGCCAAATCGCCGATCACGCCGCCGCCGAGCGCAAAAATAACGCTCTTGCGATCCAGGCCGGCCTCGATCAGCCGGTCGTAGATCCGTTCCAGCATCGCGAGAGATTTGGTCGCCTCACCCGCCGGCAGTTCGATTTCGATCGGCTCGAAGCCCGCGGCTTTCAGCGATTGCAGGGCTCGCTCCAAATAAAGCTTGCCGACGTTTGCGTCGGTGACGACCGCCGAGCGGCCGCCGCCGAGACCGGCCGCCACCGCCAGCTCGCCGAGTCGGTCGAGCGCGCCCGCGCCGATATGCACCGGATGCGCGGCGGCGCCCAGCTCTACGCGGAAGCTCCGCATCGATTTCCTCCGTGTTGGAAGAAGCCCTCGAGCACGCGTTCGGCAACCTCGTCGGGCGTCAGGTCTGAAGTGTCGATCGTCAAAACGGCGCGCGCGTAGGCCGTGCGGCGCGCCGCGAGCAGTTCGGTGATTCGCTCCTCGATCGGTTTTCCGCCTTCGAGCAGCTTGGGCCTGGGCTCGTTCGATTTTCCAACGCGCGCCGCGATCACCGCCGGACGCGCCGCCAGGCAGATGATCACCGCCACCCGCGAGAGCGCAGCGTAGTTGGCCTCGTCGACCAGCGCTCCGCCGCCGGTGGCGATTACCGACGGCTCGGAATCCGCGGCCAGCTCGGCTATCACCTCGCGCTCGAACGCGCGAAAGCGCGGCTCGCCGTCTTCGGCGAAAATGGCCGCAACCGGTTTGCCGGCGCGAGCGACGATTTCCTGGTCGGTATCGACTAGCCGCCAGCCCAGACGGCGAGCGACCATCGCTCCCACCGCGCTCTTACCGGTGGCCATAAACCCGGTTAGGACAAGCTTGCGTACCATCGCTCGGCCCCGCGCACTTCAGAAGTTACGGACCTGCTCAAGATATCCCTGGTAATTGCGGGTAATTTCCGCCAAAGAATCGCCGCCGAACTTATCCAGAAACGCGCGCGCCAGCTCGAACGCCACCACCGTTTCGGCGATCACCGCCGCCGCCGGAATCGCGCATACGTCCGAGCGCTCGATGGTGCCCACTGCCTCGGACTTGGTCTTGATATCCACCGAACGCAGCGGCCGCATCAGGGTCGAAAGCGGTTTGAAAGCCACTCGCACCCGCAGCGGCTCACCGGTGCTCATTCCGCCCTCGGTGCCGCCGGAGTTGTTGGATAAGCGGGTGAAGCGCCCGGCGGCCTGGTCGTAGCCAATCTCGTCGTGCAGGGCCGAACCTCGCATCGCGGCGGCGCGAAAACCAAGCCCGAACTCGACGCCCTTGGCCGATTGCAGGCTGAGCAGCGCGCCCGCGAGACGGCCGTCGAGCTTTCGGTCCCAATGAACGTGGCTGCCCAGCCCAACCGGCAAGCCGTGAGCCACCACTTCGACCACTCCTCCGAGAGTGTCGCCGCTCTTCTTGCAGGCATCGATCTCGGCGATCATCGCGCGCTCCGCCTCGGGATCGGCCACCCGCACTTGCGATTCTTCGGTCAGCCGGCGCAGTTCGGCGATGCTCACATCACCCGGAACTTTCGCCTCGATCGCCCCGATACTCACGACGTAGCCCAGCACTTCGATGCCGAACGGATTGAGGATTTGCCTTGCCAGCGCGCCGACCGCGACCCGCGCGGTGGTCTCGCGCGCCGAGGCCCGTTCGAGGATGTCGCGAATGTCGTCAAGATTGTACTTGAGCACTCCGGCCAGGTCGGCGTGTCCGGGCCGCGGTCGCGTAACCGGCTCGGCGTGGCCGCGATCCTGCGGGTCGATCGACATCCGCTTCTGCCAGTTCTTGAAGTCCTTGTTCTCGATGATGAGGGTGATCGGGCTGCCCAGGGTACGGCCGAAGCGCACGCCCGATACGATTCGGGCCTGGTCGCGTTCGATCGCCATACGGCCGCCGCGGCCATAGCCTTTCTGGCGCCGCGCGAGGTCTTCGTTGATTCGGTCAGGCTCGATCTCGAAGCCTCCCGGAACACCCTCGACGATTGCCACCAATTCGGGGCCGTGAGATTCACCGGCGGTAAGAAAACGCAGCATGGGGTAGTGTGTCCTGCTTCAGGCGTCATCGCTCACCCGCCCGAAGTAGACCGATTCAACCAGAGTTGGCCGGCCGTGGGAAGCACGCCGCCCTCGAGCGCGGGGTCGGATATGATCCGGCGCGGGGTGACGAAAATCACCAAGTTTGTCCGCGTATTATGACGCTCGGCCTCGCCGAAAAGCCATCCGAGACCGGGGATCGATTGAAGAAACGGCATCCCCCGGTTCTGAACGGTGTCTTCGAGCCGATAGATGCCGCCTACGACCAGAGTTTGGCCGTCACGAAGCAGCACATGACTTTCCGTCTCTCGCTCAGTTTGAATCGGAATGTTATCAACCTGTTGGTTGGGCACCAGAGAACTCGAAACCGCATAAAGATCGAGCAGAATAAAGCCGTCGGCAGATATCTGGGGGCGGACTTTGAGCATCACGCCGACTTCGATGCTCTGGAACGCAATACCGAACCCGTAACCGCCCAGCGCGGGCCCTGTGGGCAAGCGTACCCGCAGGATGTCGACGCTCTTGATCACCGCCTGCTGATTATTGCGGGTGATTATTCTCGGCTTGGAGATGACTTTGATCTTGTGCGCGTCCTCCAGTTGAGTCAGCCGCAGGTCCAGCAGTTTGCTCTGGTCGAGTGAGCCGAGTGCCAAATCGAGCGCGCTGCCGCGGCCGGCGCCCAGCCCGCCGTTGGCGGGGAAGTCCGCGATGAAGGGAATCAGAGCGCCGGATATCGGATCGATGCCGCTGTTGAGCCCATTGACGCCCGGCATCGCCGATGCGCCGCCGAAAGTTATTGAACTCGGGAAATTGAGACCGGTCGGATTGCCGGTGAGCGCGCTGGCAGAGGCGCGGTAGCCCCATTGCACCCCCAGCGCACGATCGTACGCCTCGGTGGTCTCGACGATTCGCGATTCGATTTCCACTTGCGGCGCGGGTCGATCGATCGCCTTGATCACCTGGCGCGCCGCCGCAAGGCCGCGCTGCACGTCGGTGACGATCAGCGTGTTGCTCGGCTCGTCGGCTATCGCGCTGCCGCGCTGCGACAACAGGCTGGCCCGCACACGCTCCTGCGCCTTGACCGGAGATGTACCGGGGCGCGGCCGAACGAATGTGCCGTTCGGATCGATCTCATCGGAAAATCCACCTATCGTGCCCTCGGTTTCGGATGCGCCCGCAAGGTGGGTGCGCTCGCCGGCCAACATTCCGGCAACGTAGGCGGCGTGCGCAAAGCGAAGCCGAAAAAGCTCGGTGCGCAGGGTTTCGGTGCGTTCGCGCGCTTCCTCATCCGCCTCCGCACGGGCGGCACTGGTAATCCGGATGACGTTGCCGAGGGGCTCGACATCGAGATTGATGGTCTTGGCGATGATTTCCAGCGCGTTGTCCCAAGGCACGTTGTCCAGCTTGAGCGTCACCCGGCCATGAACGTCCTCGGTGGCGATAATTTCCTTGCCGCTGACTTCTGCCAGCAACCTCAGCACGTTGCGGACATCGGCGTCCTTGAAATTGAACGAGACCGGCGTGCTGTGGCCGGCTTGCGCCTGATGCGGATGATTGTCAACGGAAGTCGTGGCCGCGCCCGGCGCCGACGAGCCCATCCTGCCGGATGAGTCCCGCTCGATCGTCGCTTGCGGCTGATGGGTATGCGCGCCCGATGGCGCCGGCGAGGCCGCTAAACGGCGGCTCGGGGGCAGTGCGACGCCTCCTGTGAAGCCGGGACCCGTTGATGACGGAGGTAAGGGGAATTGATAGGTCGCAGGCGAACTGAGATTCCCGCAAGCCGCGCAAAACAGGAAAATTACAGCAACAAACCGCCCGGAATTAATTCCCGGCGGTGATGCGCAGAGTTGCACCGTCGGCCCCCCTTGGCGACAGACGCCATCGCAAAGTCCGAGTTGCCTTGGTCTTTGCTAGGCCCCTATCAGCTTACCTTTCCTTACTCTCGTGCCGGGGTAAATTGCAACCGCGCAGCGCAGGTATCCGGGCCGAAGCCTGAAAAAGAAACAGGGCGACCGGCCAGCAGCGAATGATCGCCCATGGCCTGTCGCCCTACGACACCGGACTTTCTAGCGGACAGTTATTCCTCTTCGACCGCCTGGCGAATCGCATTGAGAATGAAGATGAAGTTACGCGGCGCGGAAACCTTGCCGAGCAGATTGACCTGCGACAGGACCTTCAGTTCACTCGGTCTGACGGCGTAACGGGTGAGCAATGGCTTGTTGCCGACAAAGCCCTTCCAAGCCTGATTTTTGTCGTCGCCGCGGCGCGCCGGCTCGCGATGCGCACCGAACAATTCGCTTGCCTCCGGATGGGCGAGCAGGAAGAGTGGGCCCTTTTTCAGCCCGAGAACTTCCGCCAACCGGCTCAGCAACGACAACGATGGCCGGCGCCGGCCACTTTCGAGATAGGCAATATGAGCGGCCTTCACTCCCAATTTGGACGCGAGCTCGCGTTGGGTTAGACCCAGACTTTCCCGCTGTCGCTTCAGCACCTGTCCCAGAGTTTTCTTTTTCACAAAAGTCCTTCCCTTATATGTCGAATTCGGCAAGCAATGCCCAGCGCAACTTTGCGTAGTGAATCATACCGCAAAGATAATTCAGACTCTGACGGGGCGGTATACCCGCCGTAAGATCGAGGCCATAGGTTTCTTTTAGGTGCGCGTGGATTTCAGAGAACGCGGCGTCCGTCAGGTTTCCCGCCCGCGCTACCAATCCCCAATTCCATGGTTTCGAAAAAATCCTGCGCGCAACCGGCTCCGGATACCCTGCCAGGCTCACCAACACATCCGCCGCCAATTCGGCGGGGTCGCCAAGATGGCCGGAATAGTCGGCGTCGAAGAACAGATGCACCGGCTGAGCGTCTCGCCCAAAAATCTCGGTAGCGAAATGATGACCGACTTCATGGCAAAACGTGGTCGAGACCGCCAACGGATGATGGGCCGTATTGACGTAAATTAACGGCCGTTTGAGCATTTCCTGCGTCTTGTTGACATAGAAGCCCCGCAGCGCAAGCCCCTCGTTTCCGGTGTGCGGCGCAGCCTTGAAATGGACGCGAAGATCGGAAGCGAGTTGGGCCTGGTCTTCAATCGGCATTATGCCCAGCGGTTCGCGATTCAGGCGAGGCAATGGCCCTTCAGCCGCGCCAAGCAGCGCCTGGAGTTGGCGATAGCTTAGATTACGGCGCAAATCCCGAACGTAATCCCGCCGCACAAGCCTGCGCAGGTCCTTCTCCGGCTTGCGCCAAGCGGCCACCTCGGCGGCGCCGCTTATTCTGGCGCTAACCAAAATCTGGCCAATCAAGGCTTCGATGCTCAAGTCCGATTGCGCGCCCATCAAAATCGACTTTTAGTACCCCTTACACTACGTTTTACCTCGGTTACCGGCGGTTTGCAAACCCGCCGCTAGCGGCGTATGACTTCCAGTTGCGTAAACTTCAAGACTATGCTATCTGGACCAACAGTTAACAAGCCGTAAGCGAGGCAACGTCGCTGTTCGGAACTACAAGACCGAATTAGCACGGCCCGCAAGGGAACGTAGGGGTTCGCCGGCTCAAACGGCCGACCGAAAGCAGTGTCAGCCCTACGGCTTGTTTTCCTGGGCGGAGGTAGGGGGGGCCTCCGCCCTCTTTTTTTGCCTCGATTCGACGGTGAGTTCCGTTAAAAAGCTTCGACGCTCGTCGAAGTACCTCCACCTCTTTGCAGCATACTGCCACGTCGTTCCGCGGATTCGCGTTTTTCCCACAGCAACAAATAGGGAGATGATTCTCCCAAATAACGCACGAGGAGGAACTGAAATGGAGCTACGTCTTTTATCAACCGAAGCCGAACGGAGCGCCTTTGCGCATCGCCTGGTCGATGCCCGCGAAACGCACGGTGCGGGTTTCAAGGAAACCCCACAGTCACTCGTCGGTGAAGTCCATCTGGCTTTCGGAAGGCTGTACGGGCTGTTCGATGACGACGGTCCGGAGCTGGACGAGATGCTGGCGGGCTTCGTGATGCACAATCTGGCGACATTCAGCCAGAGTTATCCGAAGCCGGACCTGAGCCATCTGCCACCCAGTTCGGTTTTCGAAATCGGCGAACTGTGGTCGGTAGTCGCGGGAGCGGCGCGGACGGTGCGGCATGCCTGCGCGATCCTTACGGGCCTTCTTCAGGCGCAGGCAGTGCTGGTTTACCCGATTTTCAAACCATGGAATCTGACCAGTGCCTATAAGGAGTTCAGCGCCGTCGGCGAGCCAATTGAATGGCCCTTCGCGCAGACTCTCGAAGGCGGAAAAATCCTGGTGCAGGCGATGCTTCTTGAAGGCGCCAATTTGAACCGCCGCGTGCAGGAAGCCTGGGCCATGGGCTTTCAAACTTACCAGCAGCATCGCCGCATCGTGTTCGACAATCCGTTCCCGATCTCACCCAGACTCGCCAAGCGGATCGGGGCCAGAGAAGAGCAAATCGGCCATCTTCAGGTCCCCGTAGCGGGCAATAACGGTTACGCCAACGGCGCGGCAGAAGCGTCTTTCCACGCCTGAGGCGACGACGACCGGCGAATGCAATTTCCGGTACGGCGTGGACTGCGGTGGGTCGGATAAGGCGCGGCGGCAGAAATCTGTTCGGCCGCCGTGCCCCAATCCTGCGATGTCGGCTTAAGCGATAGCCCGGCCGGGGCGGCCCGCCAGGCGCTCCCTATCGCTCGCTGCGATTAGATTAACGGTCCGGGTTACGGCCGACGGACGGTGCCGTCGGGCTCTGCCTCGGCGGAGAGCTTTGGATAAATTCACATGTATAGGATCCGGGATTCCTCACTTCGTTCGGAATGACAAAAGGCGGCCTCTTTCCTTGTCATTCCGAGCATCGCGAGGAATCCCGGCTTCCACGAAACCTGGTGTCGGCCGCTTATGCAAAGGTCCTCGGCGGCGCTGATGATCGGGCGCGCGCCGTCATCGCCAACTCTCCCTCAAGCCGACCGAGGCTCAGCGGTGAACCTCTTCCAGCTTGCTGATGTCGTATAGTCTCTTCACATGCTCACCCGTAACCGCCGGGTAGCCGACTCCGAAGCTCGTGAAGATAGTGCCGCGTTCTTTTTGCAGGTCCATCACCTGGAAGCTCATCGGATTGACGGATTGAACGCCGTGGTTCATTTCCGCCCAGTCCTTGAAGTCCTCGCTCCAGCGCGACTGAAACACCGAGATCTTCCAGAGGTTCTTGTCCCGATCGAAAGCCAGCATCATCCACGGATGCCAGTTCTCGGCGTCCCACAGCATAATCGCGCTGCTGTACGGATGGGTCGGCTCCTTGGGCGTGCGCTCCACCACCGCAAATCGCCTGAGCGACCATACGTCGTCCGGAATCAAGCCGTTGGGACCGTACAGATGGGCGTAATCGTACTTCGAGTCCAGCACGCAGAGCACGTCTTTCCAGCCCAGGAACTTGAAGTTCCATCGCACCGTTCGGGCCGAGAAAGTGTAAAAGTCCTCGTAGGTCTGATCGGTTCCGGCCACCGAATCGGACTTGACCTCGACCGAGATGCGCCTGACCCGGCGCGACTTGGGATCGTAGGCCCACGCGTCGTCGGCCCGGTTCTGGTCCGCATAGCGGTAGTCGATTACTACGGTGCCGCGAACGTCAAAGGGCGAGAAAAGTCCGCTAAACTCTTTCCAGAAGAAGTTCTTGGCGTCAGGCACGCCGAGGAGCCCTCCGGTTTCGGCGAGTTGCGGCAGATGGCTCAAGTACACCCGCTGGTAGAAACTGTTGATGATACGTTCGAAGGTACCGCCGCCGCCGAAAAACACCGCCCCGTCTTTCGGCATCTTGCTGCTAAAAAGGATGCCGGAGGTCCAATCTTCGGGCGGCATTTGGACTTCCGTCGGCGCCTGACCGGCGTGTGAACCGCCGAAGCGTTCCCACACATACTGGACGTTCATGATCAACTGGCCGTAGTTCTGCCATCGATAGTCCATATTGTGCGCGGCCTTAAGCCCCGATTGAGGATCGTTAACGGTAATCGCCGCGTCGGCGAACGGCTGACCGCAGATGTGATTAGCGAGCGTGCCGTCGTTGTTGAGCTTGACCTGCGCCTGGTACTTCTCGGTGCAGTCCATGAAGTCCTTGCGCGGAGTGTGACTGCGCGGCGCGATCATCTCGGCCCGCAATTCGGGAAAGTTCATCTGCTCGAAGTAGCCTGGCGGAACAAACGGCCGCAGCCGTTCGATCTCCTTACCGGTAACAACGTCTCCGGGCTTAAAGTCGGCCTTGGCGTCGCGATACTTATCCAACCACTGGCCGAAATCGGCGCGGGTGACGTTTTTCGCCGCCTGCGCGGACACCTTTGTCGTCGGCGCGGCGATGATCGCGCACGCGAGAACCATCGGGGCTATCGCCAACAACCATCGACGAGCTTTCAGTCGTGCCATAGTTCCACCGGTCCTATACTTGGATGCTGGCTGCGAGAAAGCCGGGGCCGGTCACTCCCGAAACCGCATCGCAAGCTATCACCGTAAAAGATTAAACCGCAAGGAAGCCGGCTTCGCGCTCCCAAGGAGACAAATCATCGGATCATCCGAATCATCGGATCAGATGATGCCCGCTTCGCGCAGCCGTTCGATTTCCTCGAGCGAGAGCCCCAGTTCCTCGTGCAACACCATCCGGGTGTGCGCACCTAGTTCGGGCGGTGCCGACTCAAAGGCAAGCGGCGTCGAAGAGTACTTAATCGGGTTCGCTACCGATGGAACCGATCCCGCGGTCGGATGCGGGAGCTCGATTTTGAGCCCACGCGCCTGCACCTGCGGATCGGCGAAAACCTGCGCCAGGGTATTGATCGGCCCGCACGGGATCTCCGCCTGTTCGAGCGCGCGCAGCCAGTACGCACTTGTCCTGGCGGCCATAATGTCGGCCACGATTGCGACCAGTTCGTCGCGATGCGCGACCCGGACTTCATTGTTGAGGAATCTCTCATCTCGCGGGATGTCGGGACGCCCCGCAATTTCGCAGAAGCGCGCGAACTGGCCGTCGTTGCCGATCGCCAGGATGAGGTAACCGTCGCTGGTCGGAAATGCCTGGTAGGGAACGATGTTGGGATGAGCATTGCCGAGCCTCACCGGCGAGACGCCGGAAACCAGGTAATTCAGCGCCTGGTTGGCGAGCACGGCGACCTGCACGTCGAGCAGAGCCAGATCGATATATTGTCCCTCGCCGGTGCGATCGCGATGAGTCAGCGCTCCTAGAATGGCGATCGTCGCGTAAAGCCCGGTGAAGACATCGGCTACCGCGACTCCAACTTTCATCGGGCCGGCACCGGGCCGCCCGTCCGCCTCTCCGGTAAAACTCATCAGACCGCCGATCCCCTGGATCATGAAATCGTAACCCGGCCTGTGGCGGTAAGGCCCGGTCTGTCCAAAGCCGGTTATCGAGCAATAGATCAAGCGCGGGTTGATTGCCTTGAGCGAGGGATAATCGAGGCCGTACTTTGTAAGCCCTCCGACCTTGAAGTTTTCGATTAGCACGTCGGAGCCACGGGCAAGCTCTTGCACCAGGCGCTGCCCCTCGGGACGCGTGAAATCAATCGTCACGGACCGCTTTCCGCGGTTGGTCGAAAGGAAATAGCCGGAAATTCGGGTCGGACGGCCGTCCGGCCCTTTGGCGTAGGGCGGACCCCACGCACGGGTATCGTCTCCAACGCCGGGCTTTTCCACCTTAATCACGCCGGCGCCGAGATCCGCCAGCGTCTGTCCCGCCCAAGGCCCGGCGAGCACGCGGGCAAGTTCCAGAACCTTGATGTGACCGAGAGGTCCAGCCATCGATCTCCTCCAATCAAGCGATAACGGCGCGGGCCGCTCCCGGCCGGGTGCGGTCCGGCATGGTAATAGTTTCCTACGCTCCGTCCAAACGGGCCGAGTCTCAGAATAGAGACGTACCCGAAGCAGCCGATTCCGCACCGGCTCCCATCCTATCTCCGGTTTTGGTTTTAGAGCGGTCTTCGATGAGGATCGCGATCGGCGGTCATCCTCCTAACCATCGCGTCACCGCCAATCCAACCGCTCCGCCGGCGAAGATCAGCCAAGCCGAGTTAATCCGGAAAAAGATCAGAAGAAGGGCACTGACTATGGCCACGACCGCGGTCGTAAGATCAACCAGCGCGGCGCGGCTCAATTGCCAGGTAACGGCCGCCATCAGCGCCACCGCCCCGACATTCACTCCGTCCAGGAACGCGCCCGCGATCTTCGAGCGCCGGATACGCGGGATCAACGGACGGCTGGCGGCTACAAAGAAAAACGACGGCAGGAAAATCCCCACCGTCGCAACGATCGCGCCTTTGGTGCCGCCAAGCAGGTAGCCGATAAACGTCGCGGTGCTGGACACCGGTCCCGGGGTCAGCTGGCCAATCGCCACCGCGTCGAACAGTTGGGCCTGAGTCATCCAGTGCAAACGATCCACCAGGTCCGCTTGAAGAAACGCGAGCAATACATAGCCGCTGCCAAAAAGGATCGCGCCGACTTTGACGAAGAACAGGAACAATCCAAGCAGGCTGAACTGGACGAGCGCTGCCGGCGCGACACCGGATACCACAAGCGATCCGGCGGCTGACGGAATAGCCGCTACAACCAATCCTTGTTCGGCGATCCAGCGCCGAGCCATCGTCAGGACCCCCGCGCCGATGAGCACGACCAGCGTATTGGCCCCCAAAAGAGCCGCACACGTGGCCGCCAAGGCGACGGCTACAAGGAACCTGTTCCTGATGGCGGTGCGACCGAGTCCCCAGAGCGCATGCAGCACCACAGCGATAATGACGGGCTTGACCCCGTACATGACTCCCTGGACCTGCGGAAGGGATCCGAAACGAACATACGCCCACGCAACCGCCAACGTGATGAGGAAGGCCGGAAAGAGGAAGTACACCCCACCCGCAACGAGACCTTTCCAGCCGGCCCGTTGATGGCCAATATGGATCGCCATCTCGGTAGAGCTGGGACCAGGGATCAGGTTGGTCGCGCCAAGCATGTCGAGGAACTCGCCGCGCGTGAGCCAGGCGCGCCGGCGGACAAATTCCTCCTCCATCATCGCGATATGAGCCGCCGGACCGCCGAACGCCGTCAGCCCGAGTCGGAGAAATGGCGCAGCCAGCCCGCCATCCGCAGCGGTTTGACGCTTTTCCTTGCTTTCCTTGGGAGTCTTACCGAAGAACAACATTCAAACCGGCCCTCTGGGCTTCGATGATAGAGCGTTCAGACGGATTAAGGCACAGGGTTTCGCCGAGGTTGTGGCGGCGGCGGATGCGTACCTGATCTCTATCCACCGGTTCGACCGCAACCGCCAACGCACGTGCATGGCAAAAAGCCGGCATCTTGTGCAAGAGTCCTACCCTGCGGCGCCCGATCGAGGCCGGCATCGGCTATCAAATCGCTCGGGCGCCTCGATCACCGCAACCGACACGGAGGATACCATGCTGCAAAAATATCAGATGTATTACGGCGGCAAGTGGGCAGACCCGGCAAGCAACGATTGGTTCGAATCCTACAATCCTTTCACCGGAAAACCGTGGGCGTTGATCCCGCGCGGCAACGCGCAGGATGCGGATCGGGCCGTTGCCGCGGCCTCAAAAGCCTTCAGCGAGGGCGAGTGGCCCAAATTGACGGCGACCGCGCGCGGCCATTTGATGCACAAGCTTGGCGACCTTATCGCCCGGGACGCCGAACGGCTTGCCGCAATCGAAGTACGGGACAACGGCAAGCTGATCGCCGAGATGTTGGGGCAGCTCCGCTATATTCCACAGTGGTACTATTACTTCGGCGGGCTGGCCGACAAAATCGAAGGCTCGGTTATTCCGATCGACAAGGCGGACGTATTCAACTACACGCGCTACGAACCGCTTGGCGTAGTAGCCGGGATTACGGCCTGGAACTCGCCGCTGCTGCTGGCCGCCTTCAAGCTCGCCCCGGCGCTAGCCGCCGGCAATACGTTCGTGCTCAAGCCTTCCGAATACACTTCGGCCTCGGCACTCGAGTTCATCAAACTGGTGGAAGAGGCCGGCTTCCCGCCGGGCGTGGTCAACGTTGTAACCGGCTTCGGCACCGAAGTCGGCGAGCCTCTGGTTGCGCATCCCGATGTCGTCAAGGTGGCCTTCACCGGAAGCGAACTGGGAGGACAGCGCGTTTACGAAACCGCCGCGAAGAGCCTCAAGCGGGTTACGCTCGAACTGGGCGGCAAGTCGCCGAATATCGTCTTCGACGACGCCAGGCTCGATGACGCGGTCAAAGGGGTCATCTCGGGAATCTTCGCCGCCACCGGCCAGACCTGCATCGCGGGTTCCCGACTCCTGGTGCAGGAAACCATCCACGACGAATTCCTCGACAAGCTGGTCGCCTTCGCCAAGACGGCGCGCATGGGGAACCCCGCCGAAATGACCACGCAGGTCGGGCCGGTCACGACCATGCCGCAGTACGAAAAGGTACTGAGCTATATCGATATCGCCAAAAAAGAAGGCGCGAAATGTGTCCTGGGCGGAGGTCCCGCCAAGCGGCCCGAGTGCGGTGAAGGATGGTTCGTGGAGCCCACGATCTTCGACAACGTGACCAACGAGATGCGCATCGCACGGGAGGAAGTGTTCGGCCCGGTGCTGGCGACGATCCGTTTCAAGGACGAAGAGGACGCTGTGCGCATCGCAAATGATAATAAATACGGGCTTGCCGCCGGCGTCTGGACGCAGAGCATCCGGCGCGCGATCCGCATGGCCGAACGGCTGCAAGCCGGCACCATTTGGGTCAACACCTATCGCGCGATCAGCTACATGTCCCCGTTCGGCGGCTACAAGCGCAGCGGGCTTGGCCGCGAAAACGGCGCCGATGCAATCCGCGAATACATGCAGGTCAAGAGCGTCTGGATCAGCACCGGCCTGGAAGTGCCGAATCCGTTCGTGATGCGTTAGCGCGAGAAAATGCGGCTCTCCCAATCGATGGCCGGAAAAGTTACGCACGGCGAAAGCACGAGGGCTTGAATGAAGCATATCGTTGTTATTGGCGGTGGGTTCGCGGGACTGTGGAGCGCCATGGGCGCGGCACGCGAGCTCGATGAGCTGCACATCGCCCCCGACGACGTCGCGATCACCCTCATCAGCCGCGACCGATATCACTCGATCCGGGTGCGCAATTACGAGCGGGACCTGAGTAACGTGAGGGTGCCGCTTGACCAGGTGCTGGCGCCGAGTGGTGTCCGGCGCGTCGAAGGCGACGTCACCGGAATCGATTTCGCCAGGCGACAACTTCACGTCGAGACGGCGGGCGAGACGATGACGCTGCTCTACGACCGGCTGGTTTGCGCCGCCGGCAGCCGGCTTCACCGGCCCGACATTCCGGGTCTCGAGCAGTATGGCTTCAGCGTCGATACTTACGACGAAGCCGTCGAGCTGGGCGAGCATCTCAAGGAATTGCACCACTATCCGGACACGCCGGGCAGGTACACGGCGGTCGTCATCGGCGCAAGCTTCACCGGCATCGAGATCGCCTGCGAGATGCCCGACCGGCTGCGGACAGCCGCGGCGCTCGACGGGCGTGCGACAGGTCACACCGGCAACCCGCGCGTCATCCTGGTCGACGCTCTGCCCAGCGTCGGATCGGCACTGGGCGATAGCGCCAGACCAATAATCGAAGAAGCGCTTTCGGCGCTCGGCGTCGAGCGCCGGCTCGCGACAACGGTGCAGTCGGTCGACGATCAGGGCATCACGCTGAGCACGGGAGAGCGGATCGACGCGCTAACTGTAATCTGCGCCACGGGATTGCGCGCCAGTCCGCTCGCGGACCTCTTTCCCGTCGAGCGCGACAGA
>Ga0315281_10007427_pt1 | contig 15436 bp, 20 predicted proteins | sample YL17G07_0_MG_FD_204540 | JGI IMG/M metagenome (GOLD analysis project Ga0315281, IMG submission 204540) | Sediment microbial communities from Yellowstone Lake, YNP, Wyoming, USA - YL17G07_0 | ecosystem: Environmental > Aquatic > Freshwater > Lake > Sediment | place: USA: Wyoming | collected...
CCGCTCTCGCAGCGCCTCCACCAGGCCTGCTATCGGGACGCGCACCTGGTCCATGCTGTCGCGCTCGCGGATGGTGACCGCCTGGTCCTCCAGCGTGTCGAAGTCGACGGTGACGCAATAGGGGGTGCCCACCTCGTCCTGCCGCCGGTAGCGCCGCCCGATGCTCTGCGAGTCGTCGTACTGCGTCATCCAGTGGGGGCGCAGGAGGTCCCACACCTTCCGCGCCGGCGGCACCAGCGACTCGTGGCGGCTGAGGGGGAGGACGGCCGCCTTGACCGGCGCCAGAGAGGGATGGAGACGCAGCAGCACCCGCTTCTCCCCGCGCACCGTCTCCTCGCGGTAGCCGTCGAAGAGGACGGCCAGGAAGCAGCGGTCCACTCCCGCCGACGGCTCGATGACGTAGGGCACGATGTGCTCGCCCGACTCCTCGTCGTAGTAGGTGAGCTGGCGGCCGGAGAACTCGGCGTGGCGGCGGAGGTCGAAGTCGGTGCGGTTGGCGATGCCCTCCAGCTCCGACCAGCCCATGGGGAAGAGGTACTCCACCTCGTAGGTGTCCTTGGCGTAGTGGGCCAGCTCCTCCTTCTCCAGGCGGCGGACGCGCAGGTTCTCCTGTCGGATACCCAGGCCCAGGTACCAGTTGCGGCGCGCCTCTACCCAGTGCTGGTGCCACTCTTCGTCGGTGCCCGGCTTCACGAAGTACTCGATCTCCATCTGCTCGAACTCTCGATCACGGAAGATGAAGTTGCCAGGCGTGATCTCGTTGCGGAAGGCCTTGCCTATCTGGGCGATGCCGAAGGGGAGCTTGCGACGGGTAGAGGTGAGCACGTTGTCGAAGTTGACGAACATGCCCTGAGCCGTCTCCGGCCGCAGGTAGACGGTGCTGGCCTGCTCCTCCACCGGCCCGACGAAGGTCTTGAACATGAGGTTGAACATGCGGGGCTCGGTGAGCTCACCGCCGCACTCCGGGCAGCGGGCGACGCCGCCCTCCGCGGCGTGACCATGGGCGCTCGCCGCCACATGGCCTTCGAGGTCGTCGGCCCGAAAGCGCTTCTTGCACTCCCGGCAGTCCACCATGGGGTCGGCGAAGGTATCGACGTGGCCGCTGGCCACCCAGACGCGGGGGTTCATGAGGATAGAGGCGTCCAGACCGACGATGTCGTCGCGCTCCTGAACCGCGGCCTTCCACCAGGCGCGCTTGACGTTGTTCCTCAGCTCCACGCCCAGGGGTCCGTAGTCCCAGAACCCGCCCAGGCCGCCGTAGATCTCGCTGCTCTGGAAGACGAAGCCCCGCCTCTTGGAGAGGGATACCAGAATCTCCATATCGATACGAGGACCAACAGCAGGTTCTGTCACAAATGCCTCCAGCATGGCAAGTAGTGTGGCCTGAAAGTAGCAGGTCTGGTCGGGATAAGTCTACCAGGTGAGAGGCGGCGTGAGGCATGCACGCGAACGCCACCGCAACACCGGTACGGCTTGCCGTGAGACTCTAGCTTCTACCGCGAGGCTTGACCAGCAGTGGGAAAGCACGTAACATTTATGCTAGATGATCATCTAGCAATAGCTGAATATAGAGGTGTCCTCCCATGCTGAGTCCGCTCAGGCGTTTCAAAGCCGAGTTCTTCAAGGCCCTGGCCCACCCCGGTCGGATCAAGATCCTGGAAGCGTTGCGGGCCGGAGAGAAGACGGTAGGTGAGCTGCAAGCGCTCCTCGACGACGAGCCGGCTAGCGCCTCTCAGCAACTGGCCATCCTGCGGCTAAGAAACATCGTCGTCGGCCGGAAGGAAGGCAATAACGTCTTCTATTCCGTCCGTGACCCGCTCATCTTCCGGCTTCTCGATGTGGCTAGGGATATCTTCAACAACCATCTCATGGATACTCAGGATACCCTCAGCATGCTTCGGGAGGAGGAACAGAGCTTGGCAGGCGCCCTCCCGGCACAGACAGGTAACCGGAAAGGCCCTAACTCAAGAAGCTAGGACCTCAGCAACTCCAAGAGGACCTACTCGGAACGGCCAATCGGCAAGTGTTTGGCGGGGGAATGGATGTTTCAGTGAGAGTTCCTTCAAGCAGCGACGCATCGGCACTGATGAGAGGTTCCGTCAGAGTAACGTGCGAGCCGCCTACCGCCCCCAGCCGCGCGCTGGTGGCTATCGATGACGAGGTACTACGAAGAGAGTGCTGCGAGCAGATCAGTCGTCTCGGCCTTCAAGTCGTTGAGGCTACCTCACCCACTGACGCGAGCGGGCTCACCATGTCACACGGGGCGGACCTGGCAGTGCTGGCCCTCGATGGTGGCATCGTGGCAGCCTCAGAGATCATTCGGCTGACAGTCTTCGGTGTGGGGCCTGCCCTGGTCGTCACGCCCAACGGGCGCGCAGCCGAACTGCCCCTTGGTCTTCGGAGCAGGGCTGTCGTGCACGCAGTGGGCCAGCACCGCAGCAACGAAAAGTGGGCAAGAGCTCTCAATCGTGTTTGGGAGGACTGGGCAGGTTTCCTTCACCTTTGGCGTGAGCGGGGATCTGCGCTGGAGGCACTACGGCTACGGGGCAGCCTGAGCGACTGACTCAGACAGGCCATGGTAGGCGATTGTGGGTGACCGGGGAGAGACTTTCAATCAGGGGGCATGAGATGAAGAGGGCTGTGGTAGGAGGAGAAGAAAACCCAGCGGCCCGCCTGAGGATGCGACCGAACACCCTCGGCGGTTTCCTACGTAAGGCGCGCATCGCAGAGCATATGTCGCGGACCAGTCTGGCAACGCTCACGGGGCTTTCGCAGAAAACCATCGCTGATTTCGAGAGGAACCAATCGGTCCCATCGGCTGCGGAGATGGGGAAACTGGCACCTCTTCTCGGCCTCAAAAAGCGGGACATCTTCATCCGAGCGGGCTGTATAAACCGTGAGGGCACCTTCGAAGGCCAGGAATAACGGTCTACATTCTCGTCACCGCTGCTCCTCGACAGGCCGGAATTGGCGCGTGCTCTGCGCGGGAGATAAGGGGCTAACTAGGGCCGACCGTACCGAGGGCCCCTACGATGTGGTCTGCGCAGTCGAGGGCGAGAATGAGGAAGCCCTCCATCAGGTTGTCCTCAACGGCATACAAGGGATTGCAGGCGTCACCAGGCTATATACCTGCTTTGTAGAGGAGGTCTATTGAGGACTCTGGTCAAGGCTTACTGCGAGAGACTGACAAATGGGGCTCGTTGCCGAGACTTCGGCCCTCTCTTGGAGCTTCTAGACGATGAGGTAGAGTTCGTGCTGGACTCCGGCGCGCGCCGTCGAGGCAAACACGACGTATTAGAACTTCTCTCCCTGCTACCACACGATTACGGCATTGAGGCGGAGACCATCGGATCAGACGGAGTCCAGGTCATCATGGACTTTCGTTCTCGGTCAGCGTCCTTTCACTCCATCCACCGAGGCGTCCAGAGGCTTAAGGTGCGAAACGGCAAAATAGCCCAGATCTCCTACCGGGTTTAGAAATCCAGCCTTCAGTTCGCCGCGGCGCTCAGGGTAGCCGGACGCCACCCAATTTCTCGCTCACCTGTCGCCTCCGATCTCGATCCGCGTCTGCGAGCGAGGTTAACAGCTTGGTCCGTCTCAGTAAAGGCGGACGGCTCAGAACGAGAGACACGTGTGCGTCCAGCTTGACAGCGGGCTCAGCCAGCGTGCTAGGATGGCATTGAGATTGCAGGCCGAGCCGAAGCCCTGCTGAGGATGGGGAGTTATGGCTCCGGCCTCGTTTGTTGACTCCTGCCAGCAGGGGATGCGACACAAGGAGGTGTGGCTGATGCGGTTTCTGGTAGGATTCCTTCTCGGGATGCTCGTCGGCGCCTTCATAGCGCTGGCCCTAGCGCCGCAGCCGGGCAGTGAGACTCGCGGCATAATTGTCGAGCGAGTCCGGCAGCGAGCCCGGCGGGGCGAGGAGGCAACCTCCGAGGCCGAGGAAGCCTAGGCTTTGGGCAACACCGGGCCGGCCGGGCTACTGTGCGTGTCCCTCCATTCGGGCTGCGCCTGCCTGCGGGTGCGGTACAAGCGCCAGTGGCCTCAAGGAAGGAGGTCGCGTGCAGCCTGCACCCCTTAAGCTGGTGGTCATCATTGCTTCAGACGCCGACGCCGACCACTTGATGCATCGACTGGTAGAGCAGGGATACCCGGCGACCAAGATCGGCAGCACGAGCGGTTTTCTGCGGCGGGGTAACGCCACGGTCCTCTCCGGTGTCGAGGCGGGCGAGGTGGACGCTGTCCTGGCAGCGGTCCGTGCCGAGTGCCGGGCGCGCACCGAGCACGTCCCCATGCAGGCGCTGCCCCTCTTCGGCCAGGGAGCGGTGCTAACGGAACCGGTGGAGGTCCGGGTAGGCGGCGCCATCGTATTTGTGCTGCCGGTGGAGAGGTTCGAAAAGACCTAGGAGCGGGCCCGGGCCTTCAGGGAACAGAAGAGACGCACGAGCTCAGGGTCGAGCTGAGTGCCGGCGGCTCCCTCCAGCACCTTCAATGCCTCGGCGCGGCGCAGGCCAGCCCGATAGGGCCGGTCGGCCGTGAGGGCGACGTAGACGTTGGCTATGCCGATTATGCGGGCCTCGAGAGGGATGTCGGGCCCGCTCATCATCTCCGGGTAGCCCCTGCCATCGGGCCGCTCATGGTGGGCTCCCACCCAGAGAGCGACTTCTTCCATTCCCCGCAGTCCCTCCAGGATGCGCCGCGAGTAGCTGGGGTGCTGCCGCAGAAGGTGCATCTCGCCCACGTTCAGGATGTCAGCCTTGGCGATGACCCGCGGCGGCACGCCCAGGCGGCCCAAGTCATGGAGGAGAGCCGCCGCCCGTACCGCTTGGGCGTGCTCCGGGCTGAGGCCGGCGGCCCGGGCCAGTCGATGCGATTCCTCCGCCACCCGGTGCGAATGGCCCAGCGTGTACTGGCTGCGGGCATCCACCAGGGAGGCGAAGGCGTTGGCGAAGCGCAGGAGCAGTCGCTTCTCCCGCCGAGGCGGCTCGGCGGGGCGGAGGACCAGGAGAGCCTCGGCCAGATCCTCGCCGTAGAGCCCCAGCCAGAAGTCGTCCCGGCGACAAAGCTTCACTGCCTCCTGCACCAGGGCCGGATCGAGGGCGCTGCTCGAAAGCTGCCGTAGCGAGGGCGTCAGGCTCCTTCGGGCGGCCAGGGGACTGGTCTCCGCCGCTATCAAAGACTCGGCGTAGTCGGCCAGGGCCAGAATGCGAGCCGCTATCGGTATCTCCCCTCCTGTCAGACCCGCCGGATAGCCGGCGCCGTCCCATCGCTCGTGGTGGGCGAGAACGATGTCGACCACTGGAGCCGGCAGGTCCAGCCCATCGACGGCACGCGCCCCCAGCAGCGAGTGCTGGTGGAATACCTGGATCAGAGCCTGAAACGCACCAGGGCTTTCCTCTCCGGCCAGTTGCTCCGGCGTTCGCAGGGGAGAGGCGGCAAAGAGCTCGTCCTCAGCGACGCCGGGCAGGCTCAACAGGGCGGTCGAGGCCATGGGCACACCGATGTCATGGAAGAGAGCGGCGTAGAAAAGGGCCAGTCGCTCCTCGCTGCTCAGTCCCACCTCCAGAGCCAGGGTGGAGGCGATGTAGCAAACGCGCTGAGCGTGACCCATGGGCCGTCCCTCCGCCAGGTCCAGACCCTGTGAGAGCACGACCACGACCTCGGCGGGCTCCAGGACGGGGAGACGCCTCGGCTGGACGACGGGCAGCGCGGCGCGGGCCGGGCCGGCCTCCCAGCGTGGATTCGGACTCTCAGAAGCGCCTGGCGGGGGCAGGGAAGCCACCTCCTCCTGCGGTTCGTGGGTGAGACGTGGGGGCCGTACCGACTAACGAACGTGCCCTGAGAATTATCGACCAGATGGCGGGCAAGGTTCAGAGTTCCTGCTGGCAATGCCGCGGCTGCCGCGCCTGGCGGTGTACCGTTCAGTGTGCAGAAGCGGGGGCGCACCCTTTCCGGCCAGGAAGTCGGACCGGTTGGGAAAGGGTCCGGACCACCAACTGCATTGAATGGTGCTTCGTGGAGATGCGGCGCGGGACCAGGCCGATGTCCTGCTTCACCAACGACGCCTGTCGTGGGCGCATCACTTACGCGGTAACCAGCCACCAGAACGGACGCTGGGAGGGCCTCCCCCTGCCCGAACTTACACACAAAGCGTTACGCTACCCCCTGGGCAGACCAGATTGCCCGCCCCAGGGCCCTGTGCTATACTGGCTGCGCGCCAGGGGAACAACCTCTGGCGCAAGGCCTGATCTGTAGCGGTCGCTGCGGCGAGGTGACAAAGGCCCCCTCTCGGGGCTCTCTTTCGGCAGACACATGAAGGGAACAGAGTTGGTGACACCCGTATCTATGAAGATGCTCCTGGAAGCGGGGGTCCACTTCGGGCATCAGACCCGGCGTTGGGACCCCCGGATGCGCACATTCATCTTCACGGAGCGCAACGGCATTCACATTATCGACCTTCAGCAGACCGTCCAGCGTCTGGCCGAAGCCTGTGACTTCGTCCGCGACGTGGTGGCCAGGGGAGAGAGCGTCCTCCTCGTAGGCACCAAGAAACAAGCTCAGGAGGCCATCGAGTTGGAGGCGAAGCGCTGCTCGATGCCCTACGTCAACAACCGCTGGCTAGGTGGTACTCTCACCAACTTCGCTACCATCCAGGGTCGCATCGACTACCTGGTGCGCCTGGAGGACTCTCGCGCCCGCGGCGAGTTTCAGCGTCTCCCCAAGAAGGAAGCCCTGAAGATCGACGAAGAGATCGAGCGCCTCAACCGCCACTTCGGCGGCATCAAGGAGATGACGCGGCTACCCGGCGCCCTCTTCATCATCGACCCCAGCATGGCGCGCATCGCCGTCGCCGAGGCTGTCCGCGTCGGCATCCCCATCGTGGCTATGGTCGACACCAACTGCAACCCGGACGAGATTGACTACCCCATCCCCTCCAACGACGACGCTATCCGCGCTGTCAAGCTGATGACCGCCCGCATCGCCGATGCCGCCCTGGAGGGTTTGACCATCCGGGAGTACGGTGGCGAGGCAGGATACCCCGCCGGAACGGTAGAGGAGTTGGTGGCGGCCGGCCAGACCTTCTCTGCCTCGCCGGACGAGCCAGAGCCTGTGCACGAGGAAGAAGAAGCCTCGGCTGTGCCCAGCCCGGTGCCCGAGAAATAGCGCCAGGGAGCGAAAGCCTGTGGCCGTCTCGACGGAAGCTGTCAAGGAGCTGCGCCAGCGAACCGGCGCCGGCGTCATGGAGTGCAAGCGGGCACTGGAGGAGGCCAACGGCGACATAGAACGCGCGGCCGAGATCCTCCGCCAGCGCGGCCTGGCCCTGGCCGAGGCCAGGGCCCACCGCAGCACCACCCAGGGACTGGTGGAGTGCTACATCCACGCTGGCGGCCGCATCGGCGCCATGGTAGAGCTGAACTGCGAGACGGACTTCGTGGCCCGCACCGACGCTTTCAAGGCTCTGGCTCACGACCTGGCCATGCAGGTCGCAGCCACCGGCCCCCTCTCTATCTCCCCTGACGACCTGCCGCCCGAAACTGAGGGCGACCCCGGTGAGACGTGCCTCCTTCTTCAGCCCTACATCCGGGACCCCTCGCGCACCATTCAGGAGCTGATCAGCGAGGCTATCGCTCAGACGAAGGAGAACATCCAGGTGCGCCGGTTTGCCCGCTTCGAGCTCGGCCAGTAGCCGGGAGACAAACATGACCCGGGCCGCCTACAAGCGCATTCTCCTCAAGCTGAGTGGCGAGGCGCTCATGGGCGAGCGCCAATACGGCATAGACGCGGCCGTTCTGGACTTCATCGCTCGCCAGATCACGGATGTCGTGAACCTGGGGGTGCAGGCGGCGGTGGTGGTGGGAGGCGGCAACATCTTCCGGGGCACCGAGGCCAGCCAGCAAGGCATGGAGCGGGCCACCGCTGACTATGCCGGCATGCTGGGCACTATCATCAACGCCCTGGCCCTCCAGAACGCCCTGGAGAAGGCCGGCGTAACCGTACGCACCCAGTCGGCCATCAACGTGCAGGCGGTCGCCGAGCCCTACATCCGCCGCCGCGCCATCCGGCACCTGGAGAAGGGTCGAGTGGTCCTCTTCGCCGCCGGAACCGGCAACCCTTACATGACGACCGACACTGCGGCCGCCCTGCGGGCAATCGAGATCGGGGCCGACGTAGTCCTCATGGCCAAGAACAAGGTAGACGGTGTCTACGAGGCCGATCCCCGGCAGGTGCCGGGGGCGCGCCGCTTCCAGACCCTGGGCTACATCGAGGCCATCAACCGCCGCCTGGAGGTGATGGACAGCACTGCCCTGGCCCTCTGCATGGAGAACGCCCTGCCCATCATCGTCTTCGACCTCTCCGCTCCTGGCAGCATCGTGCGCGCCGTGCGGGGGGAGAAGATCGGCACCCTGGTGGGAAGCCAGGAGTCGGTTCTGGCCGCCGTCTAACCCTACACTGGCGGCCGGCCCGCTTTTGCTGCCGTCCAGGAGGCGCCCCCCGTTCGTTAACTTGGGTAGGACGAAGGCTTACCATGATCGAGGATGCATTGGCCGATGCCGAGAAACGGATGCAGAAGGCCGCTGAAGCCCTGCAACGCGATCTGGCCGCCATTCGCGGCGGCCGCGCCCGACCCAGCCTGGTAGACCACGTGAAGGTGGAGTACTACGGCTCCACCCTGCCTCTGAATCAGCTCGCCACCGTCAGCGCCCCCGAGGCGCGCCTGCTCACCATCCAGCCCTGGGACCGCCAGGCCCTGGGCGCCATCGAGAAGGCGATCCAGAAGTCGGACCTGGGCCTGAACCCCAGCAACGACGGCCACATCATCCGCCTGGTCATCCCGCCTCTCACCGAGGAGCGGCGCAAGGACCTGGTGCGCGTGGTACACAAGAAGGTGGAGGAAGGCCGGGTCGAGGTGCGCAACGTGCGCCGGGACTGCCTGGAGGAGCTGCGCCGCCTGCAACGCGAGGAGCACGTCTCCGAGGACGACGAGCGACGCGCGCAGGACCGGCTCCAGAAGCTCACCGACCGCCACATCGGCGACGTGGACCGCCTGGGCCAGGAGAAGGAAGCGGAGTTGATGGAGGTGTAGGGCGGCGGCAGCCGCTCCCGCCATGGTAGCTCATTCCGCACCCCGCCTTACCGACAAGAAGCTCGCCCGCGTGCCGACGCACGTGGCCATCATAATGGATGGCAACGGACGCTGGGCGTCGCAGCGAGGCCTCTCGCGCCAGGCGGGACACCGCGCCGGCACCGAGAACATTCGCCGCGTCATCGAGGCCTTCGCCGAGCGCGGCGTGAAGTACCTGACTCTGTTCGCCTTCTCCACCGAGAACTGGGGGCGTCCCAGGAAGGAGGTGGATGCCCTCCTGCGTCTCCTGGGCCGCGTCATCAACCGCGAGATCAACGCCCTGCACGAGAACGGCATCCGCCTGCGCCACGTCGGCCGGCTGAACCCCCTTTCCCCCAGGCTCCAGAAGAAGGTGCAGGAGGCCATTGAGCTCACCAAGAACAACCGGCGAATGACGGTAAGCGTAGCCTTCAACTACGGCGGCCGGGCCGAGATCCTGGACGCCGTCCGGCGCATCGTGGCCGACGGCCTCACACCGGAGCGCATCGACGAGGAGGTCTTTCGCTCCTACCTGTACACCGCTGACCTGCCTGACCCTGACCTCATCATCCGCACGGCGGGGGAGCTGAGGATCTCTAACTTCCTCCTCTGGCAATCGGCCTACGCTGAGTACTATGCCACGCCCACCTACTGGCCGGACTTCGACGCCGCCGAGATCGACCGCGCACTGGAGGCCTACGGCCATCGGCAGCGCCGTTTCGGGCTTGTCCGGGCAGGCGCCCGGCCGTCTGACCGCCCGCCTCCGCCAAAGGCGGATCCGCCCCTGGCGGAGGGGAAGGACAGCAGGGACCGGGCGGCGTCCTCCTAGCCGCTGAGGGCCCAGATGGCCACATGCTAGCCCGAAGGGTCGCAACCAGCGTGGTGGGGCTCCCCATCATTGTCGGCCTCGTCCTGGCCGGCGGGGGGGTATACGCGGGGGCCGCGGCGCTGATCCTGCTGGTGGCCACCCTGGAGTTCGAGGCACCCCTCCTGGGCTGGTGGCACCCCCTGGCCCTGCTCGCCGCCTCCCTCTCGGCGGCCCTGGCGGCGGGCGCCTTCGTGGGGGCGGACTGGCTTCCCTGGTTCGGGACGGGCGCGGTGCTCCTGCCCCTGGTCTTCGTCACCCTGGCTGGCGACCCCGGCACCGGACTCCAGCGCTGGCTCTGGGCGGTCGGGGGCGTGCTCTACGTGGGCTGGCTGGGGAGCCACCTCGTGCTGCTCCGCCAGGCCCCCGACGGGCGCGACTGGGTGCTGCTGCTTCTCTTCACCACCTTCGCCACCGACACCTCATCCTACTTCGTGGGCCGCGCCTTGGGGCGCCGGCCGCTGGCCTCCCGCATCAGCCCCGGCAAGACCGTCGAGGGTGCGATAGGCGGCGTCTTGTTCGGCCTGACCGCTGCCCTGCTCCTCAACTACTTCCTGGGGCTGCGCAAGGAGGCCGCCCTCATCGTGCCGGTGGCGGTGCTGCTGCCCCTGGCCGCCGAGCTGGGCGACCTGGCGGAGTCGCTCCTCAAGCGGGGGATGCAGGTCAAGGATGCCAGTCCCCTCATCCCAGGGCACGGCGGGCTCATGGACCGCCTGGACAGCGTCCTCTTCACAGGCGTCGTGCTATACTACTATCTACTGTGGATTCTGCCATAAAGGGTCTTGTCGTCCTCGGCTCTACGGGTTCCATCGGGCGACAGACGCTGGACGTGGTGCGCGGCCTGGGTGACCGCTTTCGCATTATCGGCCTGGCTGCCGGGCGAAACGTGGTTGCCCTGGAGCAGCAGGTGCGCGAATTCGCACCTCGCCTGGTGGGTAGCGAGAGCGCAGAGCACTACGCCCGCCTGAAGGCCGCCCTGGGCACCCCGGCGCCGGCCTGGGCCACCATGGAGGAGATGGTCTCCCTCCCGGAGGTAGCCCTGGTGGTGGTGGCCACGGCCGGCAAGACCGGCCTTCTCCCTACGCTAGCGGCCCTGCGTGCCGGCAAGGTCGTCGCCCTGGCCAACAAAGAGGTCCTGGTCATGGCCGGCCACCTCATCACTGAGGCGGCCGAGCGGGGCAGCGGCCAGATCCGCCCCATCGACAGCGAGCATAGCGCCGTCTGGCAGTGCCTCTGGGGTGAGGAGCGCTCCTCCATCGCCCGCATCATCCTCACCGCCTCCGGCGGCGCCTTCCGCGATCGCTCTCTGGAGGAGCTGCGCCGTGTGACGCCCGAGGAGGCGCTGCGCCACCCCACCTGGCAGATGGGTCGCAAGGTGACGGTGGACTCGGCCACCCTCCTGAACAAGGGCTTCGAAGCCATCGAGGCCCGCTGGCTCTTCGGCGTCCCCTTCCAGAGCATCGAGATCGTCCTCCACCGCCAGAGCATCGTCCACTCGCTGGTCGAGTTCAGGGACGGCTCAATCAAGGCGCAGATGGGGATGCCGGACATGCGGCTGCCGATCCAGTGCGCCCTCTGCTATCCCGACAGGCTCCCCTGCCCTTCGGTGGCGCGCCTCGACCTGGCTCTGGTGGGAAGCCTGGAGTTCGCGGTGCCGGACCTGCGGCGCTTCCCTTGCCTGCGCCTGGGCCTGGAGGCGGGCGCCCGAGGCGGCACCTACCCGGCTGTCCTGGCCGCCGCCGGCGAAGTGGCGGTAGAGCACTTCCTGGCCGGCCACCTGGGCTTCATGGAGATCGGCACCGTCTTGGAGGGAGCCCTGGAGGCTCACCGGCCCGGCGGAGACCTGTCGCTGGCGGCAGTGCTGGAGGCGGACGCCTGGGCCCGCGCCTGGGCTGAGGACTGGGTGAGGGCGAAGACGTGACTATCATCAACTCCGTAGTCCCCTTCGTCGCCATCATCGTTGTGCTCGTTGTCGTGCACGAGTTGGGGCACTTCGTGACCGCCAAGCTGGCTGGCGTCGGCGTTCAGGAGTTCGGCCTGGGCTACCCGCCGCGGCTGTGGGCCAAGAAGCTCGGGGGCACGGAGTATTCCATCAATGCCCTGCCGCTGGGCGGCTTCGTGCGTATGGTGGGCGAGGAAGACCCCTCTCACCCCCAAAGCCTGGCCAGCAAGCCACGGCCCGTGCGGCTGGTCGTCCTGAGCGCTGGCTCCTTCATGAACTTCCTCTTCGCCATCGTTCTCTTTGCGGCAGGCTTGATGATCCCGCGCGAAGTCGCTGTCGGCCGGGCCGTTGTCCAGGAGGTCTTGCCAGGCTCCCCGGCGAAGGAAGCTGGACTTCAGCAGGGAGACGTCATCTGGAAGATCAACGGCCGTGAGGTACGGAACGTCGGGGAGACGGGTAACGCCATCCGCCTCCACCTCGGTGAGACCGTAACAATGCTGGTCAAGCGTGGGCAGGACTTCTCGGAGCTGCGAGTGAGGGCGCGCTGGACATACCCCGACATAGTCCACGTCGTTGAGCCCGGGGAGGATGTCGAGAGCGTCGCGAAACAGCTCGGCCTGAGCACCGCCAGCGTGAGGGAGGCAGCCGGCATAAAGACCACGCTGGAGCCCGGACAGGTGCTCACAATCGGGGAGGGGCCCGACGCCGTAACCTATACGCCGGAAAAGGGGGACACCGTGGCCTCGGTGGCTCAGCGGCTGGGCGTGAGTCAGGAGGCGTTGAGAGCTGCCGCAGGCCTTCCTGACCCGAACAAGCTGGAGGTGGGGCAGGAGCTGCGCTTTAGTCAGGGGCCCACGGGCATTGTCATTGCACCCCAGTATCTGTACACAGAGACGCAGTCCTACTCGCTGTTCAAGGCCGTGCCCCTGGGCGTAAGAAGCACCATCGACTCCCTGACCCTGGCTCGGAACGAGATCATCTCCTGGATCAAGGGAGGCGGCAACCCAGAGGTATCGGGCCCCATCGGCATCGCCCAGGCGACGGGAGAAGTGGTGAAGGAGGCCGGCTGGAAGGTCCTCACGGACTTCGCCGCCCTGCTCAGCGTCAACCTGGCCGTCATCAACATCCTGCCCCTGCCCATGCTGGACGGCGGTCGCGTCGTCTTCGTCTTGCTGGAGGTGGTGCGCGGTGGCCGGCGCGTCGCCCCTCAGAAGGAGGCCCTGGTTCACCTCGTGGGCCTGGCGGCTCTCCTCACCCTGGTGGTGGTCATCAGCTACTTTGATATCGTGCGCATAATTCAGGGGGGTAGCATCTTCCGGTGATCCAGCGACGGAAATCGAAGCCCCTCCAGATCGGGGACGTCAAAGTGGGAGGCGATGCCCCCATCGTCGTCCAGTCGATGACCAGCACCGACACGGCCGACGCGGCCGCCACCCTGCGCCAGGTCCGGGAGCTGGCCGAGCTGGGATGCGAGCTGGTGCGGGTGGCCGTGCCTAACAGGGGAGCGGCCGCCGCCCTGCCCGAGATCCTGCGCGGCAGCCCCGTTCCCATCATCGCCGACATCCACTTCGATCACCGTCTGGCCCTGGCCGCGCTCCAGGCCGGGGTACACGGCCTGCGCCTCAACCCTGGCAACATCCGCGACCCGGAGAAGGTACGGGCCGTGGTGCGGGAAGCGCGCCAGCGTCGGGTGCCCATTCGGGTGGGGGTGAACGCGGGCAGCCTGCCTCCTCTGCCGCCCTTGGCCGACGGTGAGGTGCCACCCCCCATGCACCAGCGCATGGTGGAGGCCGCCCTCTGGGAGATCGGCATCCTGGAAGAGATGGACTTCGACCTCATCAAGGCCTCCCTGAAGGCCTTCGACGTTCCGACGATGGTGGCGGCCTATCGAGACATCGCCGGCCGCATCGCCTACCCCCTGCACCTGGGCGTTACCGAGGCAGGGACGCCGCGCGCCGGCTCCGTCCGCAGCGCCGTCGGCATCGGCATCCTGCTGGCCGAGGGCATCGGCGACACCATCCGCGTCTCCCTGGCTGCTGACCCCAGGGAGGAGGTGCCGGTCTGCTGGGACATCCTCAAGTCCCTGAACCTGCGGCAGCGCGGCCCTACCATCGTCGCTTGCCCCACCTGCGGGCGAATCGAGATCGACCTTGTTCGCCTGGTTAACAAGGTGGAGGAGCACTTCCAGCGCTTGGGGAAACCTCTCACCGTCGCGGTCATGGGCTGCGTGGTCAACGGGCCTGGCGAGGCCAGGATGGCGGACCTGGGCATCGCTGGCGGCAAGGGTCGGGGCGTCATCTTTCGCAAGGGGCAGGTCGTGCGCACCGTGGACGAGAAGGACTTCCTGTCTGCCCTCATCGAGGAGGGGGACAAGGTTATCGCAGAGATGAACGGTGCGCCGCCGACGCCGCCGGCGAGGCCCCGATGGGGAAGGCATGAAACGAAGGAGGCTGCTTCGCCGACTTCTCGCTAGTCCGCGCAACGTCGCCTTCACTGATCTGCAGAATCTTATGGAAGGATTTGGCTTTCGGCTGGCGCGAGTGCGTGGCAGTCATCATGTCTTCAGCCATCCCGACATCTCGGAGCTGATCAACATCCAGGACGTGGATGGCCAGGCGAAGCCCTATCAGGTGCGCCAGTTCCTCAAGCTTGTGGAGCGTCACGATCTCCAATTGGAGGACGATGCGTGAAGGATTATCACATTAACGTCTTCTGGAGCGACGAAGACGGCTGCTATGTAGCAGACATACCTGACCTGGTAAGTTGCTCTGCCTTTGGCGCTACGCCAGAGGAGGCTGTGGCACAGCTCGCTGTCGCCAAGGAGGCGTGGCTTGACACAGCGCGCCAACAGGGCAAGGCCATCCCGAAACCTACCTACCGTCCGGCAATCTACCAGGCGGCTCGCTGAGACCCTACGTGACAGCCATTAGTTCTTGCCAAGACGGTCGACGCGGCGAGTCCGTCTGCGCTGCCGCTGTCTAGCGTATGGACTTCGAAGTCCTGGCGTTGGCCCTCATGCTCGTCCTGTGGGCGGCGCTGGGAACCGTGTGCTGGCTGGCGGGCGCCGTGGCCCGCCGAGGTCGTGGTGTCCTGCCGGCGCTGCCCCTGGCTGCCCTGGGTGGGCTGGCCGGGGGACTGTTGGTGCCGGCCCTGGGCCGTCGCGACGGCGTCGGCCTGCTCGTGAGCTTGGGGGCTGCCCTTCTGGGCGGCCTCCTGTTTGCCGCCGCCGGCTACCGCCTGGCCCGCTAGCGCCCGCCTGCCGACTTTCAGGCTTCACCACCGCTAACACGACAGGCCCACCGGGCTCCGGTGTGCCGTCGCCGTCGCGTCGCCGGGAGAGAATAAGGGAGGGACGACCGAGGCAGTCGCCCCTCCCAGCTCGTTGCCTTCCAGGTCTATCGGCGCCTGCGGGCCCGCCATTGACCAGCGAGGCCGCCCATGATTAGCAGGGTGCCACCTGCCGCAAGCGCGTACCACCAGGTGGGGAGACTGCTGCCTTCCTCACCGAGCAGGCCACCGCTGCCAG
>Ga0315281_10007428_pt1 | contig 15435 bp, 13 predicted proteins | sample YL17G07_0_MG_FD_204540 | JGI IMG/M metagenome (GOLD analysis project Ga0315281, IMG submission 204540) | Sediment microbial communities from Yellowstone Lake, YNP, Wyoming, USA - YL17G07_0 | ecosystem: Environmental > Aquatic > Freshwater > Lake > Sediment | place: USA: Wyoming | collected...
GCAAGGGGCGTATCAGTTGCGTTCGCTCGCGAACGTCTTCTCGCCACCACTTGCCAAGACCGGACGCGAGGTTCTTGGTTGGTGGTTCGTTGGCTGGCTCGGAGCGGGAACCGGGCTGCTCGTACTGCGCCCTTGGTGGGATCGACGAGGACGAAGACCGCTGGATCCGAAGATCGCCGGGGCAGCCGCCCTCGGGATCACGGTTCTGTTGGACGCACTCGTTGCCGTCGCCACACGCGCGGCACCTGGTGTCAACATCCCTTACAACAACCCCACCGATTTCAATCACGTATTCCTACACAGCCTGACCGTCTTCAGCGTGCGAACCACAACACCGGGAGTCGTGGGCTGGTGCCTGGGGATCGCGGCGATCTTCATGGCTCTGGCTGCAGCGGCTCGACTGATCCGTCGCCCGATGGCACAGCTCCTCGCCGGCCTGGGCGCGTCGGTCGCCGTCATCGGCCTCGGCTTTCAGCTCCAGCGAGTGGACCTGGCAACCGGCCTGTTCCGGTGGGTCGACCTCACGTTCGTCGCGGCCCTCGCTCTGGTGTTCGGCGCGATGCTGGTCGATGAGCGGACCGATCACACCCGGATGCGGCGAGCCACCGACCGCGCGCGCGCGGTGATGGGTGGGCGCGCGGAGATCGCGAGCATGCTCGGGCATGAGGTGAAGGGGCCGGTGGCGACGATCAGGGGTTTGGCCGCCACGACGCTCACCCACTACGAACGGCTCTCCGACGCCGAGCGCCGGGAGTTCCTCTCGCTCATCGAACAGGAATCGCGGAAGCTCCTCACCACCGTGGATCAGGCTTCGCTCGGGATGAAGGTAGATGCTCACACCCTGTCGTTCATCACGCATCCGACCGACCTTGCGGTCGTGGTTCGCGACGTGCTGGACGGCTTCGACCCCGGCTCGCATCTCCTGACCTTCGACGCACCCGAGCCCGCGGCGACGGCTACGGTCGACCGGAAATGGCTGGCCGAAGCGCTCCGCCAACTGGTCGTGAACGCTGCGACGTACTCGCCGGCACAGGCGCCCATCCGGATCGTGGTCAGACGCCTCGATGGGGCCACGGCGGCGATCGACGTGATCGACCAGGGACCCGGGATCCCGACCGACAAGCGAGAGGCCGTGTTCGAAAAGTTCGCCGCCTATCGGCCTCCGGGATACGAAGATGTCGCGGGCACAGGCCTGGGGTTGTTCATCGCCCGAGGGATCGCCCGAGCTCACGGAGGCGACATCCATTTCTCGGACCGCCCCAGCGGGGGTACCATGCTCTCGATCCGGCTCCCGACCGAGGGGCCGACGGGGGGAACCGCGTGAGCAAGGAGACTCGCCAGATCACGCTGCTGATCTGCGACGACCATAAGGTGCTCACCGACGCCCTCGCGATGGTAGTCGGACTGGACAGCGACCTCAGGATGATCGCGGCTCCCGTGCACACGGCCGAGGAGGCGATCGATATCGCGGCCGAACACCTGCCGGACGTCGTGCTCATGGACATCGTGTTCAAGGGCGGGATGTCGGGCATCGAGGCCACCCGCGCGATCAAGGCGGCCTCACCGTCCACGAAAGTGGTCATCATGACCGCCCACGACGACGAGCACCTACTGGTGGAAGCCGTCGAAGCGGGAGCATCGGGGTTCCTGGGCAAGGACGAAGCCGCGGAGGAACTCTTGTCTGCGGCGAAAGCTGCCGCCGAAGGAGAAGTCCTCATCGACCCGGTCATGCTGACCCGGCTCCTGCATTCAGTGGCACTGGAGCGAGAGGAGCGCCGGGATGCGCTCAACCTGCTCGAAGACCTCACGGAGCGCGAGAAGGAGATCCTTCAGCTCCTGGCCGAGGGCATGCGGAACGACGGCATCGCCTCGAAGCTCTTCATCAGCCCTCAGACCGTCCAGACCCACATCCGGAACATCCTGGGCAAGCTCCGGGTGCACTCGAAACTCGAGGCCGTGGCGTTCGGTGTCCGGCACGGCGCCATCTCCGTCTAACGGCCTAAAGTCCCTCCCCTTTTCGGCCGAAATCTTCCGAGAACACACACGGCGCCACTCGCGTCGTTGGGTCTGGGCCACCACCCCCTCGGTGACCCGACCCGCGTTGGGCCCGAGTCCACCCCTCCCGGACTCGGGCCCTTCACTTTGCAGTGCAAACCTCCTAGCGCAGGTCCCGTCGACGGATCTTGCCCGACGAGGTCCGCGGGAGCTCAGCGGCAAGGACCAGCTCTCGTGGGAACTTGAATCGGGCGAGCCGGCCTTCCACATGGGTCTGAAGCTCATCCAGGGACGGCGGGTCCTCCAGACGCGCGGGGACCACGAACGCCGTCACGTGCTGGCCCCACTCCGTGTCCGGCGCGCCGGCGACGGCGACATCGCCGACCTTCGGATGGTCGGCCAATGCTCGCTCCACCTCCTGCGGCCACACCTTCTCCGCCCCGGAGCGGATGAGGTCATCGGATCGGCCCCAGACCTCGATCCGGCCGTCCTCATCGAACCCACCGAGGTCTCCGGTCCGTAGCCACCCGTCGATGGTGAACGCCTCGGCCGTCGCTTGCGGATCGTGCCGGTACCCAGTCATCACCGTCGGCCCACGGAGCTCGATGGCGCCCTCCGCCACGAACCGGACCTCGGTTTCCGGGAACGGCCTGCCGTCGTAGGCCACTCCGCCGGTGGTCTCGGTGAGTCCGTAGGTCGTGACCACTCGAGCCCCCGCGCGCTCAGCCGCCGCACGGATCAAGGGATCGAGCACCCCCCCGCCCACCAAGAGCGTGACGCCACGCAGCGACATGTCGCTGGATACCAGTCTGCGCACCATCGCCGGCACGACGGAGACGAACAGGTCCTGATCCGAGTGCGCGGCCGCTTCGGCCAGCAGCCCGGGGTCGAACCGGTCGTGCACGATCACCGAGGCGCCGAGCAATGCCGCGCGCAGGAGAACCAACATGCCCCCAACGTGCGCCGGCGTGAGGCAGGCGACCCACGGAGCATCAACGGAAGCACCCAACGCCCGAGTGGAGGAATGGACGGCTGCACTCACGGCCTCCTTGGAGAGTTCGGCGAGTTTCGGGGCGCCCGAGGTCCCCGAGGTGGGCATGACCAGACCGGTCCGCTCTCCCGTGGACCCGCCGACTGCGCGGATCTCCGTCCCGTCGAGGGACTCCACCACGCCCGGGTCGGCGAGGGCGATGATCGCCCGAAGTTCGGACGGCGTCGAACGGACATCCAGCGGAAGGATGGCCGCGCCCGCGGCCCACAGATCGGTCACAGCCTCCAACCAGGCGGGCCCCGGTGGCAGCCGAAGGGCGACCAGATCCCCCGGCCCCACCCCGAGTCGTTCGCTCAGGCTCACGTCGGGTAGGCTAGCCGAAACGTACGAGCAACCGCTCTAGGAGTCGATGGTCACATGGTGGAGATGGTCGATTGGCAGCCAACGGGTGAGTGGGCCGACATCCGTTACGAGACCGCCGACGGCATCGCGAAGATCACGATCGATCGCCCCGAGGTTCGCAACGCCTTCCGGCCGCTCACCACGAAGGAACTCATCCGGGCGTTCGACATCGCACGCGATGACCCGGCCGTAGGTGTGATCATCCTCACGGGTCAAGGCCCCGAGGCGTTCTGCTCCGGTGGCGATCAGAAGATCCGAGGCGACGACGGCTACGTGGACGAACAGGGGATCGGCCGGCTCAACGTCCTCGACCTGCAGATCCAGATCCGCCGCCTGCCCAAACCGGTGGTGGCGATGGTGGCCGGGTACGCGATCGGGGGCGGCCATGTGCTGCACCTGTGTTGTGACCTCACGATCGCGGCGGAGAACGCGCGGTTCGGACAGACCGGGCCGCGCGTCGGCTCGTTCGACGGGGGGTACGGGATCGGGCTGCTCGCTCGCCAGATCGGCGAGAAGCGCGCGAAGGAGGTCTGGTTCCTCTGCCGTCAGTACGACGCAGCGACGGCGCTCGACTGGGGCCTGGTGAACGCGGTGGTGCCGATCGAAGAACTGGAGCCCACCACCGTGGCGTGGTGCCGCGAGATGCTCGCCGAAAGCCCGCTCTCCCTGCGGATGCTGAAGGCCGGCTACAACGCAGGCGTGGACGGACTGGCGGGCGTGCAGCAACTGGCGGGCGACGCGACGCTCCTCTATTACATGAGCGAAGAGGCACAGGAAGGTCGTGACGCCTTCAAGGAGAAGCGCGAGCCCGACTTCACCCGGTTCCCGAAACGGCCATGACGCAGGCGAAGATCTGGTGGCAGGGCGCACGGCCGCGCACGCTCGGCGCCGGCATGGTGCCGGTCCTGGTGGGAACGGCCGTGAGCGGACACCTCATCTGGTGGCGGTTCACCGCCGCGCTCATCGTCGGTGCGGGGCTTCAGCTCGGCGTCAACTTCGCCAACGACTACTTCGATGGTGTTCGAGGGGTGGACACGGCCGAACGGATGGGCCCGCCGCGGCTCACCCAGAGTGGCGCGGCCTCGCCGCGCGCGGTCCTTGTGGCGGCGCTGATCTCGCTGGGTACGGCGGCGGTTGCCGGACTCGCATTGGCGCTCGCGACATCTCCGATCCTCATCCTCGCTGTGGGAGCGCTCGCGCTCTTGGCTGCGCTCCTCTACTCGGGCGGCCCCCGCCCCTACGCCGGTCTCGGCTTGGGTGAGCTGATGGTCTTCGCGTTCTTCGGACTCGTTGCGACGTGCGGGAGCGCCTACGTGATGGTCCAGACGATCCCGGCGGGCGCCTGGTGGTGCGGATCGGCGCTCGGCCTGCTGGCCGTCGCCATCTTGATCGCGAACAACCTTCGAGATATCCCGACCGACGGCAGCAGCGGTAAGCGAACGCTCGCCGTGCGGCTCGGCGAGGAGCGCACGCGGCGCCTGTACCGGATCTGCGTCATCGGTTCGTTCTCGGTGATCGCGATCGGCGCGCTGGTGCACGTGTATGCGCCCGAAGTCGGGGTCAGCCCCTGGTCCCTGCTGGGCCTGGCCGCCTGGATCCCCTCGGTCAAACCCATGGAGCTCGTCGGCAAGGCGACCGGCCGCGAACTCATCCCCGTCCTGATCGGCACCGCGCGGGTCCACGCGGTGTTCGGCCTGTTGATGACGGTGGGGTTGTTCCTCTCACGCCACGTCGGTCCCCCCCATCCGCTCCATCCGCGCCTATGAGTCTCGGCGACGTCTCACTCGCGCACGCCGGCGTGCTGGTGGACGAACTGGTGCAGCGCGGGATGACGCATGCCTGCGTCTCGCCCGGATCGCGGTCCACGCCCCTGGCGCTCGCACTGGAGCGCGACCCGCGCGTGCAGACCTCCGTCCACCTCGACGAACGCTCCAGCGCCTTCTTCGCCCTCGGGATCGCGAAGGTGACGCGGCGGCCGGTGGGCGTCGCGTGCACCAGTGGCACCGCCGCCGCCGAATTCTTCCCCGCCGTGGTCGAAGCCTTCCAGTCGCGGGTGCCGTTGGTGCTGATGACGGCCGACCGTCCCCCTCGCCTGCGAGGAACGGGCGCGAACCAGACCATCGATCAGACCGCCCTCTACGGCAGGTACACGTCGTTCGTCGAACTGCCGATGCCACAGGAACCGGTGGCCGGGGGTCTGATCCGCTCTCTGGTGGCAACGGCGTTCGAGGAGGCCGGAGCGGGAGTCCCGGTCCACATCAACGTTCCGTTCGACGAACCGCTGATGCCCGAGGGACAGGTGGTCGGCGTCGACGAGCTCGAGGGGCGGATCGAACCGTCGAACTCGACCACGGACGCTCCGGGGGAAGACGAACGGGTCGCAGCAGCCGAAACGCTCGCTCGCGCCATCGACGGGACGAACGGCGTGATGGTCATCGGTTCTCTCGACGACGGTCCGCTCAAGCAGGTACTGGCACTCGCGGAGATGCTTGCATGGCCCGTTGTCGCGGAGCCACTGAGCGGATGCCGGATCCCGGCCGCCGCCGGGGGCGCCACGGTCCTGGCCGCGGGCCAATCGTTGATCGCGGACAGGGCCTGGCTGGGCGAACACACCCCGCAGACCGTCATGCAGTTCGGCGCCACACCGACCACGCGCGCATCGCAGGGTCTGGTGGCCTCGGCGGAGCAGCGGATCGTGGTCGACCGTCATCACCTTGATCCGGACCCGGAAGGCAACGCCACCATCCGCCTGCGCGAGGATCCGGAGACGCTCGCCACCGCCGTCATGGCGCGTGATACGCCGCTCCGGCAGGCGGGCGATGACTGGCTCTCAGCCTGGCGCGACGCCGATGCCACCGCGCGATCGGCGCTCGACACGGCGATGGACAGCGGGAGCGATCCGTTCGAACCTCGCATCGCTCGCGACCTCGCGGCCGCGCTCCCCGCCGGTGCAACCTTGTTCGTCGGATCGTCCATGCCCGTGCGCGACCTCGATCTCGCGATGACGCCCCGGCCTCACGTCCGCGTGATGGGCAACCGCGGGGCAAGTGGCATCGACGGGTTCCTCAGCACGGTGCTAGGTGCGGCGGCGGCCGCCACCGACACGGGCTCACCCGTCTACGCGCTCATGGGCGACCTCACGTTCCTCCACGACGTCGGGGCGCTCATCTGGCTGGCCAACCGTGGACTCGACGCCGTGCTCACCGTCGTGGACAACGGCGGGGGCGGGATCTTCGGGTTGTTGGCACAGCGCGATCTCCCCGAACACGAACGCCTCTTCACCACCCCGCACGAACTCGACCTGGAGGAACTGTGCGACGCGGCAGGGGCGGGCTACCAGCGAGTCGAACGGGCGGGCGAGTTCCTGCCATCGCTGCACGGCGCCGAGCGGATGGGCGGGGTCACGATCGTCCATGTGCCCGTCGATCCCGCGCGCACCGTGCGCCGGCGTCGGGCGATGACCGCAGAGATCGCCCAGGCGCTGCGCACGCTCGATGCGTGATAGAAGGGCACCCTTGACCGGAAAGGGGTTCGTCGTGGAGGTAGCTCCGGGAGTGTTCACCTCGAACATCGATACGCAGGAGTGGGAGGCCGACCCCGAGGTCGGCGGCCTGGTTCACGTGCTCGCCGAGACCGAACGGGCACAGGCGGGCATGTCACGGTTCGACGCGGTGCCGGAGCGACCGGTGACGTACACGCCGCCCGGCCGGGAGACGATCGTGGTCCTGGAAGGCGCCGCTCGGATCGATCTGAAGGGCGGCCCGAGCGTCACGGTGCGAGTTGGCGACATCGCGTCCTTCCCCGAGGGCGTCGAAGCTACGTGGCATCTGCTGGAGGTTCCGTTCAAAGAGGTGTGGGTATTGGCCTAGCCCCAGCGGAGCGAATCCAGGAACGCCCGGAACTTCCCGGCCGTCTCCTCGACTTCGGAGGCCGGGTCACTCTCCGCAACGATCCCCGCGCCGGCGAAGAGCCGCGCATGCTCGCCGGTCAGTTCCGCGCATCGGAGCGCGATGGCCCACACCCCGCCTCCATCTGCATCCACCCACCCGACCGGACCGGCATACGAACCACGATCGAACGGCTCGAGTTCGTGGAGCGTCGCCAGGGCGGCGGCGGCCGGGTGACCCCCAACCGCCGGGGTTGGGTGCAGCGCGGCGACCACCGTGAGCACGCTTCGAACATCCGCGCGAAGCGTGCCGCTGAACGGCGTGGCCAGGTGCCACACATTGGCCGTTGCGTGTAGCACCGGCTGGTCCGGATGCTCCAGCTCGTCGCAGAGCGGCGCGAGCGCGGCGACCACCGCTCGAACCACGACATCGTGCTCATGCCGATCCTTGTCCGAACGGAAGAGCTGGTCCGCTGCGGCTCGGTCCGCTTCGGGATCGCCGTGACGCGGCGCCGATCCCGCCAACGGGTTCAGCGTCAGGGTGCGGCCTGAGACCTGCGCCAACAGCTCTGGACTCGCACCCACCAACGCACCCGTCGGCGTCGGTGCCGCGAAGGCGTAGCCGTCCGGTTCCACCGCTCTGAGGCGCCAGAGGAGCTGCTTGGGATCGAGCGCCCGGCCGGCGTCGACGTCAAGCGTGCGCGCCAACACCACCTTGTCCAGGGCGCCGGCACGGATGCGGGTGCGCGCGGCCTCCACCAGGCCGGCGTAATCGGAGGCCGGTGGCTGTTCGACCAGCTGGAGTGCGCCGAAGGCTTGGTGCGGGGTCGCGCGTCCCGCCCACCGTGCGGCAGAGGGCGCCGGCGCGGGCTCACGTCCGCCGGTCACCTCGAGCTCCCATGCTCCGGACAGGTTCCGCCCGGTGGCTCGTGCCGGTATCACCAACGAACCCATCGCGCGGGGGTCGAACGGCAACGCCCCCACCGCCACCGGCGAAGGCCCCTGGGGATCCGCCTCGACCGCGGCGAGCGCATCCGCTGTGGCATCCGCAAGTTCGTGGAGTGGTGCCGACACCCCGAACGCGACCCCGGCGGCCGACACACCCACCCCGGATCGTTCGAAGAAGAAGTCTGCCGGTCCGTTGTAGGTCGCCAGCAGATCGAATGCCGGACCCAGCCGCCGCGCCTCGGCGCGCAGGCCGGCGCTCACGACCGTGCGTTCGCGCGCGTGGCCACGAACAACTGCGTCAGTCCCCCGGTGAGTTGGAAACGCTGCACATCAGGGAAGCCGGCGAGCCGAAGCATCGAGAGCATCCCACCCGGAGGTGGAAGGTAGGCCATCGACTTCGGCAGGTAGGCGTACGCCGTTCGGTTCGAAAGCACACCGCCGATGAACGGCACCACGTGGTTGAAGTACAAGGTGTGACCCGCGCGAAGGACACCGTTGTCGGGTCGGCTGGCCTCGAGCAACGCGATCCGCCCCGCGGGTCGCACCACCCGCGCCAGCTCGGCGAAGAAGCCGCCCAGGTCCACCACGTTCCGCAGAGCGAACCCACAGGTGGCACCGTCGATCGAGGCATCGCGTAGCGGAAGCCGGAGGATGTCCGCTTGCACCAGCGGCACCGGCGTGCGGGCGGCGACCAGCATCCCGTGGGAGAAGTCGAAACCGATCGGGCGCATCCCGGCCTTCGCCGCCTCGCGACAGAGATCACCCGTCCCACAGGCAAGGTCGGCAACCAACGAACCGAGAGGCAGGCGGAGTTCACGCACGGCCCGGCGGCGCCATCCGGCGTCCATCCCGAACGTCATGACACGGTTCACCAGGTCGTAGCGCCCACTGATGGAGTCGAACAGCGTTCGAACCGCGCGGGCCTTCTCTTCGCCTTCGGGCAACGGGGTCGGGCTCACGGTGCGACGTCCTCGATCCGTTCCTCGGCCACTTCCAACAGCACGCGCCGGAAATGATGGGACACCAGCGTCGTCACTGCAGGGAGCAGCTCGCGGAACGCCTCAACCATCTGTTCGGCAGCGCCTTCGCTATCGCCGGCGGTGTCGCGGATGGGCTTACGCACATGTTCGTCGAAGAGATCCACGGCACGCTCGGCCAGACCCCGCATCGCTCCATCGGCGTCGCGCGCAAGCCCCAGCAGATCGCCCAGTGGCAGGCCGAACTCCAGGAGACGGAGCGCGGTCCGGACCAGCTCGATGTCACTGGAGGTGTAGCGCGCATGACCATCGACGCTTCGACCCAAGCGGATGCCTTCGCGTTCGACCGCTTGGATGAGCGAGGCCGGCACACCACTGCGGGCAGCGAACGCATCCAGATCCAAGAGTTCGTCGGCCTTCTCACCTCGCTCGGAGGCAACCGCGGCGGCCAGATCGGCGTCGGCGGCACCCAACTCCCCCCGGACCACGCGCTCTACCGCGGCCAAGGTCAACCCCTTCTTCTGTAGCGACCGGATCTCGCGGATGCGCTCAGCGTGTGCCGGGCCGTACCAGGCCACGCGTCCCTCGCGTTCGGGCTGTGGCACGAGGCCCCGGGACTGGTAGTAGCGAACGGTGTCCACCGATACATCGCACGCCGCCGCCAGCTGATCCACTCGGTACCTCACGACCACTCACTCTACGAGTGTTCGCTCGAAGGGTCCATGTGGCTGCTCGAGCGGTCGGGTGTGGCGAGGCGGGGCGGCGTACGATGCGCGCCGTGACGCATGCGGCCGGCCGGATCAGCCTCGCCACCGTGGTGGTGTGCGCCACGCTCACGTTCGGGATCGGGGTCGCGTGGAAGTCCTACTGCGCGAGCGGGGACTGGAGCGACGCCCGTCAGTACACGACGGCGTGCTACTCGGACATCATCCCGTTGCTCGGCACGGAACAGCTGGGTTCGGGCCGGCTGCCATTCCTGGACACCTGCGCCAAGTCCGGCAACGAATGCGACGAGTACCCGGTGCTCACCATGTACTTCATGCGCGCCGCGGCGAGCCTGTCCGGCGGCACCGTGGCCGGCTTCTTCTGGGCGAACACCCTGTTGCTCTGGCTCTGCGCGATGGTCGTAGCCGGCTGCTGCTACTTCATGGTGGGAACCCGCGCCCTCTACGTCGCCCTCGCGCCCACGCTGCTCCTGTCCGGCGTCCTGAACTGGGACCTGTTCGCGATCGCGCTCTCCTGCGCTGCGCTCCTGTACTTCTTCACTCGTCGCGACGTCGCGTCGGGCGTCTTCATGGGGCTGGGCGCCGCCGCGAAGTTCTTCCCGGCGCTCCTGATCATCCCGTTGGTCGTGGACCGTGTTCGATCCCGTGAACCCGACCGAGCCATCGACCTGGCCTGGTCTGCGGCCGGTGCCTGGCTGGTCACGAATGTCCCCTTCGCGCTGATCGCGCTTGCGAGCTGGTGGGAATTCTTCCGGTTCAACTCCACGAGGACCGCGGACTTCGACAGCCTTTGGTACATCGCGTACCGGCAGTTGGGAGGGGACGCAACCGCTCACACGACGCTCATCAACGCCGGGTCGGCGGGCCTGTTCCTGTCTTCGGTGGCGCTGGTCTGGGTGTTGAAGGCGCGCCGCCATCCGGACTTCCCCCACTGGACGCTGGGGTTCCCGATCCTGGTCCTCTTCCTGCTCACGAACAAGGTCTACTCGCCCCAGTACAGCCTCTTCCTGCTGCCGTGGTTCGCCCTGGTATCGCCCGCGGTATGGCGATTCGCGCTGTTCCAGCTGACCGAGATCCTCGTCTACGTCACGAGGTTCAAGTGGTTCGCCACGTTGCAAGGACTGCCGGGACCTTCCGAAGCGATCTTCGAGACGACGGTGGTGTTGCGCGCCCTCGTCCTGATGGCATGTGTCATCGCCTGGATCCGACATGAGGCCACACCACTCCCCATCCAGCTAGCGATCGCCGGCGGCGAGGATCCCGACTCCCGTTCCGACCCGGACCCGGAGTCGTTGCGCGCATGAGTGCCGAGCCGGGCACCCCGCAGGAGGACGAACGTGCCGATCCGCGGATCGGCGACGGTGTCGGGCACTGCCTCCTGGTCTTCGCGGGGACGCGGATCGGGCTGTTCGTCCTATCCCTGATGGGTGTCGGGCTCACCGGTATCCCACAGGGACAGCCAACCGGCGTTCCCGGGTGGGCGCCGCCGCCGCTCGACTCGGGCTGGCATCTGCTCTTCACCGCAACCGAACGCCAGGATGCGCTCTGGTTCTTGCGGATCGCCACGCAGGGCTATCGGAAGACCGACACCAGCGCGGCGTTCTTCCCCTTGTATCCGGCCGTAGTGAAAGGGGTGTCGTTCCTGACGTTCGGTCACCCGTTGCTCGCCGCGCTCCTCGTGTCGAACGCCTGCCTCCTTGGAGCGCTCATCCTCTTCTACGACTTGACCGCTCGGGAGTTCTCGACCGCGGTAGCGCGCAAGAGCGTGCTGCTCCTCGCGATCTTCCCCACGGCGTTCTTCTTGATGGCGCCCTACAGCGAGTCGCTCTTCCTGCTCCTTGCCCTGGCCACCTTCCGCGCCGCGCGCACCGAGCGCTGGGGTTGGGCCGCCGGGTTCGCGCTGCTGGCGACGCTCACGCGAAGTGTCGGCATCGTCCTGGCGCCGGCGCTGCTGATCGAATCCGTCCACCAGTGGCGTGACGGGGCCCGGTTCCTCCCGCGCGCAGCCGCCTCGGCCGCTCCGGCGTTGGGCTTGGGTCTGGTGTTCGCTGCGTGGTGGCGCTGGGGCGGGGACGCGCTCGCACCGCTCCACGTCCAAGCGGCCTGGCGGCCACACGCCGGCGCACCCTGGGCGACGCTCTGGCACGGGCTGGTCTCTGCCTACCGGTATCAGAGCTACTGGCTCCTGGACGCCGTCGTGGTGTTCGCCGCCCTGGCCGCGCTGATCGCCGGCGCCAGGCGGATCCGGCCCACCTACCTGGTCTTCGCCCTGGGCGCGCTGACCTTGCCGCTGTTCGCCGAGTTCCCGGATCGGCCCCTGCTCTCGATGCCGCGGTTCGCCTGCGTGGTCTTCCCGGTGGTGTGGGTCCCGGCGATCTGGTCCGAACGCCGTGAGTGGGTACACACCACCACGGTCACGGCGTTCGCCGCCGGCTATGGGTTGTTCGCGGTGCTCTTCATGAATTGGCAATACGTCTTCTAGGGGGGGTTGCTCCTGACCGAATGTCCTGCTGGTTGTAGGATGGCGCGAACCGTCGGCCTCACGGAGGAAACGTGACGATCAAGGTTGCGATCGCGGACGACCATTCGCTCGTCCGCCAAGGGCTCCGCCGATACCTCGAGATGGCCGATGGCATCGAGGTGGTCGGAGAGGCGTCCAACGGCAAGGAGCTCATGGAGCTCGTTGCCAAGACCGAACCCGATATCGCCCTCGTGGACATCCGGATGCCGGAGATGGACGGGCTGGAGGCCGCGCGCGATCTGCGCGATAAGCATCCCAAGGTGGGCGTGATCATGCTCACGGCCTACGACGACCGCCAGTTCGTCGTAGAGGCGGTGAGAAGTGGCGCCCGCGGGTACGTCTTGAAGGCTCGCGACGCGGAGCACCTCATCCAGACGGTTCGGTTGGTGGCCGGGGGCAACATGGTCATCGACCCGCAGCTGGTGGTCGCGCTGGCCGAGGAGCTCTCTACCGCGAAGGAACGCGATCGCCGGGCAGAGACGCTCACCGCCCGGGAGATCGAAGTGCTGCAACTCCTTGCGTTCGGCCACACCAACCGCGATATCGCCGAGCGTCTCTACATCTCACCCGATACGGTCAAGACCCACCTCGAACACATCTTCGAGAAGCTCGGAGCGTCGGACCGCACCGCCGCCGTGGCAGAAGCCCTGCGACGGCGCCTCATCGAATAGGACCTCTGCAGTCACCACCGCCGTTGCCGGGCTAGTTCCTCCGGCGAGGTTTCTCAGTCGGCTGGGTGATGGAGCCTTGGCCCCCGAGCCGCCATCATGGATACCGGATGTCCGAACCCGTGACCCGCCAGTTCCGCGCAACCGCCGGAGCGCTCTTACTCGTCGCCGTGGCGGCGGTTATCGCTGCGCGCGTGGTGCCGACGCAGGGAACCACAGCAGCGAAGGTGCTCCCGAGCGTGGCGGTCGGACTGGCCGGGTTCATCTCGGCGGGGGTCATCGCCTCCGCCAACCACTTCCACCGCTGGAACGGACACCGGGCCTTCGTGTTCGCCTCCTTCATCCTGGGGCTCACGGGCGTGGGACTTGCCTTCCTGGCCGCGTCGGGCCGCGCGATCAAGACGCTGGGACCGGCCGACCTGCTCTTCCTGCTCTACCTGCCGCCGCTCTTCTACGCGTTGCGTGCCGAACTGCGCGATCACTTCCCGCGGCAGGAGCGTTCGGAGTTCACCGCCGACGTTCTGCTCATCACCACGTCGCTGGCCTCGATCGTCTATCTGGTCATCGTCCCGCGCCACGCGGGCGCCGCGGCACAGGCCTCCGCAGCAACCTGGGCAGTCTTGGCGGCCGCGCAGGTGGCGATGTTCTTCTCACTCATGTTCTGGGAGCCGAGCCGCGATCACGTCGCGCTGGCGTTGTCCTTCGTGCTCGGTGCCGTGGCTGCGGGCGGGTTCGGCTGGGAGTGGACGAAGGGCTCATTCACGGTGGCTTCACCGGTCGTCACCATATCGGCGGCGTTGGCCGTCATAGGGTGGGCGGTGACGGCGGCATTCCTGCGCCGCGGTAACGGCGCGCAGCATACGGTGCGCCTCGCGCGGCCGCTCATCGCGAACGGGTCGGTCGTAACCGCGTTCGCCGCATTGGTCACCGTGGTCGTCATACAGAACCGCCACGAGATCACCGCGATGCAAGAAGTGGTCATCATCGCCGCGTTGGGGTTGGGGGTCACGGCTCGGATCATCATGAGCCAGACCAAGATCACCGTTGCACACCGAGAGACGCGTGCAGCGCTCGCCGCCAAGGAACTCGCCCTCCATGAGGCGGATCAGGCGCTGGACCGGGTTCGCGAGGCTAACGAGACGCTGCGTCAATCCGAGGAACATCTGCGGCTGATCTTCGAGGCGGCCGTGGACGGGATCGTCGAACTGGACGCGCGCGACACCATCCTTCGGGCGAACGAGGCCTTCTGCGGGATGGTCGGGCTGGACCGCAACTCCGTCGAAGGCCAGCCGTGGACGGCCCTCGCCGCCGCGATCACGGGCGCCGACACCGGGTTCACATCCCTGCCGAACACGGGGGCAGGACTGATCGAGCGAACAGACGGTCAAGCGCTGTACCTGGAGTCGCGGTGCTCGGACGTTCCCATGGAGCCACCGCGACGACTGCTCCTGGTTCGCGACGTCACCGCCGGCCGGGTCGCCGACCAGACCATCCGCTCACTCTTCACGTTCCTGCAAGACCGCGACGAAGACCGCACCCGCCTCCTTCGCCGGACCAACGCCGCGATCGAGACCGAGCGCAACCGCATCGCGCGCGACCTGCATGACGGGCCTGTGCAAGGGGTGAGCGCGGCGTCGCTCAGCCTGGAGGCGGCGCTCCTCATGATCAAGGCCGGCGACCTGGACCGGGGCACGGAGGTGCTGACCAAGATCCGCAAAGAGCTGGCCGAGGAAGCCGACTCCCTGCGGGCGCTCATGTCCGGACTGCGGCCTCCGGTTCTGGAGGAGAGAGGGCTCATCCCGGCACTGCGGGAAACGCTCGCGCGCTTCGGGACCGATCACGACGTGCTCACATCGTTCAGCGGTGCGCTGGCCAAGCCGATCCCGCGGGACCTTGAGACGCTCGCCTACCGGGTGGTGCAGGAAGCGCTCTCCAACGCCGCCAAGCACGCGAAAGCCGGGCGCATCAACGTGAACGTTCAGGCGGACCTCACGCAGCTCCGCATCGAGATCGAGGACAACGGGACGGGCTTCGACAGTGCGCGTGCTCGGGAATTCCTTCACCAGGGCCGAGTGGGGCTCGCCTCCATGCGCGAACGAGTGGAACTCGCGAGTGGTTCGTTCGTGGTCAGGTCTTCTGTCGGCAAGGGAACGACGATCCTGGCCACGCTCCCGGTGGAAGCGACTCCCGCTCTCCGGGAACTCGCCGTCGACGAAGCCCGCTGACCCTGTAGATGTGCCCGGTTCACGGGCTCGGCGAGTGCGTGGGCTTGGGTGAGGGAGTCGGCGTCGGCGGGGGGCTCGACGAGGGTGAGTGACTCGG
>Ga0315281_10007429_pt1 | contig 15430 bp, 18 predicted proteins | sample YL17G07_0_MG_FD_204540 | JGI IMG/M metagenome (GOLD analysis project Ga0315281, IMG submission 204540) | Sediment microbial communities from Yellowstone Lake, YNP, Wyoming, USA - YL17G07_0 | ecosystem: Environmental > Aquatic > Freshwater > Lake > Sediment | place: USA: Wyoming | collected...
CATCAAGTCTGTCGGTGCTGGGAGTACTGCCTCCGGTTCTCTTGCGTTTATCATTGCTTATTTGTTGGTCCGCGCTGCAGTACCGGAGTTCTTTTCATGGCTCGAAGAAAATGGGTTCGGGTCAGTATTGAATTTGATTTTTATTGTTGCGCTCTTTGTTTCCATTTGGAAGTTCTTCAGCTCCTTTTGGTCTGCACGAGATATCAGGTCTTTGGGCCGCACTTTAGAGCACATCCCTAATCCGGATTTAAGCCTTTCCAGAAATATCGGTCAGGAGAAACAGGACTTCTCCTTTATCAAGAGAGACCTTGAGGGAATCACAAAAGGGGGTGTGAAGGACAGCAAAGATATCGTCCGGCAATTGCGTGAGATGGTCAGGATTATTGATGGGTACGGCGCCACTGATAAGGGCAGGCGCCTCATTGCAGAGAAGATCAACCAGATTGCTCCAAAAGAGAACTTAATCCTCAAACAACTTGCTTACCTTAAAGGACTGAGTGAGAGAATTGAGAACTTCGACCTCAAATCGTTCAAGGATCTTCGGTCCCGGTGGGATAAGGTTCCTGAGAATGAACGGAAAATCGTGAGAGACGAGATCCTTCTGGAAAAGAACAAGATTGTCTCCGAAGAGAAGCTGAAGCGTTTGGAATCACAAGTCTCTAAGTATGATACTAATTTTCGGTATTGTCTTAACATGGCTATTTCCAGTTTGAAATCCAATCAGCCAAATCAGGCTAAAGATTGGCTTGCAAAAGCAATAAGGTCCGAAGAAGAGACACAGTATGTTTTTGAAGAGATGAAGAACCTGGAAGACAAGCTCCTGAAGCTAACGAGAAGAGAATTCAAGACTGTAAAAATGGAACAGAAAGACGAGAAAGGTTAGGTCCGGTTTTGCTTATGCTTCATAATCCTTGCTAAAAGGGAAAAGAAGGGAAGCCCTTTTCGGGGCCTCCCCGCAGCTTTAAAACATTGACAATTGTGCCACTACGTTTTTTTCCGCCTTGCTCAGCATATTCGTTAGCTCCGCCTGGGTGACTTCGATGTGAGTAACTTTCTTTCTTCTCCTGCCGACAAATTCAATGAATTGGACTTTGACCACCTTGCTCCCAATTTGTTCTGCCTCCGTTGTCACCCTCTTGATGTCGTCCTCTGGTTTTGGAACCTCGTCCTGTTTCACCTCCAAAGGTTGTGCTTCTGTTATGTGGCACTCCAGCTGAACCTCTTTTTTCCGGTAGGCAGCCCAGAGGTCCTTTAGTCTTCGGTTATCCTGGGATTTCTCAACAAGCATCTTTGCCAGCTCCTTGGTTATGGAATCCGAGGTTTCAGATAAAGCAGCAAGCCCCTTATCCGTCAGTTCTCCTTCCAGTGCCAGTGAACAGGTCAGTTTATCTGCAATGAGCTTCATGGCCCGTACCTGCATCGTATCCGCATAGGTGAGGAAATAGACTTTCACCGGTTGAGTTTGTGGGATTCTCCACGACCTTCTCGATGCCTGTCTTAGGGTATAGGTGCTATAGCCACACTGGTAAAAAACCACGGTCACAGCAAACAGGAGGTCGAGCCCCACCTCAACGAGCTTGGGGTTACAGATGAGAACGTCAAGACCATCACTCACCCACTTTTTAATCTTCTCATCTCTACCTTCACTGTCTCCAGCCCGGAGGACCCTGGCCTTGTATCCCTTGCTCTCAATGAGTTCCGTTAGTCTCGGGCTGAGGTCCGTGGTATTTGAGTTCTGGATATAGACCATAACCTTTCTCCTTTGGCAGAGTTCTTTGTCAATAATGTCCAGAAGCTCTTGTTCCTTAGGCATGATTCCCTGAACTGGCGGGCCCTGTGCAACGAGCTCTTTTGTATGAGGGTGATAAACCTGTATACCTCTGTAGATCCTTTCCGGGTAGCTAAGAAGGGCATTTAGGTACGCCCCAAGCAATGAATTATCTCTTTGGCTAAGAGCTTCTTTTAAGGCTTTCCTCATCTGCTCTTCGAATGCCTGGTAGTGTTTTTCCTGTTCCGGGTTCATTTCGATTTCGTAAACTTCTTCTTTGTAAGGAACAAGGTTTTCTACACAGTCCGAGAGTCTCAGAAATACGGAGTTTGGCAGGAGGGTCTTTCCCAATAAAAGGGGGCTGATTCCAGGCTTTGCCTTGATCACGGTTCTTTTTTTGGCTTTTGTGGTTAGGCCATCTTCTTCTGAGACGGTGGTGATTCTTTCGAGGATCCCGTATTTCTCCATAAACCGCATCGGGTTTCCCCACGGGTTTCCGTCCTCGACCATTAGCTTTGGATGCGTCCTGTAGAGGAGATAATAAAGATCCTGGGCGTATCCTCCTGCAAGGGTGCCTGTTAGGCAAAGGGTATATTTGCAGCTATTTGTTAAGGCTGCAAAGGCCCATCCCTGTCCGGTCTGGTTTTTGTACTGATGGCACTCATCAGCGATGAGGAGGTCAAAAACGTTTTTGAGCTCCTTTTTAATATATTGGGCTGGCATGGGTTTGAGGTAATTTTGCTTGTTTAGATCTGGTTGCCAGAGCTGCTCACCGCAGATTTCATTTTTGAGCCTCATTATTTGGTATTCCTCTGACCATTTCCATTTGGTAACGATATTCTCGCAGGAGTATTTTTTCTTTAGCTTTCCCTGGGTGTTGGTTTCGAATACTGGCAGGGGTACTCCGTCCTGGTCAAGAAGGATCTGTCCGCACTTGGGGCAATAATTGCCGGTTTTTCTTCTGATTACGGCTGGCCGCCACTGGTAGCCGAGCTTTGCCTTCTCCTTCCCGATGACATAAAACTCGGGACAACTGGGCCTCAATGCGTCTTTCATAGCTTGGAGTATTTTGAAGCAGCTCTCACCGTTAAGGTTTATGGCTTTGGCCCAGGGCATGGCTTCCTTTATTTCGTGTATCCATTTTCGTACAAGGTGGGGTGGGCAGATGGCAACGACTCTGGGACTTTCTTTGAGCATGGAAGCCACGGCTATTGCCATCAGCGTTTTCCCGCAGCCCATCTCACAGGTCATGTAAACAGCCTTGTCTCCGGATCTGAATGATTTGACCACGGCCTTAATGATCTCCCGTTGAGAAGGGAAGGGGTTCTTCTTGAGCTTGTCCATTTGATGATCCATCTGTTCTTCTTTATCCCTGGCCGGGTCGTGGATGACTTTTAATTCCTGGGTGACCATCTCCGCCAGTGACTCTCCGTAGTCTTCAAGAAAAGTTTTAAGGCTTAATTGGGTTTCCATCTTTACCTCCTCTTCATGCAGTTAATAACCTCAGGCACCTTTTTCCGAATGGCCTGGGTTATTTCGTGGCTAAACTCTTCCTGGTGAACGTTAACGAGGTAGGCCTCAAATTTCCCCACGAGGGTCTCAAGTCTTGTTATCCATCCTTTCTCCTCGAAGAGTTCCCAAAGCCACTCAGTCCAGCTTGAGTGGATGGGTACCTCTGTCCTTTGGTCGAGCTGGCCGTAAAACTGGCTTTTTACTTCCTGGGGGTTTCTGTTTATGAGGAGGAATTCCCGGAAAGAGCTCTCCTCATTCTCTTGGACCCCTCCCATTTTGAGTAGGGTGAACCCGTGACAGTACTCGGAAGGCATTTTTTTGATTCTCATGATGTAGTTTGCTGAAAACCTTTCAACCCAATAGGTCTCTTCGTGGATATCAACAGAGAGGGTTTCTCCTTTCAGCATGTTTGCGAGGATCCCCTTTACTGCGCTCTGGTATCCTGCCACTCCGAGGAGGTAAACATACTGGCTTGTTTCTCTGTCAACGATAAGGCCTGAGCAGTAGGCCTCAATTCCCTGGGTTCTGATTTTGTGAAGCATACGGTTCCCTCCTTTACTGGATAGTGAGGATCTCTCCTTGCTGGTTAATGGCATTAATGGTGATGACGATCCGGTCGGTTTCGATGTGTTTTTCCATATTTTCTTCTCTTTCGATCCTGTAATCGACTGTCTTTTTGGTTACGCCTTTGACGATGAGAGAGTTCTTCCGGTCGTGGTCGAAAACAACTCCTTTGATGAACCCGCAGGCGATGAGCTGGGCGAGGTGTCCGTGCCTCAAAGGCATGATGGAGACCATCTTTTCAGACAAAGCATGATTAGCGCTCATCCTCTGGATTTCTTCATCCAGGCTGTATTGATTGATCTCTTCTTCAAGCTCCTGGGGGTTGATTTCGAGGGTTCTGAATAGAAACTTCTTAAGGCTCTTTGAGAGTGGTACTTCGTAGAAGTGTCCCGGGGTTTCTGGCAGATAAGGAATGGTTACCTTGCCAGCTCCTGCATTCTTCAGGTACTCGAAGACGCTCTCGTTACTGGATGGGGATTTCTTCAGAATCCCGAAGAGGACAATTTGCTTGAACCGCTGGTAGAGGTCTTCCGGGAATTTGTGGAGTCTAATATTCTCAAACCGGTAAGAGACTATCCCTGCGATGAACCGGTCCAGTCTCCTTAAAGGAACTAGGTAGACCAGCACTCCTCTAGGGATAAGGTATTTCACTGTGTCCCTCAGGAATGTGCGCTCATACCTCTCTGATGTTTCAAGTTCTTCTTTTCTGGCTCCCCAGTCATAAGGAGGGTTGAGCCATAGGAGACCTGCAAATTTTGGGGTGATCTGGGTAGATTTGTAATCAGTGACCAGGCACTTGGTAAGGTTTTTCTGTGCTTCCCTTCCTCTTTTCTTGTCGATTTCTATTCCGTAAGTTTCTGCGTTAAGGTGGTCTCCAATGGTTTTCAGGGCTGTGCCTTCTCCTGCACATGGGTCAAAGATTCTAATCGTTCCTTTTTCTTCTTTGCGTTTTAGGTATTTTGCGATGAGTGGTGTTAGTTCTTGTGGTGTGGGGTAGTATCCCATTTTTGCCATGGATTCGATTCTTGCCATAAGGGCCTCCTTTATAAAAGAGAAAGGGCGACCTCCGTATATTGGATAAGTCGCCCTTTGGTGCAAGAAATTTAGCTTTCTTTTTCTACTCAGTTGCTTTAACTCTTTCTTGGTACCCCGTTTTGAGAGGAGTTGTTTGCCATTTCAAGCATGGTTTTTAGCTCCTCAATCCTTCTTCGGACTTCTTGAGCCCCTTTCTTGTAAACCGTGACACAGACCAACTCTCCCTGGTCATAGAGGGCAAAGTACCTGTCCCATTTCACGATCTCCATTGTGTTTTCCATTTCCTTTCTCCTTTCTTTTAGTGGTTGAAAAATAAAAAAGGCGACCCCATCCCATTGGGAAGGTCGCCCTTCTGCTTGAGAAATTTAGCTTGGGTTAGGTTTTTTGTTTCTTTTCGATGGCGAGCCGCTTCCCTCTTCCGGTTACAGCCCTCCTATTCCCTTTTCTGCGAAGCTGAGGTATTCCTTGCCTGCGATGATGATGTGGTCCATGACTTTGATGTCGAGGATATCTCCGCACTTGATCAATTTCCTGGTCATATCGATGTCCTCCTGCGAAGGATAGGAGGTTCCAGAGGGGTGATTGTGGGCTATAACTATTCTAAAGGCATTGGACAGTATGGCTGCTTTGAAGACCTCCCTTGGGTGGACGGTTGTGCTGGTGAGGCATCCCATGCTTACGATGTTGATACTGTTTATTTCATTTGTCCCGCTCAGGTTGATTGTGAGAAACACTTCCCTATCGGTTTTTCTTAGAAACTTTTTCAGTACCGATGCCAGGTCTTTTGGGTTTTCAACTTCAAGATTCGCGTAGGGGTGGCCCCAGTCTTTTGCCAGTTCAACCCTGACAATACTGACGGTTTTTATAGGTTGCTTCTGATTCATTGTGCCCCTCCTTATGTCCTCCTTTTGAGGAGAACGATTGAAAAGAAAGGGCGGCCCATCCATGTGAGATGAGTCGCCCTCTCAGCCGATTCTTAAAGACACTCTGCCTAATCCATTACGATCTTTCGTCTCGGCCTGGCCAGTGCTACTGCCATGACACCTTCTACCTCTGCCATTCCTGCACGAATGTTTTCCTTAAGATCGGCGTTCGTTCGGATGCTCTCGGCAGAGACACCACCCAGAACAGCTTGGGCTCGCTCAACTAGCTCGTCCAACTGTTGATCCCGGAAGATATTCCTCTCCTTGAAGGTTTCAAAAAACTCGTAGAAGCTCTCTACTGTTGCGTTCTTGAAGACTTTTGGCTTTCCGTCCCCGGATTGGGTAAAACGCTCTGTGATCCGCTCAACCATCGAGCCAAATTCTTCTCTCAGGGATTCGATGGCCATGGTTCTTGCCTCTTCCATGGTCTGGATGAATTTTTCTTTCTCTCTTTCGTAGATTTCGGGTGAGAGAATGCCCGATTTGCCGTTCGGCACATCGAGAATGATGAACCTCCATGCAAAGGAAAATTTCTTCTCCACGCGGACCGGGTAATCGACTTCATTGAACAAGTCTCCGAGATAGACCATGGCGGTCTCCCGAAGTTTGTCATAGTCATCGAGGAAGGTAGTTACGGTCTGGTTGAACTCGGTTTTGAACCCTTCCAACTTCTGGTCAACCCGGGTGATGATCTCTTTGGGGATGAAAACCATTCCTTGAATCGGGAAGGGGAGGCTAATGCTTGTAAGGTAGGTCCTTGCCGAGTTTCCCACCTTGCAGATGGGTTTGAGCGATTCTGGATCCACAAGCTTTTTGGTTGCTGTTAACCATTCATGTGTGTCAATCATTTCAGCCAGTTGGTTGTCGTTGATCTTCTTTGCTCCTCCCCATTTGCTGATGAAGAGCTGGACCAGACATCCTTTTTCAAACATGTTTTCCATCACAATTCTCCTTTCGTTCATTTTTTGGATGGGTATCGGTGTTTTTTGGATGTGGTTTTGGATTATCCGCAGAGTGGAAGATACTTTTTGATCGTGACTTCCTCCTCTTCCCAGTAGGTGGGAGTCAGGGATCTTTCCGTTTCCTTTCCCAAGAGGTCTTTTAGGAACTGGGACTCTGCGATACAGCTCTTTCCCTTGAAGCCCTTGGTTTCGATTTTGATTTCTCCTTCGTTTGAAATGTCCAAAATGATCTCTTTCATAGCTGGCCTCCGGTATTCTAATGGTTTGGGGTTAGGGTTTAGTTCACCCGGACGTAAAGCCGGATGCCTAAGTCGGTCCTTTTCTCAATGACGCTATGCCCTTTGCGTCTGGCTTCGGTCTTTGTCCGCTCGATAGCGTAAGCCTGCTTGAGTAGGCCACCGTTGTTACCGATGGCTTTCCCTATGGTATAATCGAAATAATCACACTCAAGCTCATAGAGATCGCCCGTCTTGATTACACCGATTTCATAGGTGGCGCCGGGCACTCGGATGGCATGGTCGCATCGTCCGTCTTCCTGGCTGTACCACTTGAAGGTCTTCTTCCCTTCAAGCATGTTAAGGCCGAGGCGGCAACAAGCCTGTCTGAGAGTCCCTAAGTCCCTCACTTCAAGTTCGATTTTTGAGATATGGCTCATCCTTTTATCCTCCTTACCTTTGGGATTTGATCGTCTTTTTCCGGCGAATTGGCTTTTCTTGCCCTGGTCTTAGCCCATTCTCGTAACGCGGTGACCTCCTCCTTCATGGTTCTGGAAAGGGGTACGATGGTCTCATAGGCCGCCTGAAGTCCATCAAAGAGACTATCCTTGGCCAACTGTTCGATCTCTGCACCGCTCCAGCCCTGAAGGTTTTCTGCAAAATCATCCGGGATCCCTGAACCATAACGGGTGTTCATGATCTGGATGATCTCGCTTCTTTCATTGATCGTCGGGATATCCACGAAAAACATGGCATCGAATCTGCCGGCACGCATGAATTCCGGTGGAAGTTCTGAAATGTTATTGGCCGTGGCCATGACAAGCACCGGGCTCCGGGTCTCCTGCATCCAGGTCAGGAAGTGTCCGAACATCGAGGATGTGGTTCCTCCATCGGTGTGTCCAGAGGACTTAACCCCGGAGAAGCCCTTGTCGATCTCATCGAGCCACACGACTGCCCTACCAAAGGCATCGATAGTTGAAGTGGCCTGTCTTATCTTTCTTTCGCTCTCACCCACGAGGGAACCCTTGAGAGCCGAGACATCAAGCCGTATAAGGGGCCAGTTCAGGATTGAGGCTGCCGCTTTGCAGGAAAGACTCTTGCCGGTTCCGGGAATCCCCACCAAAAGCAGGGCCTTTGGTTTGGGAAGGTATTCGTTCCCGGGTTCGAAGGCTTTCATCCGGTTGGAGAGGTACTGTTTAAAGAGGTCGAGTCCGCCCACCTGGTCTATGGGAACCGGAGGCCAGAATTCCATGAGGCCGGTACGCCTGATCATCTGTTTTTTCTGCTCGGTGATAACTTCGGGGCAGAACTGTTTCTTTATGACCAAGCTCAGGGCGAAGGCTGTTTCTGCCTCGAATTCTGTCAGCCCGCGGGCAGCCTCTACAGATTCTGCATTTACGTATACCCCCACGCTTTGGCCCAATTCTTCTTGAATGGCCAGGAGCTCCTGGGGAGAGGGAAGGTTGAAGTCAAGGACGGTGAAGTATTTTTCGATTTCCAGGGGCAGATTGATCCTTGGTCCTGGGGTGACAAGACAGCCCCCCTGGGCTTTCCAGATGGGCAGGCTGTTCTGGATCTCCTGGATGATCTCAACAGAGGTGATGAAGTGGTGGAAGTTCTGGCAGATGAGAATGCTATCGCCTTTCCCAGCAAGCCATTTGAGGGCTTGAAGCGGGTCGCTGATGTCTTCCAGGGTTTTGCCTGTAGAAGGGTCTGTGATGCCTCTCAGGCAGTCCCAGGAGTAGGTTTCCCATCCCTCTGCTTTGATTGATTTTGTTGCCCTGTCAGTCTCCTGGGTGCTAACGTAGATTAATGGGTAGCCAGCCTTGAGGTAGTTTGTAATGTCCATATCGGTTTCCTTTCTTCCCCATTGAGGGAATAAAAAAGCCGTCCAGAGTTCGGCTCCGGACGGCTGCTAAGGGTGTGTGTGCCCTGATCTATTGTCAGGACGTCTCTTGAGCGGTTTCGCTTTAGCCTGCTACATATTCTTCTACCAGTGGGAAGGCAAAATCCTCGTTTTCGTTCTCAGCATTGTATCGTTCCAGCTCGGTGCGGGTGACGATGGGTTCATCTACCGGAACGACGCGATAAAGCTTGAGGCGATTGCCTGCGCTGTTTCTCATCTGGCACAGTTCGGATACGGCTTCGGCGGGGTTTTCATAGCCTAACGGGTCGTCAGGCGAGGCCACCATGAACCCCAGAGGGTGGTCTGGGTTTCCGATGAGATAGATAGTCTTGGGCTCTTCTTTGCCAGATGCTATCTCGTTGACAAGCTCGTGGTTTTCGATGAACTGGTTCTCTTCATCCAAAAAGTCCTTGGCGTTAGCCACCAAGCCTTTGGGGCCGAAGGCTGCTGCATCATCGTCATGAAGGTCCATATCTCTGACGAATTCTGCCAGGGTCTTGAGAGCTTGTAATTGGCTATTGAAAAAGGTGACCTGCTCAATGATCCCTCCCGATAGCCAAATCAGTGCGTACGTCATCTGCGGTCTCCTTTCCTGAAGAGTTGTTCTTTCGCTCTTCTGTTGCAGACCAATGGTTGCCCATTCTGACCTTTTCAATCTGGATGGCTTTTTTGATTTGCCAACACGTTTCGCAGTCTATTTCAAAGCCTGGAGGGATTCGAATCCCTTTCAGCTCAGCAAAAGATATGTATCCCCATTCTGCCATCTCAAAGTCGCCGTTGAGGATCGCATACCCCCAGAAGAGGTCTTCTCCGTCGTATTCAGCGATGTACCAATCACATCCTCCGATGAAAAAGTGGAGGTAGATCAGCTTGTCCTTCAAGGGGATATCCTCCGTTTCATAAAGCCTGGGTATTTTGGCCAATTGTTCCTTGGTTGGTTCGTTCCACATGGTTTATACCTCCTTTCTTTCTGATGTAGAGGACTCTCCCGTCCTCATGCTGAAGGACGGGAGTTGCCCCGCTTACGTCGATTGGGTAAAGGTACTCTTCTGTTCGAGACCCTGTGGTGAAAATCAGGTAGCGAGGTGCTCTCTTGGGGTCTAAGACTGCCCAGATAGCCTCGAAATCATCGCCCTCGAAACGGGGATCGTTGAAAAGATCTTTTTCCGAAGCGTCTCCCTCTATGTCCTTCAGCTCGGAGAGGGATATCCAGGAATCTTCTGTGCTATATCCCATGGTCATACTGTTCACCTCCTTCGAATTCTTCCTTGAGTTTGAGGTAAAGGGTGTAGCGTTCGTTTCTTTGCTCTCCGCTGGCCCATTGGGAGATGGCTTTCTTGTGGTGCTCTACAACCTTTTCAAACTCCTGTTTGATCTCTGCCTTGGTCAAACCGGTATCCTTATAAGGGGATTGGTGGCAGGCATAGATTCCGTTGTAGTAGCGGTGATCCCGATCAAAGTGCCTGATGAAGACCTCGGCAAAGTCCCTGGGATTTCTGTAAGTAGCCTTGAACCCTTCGATGCTGCAGTGGGCGATGAAGCCGCAATAGAGGTTGAGGAAGTCATAGAGTTCCTTATTCATCCGGTTGATGTCTTTGCTTTCGATGACTTCCTGGAAGTTTTTGATGACGGGGATCATGGTGTTTTCCTCCTTTGATTTTTGGATTGTTTGGGTCGTAGAGCCCCTTCAATCCAGAACGGAATTGAAGGGACTCGGTTTCGTTTTTTCTTGGGATCGAGGGCTATTCGGGCTGGATTTGCTCAGGCAAGTTTCTGGTGAGGGTTTGACTGTCTTTGTCTTATCCGGGGTCTGTAACCTGAGGCCTTTGCAGTTAAGGGGTTACTTCGTACTCAAGCATAACTGTCCTTTGATCAAGTTCCTTCGACCTTTTCTATCTCGTAGATGTTCTCAGGTTGCATGAGGCTTAACGATTCCATGTCTTTCTCCGCCTCTTCTTTGGTGGCATACACTTCTGGCCCCTCGGGATCTATAGGGATATAGGCCTTGATTAGCCATGCCATGGTCCTTCCTCCTTTCTCTCGTTTGTTTTCGGTAAAGTTTCATCCAGAGCAGGTATGCCCAGAGTGCAACTTTGATCAGGTCCATTTCTGTTCTCTGGTTTTGGAATCTGATGATTTTTTTTACGAGATCTTCCAGTGCGAAATGGATGTTCCTTTCGTTTCCCAACGGTTCCGGGATGTTTGCAGCCTCTCTTTTCTGAACTTCTGCCTCCGAGTGCTTTTCTATTTCTTTCAAAGCCCGTTTTCTCATTAGCTCTGTAAACTCTTTGAACCGCACAAGTTTATGCAAGACGGTTCCTTCCTTAATGCAATTTTTCCTGTAACCGGCTATCTGCCGGTGCTGCTGAGCGAAGTCAACGCGGTCCTTACAACTGGTTCCTACCTTCTCATCCTGTGTCTTCTGTTTGTCGGTTACTCTGAGCAGGCAAGACTCGGACTTCTTGATGAGCCCTTTTTCAAGAAAACTTTCGTATTTCCCACCGTCGCATACGATCACGTGGTCCAGCAGTTTGATGTCGAAGAGATCCCCACATTCGGCTACTCTGTTGGTGATCTTAATGTCATCCTCACTTGGCTCGACGTCGCCGCTTGGGTGATTGTGTATAAATGCCATGGACGTGGCATTGCTCAGGATGGCAACCTTCAGGACCTCACGAGGTGAGACAAGAGCGGTATTGACCGTTCCGATGCTGACGACGTGAATGCAGTTGATGTGGTTTTTCGTATCGAGAGAGACCAGGAGGAAAACCTCCCGGTCGGCGTTTTTGATAAATTCGCGGCCAAGTTCTGCCAGGTCCTGGGGACTCCTGATCGTTTTCCTCCCATAGTCCAGGGTTCCATCCCTGACCATCTGGATCTTGACGATGTCGATCTTGATGGGTTGTTCTTTCTCCATCTTTTTCTCCTTCGACTGTAGAAATGAAAAAAGCCGATCGTGGTTGGTCGGCTTTTTTCTGAAAAGGTTATTTTTTGATTCTTCAAGCTAATCGCATGGAGACCATCCGCAGGAAATGCAGATAGGACAGCGCCCCTGGCGGAAGGTTCTCTCTCCGCATTCTGGACAGAGATCAGATCCCGGGTAGGACTGATGTGTTAATGTGTCTTCATCTTGTTTGCTCATAGAGCATCTCGATTCCTTGTTCAACGTTTCTTTTACCTTTGTCGAATTCATCTTTGGTACACCTCCTTTCCTCCTCGTCTTCGATCTGTTCTTCCCTGTCTCCAAGGACACCGAGCCAAATAATGGACAGGGAGAGTGTTGCGCTAAATTGTTTGCTGGGAAGGGATTCCTGGAAACAGGTCATCAGTTTTTGTTTCAGTTCCTGAAGCTCATCCTTGAGGACGCGGGACATTTCGTTTCACCTCCTTTCTTTTAAGTTTTGGAAGATATCGAAATTGGGCTCTTTTGGTGCTAAAGCGGCAGAGATGGGTATGACTATTCAGAATCCATCTCTCGTCGAGAGACGGCATTACAGGGTGGCTCCGATGTTACTGTTTCAGTTGTCTGCCGGGTTGAAGGTTCGGTTGTTCCTTTCGCTTTGAGTTACCAACAATCCGAGACCTATCGGGTGTGAACGTGAATCAAACGGGTGGGTTTTTCAGGAAGTCTTTTATGTGAAGGATTTGGATGGAGTCCTTTTTCGGAAGGTCGAGACCTGAAACGAGGGTTTTGGTTTTGACCAATGCCATGTCATTTGTGGTAAGCATGAATTTTATATTTGCGCTGAATTTCAGGAGTTTCTCAAAATTCTTTTGCGTTTGTTCAGACTTGTTCTTTCCTGTCTCGATCTCTATGGCGATCGTTCTATCCTCTTTTTCGATGACGAGGTCGATATCCGATTTTTCCTTGAAGGGAAACCAGCCCCTGGGAAGGAAAAGCCCACGAGTTTTTTCGATGAAGTATCGGTGTTCGATACCCTGGTTCCTGTCCTTGGAATCAACCTTGTAACCTAACTTCTGGAGTCTTTCTCTTCCTTTTTCGGTGAGATCAAAGAGCTTCTTCTTGTCTATTATGATCGGTAACATTATTCCTTTTTCGATGAGACTGTCGTGTAGCTTTCCTGAGTCCCGGGGGATGAGTCCCAGCCTTTTGGCCCTCTGGTCTGCACCATCAAAGGGATGAATGAGCAGGTCTTCGAGAAAAATCTTCTCCAGGGGGGAGGGAGTAAACTGTTCCGTAGGAGTGTGAAGGGGTACGAATTGAGCCAAAGAAGGATTCTTCGGGCTGTAATCCTTGTAGAAGTCCTTCATATGCTCCCTTATCTCGGAATCGGAGACGTTTTGGCCAGCTTTTACGAAAGGGATACTCAGTTGGAAGGGGTGGATATATCTTCCCATAAGCCTGCAGATCGCCTGGCCGATTCTTAGCATGCCGATGTATTTTCTTTCTTCCCTATCCATGTACATGGCGTCCGCGATGGCATCGACATTTTTCCTGTGATTTAACGAGAAGGTGATCTTTGTGTAGAGGTTTTCAAAGATTGGGTTAGGAATAAGGGAGGGCGTCTGATCTATGATGATCAGGCATGTCCCGTATTTTCTAATCTGTCTAAAGATCTTCTGGATGAGGTCATCTTTTTCGCTGTTCTCTACGATGTTATGAAACTCTTCAAAGACGAGGACGTGTTTTAGCCTTTCGTCTTCTATGCCCTGGTGTTCTTTGTAGAGCCAATACCAGAGGGTGAAGATTTCGATAAAGAATCGTTTGTCATTCTTGTTGGCCAGGGCTCCGAGCTCAAAGACGACATAATCATTCAGGAGGGTTTCGATAGGATAGGAGAGTTTGGTGTTAAAGACCTCTCCGATGCCACCGTAGCTCAGGAATTGGAGCATTCTAAGGCTGCTCTGTTTCCAGAGCATCTCTCTTCCCCGGAGCTTCCTTCCCTTCATCTCGCTGTTTAGGATCTGGTGGGCATCCTCAGTGGTTGGGACTTCGTTTTCCTGATAAGCTTTATCGAAGACCTGGAGGAGGATGCTGTCTGATCCCGCACCTCCGACATAAGCCTTGTTAAAGATGTCGATGACGTTTTTGACGTATTCCTGGTAAGTAATGCCCTCGGGCATCTTGAAGTAGTTGAAAAAGAAGGGCGAGATATCGGCCCCGATGGTGAATATTCTTACCCCTTTTTCTTCTTTGATGAGGCCCCGATAGTTCTTCTCCCAGTCAAAGATGATGAAGGGGATCTTATGGCTAACAAGTTCTTTCAGGATGTTTTTTGCAAGAGTGGTTTTACCTGTTCCTGTACTTCCGAAGATCCCGACATGGCGGGTCAATTCTGAGAGATGAAGGCCAAATTGATGTGAAGTTTGGTTCAGGTAGTGAGTGTTCCCGATGGAAATTTCTCCCTGCAGATCTTCTTTTTGGGGCGGAGGAAGGAGGATTTCTTCTTCGATGGAACTGACCTTGTATTTTTCTGCGAGCAGGTTGATCATTTGCTCCCATTCCTGCTTTTCTATCCTATCCCCGGTATTGTATCTAACCCAGAGGGCGTCGGCCTTCTTTCCGATAAAAGGTTTCAGTTTTTGGAGAGTTCCCTTGACGTCTTCCATTTCAGAGAAATTCCCTTTCGCACCACCCGCCGCATTTGCAGGGATAATCTTCTTCCTTTTTAGAGGTTGTTTTCTCGTGGATGTCCCTGCATACCTTGATGGCGTGAGCAGTGAATTCATCAGTGACCTTGAAACTGATTGCTCCCTCATGCTTCAGAAAATCGATGGAGATCGTATCAGGAAGCATTCCATAGTTTTCTTTATAGAGCAGTGCGTAGATGGCCATCTGGATTTTGATGTCCTGGGTGAGATCATCCTTTTTGCTGGTCTTATAATCGGTGAGGAAAGCCTTCCCGTTTTGCCGGTGAATGGCGTCAATGATGCCCATGACCCGGTGGGATTGGGAAAAGAGTTTGACCTCGGTCTCGGGCTTTGTCTGGCCATTCATGACCGCTTTTAAGTGTCTCTTAAGCCAGCCGGTGAGCATCTCGGCGCTCTCGTGATAGGATTCGTCTAATGCCTCTTCTGGGAGTTTAAGCTTTCTTAGCTCTTCTTCCTGTCCTACCCACGAATGGTTGAAAAGAGAGAGAAGTTCGATCTTAAGTTCCTCGAAGCCATCGGAATTTGTTAGATCCATTTGATGGAATCGGGCGATGCTGTCGTGGACTGCTTTGCCTCGTATGAGGTGGATGGAAGGTTTTTCTTTCAGGCCTTTTATGTATTTGAGGAAGTATTTCCGGGGGCACCTGAGGTAGGTGTTTATCGAGGTGGGGGATAGGAATTTGGTCATTTTGAGGCATGATTTTTGTAGTTGTCCCGAACATTTTTCACCGTGACAAACTCGGCGATGACTGCTTCTATGTCTGCGCTATCCATCATCATGGCGAATTCTCTGGCGTTGTATTTAAGTTTTTTGATGTCCCGGTACTCGATCATTCTTCTTCCTCCAATCCGATTATTTTGCTTTTCTGGACCTCGCCAAGATACTGGATCAGGCTGTCCTTGAGGTCCTTGTTCAGGAGTCCTGTGTCCCT
>Ga0315281_10007431_pt1 | contig 15429 bp, 15 predicted proteins | sample YL17G07_0_MG_FD_204540 | JGI IMG/M metagenome (GOLD analysis project Ga0315281, IMG submission 204540) | Sediment microbial communities from Yellowstone Lake, YNP, Wyoming, USA - YL17G07_0 | ecosystem: Environmental > Aquatic > Freshwater > Lake > Sediment | place: USA: Wyoming | collected...
GAAGCCGCCCGCTCCGGGCTCGGGCGTCTGCTGTACGTGTTGATGATGGGTTGCTTCATCGGGGCCCTCATCACGCCACCGGGAACCGCCGTGACACTGGCGGCGATCGGGACGCTCTCGGTCAGCATCTCCTTTCTGCGCTCCTTCTGGCAGCGCTACGCGTCGACGCGCGTGTCATCCCCAGTCCCTAACGGCTGCTGAAAACGCAGCCTGAAGTGAGAACTCAGAACTGAGAAGTTCGAACTTCAGGAAGAAGTGCCAGAATCTCCACTTCAAAGTTCTCAGTTTTCAGTTCCACGTTCAGGTTGCTGGCTTTTTCAGCAACCTGCTAGGCCCCAGCCCCTATTTCAAAGTATATTTGGAGGTTCATGCTCCTCCTGAATCTGAACAAGATCCGGACGGCGCAAGACCGGATCGAGCAGGTCTACGGTACCGACCAGTTCGAGGTGGACGAGGACTTTCGCGTCGTCGCACCGGTCTCGCTCGCGTTCGACATTTTCAAGGACAAGCAGCAGTACCGGCTCGCGGGCCGGGTGCAGACGACACTCGAGCTGCGGTGCAGCCGCTGTCTCGAGCCGTTCACGGCGCCGGTGGATCAGGCGTTCGACCTCCGCTACCATCCCCACACCGCGCACACCGGGGAGAGCGAGCGCGAGATCGAAGAGGACGACTTGACGACGGCGTTTTACGAGAACGACGAGATCGACCTGGGCCAGGTGATGCGCGAGCAGTTCGTGCTGACGCTGCCGATGAAGCCGTTGTGCGCCGACGCGTGCCGCGGTTTGTGCCCGATCTGCGGAACGAATCTGAATCGGGAGACGTGCGACTGCAAGCCCGTCTGGGAAGATCCGCGCCTCGCGGCCCTTCGGGGACTGAGAAGCAAGAACTGAGAAGTGAGAACCTACGATGCCTAATCCCAAACGACGACACTCCAAGACGCGGACGGCCAAGCGCCGCACGCACGACGCGCTGGCGCCCAAGAGCCTCAGTGAATGCCCGCAATGCCACGAGTTGAAATTACCGCATCACGTGTGCGCGAACTGCGGCCACTATCGCGGCCGTCAGGCGCGAGCCGTCTCGGAGAAGTAACCACGGAGATCGGGTTCTGCGGTTCAGCGTTCAAGGTTCAGGGTGGGTTCGGCGCTTCGCGCCCCGAACCACGAACCCAGAACCCCGAACGAACCCTGAACCGCGGAACCCTGAACCCCGAACCCGACGATGATCTGGATCGCCGTTGACGCGATGGGTGGCGACGACGCCCCGCGCCACGTCATCGACGGCGCGCTGGCCGCCGCGGGGGACGTCGATCTCGGCGTGATGCTGGTCGGTCCGACCGCGTTGCTCGACGCCGAGCTGCGACGCCATGCCGGCCTGGACAGGAGCCGCATTCGTCTGGTCGACGCGCCGGAGGTGGTGACGATGGACGAGTCGCCGTCGGCGGCGCTGCGCCGCAAGCCGGGCGCCTCGATCCGGATCGCCGCCGAGGCGGTCGCGCGCGGAGAAGCGGCCGGGCTGTTCAGTGCGGGACATACCGGAGCGACCGTGATGGCGGCGCACGGCGCGTTCGGGATGCTGGCCGGCGTGGATCGTCCCGCGCTCGCGGCCACGATCCCGACGCCCGACCGGCCCGCCGTGTTGCTCGACGTCGGCGCGAGCGTCGAGTGTCGGCCGCCGCACCTCCTGCAGTTCGCCGTGATGGGCAGCGTGTACGCGCGGGTCGCCTTCGGGATCGCGACGCCGCGCGTCGGGCTGCTGTCGATCGGCGAGGAGGCGACGAAAGGCAACGAGTTGACGCGCCAGGCGCACCGGCTCCTGAAGGCGTCGCTGCCGTCGTTCATCGGCAACGTCGAGGCGCGAGACGTCTACCGCGGCCAGGCGGACGTCATCGTCTGCGACGGATTCACCGGCAACGTCGCGTTGAAGATCAGCGAGGGGCTCATCGAAGTGATCTCGGGTCTGCTGAGCGAGGAATTGAGCGTGATGACGGACTACGCCGAGTACGGCGGTGCGCCCCTGCTGGGCGTCAACGGCGTCGCGATCGTGGGCCATGGCCGTTCGAGCGCGAAAGCCGTGCGCAACGCCGTGGTGATGGCGTACCGGTTCGCGTCGGACCGGTTCATTCAACGGATCGAAGGCGACATCTCCGCATCCGCGGTGCCCCGATCGTGATCGCCTTCATCTTTCCGGGCCAGGGCGCGCAGAAAGTCGGCATGGGGCGCGCGCTGGCCGACGCGTACCCGATCTGCCGCGAGACGTTCGAGGAGGCCGACGCGGCGCTCGGCGAGGCGTTCAGCCGCGTCATCTTCGACGGCCCCGAGGATCGGCTCACGTTGACCGAAAACACGCAGCCGGCCATCCTCGCGGTCAGCACCGCCGCGGCCCGGCTGTTGGCGTCGCGCGGGTTCGCGCCGGCGTTCGTGGCGGGGCACAGTCTCGGCGAGTATTCCGCGAACGTCGCCGCGGGCACCTTCGCGTTCGGCGACGCGTTGCGCCTGGTGCGCCGACGCGGGCGCTACATGCAGTGTGCGGTGCCGGCAGGCGAGGGCGCGATGGCGGCGATTCTCGGACTCGACGCCGACACGGTGGCGGAGGTGTGCGCCGAGGCGGCCCAGGGCGCGATCGTCAGCCCGGCGAACCTGAACGGCGCCGGACAGGTCGTGATTGCCGGTGCGCGTGATGCGGTGGCGCGTGCGGGCGAGCGTGCCAGGGCGCGCGGCGCCAGGCGCGTGATTCCGCTGGCGGTGAGCGCGCCGTTCCACTGCGCGCTGATGAAGCCGGCCGAAGAGCGCCTCGCGCCGGAACTTCGCGCGATCCCCACGCAGATGCCCCGCGTGCCCATCGTCGCCAACGTCGACGCCGAGCTGAAACGGGACCCGCGCGCGGCCATCGAAGCACTGGTGCAGCAGGTGTCGTTGCCGGTGCGCTGGGAGGCGGTCGTCAGACGCCTTGCGTCAGAAGGCGTCACAACGTATGTTGAGGTGGGTCCGGGCAGCGTGTTGAGCGCGCTGGTCCGCAAGATCCATCGCGAGGCCTCGGTCGTGAACTTCGGCGGCCCCGACGATCTGGCGGCGGTCGAGACGGCGCTCGCGTAAAAGGCTCACGCAATCACACATGTTCAACCTTGCGGGCAAAGTGGCATTGGTGACCGGTGCGTCGCGCGGCATCGGGCGCGCGATCGCCGCGCGGCTCGCGGCGCAGGGCGCGACGGTGGTGGCGGCGGCACGAGGCGACCATGCGCAGGAGTGCGCCGAGCAGCTGCAAGCGGCTGGACACACGGTCGAGGCGCTGAGCCTCGACGTGACCGACGCGGCGGCGGTCGCGGCGGCGCCGGGCGACATCGTCAAGCGCCACGGGCGCCTGGACATCGTGGTCAGCAACGCCGGCATCACCCGCGATCAGTTGCTGATGCGGATGAAACGCGAGGACTGGGACGGCGTGCTGGCGACGAACCTCACCGCGACGTTTCTGCTGGCGCAGGCGGCGATGCGGCCGATGTTGAAGCAGCGCGGCGGGCGGATTATCGCCGTCGGCTCCGTCGTGGGGCAGATGGGCAACGCGGGACAGACCAACTACGCGGCGTCGAAGGCGGGGCTGATCGGCTTTGCCAAGGCGCTGGCGCGCGAGGTGGCGTCGCGCGCGATTACCGTGAACGTGGTGGCCCCCGGCATGATCGACACCGACATGACCCGCGCCATCAGCGACGGTGCGCAGGTCGACTGGGCGGCGCAGATCCCGCTCGGCCGCCTCGGCGGCGTCGACGATGTCGCGGCGGCGGTGTGCTTTCTTGCGTCGGACGAGGCAGCGTATATTACAGGACACGTGCTCGCCGTCAACGGCGGGATGTACATGTAGGAGGATTGAATGGCAGTCGCGGACAAAGTGAAGAGCATCATCGTCGAACAGCTGGGCGTCGACGAAGAAGAAGTGACGGCGGACGCCTCGTTTGTCGATGATCTGGGCGCCGATTCGCTCGACACGGTCGAGCTGGTGATGGCGTTTGAAGAGGAGTTCGGCCTCGAGATTCCCGACGAAGACGCCGAGAAGATCACCCGGGTGAAGGAAGCGGTCGACTACATCGAGGCGCACGCCAAATCCAAGAAGTAGAGGCCGATGACCAATAGACGGCGAGTGGTCGTCACGGGCATCGGCCTCGTGTCGTCGCTGGGGATTGGAACCGAGGCGAACTGGGCGGGAATCACGGCTGGCCAGAGCGGCATCGGCTCGATCACCAAATTCGACACGACCCTGTTCGCGACCCGCATCGCGGGCGAAGTGAAGAACTTCGACCCGCTGAGGTTCATCGACAAGAAAGATGTCAAGAAGATGGACATCTTCATTCAGTACGCGATCGCCGCATCGCAGTTTGCGATGGCCGATTCCGGCCTGACGATTACAGCGGAGCTCTCGAGGCGGGTCGGCGTCTTCATCGCGTCGGGCATCGGTGGATTCACCACGATCGAGCGCGAGCACAAGAACCTGCTCGAGGGCGGCCCGCGCAAGATTTCGCCATTTTTCATCCCGTCCGCCATCATCAACCTGGCCGCCGGCCAGGTCTCGATTCGGTTCGGAGCCAGGGGGCCGAACTCGGCGACCTGTACCGCCTGCTCGGCGTCGGCGCACGCCATCGGCGACGCCTTCGAGATCATCAAGCGCGGCGCGGCCGACGTGATGATCGCCGGCGGATCCGAGGCGGCGATCACGCCGATGGGCATCGGCGGGTTCGGTGCGATGCGTGCGCTCTCGACGCGAAACGACGAGCCGGCCCGGGCGAGCCGTCCGTTCGACAAGGATCGCGACGGCTTCATCGTCGGCGAAGGATCGGGTGTGCTCATCCTCGAGGAGTACGAGTTGGCGAAGGCGCGTGGCGCGCGCATGTACGCCGAACTGGTCGGGTACGGCATGTCGGCCGACGCGTACCACATCACCACGCCCTCGGAAGACGGTGACGGCGCGTTCCGTGTGATGAACGGCGCGATCGAGAGCGCCGGCATCACCACGGCCGACATCGACTACATCAACGCGCACGGCACGTCGACGCCGCAGGGCGACGCGCTCGAGACGTTGGCGATCAAGCGTTGCTTCGGCGCGCACGCGAAGGACATCGCCGTCTCGTCCACCAAGTCGATGACCGGGCACCTGCTCGGCGCGGCGGGCGGACTCGAAGCCGGCATCACCGTGCTGGCCGTCTATCATTCGATCGTGCCGCCGACCATCAACCTCGACAACCCGGACGACAATTGCGATCTCGACTACGTGCCGCATCGTAGCCGGCCGCTGTCGATTACCTACGCGCTGTCGAACTCGTTCGGCTTTGGCGGGACCAACGCCGCGCTTCTGTTCAAACGGTTCGAAGCATGACCACGTACAACGCAGAACTCGCTGAACCCGCAGAGCCGGGTGTGTTCTGCGTGTTCTGCGGGTTCAGCGTTGGTCGTCGTGACGTCGTGACCCCATGAAGATAGCTGTCTGCATCAAACAGGTGCCCACGCGCGAGTGGCAGCCGCGCCTGAACGACGACAAGACCTGGATTCGCGATCAGGACGCCAGCTTCGAGATGAACGAGCCGGATGCCTACGCGCTCGAAGAGGCGCTGCGGCTGAAGGAGAAGCACGGCGGGGAGGTGGTCGTCTGTTCCGCCGGGCCGGCGCGCGTCTCGCAGGTGATCCGCGAGGCGCTGGCCCGCGGCGCCGATCGCGCCATCCACGTGGAAGACGACGGCCTGGCGAGCGCGGACGCGTTCGTGACGTCGGGCGCCCTCGCCGGCGCGATGCAGGACGAACAGTTCGACCTCACGCTCACGGGGCTGCAGTCCGACGACCAGGGCTTTGCGCAGGTCGGCGTCATCCTCGCCGAACGCCTCGGCCAGCCCCACGCCACGATCATCATGGAAGTGCAGGTTCAGGCCCCGTCGGCCGGTTCAGGGCAGGCGGCCACGCTGCGCGTGAAGCGCGAGCTGGAAGGCGGCTGGTTCCAGTGGGTGGCCATGCCGCTGCCCGCGGTGCTGACGATCCAGAGCGGCATCAACCAGCTCCGCTACGCGACGCTCAAAGGGATCATGGCGGCGAAGAAGAAAGAGGTTCGCAAGGCGGCCGTGCCTGCGGGTCTGGCGGGCAAACAGAAAATCGTCAGCCTCTATGTGCCCGAGAAGGGCAAGAAGACGCAGCTCATCGGCGGCTCGCCGGCTGAGGCGGCGAAAGAGCTCGTCCGCAGGCTGCGCGACGAAGCGCGGGTGATCGCATGATCCTCGTCATCGCCGAACAACATAGTGGCGGCAAGCTCAATCGCGCGACCTGGGAGACCATCGTCGCGGCGCAGCAGTTGGCGTCCCTCTTGGGCGGCGACGCGTCTCTCTCGGGTGGCGACGTCTCTCTCTCAAGTGGCGACGTCTCTCGCTCAAGTGGCGACGTCTCTCGCTCAAGTGGCGACGTCTCTCGCTCAAGTGGCGACAGGGCTTCAGCCCTGTCGATCACGGTCCTGGTGCCTGGCGCGAGCGTCGGCAGCGTGGCCGCCGAACTGGCCGCCGCCGAGGTCCACGAAGTCGTCACCGTCGAGAGCGCGGCGCTCGAGTCCTACACGCCGGACGGTTTCACCGCGGCGCTGCAGGACGCGATCACGCAACTGTCGCCGTCGCACGTGCTGCTGCCGCACACGTACCAGACGCGCGACTTCGCGCCGAAACTCGCCGCGCGCATGGACCGCGCCCTCCTGACCGACGTCACCGCGAGCAAGACCGCCGGGAGCGAGATCGCGTTCGTGCGGCCGATGTTCCAGGGCAAGCTGACCGCCGACGTCGTGCCGCAGGGCCCGGCGCCGCATTTCGTCGCGTTCCAGATCGGCGCGTATCGCGTGGATCAGGTGGTGAAGGGCGCGGCGCCAGCCGCGGTGCGCGCGCTCAGCGTCACCGTGGACGCGTCCGCGATTCGCGAGAAGCCGGAAGCGCCGTTTCAGCAGGCCAAGCAGGCGGTCGACCTCTCGCAGGCCGAACGGATCGTGTCGGTCGGCCGCGGCATCAAGGAGCAGGCGAACATCGCGCTCGCGCAGAAGCTGGCCGAGGCGCTTGGCGCCGAGATCGCCGCCTCACGCCCCATCTGCGACGCCGGGTGGCTGCCGATGGAGCGTCAGGTCGGCAGCTCCGGGCAGACTGTCGCGCCGAAGCTGTACCTGGCGCTCGGCATCTCCGGCGCGATTCAGCACCTGGTCGGGATGAAGGGATCGAGCACCGTCGTGGCGATCAACAAGGATCCCGACGCGCCGATTTTCGAGATCGCCGACTACGGCATCGTCGGCGATTTGTTCGAGATCGTGCCGGCGATCATCGAGGCCGTGAAGCACTAGAGACGACGTACAACGCAGAAACCGCGGAACCCGCAGAGCCGGGTTGTGTCTTCCGCGTGTTCAGCGGTTTCTGCGTTGATCGTTGTGAACATGCAAACGCTCGCCTTTTGGATCCTGCTGCTCACGTTCATGGGCGCTTTCGCGGCGCAGGTGGCGCGGCGCGTCCAGCTGATCGCGGCGGCGCCCAACACGTTCTCCCTCGACCGCCTCGGATTCCGCACCACCCGCTTCGTCGTCGACGTCCTGTTGCAGCGGCGGACGATCAAAGAGCGCCCGGTCACCGGCCTCATGCACGCGTTCGTATTCTGGGGCTTTGCCGCATTCGGCGGTTACACCCTCACCGAGTTCCTGTTCGGGCTGGGCATTGTCGACCTGACGCACGCGGGCTGGTTTCACGCCTACCGCCTGGCGCTGACGCCGTTCGCCGTGGCCGTCCTGGTCGGGATTCTCTACCTCCTGATCCGCCGCGCGTTCGTCCGTCCGGTCGCGTTGGGAACCACAGTGTCCGTCGAGTCGATCGTCATCGCGCTGTTCATCGCGACGCTGATGATCACGTTCCTGCTGACATTCCGGTTGGACGAAGGAACGATGGCCGAACGCGTGAATTGGTGGGTTCACGCGACCGTTATCCTCGCGTTCATGGCGCTGATCCCGGCGTCGAAGCACCTCCATCTCGTGCTGTCGCCGATCACGGTGTTCCTGAAGTCGCCGGAGCTCGGCAACCTGCCGAACCTCGATTTCGAGAAGGAGCAGGTCGGGCTCGAGACGGTGAAGGATCTCGGCAGCAAGATCGTCCTCGATGCGTTCACGTGCGTCGAGTGCGGGCGCTGCCAGGTCAACTGCCCGGCGTGGGGCGCGGGCAAGGCGCTCAACCCGAAGACGATCGTTCTGCAAACGCAGGCCGCGCTGCTCGCCGGCGAGCGCGACCGCAAGCTCGGTGAGATCTACTCCGAGGACGTGCTGTGGCAGTGCACGACCTGCGGCGCGTGTGAGAACCAGTGCCCGGTCGGCATCGAGCACCTGCCGATTCTCATTGGGGCGCGCCGCGGCCTCGCCTCGAACGGCGACGCGCCGGACTACCTCGGCGCGATGTACAACAACCTCGAGCGCCGCAGCAATATCTGGGGCCTCGGGTACGATCAGCGCACGAAGTTCGTTGTGGCCTCGGAGCTCGAGACCTTCGACCCCGCGAAGCACGACGTGCTCGTGTGGCTCGGCTGCGCCGGATCGTTCGACGCGGATTTTCAGAAGTCGCTCAAGTCGCTGTTCGGGATCCTGCGCGCGTACGAGGTGACATTCGGCGTGCTCTCGAAGGAGCGCTGCACCGGCGACCCGGCCAAGCGGACCGGCAACGAATACATGTTCCAGGAGCTGGCGAACGGCAACATCGAGGACCTGAAGGCCGCCGGCCCCAAGAAGATTCTGACGTCGTGCCCGCACTGCGTGAAGACGATCGGCGACGATTACAGGAAGTTCGGGTACGAGGTCGAGATCGTCCACTCGTCCGTGTACGTCGAGGAACTCACACGCGGGGCCGGAATTAATGCCGCCGGGGCCGGAATTAATTCCGGCCCCGATAAAGTCACGTTCCACGACCCCTGCTATCTGGGACGCTACGCCGGAAAGGTCGACGAGCCGCGCGCGCTGCTGGAGCGCTTCGGCGCAGACATCAGCGAGGTGGAGCGAAACCGAGAGAACCCGTACTGCTGCGGCGCGGGCGGCGGATTGCTCTTCAGCGACAAGGACGAGGAGCCGGGCACGCGCATCAGCGATGTGCGGTTCAAGCAGCTCAATGCCACCGGCGCGAACGTCGTCGTCACGGCCTGCCCGTTTTGCTCGATCATGCTCAAGGGCGCGGGGGCGAGCGCGCAGTCGGACACGCAGTTTGTCGACCTCATGACGTACGTGAACGGCAAACTCCAGCCGAGAGCGTGACCCCGACCGATTGGAGAGCCTCGCGCGCGAAACGCCTCCAGGCGAGGCTGATTTCCGGCGTGGGCTATCCCCTCATTGCCACGCTGGCGTCGACGTTTCGCTGGCGCGACGAAGGGCTCCAGCATCTCGACGATGTGGCGCGAAGCGGGCGGCACCCGATCATGGCCTTTTGGCACGGCCGTATCCTGCCGGCCACCTATTTCTTCCGCCGTCGCGGCATCGTCGTCATCACGAGCGAGAATTTCGACGGGGAGTGGATTGCCGGGATCATCGAGCGGTTCGGGTATGGGACGGCGCGCGGATCGACGTCGCGCGGGGCCGTCAAGGCGCTGGTGCGGTTGAAACGCGACATGGCGGCCGGGAAGCCGGCCGCGTTCACTCTTGACGGTCCGCGCGGGCCGGCCAGAGTCGCGCAGCCTGGCGCCATCTGGCTCGCGAAAGCGACCGGCAACCCGATCATCCCGTTTCACATCGAGGCCAGCCATCACTGGACGCTGAGAAGCTGGGATCGCACGCAGATTCCGAAGCCGTTCTCGCGGACGGCAATCGCGATCGGCGAACCCCTCGAGGTGCCGCCGGATGCGGACGAGGCGACCCAGGAGCGCGCTCGGATCGCGCTGGAACAGCGCCTGCAGACGCTCGAGACGCGGGCGACCGAGATGTTGCGATAGTGTGCAAGGTGCAAGGTGCAAGGTGCAATCGGAAATCTCTAATCTGAAATCTGCAATCTGAACTCTGCAGTCTCTATATTCCCTATGTCCGTGATCCTGATTCACACCGACCGGTTTGCCGAACATCAGACGCCACCCGGGCACCCCGAGCGGCCCGAGCGCGCCGAGGTCATGGACGCCGTCGCCAGCCGCTGGCGCGAGCGCGGCAACGAGATCGTCGCGCCTCGCGAGGCCACCACCGAGCAGCTCGCCCGGGTCCACGATCGCGACTACCTGCGGCGGATCTCCGAAACGTCGGTGAAATCGTCGCAACTCGATCCCGACACGTACACGTCGCCAGAGTCGCACGCGGTGGCCTTGCTGGCGGCCGGCGCCGCGATCGATGCCGTCGAGCGGGTGATGGGGGATTCGCACAAGGCCGCGGTGGCGCTCGTCCGCCCGCCGGGGCACCACGCGGAGCGCGACCGCGCCATGGGGTTCTGCCTGTACAACAACGTCGCCATTGCCGCGGCGCATGCCCGCGCCCAGGGCGCGGCGAGAGTCGCGATCGTCGACTTCGACGTCCACCATGGCAACGGCACGCAACACATCTTCGAGGCCGACCCGCACGTCCTCTACATCTCGATACACCAGTTTCCCTACTACCCGGGCACCGGCGCCGCTGACGAGATTGGCCGGGCCGCGGGCCGTGGGTTCACGGTCAATGTTCCTCTCGAGGTCGGCGCCGTCAATGAGGACTACCAGATCGTCTTCGCGCAGGTCGTGCTGCCCATCCTCCGCCAGTTCGAACCGGACCTCCTGATCGTGTCCGCGGGTTTCGACGCGCACGAGCGGGATCCGCTGGGCGGGATGCGTCTCTCGACGGCTGCGTTCGGGGCGATGATGATGGAGTTGCGCGGCGTCGCGGACGAGTGCTGCCGGGGCCGCATCGTGGCCGTCACCGAGGGCGGGTACGATCTGCACGCGCTGGCGGCGTCGCTCGATGCGAGCCTCGAGTCGCTGGCCGCGCCCAAGGCTGACTCGCCGGCAGCGTGGCCCTCGTCGGGCGTGGTCTCAGATCGCGGACGACTCGCCGTCGATGCCGTCCGTCCGGCGCTGGCGCCCTTCTGGACAATCTAGCGTTGTATAGAATAAGTGATCCTTCATGACAGACTTCAGGCCCCAAGAACTCGACAGGAAGTGGCAGGAACACTGGACGTCCTCGAAGGCCTTCGAGGTACACGTCGATCCGTCCAGGCCGAAGTTCTACTGCCTGGAGATGTTCGCGTATCCGTCCGGCCACGCGCACGTCGGCCACGTCCGCAATTACATCATCGGCGACGTGATGGCGCGCACGAAACGCATGCGCGGCTACAACGTGCTCCACCCGTTCGGGTGGGACGCGTTCGGCCTGCCGGCGGAGAACGCCGCCATCAAAACGGGCACGCACCCCGAGACCTCGACGCTCGACAACATCGCCCACATGAAGGGGCAGCTGCAGCGGCTCGGGATCAGCTATGCGTGGCAGCGTGAAATCACGACGTGCCTGCCCGAGTACTACAGGTTCAACCAGTGGATCTTCCTCAAGATGTTCGAACGCGGTCTGGCGTACCGAAAACGCTCGACCGTGAACTGGTGTCCCAGCTGCAACACGGTGCTGGCCAACGAGCAGGTGGTCGACGGCGCCTGCTGGCGCTGCGGCTCCACCGTGGTCGCGCGCGACCTCGATCAGTGGTTCTTCCGCATCACGCAGTACGCCGACGAACTGCTCGCGGGGCTCGAGACAATGACCGACTGGCCTGAGAAGGTCGTGGTCATGCAGCGGAACTGGATCGGGCGCTCGGAAGGCGCGCGCGTGAAGTTCGCGCTGGCGGATCCCTCCGACGGGGCATCCGCCGGTCTCTCCGACGTGACGTCCGATGCGCCCTCCGACGTGGCGTCCGGTGCGCCCTCTGACGTGGCGTCCGGTGCGCCCTCTGACGTGGCGTCCGGCTTCAGCCGGACCTCGTTGGTCGAAGTCTTCACGACGCGCATCGACACGATCTTCGGCGCCAATTTCATCGTGCTGGCGCCCGAGCATCCCCTGGTCGAACAGTTCGCCGCCGCTTCGGCCGCTCCGGCGGCGTTCCGTGCGAGAGCGCAGGCGTTCCGATCGCAGGAGCGGGACGTCCGGATGGGCGGCAAAGAGGGGTTCGACACCGGCCGCCAGGCGATTAACCCGTTCACCGGCCGGCCGGTGCCGATCTGGGTCGCCAACTTCGTGCTGGTGGAGTACGGCACTGGCGCCGTGATGGGCGTGCCTGGACACGATCAGCGCGACTTCGAGTTCGCGAAGGCCTACGACCTGCCGATCACCATCGTCGTTCAGCGCGATGGTGATCCGCTCTCGGCCGAGACGATGACCGAAGCGCACGCGGGATCCGGCGCGCTCGTGAACTCGGGCGAGTACAACGGTCTGCCGTGGGAAGAGGCGAACCGCCGGATGACCGCCGACGCGACGCGGCGCGGGATCGGCGAGGGGACGGTGCAGTACCGCCTGAAGGACTGGGGCATTTCGAGGCAACGGTACTGGGGTACGCCGATTCCGGTCGTCCACTGCACCACGGACGGCGTGGTCCCGGTGCCGTACGCGGATCTGCCGGTCCGGCTGCCGACGATCACCACCTTCACCGGTCGCGGCGACTCGCCGCTGGCGCAGGTCCCCGAGTGGGTCAACGTGACGTGCCCGGCGTGCGGCGGTCCCGCCAGGCGGGAAACCGACACGATGGACACGTTCGTCGACTCGTCGTGGTATTTCCTCCGCTTCTGCGACCCGAGGAACACGGACCTGCCGTTCGACTCCGCGAAGGCGGCGTACTGGATGCCGGTCGACTTCTACAGCGGCGGCGTCGAGCACGCGATCCTGCACCTGCTCTATTCGCGCTTTTTCACGCGCGTGCTGCGTGACGTGGGCCTGGTCACCTTCGACGAGCCGTTCACGCGGCTGCTGACGCAGGGCATGGTGCTCAAGAACGGCGCCGTGATGTCGAAATCGAAAGGTAACGTCGTCGATCCCGACGACATGCTGCAGAAATACGGCGCCGATGCGCTGCGGCTCTACGTCATGTTCGTCGCGCCGCCGGAGAAGGAGGTCGAATGGAACGACGCCGGACTCGAAGGCAGCTTCCGCTTCCTGATGCGCGTCTGGCGCCTGGTCGATCACTGGGCGGTGGCGATCGGCGGCACGGCAGTCCCCGCGACCCACGCCGGCGGCACCGACGCGGAGCGGGCGCTGCGGCGGAAGACCCACGACACCATCCGTCGAATCACGGGCGACGTCGAGGAGCGCATGCACCTGAATACGGCGGTGTCGTCGCTGATGGAGCTCGTCAACGAGCTGTACGCCTTCAGCGAGGGGACCGCGCACGGCGCGCCCTCGCGCGCCGTGGCGGCGACCGGCCGCGTCGAGCGGGTGCAGGCGATCGCCGCCCTGCGCGAGGCGATCGACGCGCTCGTCGTGATGATCTCGCCGTTCGCGCCCCACACGGCCGAGGAACTCTGGCAGATGCTCGGCCATGTCGGCGGGCTGGCGAAGGCGGCGTGGCCGTCCTTCGATCCAGAAGTAGTGAAGGCGGCCGAGGTGGTCGTGCCCGTGCAGGTCAACGGGAAGCTGCGCGGACGTGTCACGGCGCCGGCCGACGCGACCGAGGAGGACCTCCGCGACCTCGCGCTCGCCGACCCCGCCGTGCGCGTCTACACGGACGGCAAGGTGATTCGGAAGGTAGTCGTCGCGAAAGGCCCGCTGGTCAGCGTGGTGGTGTCATGACGACGGAGAGACTCGCCACCACGGAGGACACTGGGGACACGGAGGCGGGATCCCGCAGAGGTTTTCTTCTCAGTGTCCTCAGTGTCCTCTGTGGTGGCGCACTGGCTGGGTGCGGCTACGCCCTGGCGGGACGCGGCTCGTTTCTCCCGGCGTACATCCGCACGATCGGCGTGCCGACGTTCGCGAACATCACCACCGTCTTCAACCTCGAGACGATGCTCACGCAGAAAGTGCGGTCGGAATTCATCGGACGCGGGAAGTTCCAGATCCTCCCTGATGCCATCGGCGTCGACGCGTTGCTCACCGGCGAAGTCAGCGCGGTCACGGTTGTGCCGGCGAGCTTCAACCCGCAGCAGCTTGCCTCGCGCTACGCGATTACGATGACCGCGAAGATCGAGCTGCGTGACATCCGCGAGAACAAGGTCCTCTGGGAGAACGCCAGCGTGCTGCTCCGTCAGGAATACGACGCGACGGGAGGCCAGAGCGTCCTCGATCCGGCGGCCTTCTTCCAGCAGGACACGAACGCGCTCGAGCGCATGAGCACCGAGTTCGCGCGCACGATCGTCAGTTCCATCCTGGAAGCCTTCTAAATGCGGATTGCGGATTGCGGATTGCGGATTCTCCTGTGGACGTGCAATCCAGAAATCCGCAATCAATCCGTAATCCGCAATCAATCCGCAATCCGCAATCCGCAGTCCGCAATGGCTTGATGGCTGCCCTGACCCCGGCCGCGGTTCGCGCGCAGATTCAGGCCGGCACCGCGGAGCCCATCTATCTCATCCTCGGCGAGGACGAAGTCGAAAAGTCCGCACTCGCCGCGGAGTTCGCCGATCTCGTCGACGAGGGGCTGCGCGCGTTCAACGTCGAGCGCATCCATGCAGGCGACCTGACGACGGGCGATCGACTGGCTGACGGAGTAGCGTCGATCGTTGCCGCCGTTCGCACGCTGCCGATGATGGTCCCGCGGCGGATCGTCACGGTCCTGCAGGCCGAGACGCTGATCGCGCCAAAGCGGGAAAGCGACGCGGCCACGCGCGCGCTCGAGCAACTCGAGGAACTGATCAGACGTCCCGAGCCGCAGACCACGCTCGTCCTGGTCGCCACCAGCGTCGACAAGCGCGGCCGCATGTACAAGCTGCTGCAGAAGCAGGCGGTGGTGGTGGAATGCGGCGCGCTCGCGGACGTCGCCGACGCCGAGCGCTGGGTCCGCACGCGGGTGTCCGCGGCCAACGCCGTCATCGATCCGGCCGCCGCGCGCCTCGTCGCGCAGCGCGCCGGCGTCGACGTCAAGCGGCTGCGCGCGGACGTCGACCGGTTGCTGCTCTACACCCTGGGGCAAAAGCAGATCACGTTGGACGATGTGCGTGAGGTGACCGGACCGGCGGCGCTGCAGGACGACTGGGCGATGACCAACGCGATCGAGGCGGGGCAGGCGGCCGAGGCGCTGCGCCAGCTCGCGTTGATGTTCGACGCCGGCGCGCCGGCGGAAAAAATCCTCGGCCAGCTCGGATGGCTCGTGCGGACGAAGTTCCCCGCGCTAGCGGCTGGCGATGTCCGTCCGGCCATCGAGGCGCTCTTCAGGACCGACCTGGATCTCAAGCGGTCAGCCGGCGACCCGCGCGTGCTGATCGAACGCCTGATCGTCGAATTGTGTGCAGGGAAGCGAGTGGCTGCGCGCCGCTGGTAGCGCGGCGCCTCTACGAC
>Ga0315281_10007433_pt1 | contig 15427 bp, 14 predicted proteins | sample YL17G07_0_MG_FD_204540 | JGI IMG/M metagenome (GOLD analysis project Ga0315281, IMG submission 204540) | Sediment microbial communities from Yellowstone Lake, YNP, Wyoming, USA - YL17G07_0 | ecosystem: Environmental > Aquatic > Freshwater > Lake > Sediment | place: USA: Wyoming | collected...
GCATTATCGTTTTTTACCACGAAGGACACGAAGGTCACGAAGATAGAGGAATAGGCTGATTAACCTAGTCTTTCTTCGTGCTCTTCGTGGTGAGAACCGCCTTTTAAATAAAACTGGGGAAACTCCACGAAGCAGGCCACGAAGCAGGCTCATTGAATGACTCGGCGAGAGATGCTATTTTATAGATGTCCTCCGGCCCTAATCTCGGTGTGTGGATGGAGAATAAATAATATGTAACTGCTCAGGAGCCAGAATTCAGGAGACAGGAGCCAGAATTCCGAGTTAATGCAGTTACTCGAAGAGGTCAGCACGCTACTAAAAGCTTATTCGCGATCCATTCTGGATTCTGGCTCCTGGCTTCTGACTACCTGAGTAGTTACAATGATATCAAAAATGAGCGGTGCCTCATGACCAGGTACGCCAGCGTTGTTTTCGATATCGCCATTGACAGACAATTCGACTATCTGGTGCCTCCGGATTTGGAAGCGTCTGTAAAGCCGGGGGTGCGGGTCTATGTCCCCTTCCGCTCGCGGAGGCTCAGCGCCTATGTCACGTCGGTTTCCGACCGCTCGTCCTACCCCGGAGCGAAGACAATCCTCTCGGTGCGCGATGCGAAGCCGGTGCTGAGCGAGCCGTTGCTCGCGCTCGCCGGATGGCTCGCGTCATACTACTCATGCTCCCTTTCAGCGTCTATCCGCTGTATCGTGCCCACGAGCGTGCGCAAAGGGCACCGGGCAAAACTGCCGCTCTTCGTGCAGCTCAACCGGGAGCAGTGCGGCGACAAAAAAGTGATCGAGGAGCTCGGCAGGAGAGCGCCACGGCAGGCCCGGGCGGTGGAGATTCTCCTCCAGTGCGAGAGCCCGGTGCTGCTGCAGGAGCTGCTGAGGAGCAGCGGCGCGGCGCAGGGATCCGTCCGCGCGCTGGAGAAAAAGGGGCTCGTCAATCTGACGCGGCAACGGGTGTACCGTGACCCCTGGGAGGGAGAATCTATTCTGCCCACGGAACATCTGCCCCCGACGCCGGAGCAGCGCCGCGCGATTGAGCACGCGACACAGGCGCTCGCGCAGCGGCGTTTCTCGGTGATCCTCCTCCACGGCGTGACCGGCAGCGGGAAGACCGAGGTGTACCTCCAGGCCATTGACGAAGCCCTTAAATCGGGCCGGGGGGCCATCGTCCTTGTCCCCGAGATATCGCTCACGCCGCAGACGGTGGAGGGATTCAAGGCGCGTTTTGCTCAAGATGTGGCGGTGCTCCACAGCCGGCTCTCGCTCGGCGAGCGGCTCGACGAGTGGGAAAAGCTGAGGGAGGGGAAGGCGCGGGTGGTGGTCGGCGCACGGTCGGCCATATTTGCTCCCGTCCAGAATCTCGGCCTCATCGTCGTGGACGAGGAACACGAGCGCACGTACAAGCAGGAGGAGACACCCCGTTACCACGCTCGCGACGTGGCGGTGATGAGGGGGAAAATAGAAAATGCAATCGTCATTCTCGGCTCGGCCACTCCCTCGGTCGAGTCGTACAGGAACGCCCTCACCGGCAAATACGCGCTCTTCCACCTCCCGCGGAGGGTCGAGGACAGGGCGCTCCCGACGGTCACCATAGTGGACATGAAAGAGGAGATAAAACGCGTGGGGCGCATGACGTTTTTTTCACGCCGGCTCCTGCGCGCCATGGAGGAGCATCTTGAAAAGGGAGAGCAGGTGATGCTCTTTCTGAACAGGCGCGGTTTTTCCCCTGTCATGATATGCGGCAGGTGCGGCTATGTGCACAAGTGCCCCAATTGCAGCATCGCGCTCACCACGCACGATGAGGGGGAGAAGCTGCTCTGCCACCTGTGCGGCTTTACCGCTGAATCCGCCGGGCGGTGCCCGAGGTGCCACACCCGGGGTATCCGCTTCCCCGGGCTGGGCACGCAGAAGCTGGAGCTCATGGTCTCCAAGCTGTTCCCGGACTGCAGGGTCGGGCGCATGGACTCCGACTCCATGACGGCGAAGGGCGCGCACGCGGAAGCGCTGAAGGCATTCAGGAGCGGGGAGATCCAGGTTCTCCTCGGCACTCAGATGATCGCCAAGGGGCTGCATTTCCCGAACGTGACGCTCGTAGGGGTCATCTGCGCCGACACGGCGCTGAACTTCCCCGACTTCCGCGCGGCTGAATACACGTTTCAGCTGCTCACGCAGGTGGCCGGTCGCGCGGGCAGGGGAGAGGTGCACGGAGAGGTGATCGTGCAGACATACGCCCCGAACCATCCGGCGATTATGGCTGCGCGCTCCCAGGATTATGCGTTATTTTACCGCCAGGAAATTCCCTTCCGGGAAGAACTGGGGTACCCGCCCTTCACGCGCTTTATCATCGTGACGGTGCGCGGCCGCAGCGAGGGAGCGGTCAAGTGGATCAGCGACTATTTTGCCAGGGCAGTGCGCGAGCTGCGTCCGCCGGAGATGGAGATCCTGGGACCGGCCCCGTCGCCGATCGTGCGTGCGAAGGGCTACTACCGCTGGCAGATTATTTTCAAGGGCAAGAGCGTGATCCGGATGAACGGTGTGTTGAGAGAGGCGCTGGGCAAGGTGAAGCCGGGGAGGGGGATTCAGATTGTGGTGGATGCGGACCCGATATCGATGCTATAATTCCGACCCTTCGGGCATCCGCTCGGCGTGGCCATCAGACACACGTGATTCTGGATGCTCTGTTTTTACGCGATGACGGGATCTGCCGATGGATAAACCAGTGATGAGGAGTTACCGGTACCGATGGGGCGAGGGGATGTGGTCCCACGTCTTTCATCGCCTCTCCGGCCTCGCGCTGGTGCTCTATATCTCGATGCACATATGGGTGGTGCACCATATCCAGCACGGCCAGGCGGCATATGATTCTTTGATGGATCTTCTCCACAAGCCGATGTTCAGAGTGGGGGAGGCGCTGTTATTGGCGGCCATTCTCTACCATTCCATCAATGGCATGCGGCTTGTCGTTATGGATGGCGGTGTGGGAATGAGGTGGCACAGATCCACCTTCTGGCTCGTATTTGCCATCTGCGCAATTCTCGGAATAGCGGGGGGCATTGTGCTCGTCTTTTTCAGTGCGGGAGCGAGGGTATAGCGCCAATGCGCCAGACGGGATCGTATACGTGGCTCTTACAGCGGCTGAGCGGGGTTATACTGTTCGCGCTCCTCGTGGTGCATTTTGCGCTCATGCACTATATGGGATTTGAGAAGAGGCTCTACGCCGACGTCCTCCGCAGACTCTCGAATCCGCTCTGGAAGACGTTTGATCTGATTTTTCTCTCCCTCGCCCTCTCTCACGGATGGTATGGCGTGTGGGCGGTGGTGCAGGATTATGTCACGCGGGATGCGTGGCGGATCGTCTGCCTGACCGTGATCGTCACGATCGGCCTCTCGCTTTTTTCCCTGGGATTGGTTACGGTGGTTTCATTTCACGCGTAAAATCGTTTTGTGCGCCTGATTATTCCGATTTCTCTGAGAAATTGTAACTGCTCAGGAGCCAGAATTCAGGAGTCAGGAGCCAGGAGTTAGAATGAGGACGCCAGCGGCGACATTTGAGGACGTGGGCTACGGCGATGTTTCCGAGTTAATGCAGTTACTCGAAGAGGTCAGCACGCTACTGGAAGCTTATTCGCGATCCATTCTGGATTCTGGCTCCTGGCTTCTGACTACCTGAGTAGTTACGGGAAATTTAAAAGTCAGGTTGATCAGGGAGATCAGGCGCGCATGAGACTGGTACATTATGCTCCACCGGTATGACACGGTAATCATAGGCGCCGGCCTCGCCGGCATGCGCGCGGCGCTTGAGGCGCAGTCTGCGGGGAGCTGCTGTGTGCTGACCAAGGTGTTTCCCACGCGGTCGCACTCGGGAGCCGCCCAGGGGGGGATCGCCGCGTCTCTCGGCAACGCGGACGACGATAATTGGAGCGCCCACATGTTTGACACCGTAAAGGGGAGCGATTACCTCGCCGACCAGGACGCGGTCGAGATCCTCGTCAGGGAAGCGCCGCAGGCGGTGATCGAGCTGGAGCACATGGGCGTGCCGTTCAGCCGGACCGAGGAGGGGCGCATCGCCCAGCGCGAGTTCGGCGGCCACGCGAAACAGCGGGCGTGCTACGCGGCCGACTTCACGGGGCATGTCATCCTCCACACGCTCTATGAGCAGTGCCTGAAACACGCGGTCATGTTTTACCCCGAGTACCTCGTGCGCTCCCTCATCCTCACGGATGGCGTTTGCTCGGGCGTGGTGGCGCTGGATATCCTCCGGGGCGGCGTGCACACGTTCTGGGGGCGAGCGGTCGTGTTCGCCACCGGCGGCTACGGGAGGGCGTACAGCATCACCTCCAACGCCCACGCGAGCAGCGGCGACGGGTTGAGCATTATTCTCCGCGCCGGCCTCCCGCTGGAGGACATGGAGTTTGTCCAGTTCCATCCGACGGGTTTTTATCCGAGCGGCATCCTCGTCACCGAGGGGGCTCGCGGGGAGGGCGCGTATATCCTCAATGGGAAGGGCGAGCGGCTGATGCAGAAGTACGCTCCCGACAGAATGGAGCTCGCGCCGCGCGACGTCACCGCCAGGGCGATCCAGACCGAGATAGACGAGGGGCGCGGCATCGGCGGCGGCGCATATGTCCACCTCGACCTGCGGCACCTCGGGGCGGAGAAGATCATGAAGCGCCTCCCGCAGATACTCGATCTCGCCCGCCGCTTCACGGATGTTGACGCGCTGAAGGAGCCGATACCAATTCAGCCGACGGCGCACTACTCCATGGGGGGGATCCCCACGGACAACGAGGGCCGCGTCCTCGGAGACGCACGGGGGACGGCGGTCCGCGGCCTCTACGCGTGCGGCGAGTGCGCCTGCGTTTCGGTGCACGGCGCGAACCGCCTGGGGTGTAACTCGCTCCTCGAGGCGGTGGTGCTCGGGCGGCGCGCCGGGAGAGCGGTGTGCGATGACCTCCCCCGCATCGAGTGGGGAGCGCAGCCTGAAGGGTCCGCGGAGGCGGTGCAGGAAGAGCTCGCCGCCCTCATGGAGCGGGAGGGGAGGGAGATATTCGCGCGCATTCGGGACGAGCTCCAGGTGAGCATGCAGAAAAACTGCGGCATCTTCAGAACCGAGGAGCAGCTCCGCGAGCAGCTCGGGATCATCGAGCGGCTGAAAGAGCGCTTCGTCCGCGCGCCGTTGAGCGATAAGGGGAAACGGTTCAATACCGAGCTCGTCGAGCTGCTGGAGTTGAGGAGCCTCCTCGATTTTACGGAACTGATCGTGGCGGGGGCCCTCCGCCGCGCTGAGAGCCGCGGGGCTCACTTCCGCAAGGATTATCCGGCGCGCAACGATGCCGAATGGCTCAGGCACACGCTCGCCTGGAGAGGGCCTGATGGTCCGGTCTTCGATTACAAGCCGGTGCGGATCACCAGGTATCAGCCCAAGGAGAGGACATATTAAATCCCAAATCCCAAATCCCAAATCCCAAATCCTCCCTCGCCCCCGAGGGCCTCGGGACAGAGGGGCAAATCCCGAATCCCAAATCCCAAATCCCAAATCCCAAATCCTCCCTCGACCCCGAGGGCCTCGGGACAGAGGGGCAAATCCCGAATCCCAAATCCCTGCCCGTCCTACAGGCGGGCCAAATCCCTGCCCGTCCGGCAGGCAGGCCAAATACCGATTCAAAGTTTTTCGATACGATCCTGAGCAATCTGCCAGGCCTCGCTACGATACGTTTGAGGTCGAGGTGACGAAGGGGATGACGGTGCTCGACTGCCTCCAGGCAATCAAGTCGAACATGGACGGGACCCTCTCGTTCCGCCGCTCCTGTCGGAGCGCGATCTGCGGCTCATGCGCGCTGAACATCAACGGGAAAAACGACCTCGCCTGCCATCTCCAGGTGGCGTCGCTCGGTGCGAAGGCCGTCACCGTGAACCCTCTGCCGGGCTACCCGCTCATCAAGGATCTGGTGGTGGACATGGAGGAGTTCTATCAGTCGCTGCGGAAGGTCCTCCCCTGGCTGGTGAGGAGATCGCCCCTCCCCGACAGGGAGCTCGCGCAGTCGCCCGAGGAGCGGGATAAAATTGACAGCGCGGTCAACTGCATTTTGTGCGGGAGCTGTACCTCGTCGTGCCCCTCGTTCTGGTTCAACACCGCCTACCTTGCCCCCGGGGCGCTGCTGAAGGCGTACCGATTCATCTTTGACAGCAGGGACGAGGCCGGGAGGGAACGGCTGGAGCTCGTGGACGAGAAGAATGGCATCTGGAGATGCCACACGATTTTCAACTGTGAGGAGTCCTGCCCGAAGAGCTTGCGGCCGAACGAGGCGATCGCCCAGCTCAAGATAGCGGCGCTGAAAAATTCGGTCTAGCCGGCGGCGGAGGGATAGCGGCCTGATGAAACGCAGAGTGGTGAAGAGAGGGGAGTATCTGCTGAGGGATGTCGAGGAGCCCATATTTTTCCGCGACACCTTTCCCTACACCGAGATACCCCTCGTGCGGTTTGAGGGGAAGCCCGTCCCGATGGAGATTCCGCGGGAGATATGGATCACCGACACGACGTTCAGAGACGGACAGCAGTCGCGGCCCCCCTACACGGTCCAGCAGATTGTTGACATCTACACGATGCTGCACGAGCTGACGGGGGAAACGGGGCTTATCCGGCAGTGCGAATTCTTTCTCTACAGCGATCAGGACAAGGAGGCCGTGCGCCGCTGCCTCTCGATGGGGTATCGCTATCCGGAGGTGACCGGCTGGATCCGCGCGAAAAAGGAAGACTTTCATCTCGTGAGGGAGATGGGGCTCAAGGAGACGGGGATTCTCACCTCGTGTTCGGACTACCACATTTTCCTCAAGCTCAACTGGACGAGGCGGCAGGCTGCGGATAACTACCTGGGTATCGTGAGAGCCGCCCTCGAAGCGGGAGTCCTCCCGCGTTGCCACCTCGAGGATGTCACACGGGCCGACTTCTTCGGGTTTGTGGTTCCGTTCGTGCGGGAGCTCATGAAGCTCTCCGAGGAGAGCGGGGTCCCGATAAAAATCAGGGTGTGTGACACCCTGGGATACGGCGTGCCGTTTGCCGAGGTCCCTCTGCCGAGGAGCGTTCCCAGGCTGATACACGGGCTCAGGCATTATGCCGGCGTGCCCCCGGAGAGGCTTGAGTGGCACGGTCACAATGATTTTCACAAGGTATTGGTCAACGCGGTTGCTGCGTGGCTCTACGGCTGCTCAGCCGCGAATGGGGCCCTGCTGGGCTTCGGCGAGCGGACCGGGAATCCCCCGGTGGAAGGCCTGGTCATGGAGTATCTTTCCCTGAAAGGCCCTCTCAAGGGAATAGACACAACGGTGATCACCAGGATCGCGCGGTACTTCCAGGACATAATCGAGGTGCAGATACCCCCTAACTATCCGTTCGTCGGCCTCGATTTCAATACCACGAGAGCGGGGATCCACGCCGACGGGGTGCTGAAGCACGAGGAGATATACAACCCCTTCGACACGGTGAAGCTCCTCAAGCGGCCGATCCGCGTGAGCATCGCCGATAAGTCGGGGGTGGCGGGCATCGCGTACTGGGTTGATTCCTATCTCGGCCTCGAAGGGAATAGGCGGGTTGACAAGAGAGACCCGGGGCTCATGAAGATTAAAAAGTGGGTTGACGAACAGTATGTGCGGCAGCGGCCGACCGCGATTTCGGACGAGGAGATGCTGCATCTCGCCCGCCTGTACCTGCCGCGCCTGTTCAAATCAGATTTTGACAGGCTCAAAGCGAGGGTGTCCGCGATCGCGCAGCAGCTCGTTGAAAAGGTCACCGAGCGGGAAGAGGTGCGCTCCATGCAGCTCGAGAAGATGGAGCCGGTCATCAGAGCGATGCTCGAGGATCACCCCTTCATCAAGTACATGTACGTGACCGACCGCGCGGGGCGGAAGATCACCGCGAACATCGTGAGGCCGTTTGACCAGGAGAAGTATGACGCGTACTTCATCGATGGGTTTGATTTCTCGAACAGGAGCTGGTACAAGCGCCCGATGAAGACGGGGAAGACACACGTGAGCGATTTTTACACATCGCTCATGGACGGGGCGCTCTGCATTACCGTGTCCGCTCCGGTGAGGGGCATGGATGGAGAGATCGCCGGAGTGTTCGGCATAGACATCCTGTTTGAGGATATCGCAAAAATATGATTTTCTATAATGGGTCAGCTACGGGATGTATCAATTATGTAGGGGTTCGATTCCCGTCTGAAGCCGGGCAAGTATCGAACTTGCCACGTAACATACGTGGCCCGGGCGCGATAAATCGCGCCCCTACACAACAATAATATCATGTCTGTCCCCCATAACTGAGAAGGTGTGAAAAAATCAGGTTTGTCGCTTCAGCATATGTAACCCATCGTGTAGGGGCTTGATTTATCAAGCCCGCTGACGGGTCGGATAAATCCGACCCCTACAAAAAAGGCCGGGAGGCAATTTTTTCACACCTTCTGACCCATTATGATTTTCAGGGAATATGCCTATGGCGAAGGATATTCTTAGGTTCCAACAGGTTTTAAAAGCAATCTTCAGGGTTCTCTTCCGCATAGTTTCCAGGGTACGAGTCACCGGTTTAGAAACGCTGCCCCCGCATCCTCCCTTCATCATTTTCTCAAACCACATCTCCTGGTTTGATCCCATCCTGGTGGGATCTTTTGTGCCTGGCCCCATACATATCATGGCGATGGAAGGGCTCTTCAAGTTTCCCCCCCTCGGTATGCTCCTGAGGCTTGTCGGCGCGTTCCCTGTCAGCCGGGGATTGCTCGACCGCAGCCCGATCGAGGACGCGATGGATATTTTGGGGAACGGCGGCATCGTCTTTATTTTCCCCGAAGGCGGCATCGGGCGCCTGCGGCGTGGAGAAAAGCCCCGTCCCGGGATCAGCCTCATCGCGGAGCGGACAAACGTCCCGCTCGTCCCTATAGGCATCAACGGCTGCCGTGACCTCTACCACCCCCTGAAGATTCTGACCCGTCGCGTGAGAATAAACATCCACATCGGTGCGCCCTTTCTCATCACCTCTGTTTCCGGCCTCCCGGGCAAGAAGATGAGAAAAGTGGCGATGGAATGTATCACGAGGGAAATGTATTCGCTCGCGAGAGAGTGAGTACGTCTTCCTCACCGGGGGGCATGAACTACTCACTGAATTTCAAGATCCTGCTCCTTGCGCTCGCGCTGCTCCTTATCCTTGTCGTCCTCATCTTCAAGGCCGTTATGATCAGGCAGCGAAGAGTGACGTGGCTGGAGGACCTCAACCGCCAGGTGGCCCCTCTCGCGATAGAGGATCTCGTCGGCACGCCTGCAAGTGGGACACCCCGCCGCACCCGCTCATCAGTGCGCGAAGGCAGAAGCGCGCCTGAGGCCTCTCCCCCCGGGCCCGCTCCCTCCATGGAGAAAGACACGCAGCGCAGAGACGAGATTGAGCGTGATCGGGCGAAGCTGGAGCGCATTCTCGATTCGCTCCCGGCGGCCGGACGCATGGGCAGGTCGTACTTTGTGCAGCTCGGGAAAGAGATGGAGTTATGTTGGCAGGATCTCAGCTCGCCCGACCTCGGATTGCACCATGAGGGCGAGATGATCTGCTATCGTCTGGTGAGACAGATGGTCGAGGACCGCGGCTCGGGCGGTGGCGCTGCGATGGATACGATGGACCGGTATGGGGCCGCGTTCATTAAGGAGATCCAGTGGATATGCCTCCGGCAGAGATTTCAAGTCTCGACGGGGCGCTCGGGGTTCATTCACTGGGCGGCCGCCACCATGGAAGGAGCTGAGGAGCCTGTACTCATCTTCTTAATACGGCTACTGGGTATCGCGGGGGACCAGGATTCAGTGCGGGTGCTCCAGCGCTACAGCCGGTCATGGAAACCGGAAATCCGCAACGCGGCGGTGTGGGCGATGGGGATGCAAGGCTCCACGGAGGTCATTGATGAAATAGGAAAAATGCTTGCGGATCGGTCACTGCCCGCGGAGGAAGGGGAAGCGTATCTGGTCGCGCTGGAGCGGATTGGCGGCCGGCGTGCAGCGGAGGTGTTGCGTGAGGTAGCGCATGACGCCAGGCCGCTGCTCGCCTATGAGGCGTACCTCTCTCTGAGGAAATTGGAGGGACAGCCTGGGCGTGTGCTTTCTCTCGAGGAGTTCGAGCAGGGGCGAAATATTCTCTGTGAAGAGTAGAGCGAGTGGCAGAGGGCTCAGGACGCACAAAATGAAATGATGGGTCGGTAAGTGTGGCCTTTGGCATCGTTTTAATTATGGAGCCGACATTTAAATGCCGGCTACATTATATATATGTGGGTCTAAAATCCCGCACTTTGAATACAACATCCGGAATGAGGATCGCCCCCGGATCGGCCCAATGGCAGGACATTCCCCGTTTTTTAGCCGTCCCCTTCTGTAACATATTGGGTGAGTCAGTGTTATAATTTTTCATAACTGCATTATCGTTTTTTACCACAAAGGTCACGAAGATAGAGGAATAGGTAATGGGTTACTTATGGGTGGTACAGATCTGTAGGGGTTCGATTTATCGAACCCGGGCGCGATAAATCGCGCCCCTACACCACAATAATATCACATCTGCCCCCCATAAGTGACCCATTGCAGGAATAGGCTGATTAACCTGGTCTTTCTTCGTGCTCTTCGTGGTGAGAACCGCCTTTTAAATAAAACCGGGGAAACTCCAGGCCAAATGCTCCAGGACTGGCCAAATGGCGGTTGACATTCTGGGCGAATTGCGGTAAGGTAACACGGTTTTTCAGGAGTGCGGTCGGGCCGCAGGGAGCGCTCACGCGCCCGCGCGGAGCGGGAGAGTATGGTACACAGGGAGAACGTCACGCATGGCGCAGAAGACCGAAGCGGTGATTTTTGACAATGACAACACCATAGCCCAGATTTACCCCAACCCGAAGATCTACTGGAGCGACGTCTTCGTCAAAACGGTGGAGGAGTGCGGCGGCTCCGTCCCGAAGGGGAAGGAAGAGGAGTACATGCTCTCCTATTTCACCAGTAAGGGCTTCCTGGAGAAACTGGAGACGATCGGCCTGAAGACGACATGGGCCGACTTCCAGAGAGCGAAGGGGGTCGTGGACGAGCGCGAGCGCGTGAAATATATCCGATCGGGCCAGTCGAAGCTGTTTCCCGACGCGGTGGCGTTCATGCGCGCGCTGAACGCCCGCGGGATAAAGTACGCCGTCGCGACATTCACCACGAAGAGGGTGGTGCTGGATGCGTTCAAGCAGGTGCGCGATCTGCATCAGCCGGACGCGTTTTTCGACTGGAACGATTCGCTCAAGGATAAGCTCGAGAAACCGAACCCGCGAATCGCCGAGATCATCCTCGAGAAGCTCAAGGTCGCGCCTGAGCGGGCGATCATGGTCGGGGACAGGCTCACGGATATCCAGATGGGGAACAGGGCGGGCATGAGGACGGTGCTGGTGAAGCGCCGGGACCAGGACGGCGACCTGGTTGACCAGATGGAGAAGGATATCGAAATGGCCAGGCGGGACCCGGAGGCGTATTGCCAGATTCCTGATTTGCAGGTCACCGACCTTACGCAGATCGAGAAGATATTGTGATGATGCGCGGCGGGAATTGTCGCCGGCCGGGCAGGTGGACGCCAGCGGCGTGGTGCATGGGAGATACAGGAACCAATCGAGGTGCGTATGAACATTAAAGAGCAGGAAGACCTTCTCATGAAGGTTGAGAAGGCAAAAGAGCAGATCGCGAAGCTGCGCAAACAGCAGGCCGATCTTGAGCGGGAGAAGACCGAGCTGGAGGAGCTCAAGAACAGGGAGGATGAGTGGTACCGCGGGAAGAAGGAGTGCGCGGAATCGCTCCAGAAAGCGATCGCGGTCCTCGAGAGCCAGGATGCCGACCTCAACAGGATGATCGTGCTCGTGAGGAATACCCGGGAGAGCTTCTCGGCGATTCTTGATCAGATCCACGCGGTCAAGGAGGATCGCTGGACGCCCGGCACGCTGCGGGAGGACCTGAGCAAGTCGCTCTTCGTCATCCAGAAGGCGCGCAATGAGCTCAGCGCCGCCAGGGGCAGGATACCCGCGCTCGAGGGGAAGAGGGCTCGGCTGGTGGGGGGGGGTGCGGAGCCGCCCGTCGCTGAGGCGGGGTGGGGCGTCAAGGATATGACCGCCGGCGATCTCGTCAGGATTGGCTTCTGGCTCGCGCTGCCTGCCGCGCTGATGGTCATCGTCGTCATGGTTGTTTTCTCAATGCTATGACCTCAATTATTCATGAACAACGCTAAGCGACCACGGATTTGGCCGATGGAATAGTTTTTTTAGGACAAACGGCAGAATCCACGGATTTCACGGATTTACACGGATTTTGTTGAAAAACAATTATGACTGTTCTTTTAATCCGTGCTCATCCGTGTCAATCAGTGGATAAAAACATTGAAATAACTTATCTTGAGCGCAGCAGAGGGGGCGCGCATGCGTTTAGCCAATCCCATGAAACTGTTTTTTACGAGACGCAGGGAGTTCATCTCCTCGCATATCAAGTTGATCAGGAACCAACTCGCGGGGATTGACCGGGAGATCAGGAACCTCAATAGGTTTATTGAGAACCCGCTCCCGAGGAGGAGGCGCGAGGAGGCCCCGCTCGGGAAGCTGCTGGGCCCGACGATCCTCCCGGAGTCGAAGAAGCGTTTTGTGAGCTACCTGAGCACGGGGAGCTTCCAGACGATAGGATTGAGGAAACACGAACAGCGCGCCGCGAGGATCAAGACGGCCCTCATCATGACGGGGATCATCCTCGTTCTGTTCTTCCTGGTCTATGCCTTCGTGTCTCCCCTTTTCAGGTAATGGCAATGGCTCACGTTCTACTATATATTATCTGTGCCCGATTACGGCAGGCGGAGGTGATGAGAGGTAAAAGGAAACATTAGAGGCTTTTGCTTATCCCTTATCTCTAATCCCTTATCCCTGTAGTACTGGGCGATTAGCTCAGCCGGCTAGAGCGCTTGCTCGACACGCAAGAGGTCACTGGTTCGAGTCCAGTATCGCCCACCAGTAAATTGTAGTAAGTCTATGAAAGCGAAAGAGTTACTAAAATTAGCCCTTTCTCAAACCTCTGAAAAGAAATTCGGGGAAATTATGGACCAATTTCCGAGGGTTTTGAGGGAGGAAATTGCCTCTGACCCTGCCGCCAAGGCGAGGCACGAGGCTATTATGGCACGGATAGGGAAGGGACTTGGGATAAAGGTCAAATAAACTGACTTCACGATATTGGAGGGTATCTCAGGCAGGGAAAACTTATGGCGCTTTACCATTAATTGTAAACTAGGAGCCTGTCCGAGTAATGCCTAAAACAGCCTATTTTGGGTATTACTCAGACAGAGGCCAATTTTAGGCTTTGCAACCTATTCTATATGAGTAAGTTGTAATGTTGATTTTTTGGTGTTGTCCGAGTAATAGGAAAAAATGTATTACTCGGACAGGCTCCTAGGGGACAAATTGTGAAAAAAGAGATATTTGTTTTAATACCTTTAGCTGTAATTCTTTTTAGTTGCTCGGAGTCTGCAAAATCTCCTATAGGACCAACATTTAGAGGTCTGGAGTGGGGAACTGATATCAAGAAAATGGAAAACATGGTCTATGTAAAGACTGTAAAAAACGTTATTGCGTGTTATCGCAAGGAAAAAGAGAATCTTGAAATCGGTGATGCATCGGTACAGTATATACTTTATAATTTTCGCGAAGGCAAGTTGGTAGGTGTATATATCCGCTTTGCTGATTTATCAAATTTTAAGAAATTTAAAAAAATGCTATTTTACAAGTATGGCTCGACTGAGGAAAACTATAAAAAGCTAAGTAATATCAGCGATGAAGGATGGAGTGTGAAATACATATGGGAAGGAACTGATGTGACTATTGTTCTTTATTTTAATCGTAGCGCCTGTGACTATACCTCAGGCAGTGGCGGCTATGACCCTGATTATAACTCAGGGGGTGGGGAAATTGAATACTATACGAAATCTAGGAAAAAGTTGAAGAAGGGACTCAATGAATTATAAATTTAATCTCAAAATATTATGGCTCAATCATGACAAATAATCATAGCTGCTCTTGTATTCTTCTGGGAACCATTGAAAGAAGAGGAATATTTTTTGACTAAGACGGGAATCCGCATCCTTTACGCGAACGATTCAATGTCCCAACTGACAGCACGCAAAAATACAATTAGAGATATCGGTTTAAGTCGGATGTTGTTCAATCTATCGAACACTTCTCCATGCTCGGACCCATTATGCTACCAATATGGCATCTCCCAGTGACAGTTATTTGTTCTCCCGCACGAATACTTTCTGCTTTTTCTTTTTGAAACCATCCAAGGAAACAATTAAGGCCAGGTTGCAGCGTAACGCAAATTCCGCCAAGAGGTACCTTGGAGACGCTTTCAACAGTTCCAGTTACTGACATCCGTTGGTTATCATACTTCTTTGCACACGCTACCGAATTGGCTTCATACTCATTCATGAGTTCTTGCGCAGACATTCCCCATGCTGAAGCACAGCATAACATAACAGTTGATACTAAAAATGCTGTTAGGCGATTCATGAAATAACCTCCTTTCATATTGACGTTCTATCGCAACAAAACTCTATTATTGAGAGGCAACCTATCAGAAGCGACTTGCTCGGTATAGAGCCTCATTACCACTACTTCCTCACCTGCTCAGAACATCTCTTCCCTCATTGTAACCGCACAATACACCATATTAAAGGACTAAATCAACAACTAAATCAACAACTAAATCAACAACAATTGCCTGCTACAAACATAATTTTCCCACATACTATCCAACCCAGTCAGCATATCTTAGAGGAAAATATTTATATCCTCCCTGAATTGTGCTAATCTTACATTCTTAATAGCAGAGCAAACCGACTCAGGGAGGGACGATTCATGACCCTGAATTGTCGTTTAGTGCAATCCGAAAGGAGGGGGATATTGAAAAGAAAATTGATTTTCGTTGGCGTAACTGGCTTGATTTTATTGCCGTTAGTTGCATATGCAGGAGTTTCGAAGGAAACTGTTACAAGAACCCCGACCCCAGTTGCTTTAATTACTGGAATTACGGATAACTTAAATGTATCAAAAAAGACACCGTCCGCGAAGGGACCGCAGTCCGCGAAGGTTCAGGTCGCCAGCTTCGAGCAGGCGCTCCAGCACTACTACCTTGAGAACAATGCGGCGTACCCCGCCTCGCTGGATGCGCTCGTCCCGGACTACATTGAGGACATTCCCCTGGATCCGTGGGGGAAGCCTTACGTGTACCACTTCCCCGGCTCCCACAACAAAGACTTCGACATCGAGTCAGGCGGGCCGGACGGAGCGATCGGCGGCGAGGATGACATCACCAACTACACAAAATAGATCACCGGCGCGTGGAAGAGATTT
>Ga0315281_10007434_pt1 | contig 15427 bp, 17 predicted proteins | sample YL17G07_0_MG_FD_204540 | JGI IMG/M metagenome (GOLD analysis project Ga0315281, IMG submission 204540) | Sediment microbial communities from Yellowstone Lake, YNP, Wyoming, USA - YL17G07_0 | ecosystem: Environmental > Aquatic > Freshwater > Lake > Sediment | place: USA: Wyoming | collected...
ACCGACTTGTGATAGGGTACGCCCTCCCAGAGGTTCATCGCGGCTTCGACGTCCTCTCCCGTGTATAACTGGGGTAATCCGTTTTTTTGCGCTTCTTCGGCCAAGACGTGCTCCGAATCGATGAGTAAAAGTTCCGCGAAGTCCCGGGTTGGCGGGGTGGAATAAATTTTACCGGCGAATCCCGCCTTCGCTATCTTCGGCAGTTTGCCAGTGTGGTCGATGTGCGCGTGAGTTATGAAGATTGCCTGAACGGAAGACGGGTCGTAAGCGAAGGGTTCGAAGTTTTCTTTTTCGGCAAAACTCGACCCCTGCGCCATTCCGCAGTCCACCATTATCCGGGAATTTCCGGATTCAATCATGTAGTTTGAGCCGGTCACGCTCCCCGCTCCTCCGTAGAAAATTATCTTCATGGTTTAATTTTATACCAGTTTCGCCGAAAATAAATTTGATTTGACAAATATAAACTTATGCGTTATTATCTGCATCAGAATTCTTTTCTAATAAAAGCGGGTGGTGAAAGGAGAAGTGCTTGAGCAATATTTGCGGCTACGACATGGAAGTCGTTTCCGTCGAACCCGAAAGCCACGAAATCGTCTTCCGCGTCTTCAATGTCCGTTTCCGCTGGGCCCAGCTGGCCCCCGGGGAAAGGGTGCGGATGGTCTCCCGCTGGAAGCCCGGTTCGGAGGGCCGGTCGCAGTCCGGACTCCACGTTCCGAAGCACATCTGGAACAAGATGTGCGAAATGGCGGCGGGCATCGCTGGTGAACAGTTCCGCTGGCCCACGGAAGGGGCACCCCCGGAAGGGGGAAGCGAAGATCTCGGCATCTTCGAAGGAATGCTCTTCCCGAAAGAAGACGGTGAGCAATTCGAACTACCTTTCGAGGAAGGGGCGAAAGCGCGCGCGCGCAAGGTGACTTGCTCCCGCCGCTCGGGAAAGGCGATGAGTGCGCCTGTTCCACAGAAACATCTCATCGGTTGTCCAACTCACGATTCCAAGCTCCCCTGTGTCTATTGGAATCACCGCTCGTGAATCTTCGCCCCGACTTCGGTCGGGGCTTTTCATTTTCCTTTCAAAATCTCTTCCAAAACACCTCGCTCATTCCACGGAGTTTTTTCGCCCCTTTTGCCGTGTATCCAAATCTCCGATCCTTTGCCGGTCGCAACCACCACATCCCCGCTTTTTGCGAGCTCTGTCGCTTTTTTAAGAGCACTTCGCCTGTCCAAAATTTCTAAAATTTTATTTCCGTCAAAATTCGCCTCTTCGATTCCCGCCCTGACCTGGGCCAGAATGTCTGCGGGATTTTCGTCGTAAGGGTCTTCGTTCGTCAGGATTATCTGGTCGCAATACCCGGCCGCGACCTTCCCCATCTTTGCCCTTTTCCATTTGTCCCTTCCTCCGCCTGCCGCGCCCAAAACGCATATCAGTTTCCCGCTAAGTCCGCTGCGAAGCGCTCCGTAAATCGCTTCGAGAGATTCGGCAGTGTGCGCATAGTCCACGACCACGCGGAACGGTTCTTTTTGAATCAGCTCCGCCCGCCCCGGAACTCCGCGGAAATTCCCCAGTCCCTCTTTTATTGTTTCTTCGGAAACCCCGAAGTGCCTGGCGATAGCTGTGGCTAGGGCGATATTTTGCCGACTGAATTCCCCCGGCAAAAATTCTTTCGCTTCTTCCGGAATTTCGGGCAAATCTTTCGTTTTGTAAATTCTGATCTTGCTGCCTTTTAGTTCTCCTTCAAAAAATTCTTTCTCTTGGTCTTCTCCGTTTATAAAAACAGGTGCGCCTTCGTGACCCGCATAGGAAAGGAACATTAGTTTTGCCGCCCGGTATTTTTCATATGAGCCGTGGGACTCGATGTGTTCCGGATGAATATTGGTAATTCCCGCCGCGGCCCAGCGGATAAAGGCGTGCCGGTAAAGCACGGCTCCCTGGGAAGTCGCCTCGACAAACGCGTACGCGCACCCCGCCCGAACCGCCTTCCTCAAAAATCTTTGTATAAACATTCTCCCGGGCATGCTGTTTTCGGTAAGATTTCTTTTGGATTTATCCCCTATCTTCACCCGGACAGAAGAAAGAAGGGCTGTTTTTTCTCCGGCCGCTTCAAAAATGGAATTTAGGAGCTCCAGCGCCGTGGTTTTCCCTTTTGTCCCCGTGATGCCGATAACTTTTATTTCTCTGCTCGGATACCAATAAATAATCGCGCCAAGAAGATTCATGGCGACATGATAGCCCTTGTGAAGTAGGGTTAGTTTATAAACCCAGCGCACAAGAGGAGAGCGTTTGAGTTTTGCCAACATTTTATTCTTGCCCGGTTAGAGGTTTTACCGACACCTATTTTTATATTTTTTCTCAATTCCGACAATCAGCATTTTGTATATTATTCGCATCCTTTAAATCTCTAGCGGGGTGAACTCAAAATTTTTAACGCCGCCTTTATCCTCGCTTCCGCGCCCCGCACTCCTTTTTCCAGTTTTTCGAGCGCCGCGCGGGCGGCGTCTTTTTTATATCCCAAAGAAACGAGCGTCTCCAAAATATCCGCGTCGGATTCCATTGTTTTCACTATTTCGCCGGACCCGGTGGCCGCCACCTTCCCGCGCAACTCCACGATTATCCGCTCCGCGGTTTTCCTCCCGATGCCGGAGGCCTCCGTTAAAAGGTCCGGCCGTCCCTCCTGTATCGCGGCGATTATTTTTTCGATCTCCGCCACATCCATTATGGAAAGCGCCGACTTCGGTCCCACGCCGGATATAGAAATCAGTTGTTCGAAAAATTTAAGCTCCGCCCGGCTCAAAAATCCGTAGAGGTCCAGCGCGTCTTCCTTGACGTGCAAGTGGGTGAAAAACTCGGCCGATTCTCCCCTCAATCTCCCCAGCGTCCGGGCCGCGACAAAAATTTTGAAGCCGAGTCCGGCGAGCTCCACAACTACGAATCCTTTTTCTTTTTCCGCAATCTTACCCCTTATGTTGTAAATCACGTTTTAATTATACTTGGCAGCGAGGTTGCGGGGAAATTCGATATATTTACATGCGGCCGAACGAGCCAAGGACAAAATATGGCGAGCGCCATATTTTATACCTGCCTTTATCCTTGCGCGTCAGGAGCTTGCTTTCCCTCAGGCGCCCGCATATGATGGGCGCAGTTCTCCGAGACGGCGAAGAGCGCCGCTCCAGAGAGAGAAGAACTCTCACTGCCAAATCGGGGAGAAATTGAAAATCTCCCGAAGGGGAGAAGGAGTGTGTATGTTTTTGATTGGACTACTGGTCGCGCTTGCTTCTTTTATGATAGCGACTCTCTGGCTCGCAATACGGCGCGACAACCTGCGCGAGGAACTCAAGATCTCCAACCGGGATCTCGAATATCTTCGGAATTTCTTCCGGTATTACTGCCCAGCCGAACTGGTGAAAAGCCGCTTGGCCGCATGGGCAGCCGACGTAAATCGGGCCTGCGATAGCCAGTGCGCCATGCAGTCTGGCAAGTGGACTCCGCCGGCGGGTATCAATCCTTCCGACAAAGAGGCGGTTGCCATGGCTTTTGCCGAAAACTATTCCGCGCGGGGCGATATCGTGAAAAGAGAGTTGTCTTACTTTTGGGACAGGCACAAGGTGGCTCTCCTGGCAGCCGACGCCGCCCGCCTGGACCTCGAACTTTTCGGCGTAGACCGCAACCAGTCCAGCTGGAAAGATTCTTTGCCCGGCGCACCCACCAAGGCAACTCCTCCAGAAACAGAGCGGTCGTCCAAGGGCCTCCACGACGTCGTTACCGGCTAACAGCCAGGCGCCTCTTAAAAAAATAGATTCTTGATTGTCTGGCCCCGTGCTCGCGGGGCCTTTATTTTTAAAATAAATTTGACTCTCCTCTCCCTTTTCCCTATACTTCAACTTGTAAAAAATCGCTATGCCAATCACCAAATCAGCAAAAAAAGCCCTGCGGCAAAATGTTACCCGCGCCAAGCGGAACGCGGCGCGCAAAAAAACCTATAAAAAAGAGGTAAAAGATTTCCGCAAGCTTTTGGCCGGCAAAAAGGCCAAGGACGCAGAAGCGAAACTCAAGACCGTATTCAAATCCCTGGACAAAGCCGCTAAAGCCGGCGTTATAAAGAAAAATAAAGCTTCCCGCCTCAAATCTCGCCTTTCTCAGGCGATAGCCAAAGCGAGCAAGGCCTCCTCGTAGTCCAACTTCCCGGATTTGATAAGCAAGTCATATGCGGCAAACTCTGCCGCTTTTTGTTTATTTCCGGCCGACAAAATATTAAAGGTTTTTGCGGCCTGTTCGTTCTGGTCGGAAAGTTTCTTCAAAGCCCAGAGGCGAGCGCCGAGGTTCGCGCTTTTGAGGGAATTTAAGAGCGGCCAGTATTCTACCGCTTTCTCCAACCCTAACCCTTCCACGTCTTTTTCTTCAATTGTTTTGCCTAGCGCGGAAAGCTTCTCCAGTTCGGTCGCGAGGCCGAAGCTGTTCTTTTCATAAAGACCGGATAAAAGCCGGAGCGCCCCGGGGGTAAATTCCGCGCCCTCTTCTTTGGCAAGTTTTCTCGCGCAGGAGAGCCACTCCGCTCCGGCGAGATGTTCGAACTTCTCCGCGGTCGGCAGTTTCGCCAAAAACTCTATCGTCTTAAGTGGCTTTTCTTTTTCGGAAATTATAACCGCCAGGTCTTTTCGCTCGACGAGAGGTTCGAACAATTCTTTCGCGCTCTTCGACTCTAGTTCATAAACCCCTTCCAAAATTGCCAGCCGTTTTTCGCTGAAAAGCGACTGCCCTTTCGCGAACCCTTCAAACCCCGCGCCCCCTTCAATCGTGGCAAGGTCAAATCTTTCCGCCGTAAGTTCCGGATATTTTTTCTTCAGTTCCCGAAAAAGCTCCTGCTTTCGGCGGAGTCTCCGGTAATCGTCCGGCCCGTAGAGAAAAAATATCATCTTTAATATTCCAGCGGCACTTCCTTGGGCGGGATAAGCGTCGGGTCGGTCGGCAACGTGAAAGAGAAGGTGCTGCCGCGCCCGACTTCGGACTCCACGTTTACCGCCCCGCCGTGGGCGCGAATGATGTTTTGCATTATATAGAGGCCGAGCCCGGACCCTTCGGTCGCGAACTTAAGAGCATTCGTAGCACGGAAGAATTTCACGAAGAGCTTCCTGATTTCCTCGGGCGGAATGCCGATGCCCGTATCTTTGACCGAAACCTGGACATACGGTTGGTTCGGGATCATTGCTACGGTAACGGTAACCTCGCCGTTTTTCACGTTGTAGCGGATGGCGTTGTCTATGAGGTTCGTGAAGGCCATGGAAAGTTTCTGCGGATCTATGGTCATCTCCGGAAGGGGCTCCTCCGGCCGGTTGAAATAAATCTTGATGCCAAGCTGGCGGGCGTTTGGAGCGGCGGCTTCCAATATGCCTTCCAAAAACTTCAGAAGGTCGGTTTTCTCGAACTGATAGCCGAAGCGCCCTTCCTCTATGCGAGAAATATTCAGAAGGTCTTCCACAATGGTGCGGAGCTGGTTCGCGGCGGAAAAAGCGTTCTCCGCCATCATTTTTGACTCCGCGCTTAAATTCGGCTCTTTATTAATAGCTTCGAGCGCCCAGACGATATGAGTCAAGGGCGTCCGGAGCTGGTGGGAGGTTACGGTTACGAACTCGCTTTTTTCTTTGGCCAAAGAAACTTCACGGGTCCTATCGCGCACAATCTTCATGAAGCCGAGGAGTTGTCCGCCTTCGTCGATAATCGGCGAAGTAAAAGTCCTTAGCTCCATATACGGGTCTTCAAAAGAAAGATCCACGACTTGCGGATATTTTCCCGCCTGAGAACGCGCGATCATGGACGGAGCCAAAGACGGAAAAATTACTTGCGCCAGGCGCCGGTAGGTAGGATTCTCCGCCAACTTCGGTTCTATCCGGTTACCCAAAAAATCCGCCCCTCCGATGCGGAAAAGTTTTTCCGATGCCGGATTGAAAAACAGAACGGTGAAATTCTGGTCGTAAACAATAAGCGCGTCATCCATCGCGCCAACGATGCTCCGGAGCTGGTTTCTTTCCAGGCTTATTTCCTGCCACTTTGCCGCCGCGCGGGAAACACTTAAGAAGGTCAGAAATATAACGGCCACGGTCGCCGCCGCATCGGCGGCAAGGGGTATGAGTGAAAGATAAAAAGCGTCTACGCCAAAAAGCGCGATAAGAATAACAAGCGCTACCCAAAAAGCGCGCATTTCCGGCAAGCGGGCTATTATTCCAAAGTTTTTAAAAACCCCGCTTTTCTTGGCCATTTGTTAAATAATACACCCCGCCGTTTAAACGCCCAAATTAAAAAATCTTTCCCTGTACCGGCCCCGTTTTTTCGCTTTCCGTCTTCTCTTTTTTTTCTTTTTGGGGATTTTCAACTTGTTTCACGAGCGAAGAAAAACCGAGTGTCTCGAAATATTTTTTAAGCGAGGCGGGGTCGTCGCTTGTCGCGAGTCCCGCGAGATTATTGACTCCTATCGGCGCGTCCCGCCGGAGAGTTACAAGCTCCTTGGCCAGAAATGCCTGTTTTTTATATGCCCCAAGCTTAGCCGCGTATTTCGGTTCCCTATCCAACGACGCAAAAAGTTTTTCGAGTGTTTTGTATTTCAGAAGCATCTCCGCGGCGGTTTTGGGGCCGACTCCCGGCACGCCCTTCACGTTGTCCGAGGTGTCGCCGACGAGCGCCTTGTAGTCCGGAAGGTCTTTCGGCATCAGTCCGTAACGCTCCTTAACCGCCTCCGGAGTATATATGGTCGTCTCGCTTATCCCTTTCTGCGGCACGCGAACAAGAATTTTTTTGTCTTCCACGAGCTGAAGCGAATCCAGATCTCCGGTAAAAATAACTATTTCCAGATCTTTCTCTTTTTTGAATTTTTCGGCGTAGGTGGCGATAAGGTCGTCCGCCTCGAATCCCGGCGCGCCGAATGTCTGAATGCCGAATTCGTGGAACAGGTTCGGCATTTCTATGAGCTGGGAAATAAGCGAGTCGGGCGCCTGGGGCCGCGTCGCTTTATATTCTTTATATATTTTGTCGCGGAAGGTGGGCTCCGGTGTGTCGAAAAGCGCCACGGCGTATTCCGGCTTCTCTTCCCGCCAAAGCTTCATTAATATCCTTGCCACGCCGTAGATCGCCTGGCTGGCGCGCCCGTCCGGGGTAGTCATCGGCGGCAGGGCGTGAAAGGCGCGATGAATAAGGGAGTTCGCGTCTATAAGCAAAAGCTTTTTCATGTATTTCATCATATAACAAAAGCCCCCTCGCGATGAGGGGACGGAAAAGCTTACTTTGCCTCCTCTTCGTCCGGCCGCCAGAGAAGAACGAGGAAAATGCAGAGCGCAAGAAAGGCCAGAATCTGGACCGCCCCGAAGAGGCGGAGCCCCCAATAAAAGATTTCGGGCTTCCGCGCGGCAACCTCGAGGCCCGGCACGGTAAAAACCAAAAAGTAAATCAGGGTCGGAAAAAGGGAAATGAGCGCGGCAATCCCCGAAAGAGCCGGCCGCAGCTCCGGCTTCACGTTGGCTAAAGACATTTTGCTCTCCTGTCTTTTAATTTACTGCCCCCAGATTAAGTCCTGCGCATTAGAAAATCAAGGTTCGTTCCTTGTCTGTTTTGCCGTGAAAAAATTTTATCCATGCGGTTTCTTTTGGAAGCGCTTTTTTTATGTTTTCCGCCCACTCTATAAGAAAAAGGTTTCCTGGTTCTTTAAAAAGTTTTTTTAGCCCGAGCGGCCCCGTGTCACCCGCGCTCCTCAGGCGATAGGTGTCCATGTGAAAAAGATTTTTAAACCCATTTTTATTTTTAAGCGCCGTCCGGCGAAGAATTATAAAAGTAGGACTAACTGCCCGTTTTTTGAGTCCGAATCCGGAATAAAACCCCTGGACAAAGGTCGTTTTGCCGCTACCGAGTTCTCCGCGAAGGGCAATTACCGTTGCTCCGCCCCCCGGTCCACGTTTTAAAATTTTCCGGGCGAGTTGCCCGGCTATCTTTTTGGTATCTTCCGCTTTTTTAGTTGTCTTCCGCATCTGCCGACTTTTTCTCCGTTCTCTGTGCCGGGTACTAATTTTTGTTTACAAAAGTTCTCCCGGACGTTTTATCTTCAGGTGCTCGTAGGCCGCCGGCAAAACTATCCTTCCGGCCGAAGTCCGCTGCAAAAATCCCAAGCTCATAAGATACGGTTCGTAGATGTCTTCGATAACTCCCCGCTCTTCGGAGAGCGCCGCCGCCAAGGTATTTGCCCCAACCGGTCCGCCACCGAATTTTTCTATGATAACCGTTAAAAGGCGGCGGTCATGCGGCTCTAATCCTCGCTCGTCGATGTCTAGCATCTCAAGCGCCTTTTTGGCGGTGCTCTCGTCTATAACTCCTTCGCCGTGGATCTGCGCGTAGTCGCGGGCGCGTTTTAAAAGCCGATTGGCAATCCTCGGAGTGGCGCGCGAGGCGAGAGAGAGGACTTCAATCCCCTCCGGCGTGATTTTTACGTTCAAAATTTTCGCGGAACGTTTCAGTATAGATTTAATGTCGTCCAGATTGTAATAATCCAAGCGCATGGTCGCTCCGAAACGGGAACGAAGCGGGTTAGACAAGAGATTTTCCCTGGTTGTCGCGGCGATTAGCGTGAAGGGCGGAAGATCCAAGCTGAAAGTTCGCGCGGACGGACCCTTGCCGATAACCAGGTGTAATTTTCTGGATTCCATCGCCGGGTAAAGCACCTCTTCCACCAGGTGATTGATGCGATGCGCCTCATCTATAAAAAGCACCTCGTGCGCTTCGAGGTTGGTTAAAATCGCCGCTACGTCTCCCAGTTTTTCCAACGCCGGGCCGGAAGTTGTCTTGACTTGGGCGCCCATTTCTCGGGCGACCAGATACGCAAGCGTTGTTTTGCCAAGCCCTGCCGGACCGGAAAACAAAATGTGATCCATCGCCTCCTTTCTTTTTGTAGCCGCGTCAATAATTACCCGGAGGTTCTTTTTTATTTTTTCTTGGCCCACATAATCCTCCCACTCCGTGGGCCGGAGGGCCTGGTCAATGCCCTGATCGTCGTTAAAATTTTTTATTTTGGGGTTGTCCATGATGCAAAACGGCCTTATTTTATTGGTAAATCCTGGGATTGACAAACCTTGTTTTTTATGCTAACATTGGGCCAGTTTCTGATAGTCGCCTCAAACCTGGGGGCAGGAATTCTTTTTAGATATTTAGGATGGGTTGGCCTAGGCGAGCCCTTTCCTCGAAATAATTCTATCCTCTTTCCGCCTTGCGTGAAAGAGAAACCTCCTTAACCGGAACGCCCCCAGATTTGAGGCGAGTATCGTGCTCGCTATTTAAAAATAACACACGAAAGGAGGTGCTCCGTGACGCAAAGAGCCTGGCTTGTTGTCTACGCCTTAGTGCTACTTGCCCACTATCCAGGACTTGTCTATTTATTCTACAGCCCAATACCGAATCACCTTGGAATCAAGCGAGATTGGGCGAAGGTCTGCCTGTGGTTTGGGACATGGCTTGGGGCGGGGCTCCTTTTCAACGGATGCATCTTCTCATACGCAGAACAATACTGCCTTGTGAGAGCGGGCGAGATGAGCGAAATCACCTACCGCCTCCAGGACAGTCTTGCCTACAAACTTGTGTGGAGATTCTTCTGAGCCGTTTTCTTTGAATCCTGGGGGGTTAAGAAAGCGGCTTTTTCTTTTTCAAATTACCACTCTATCGGCCCCGTCACGGATTCCACTTCCTCAAAAGTGGTCATTCCGGTTAGCACCTTCAGAACTCCGTCTTCCTGCATCGTAACCATCTCCTGTTTTTTAGCCAGCTCGCGCAAGGATACCTCGGAAACTTCTTTTAATATAATTACCTCAAGATCCGAACCGCCCTTAAAGAATTCGAATATTCCCCGCCGACCCTTGTAACCGAAGCCGTTGCAGGCCTCGCAGCCGCCGGGGCTCGGCGAAAAAAGAGTTACTGTGGCATAAGGGGCCCGGTCCACCCGGGGCGGAAGTTTTTTAAAAAAATTGTCTATTTTAGTCTTCATATCCGCCGTCAATTCCATCGGCTTTTTGCAGTTGTCGCAAAGCTTCCTGACCAAGCGCTGGGCGATGATGAGGGTGAGTGCGGGCCCGATAGAGGCGGGCTTGACTCCCAGGTCAACTAGCCGGGGCACCGCTCCCACGGCGCTGTTGGTGTGAAGCGTGGAGAGAACCAAGTGTCCGGTTAGGGCCGCCTGAAGCGCGATGTCCGCCGTCTCCAAATCCCGGATTTCGCCAACGAGTATCGCGTCCGGGTCTTGGCGGACAATAGCCCGGAGCCCGCCGGCAAAGGTATATCCGGCGCCCGGGTCCACCTGGGTCTGCTCGATTCCAGGAATGCGGTACTCTATCGGGTCTTCCACGGTAATAATTTTTACTTCCGGATTGACTATGGTTCTCAAAAAAGCGTAAAGGGTTGTGGTTTTCCCGGAGCCGGTAGGGCCGGTGTTTAAAATAAGTCCGTTCGGCCGGAGAAGTTCTTTTTCTACCATCGCAAGGTCGTCGGCGCGAAGCCCGAGCTGCGGAAGTGTTACGTTAATTCCCGCGGGGTCCAAAATACGCATAACTATCGTTTCTCCGAATTCCGAGGGGATGATAGAGACGCGCATTTCTATTTCTTTTTCCGGAATTTTTATCGTAAATCGGCCGTCTTGCGGTTCGCTGTGGACATTAAGCTTCATATTGCAAAGAAGTTTTATACGGGAGACGAGCGATGTATAGTTTTTGGTCGGGAGAGCGGCTGCGATATCGTGAAGCAATCCGTCTATGCGGTAGCGGATTCTCGCCCCCTTCTCTTCCGCCTCGAAGTGAATATCCGAAGTTCTTGTCGAGAGAGCGCCCGCCAAAATAATTTCCAAAAGTTCGCTAACGCTTTCTTTCGCGTAATCCAGCGCGGTGAGCGCCCCTTGGACTATTTGGAAGGTTTTAAATCTCTCGAGCTGGGCCTTGAAATTCTCTTGGTCTATTTCTACTTTCCCGGTTATGCCTTTTTTCTCCGCGGCGACGAACTGGTAATAACTCCAGGCCTGTTCGAGCGCGCTCATAGAAACCACGAAGGGCTTAACTTTATATTTTTTTGCGGTAAGATCCTCGGTCAGTTTTTTTGCCTCCAAGGATGACGGATCGTAAAAAACCACGGCCAGTTCTTTGTCTTTTAGCTGAATCCCCACCGCCCTGGCCGCCTTGGCGTCGGCTTCCGGTATCGCCGTTACGGCTTCGATGTTTACCGGGGTTTTGCTGAGATCGGCATACGGAGCGCCGGTTTTTTCCGCGCGCCGCTTAGCGTCTCTTTCTTCCCCCTCCCGCCTTATGTCTTGCAGTTTTTTTGTAAGCCCGCCGGATTCTTCTGCCATTTTTTAATTATAGCTTGGAACAGGCGGGTTTGCGACTTTAGTTTTTTTGCTCCACGGAGCAATCTAATCGCACGAGGGATTGTGTAGGCCTGCCAAGATTGGTCCCCGTAAGCGAAGTTGGCGGGCCAAAATATAAGCCGACAAACCGCTGGAGTTTGACGGCTGTCCCTCCGGCAATTAGATTGCGGAGTCCTTGACATTTGTATATATATTTGCTATAATTTGGCCAGAATCTAAACATCCCAAATAAGAAAGAGAGGTGTCTCCAAATGAGACAGAAGATGGTTTTCGTCGTTCTCCTTGCCGCGGCCACAATCTCGTCCGGCTGCGCTTCTATCCAAGACGGCACGGCGGCTGCGCTTTCGGGCATCCGCCTTTCGTCTCCTGCCCTTGAGGGTCTCGGATTTCAGCAGCAGAACCAAATCGTCACAATCGTGAACCCGTTCGACGCGCCCGCCGACCTTGTGGCTTTCAACGATACCTTCGGTGAAATCCGTCCCGGCGAAACGCTTTCGCTTGTCAAGGGATATGAGCCGTTCTGGACCGCCCAGGTTCCGCTCGCTCTCATCTTCAGGAAAAACGGCGAGTATCTGGGCTCTGCCGGCAAGGTCATCGAAACCGGATCGAACGCCCAGTCGGTCGTCTGGAATGTCGGGGAGTCAGACGTAATCCGGCATGGCGAACGCGCGCCCGGCCTCGGAAGGGCGCCGGGTATGTCTTTCCGGAGGGCGCGGCTTCCTAGGTGCATCTTCCAGGGAACCTCTTGGGTGCAGTTCGTGAATGACTCCCCATACTTCGCGGAAGTATCCTTGGACGGCAACCGCCCCAAGCCGGTTGCCCCGGGGGCACCGTATGCCGTCCGGGCAACCGGCTTCCAGGTCGGCTGGAGCTCCTATCCAAGGTCCGTTCCGGTCATCGTCCATTTCGTCGCGGTCGGCGGCGGTCCAGTTCGCGAATACTGGCTCCGGCCGGTAACCCAGGGCGTCTCCGCCGAGCAATACATTCTTTCTCCATAGCCCGTTTCCCGTCCCGCAAGGCAAAAGTCCCACAAGACAGCTTTGCGGGACTTTTTTAATTTCCGAAAATCGGACTAAAATAAGTGTGCTATGTCCGGGCACTCTCATTGGTCAGGAATAAAACATCAGAAAGAAATAACTGATAAAAAGCGGGCTCAGATCTTTTCGAAGCTTTTGATGGCCGTCTCCGCGGCCGCGAAGACCGAGCCGAATCCGGACTTCAACCCGCGCCTTAGAAGCGCGATAGAAAAAGCGCGGGAGTTCAGCGTTCCTTCGGACAATATCGCCCGCGCCATAAAACGCGCCTCGGAAGCGGGAAAGGAACTGGAAGAACTGCTTTTTGAGGCCTATGGGCTGGGTGGCGCCGCTCTTCTCATTTTTGCCCTAAGCGACAACGTGAACCGCGTGGTTCAGGAAATAAAAACCATATTAAACGAAAACGGAGGGAAGTGGGCGGAACCGGGCTCGGTCAGATGGGCTTTTGAAAAAATCGCCGACGGCTGGTCCCCGAAGTTTTCCTCGACTCTTCCGCCGGACGAAAAAATAAAGATGGAAAAACTTGTTTCGGCTATTATGGAGCACGACGCGGTACAGGATGTTTTTACAAACGCCCAATGATAATTCTGGGAATAGACCCGGGCACGCGGAGAGTGGGTTTCGGGGTTATAGAAAAAAACGGTTCATCCATAATTTTGGTTGATGCCGGACTTTTAGAAATAAGCTCGTCAAAAGATGTCGACGCCTTAAAAGAAATAAAAAGGGGTTTGGAAAATCTCTTCACGGTCCACAAGCCGGAAATTGTGGCCATCGAAAAACTTTTCTTTTCCAAAAACCGGAAAACGGCTCTCCAGGTGGCCGAGGCGCGCGGCGTAGCCCTTGTGACAGCCAAAGAAAACGGCCTTGAAATAAAGGAGTTTTCGCCCAACGAGGTAAAATCAGCCCTTACCGGCTACGGGGCGGCGGATAAAAAAGCGGTTTTGAAAATGGTTGGCCTCCGCCTAAAAAAGCCGGGTTTCCGGGTTGTCGATGACGCTGCCGACGCCCTTGCCCTGGCAATCGTCGCCTCGGACCAGATCCGCTTCGACCCGAAAAAGTATTGACAGAAATCCGCACATCCATATACTTGTCCTTAAAACAAGAAAAGGTCGTGAGCGTAATGACCAAATGAAAGAAAAACTTCCGAAACATACGGGTGAAGAAATAAGCGAGCTTGAAGACGTCGACGCGCTGGACGCGGGCCTGGTTTCCTCCGGCCCCGAAGACGACGACGCCGTCTCGGAAGCGCTCGATCCGGAAACCGGATTGCCGCTTGAAGACGCGGCTTTTGCCGGCCTCCACGCGGAAGGAGACGGCGAGGAAGAAGCGTAATTCACAGAAAATCTAAGCTCCGCCCCGCATGTATTGCGGGGCGGCTTATTTTATTGTCATAATTTATAAGCATTTATGTCGCTCCGAAAAAAGACCATATTTAGAAAAATTCTTATAGCTGTCGCCTTGGTTTTGGGTGCCGGCGTTTTTTCCATATATTTTTTAAGCAGAAGCTTGCCCTCCATAGAGGAAATCAATTCTCGGGAAATAACCCAATCCACTAAGATTTTCGACAGGACGGGAACCGTCCTGCTTTACGAGATAAGCGTCGAGGGCCAGAAGCGGACGGTGGTACCGCTCGAGGATGTCCCTGCGGCCCTTAGGGACGCGACCATCGCCATTGAAGATGAGCGGTTTTATGAAGAGCCGGCTTTTGACTGGCAGGGCATAATTCGAGCTCTTTTTGTGAATCTCACGACCGGTCAGGCGACACAAGGGGCATCCACCATAACCCAACAACTCGCAAGGAACGCATTTTTAACGCCGGAGAAAACAATAACCAGAAAACTTAAAGAGCTTCTTTTGGCGGTCCGTTTGGATAAATATTATCCCAAGGACAAAATCCTGTGGCTTTACTTGAATGAAATTCCATACGGCCCTTCGGTTTACGGCGTTGAGGCGGCTAGCCAGGGCTATTTCGGTAAGTCGGCTAAGGACTTGGATCTCGCGGAGAGCGCGCTTCTCGCGGCCATTCCCAAGGCGCCGAGTTACTACTCTCCGGGCGGAAGCCACGTAACCGAACTTTTGCGCCGCAAAGACCTGGTTCTCCAAAAAATGCTTGCGCTCGGCAAAATCAGCCAGGCCGACTACGGCAGGGCGGTGAAAGAAAAAATAAATTTTCAGCCGCTTTTCCAGGGCATTAAGGCCCCCCATTTTGTAATGGCGGTGCAGGACTACCTTGTCCAGAAATACGGCGAGGACATGGTCAGAAAAGGCGGCCTCAGGGTCACGACAACCTTGGACTGGAATCTCCAGCAGATGGCCGAAAAAGCGGTTACGGACGGAGTAGAGAGAAACCAGAAACTTTATTCCGGAACTAACGGGGCGCTTGTAGCCCAAAACGCCACTTCCGGCCAGATTCTCGCCATGGTCGGCTCCAAGGATTATTTTGACGTGGATAATGATGGCAATTTCAACGTGGCGACGCAAGGGTTGCGCCAGCCGGGATCGTCTTTAAAGCCGTTCGTTTATTTGCGCGGTTTTGAAAAAGGATACACGCCGGACACGGTCCTTTTTGACGTATCTACCGAATTCGCGGCTTCAAATCCCGCTTGTCCCGCGCAGCCGAATTACAACGCGGACACCGGCGACAAGGGCTGTTTCCACCCGCAGGACTTTGAAGGATATTTCCAGGGTCCGCTGCCCATCCGAAGCGCGCTCGCGGAATCAGTAAATATTCCGGCGGTTAAAATGCTTTATCTTGTGGGCGTAAAAGATGCGGTAACTTTGGCGAATAGTTTCGGCCTCACCACGTTGGACAATCCGGATCGCTACGGCCTTTCGCTCGTCTTGGGAGGAGGCGCGGTGCATCTCGCGGACTTGACCGAAGCATATTCGGTTTTGGCGGATGACGGGGTGAAGCATGAACAAAGTATGGTTTTAGAAGTAAAAGATTCGAACGGAACGGTTTTGGAATCTTGGTCGGACAAAAATCAAAGAATGATAGATTCTCAATACGTGCGCGAGGTTACG
>Ga0315281_10007436_pt1 | contig 15423 bp, 13 predicted proteins | sample YL17G07_0_MG_FD_204540 | JGI IMG/M metagenome (GOLD analysis project Ga0315281, IMG submission 204540) | Sediment microbial communities from Yellowstone Lake, YNP, Wyoming, USA - YL17G07_0 | ecosystem: Environmental > Aquatic > Freshwater > Lake > Sediment | place: USA: Wyoming | collected...
GGAAACAAGTTCAGCTTGTTTCTCCGTCGTGAATTTATTGCGGACTCGGTCGAGTGGCGGCAAGCGCTGCGGCGTCGGCTCCTTCCCTTTCATCGGCCGAACCGGGGCGCCGAGGCAGCCAGCCCGTGCCTGAGCTCGCGCCTGGCCGCGGGGCTGAAGCAGTCGCGGCATGTTCTTCGCCGCGTCAAGTTTCACCTGGTTTCGGGGCTGCGCTACGGCTGGGAACTCCTGCGCTGGGAGCGACTGCTGCGGGAGACATCCGCCAGGGAGGCATACCGCGGCGAAACAACGCCGGTGCCGATTTCAGCCCCCGACCGATTGAGGATTTTTGAGGACGGGCATGTTTAACATTCGCGCCATTCTGATTGACACCTATCTGGCCTGCTTTGACCTGGCCATCACGGCCTGCTGTTATCTGACGATTCTCCACCTGGAACTGGAGGCGGCGGCAGCGCACCCCGGTTGGCGCGCGGCCTTCGCCTCGGAGCGCGTCCTGGCGCTGGGTTGGGTGCTGGGAGTCTGGCTCGCCCTGCTGTGGTACTTCCGCATGTATCACTCGCGACGGATGGCCACGGTGTTCGCCGACCTCGGCATCGTCGTCAAGGTAACCCTGGCGGGGCTGGTGGTGCTCGAAGCGCTGGCGCATTTCGTGCCCGCGCTCCAACCCACACCATTCTTCCTGTTGCGTTTTGCGGCGGCCACGTTTCTGGCAATGAGCGCGGCGCGGGTGGGAGTCCGCCTGCTTCTGCGCGAGCTTCGACGCCGGGGCCGCAACATCAAGAACCTGCTGCTGGTGACGACGCCGGAACAGGGCAGCCGTCTAGCGCAGAAAATCGCGCAACGCGCCCACTATGGTTATCGCATCGTTGAGCAACTGGAACTCCGCGAGCGCGGCGACGTCGGCGAGGAACAGTTTTTCGAAACTTTCCTCGCCACGGTCGCCGCGACGCGCGTGGACGATGTCATCCTGGCCTTGCCGGGAGACGCGCGCGCCCTGACGGGGCGATTGGTGGACGCCTGCGAGGCGCGCGGGATTAACGTCCGCCTGGTCCCCGACCTCTTCCCGCTGGTCCAGAGCGAGACCCAGGTGTACAACCTGGACGGCATCCCGCTCATCAACGTCCACCTCTATCCCACGGAACTCTTGGCGTACGTGGTGCTGAAGCGAGCTTTTGATGTGGCTGTCTCGCTGGCAGTCCTCATCGTGTTCTCGCCCCTGTTCCTGGCGGTTTCACTGCTCATCAAGCTGACCTCGCGCGGACCCGTCTTCTTCGCGCAGGAGCGGGTGGGACTGAACGGCAAGAAATTCCAGATGCTGAAATTCCGCACCATGCGCGCGGGCGGCGGGCTCGATCCCGAAACGCACTGGACGACCGCCGGGGAGCCGCATGTCACGCCATTCGGCCGCTGGCTGCGGCGCAGCAACCTGGACGAGATCCCGCAGTTCCTGAACGTGCTCAGGGGTGACATGAGCATTGTCGGCCCTCGCCCGGAGCGCCCGTATTTCATCGAGCGCTTCCGGCAGGAGATTCCCGATTACATGCTGCGGCATTACGTGAAGTGCGGAATCACGGGCTGGGCGCAGGTGAATGGCTGGCGCGGCGACACGTCCATCCGCGAGCGCCTGGCCCACGACCTTTACTACCTGCGGAACTGGGGTATCGAGCTGGACCTTAAAATCCTGCTGTGGACGGTGACGAAATCCTTTTTCCACCCTAACGCCTACTGATCCGGAAGGAGAGAAGCCGACGGAGGCTTCGAGCTTAACCATGATGGAATATGACGACGATCGAAAGCTGGCCAGACGAATCCGGAGGCTGCGGCGCCACGCGCGCTGGATCCTGGCGGGGACGGCTCTGGGCGGCCTGGCGGCCCTGGTGATCAGCTTGCTTCTGCCGAAGACTTATCGCGCCACAACTTACCTGCTCGTGTCGACGCCGAAGGTTGAGAAAGAAGTGCAGAACTCAACCGGAGCGGTTCTGGTCTTCTCCAACCCCGATTGGAATTACGGGTTGCTGAAAACCTTCTTCCCTTTGATTGACAGCGACGAGACGGTGCAACGGGCGATCACCGAGTTTCATCTCGACCAGCCGCCCTACCGCTTGACCGCCCAGCAGTTCCGCAGGGGAGGCTATCTGGACGTGGATATTCCGAAGGCCTCACGCCTGCTGGAGATAACGGTGGAATTCCCCGATCCGGCGCTCGCGGCCCGTCTGGCCAACTATCTGGCGGACGCCGCCGTGAAGGTCAACAATGAAATGGACGCTGCGGATACCGCGAAGGCGCAGGCCTTCTACAAGCAGCGGCTTGAGGCGGCCACGGCCGACCTTGCCGAGGCCGAAAGCCGGCGTCTCCCGGTCGTCGAGAGGGGGCGGATCGAGGACCAAGGGAAGAAAGACGCCTCCATCCCGCTGGGGCGAAAAGAACCGATCTCGGGCGAGATGGCGAAGCTCCGCCTGACGCTGGCGCGCGAGGCATTCGAAGCCGCCAGCCGCGACTACCGCAACGCTTCAGTGACCGTAAGCGCCAAAACGCTAGACTTGAAGCAGCTCGCTCCGGCGCTCCCGCCCGATCGCCCAGTGCGGCCCCGACCCGTGTTCAACACGCTTCTCGGCCTGCTGTTAAGTTTCACCCTGTTGACGGGCACGGCCTTGACCCTGGAAAGCCTGCGCGAAATGCAGCCGGAGACTTCCGGCTTCATTCCGGAGGACGAACCCGTGGACGTGCACCAGTCCTGAGAGCCTCGATGGCAACACTGACCCAGACACTCCCGCGCCGGACGCTCCTCAACACCGCGGCGATTTTTGGCGGCGAGGCGGTATCGCGGGTGGCCACAGCGGTCATGGCACTTCTCGTGGCGCGCCGGTTTGGCGCCGGGGCGCTCGGCCAGTATGGCTACGCCCTGTCACTCGCGAGCGTGCTCGTCCTGGTGCCGGATTTCGGGCTGCATCTGCTGACTACGCGCAATCTGGCCGCCCAGCCGGGCCTGCTCCCCCGCACCTTTTGGAATCTCCACTGGCTGAAACTTCCTTTGGTGTTGGGGGTCGTGCTGTTTACCGTGGGCTTTGGAGAATGGACCGTCCACGACGATGGCCGGCAGCTGTTCCTCTATGTGCTCGTGGCCCGGGCCGTCCTCCAGACATTCTCCTTGGCCTACATGGCCGTCTTCAAGGCTTTCGAGCAGATGCAGTACATCGCGTTGGTCCAATTCGCCAACGCCTTTGTGGTGATCGCCTGCGCCGGCGCCGCGCTGGGATTCAAGCTCGGCCCTCCGCTCGTCGTCGCGTCTTTTCTGGTGGGACAAGCCGCGGAGACCTGGCTTTCCTGGCGCATCCTGCACCGCCAATTTCCACCCGGTGAATACACCGGGTGGGACAGCCCCTTTCTCCGGGGCATGATCGCGGCCGCGGCCCCCATCGGGCTGACGGCCATGTTGCAGGCCCTCAACCTGCGGCTCGATGTCCTGATCCTGGGCATCTTCACGCCCAACGAGGGGCTGGGCCGTTTTCAGGCCGCTGCCTGGTTCGTGATCGGCACGTTCCTGTGCGCGTCGCTCCTGATGGCGGTGCTCTTCCCGAGGCTCTCACGGCTGCTCCAAACTCCCTCGGCGCGGGGAAACGCCACTGTTGAAAGCCTCCTCAAGCACTGCTTCCTGTTTACCACGCTCGGCTCGCTGGCGGTCTGGCTTGTCGCGCCTCACCTTCTGCGCTGGACGTTCGGCCGCAGCCTCGCCCCGGCGGCAGACTTGTTGAGAATCCTCGCCCCGGCGCTTCCATTCGTTTTCATCAACACCGTCCTGTTCTATGTGTTCGTCGCCGCGCGGCGGCGCAGCGCCTACCTCGGAACGCTCGCACTGGGATTGGTCGTCAGCATTGCCCTGGGATTTCTTCTTGCCCCGCGCCTGGGCGCTGCCGGGAGCGCGATTGCCGACCTGGTGCGGGAAGTCGTGATGACCGCTTCGTTCCTCTACTTTCTCTATCGCGAGGAACTGGCTCCGGCAACGGGCAAAACTCTGCTGATGCTCCTCCTGGGAGCTTCGGTCCTCTGCTTGCCCCTGGTTGGCTGGGCCGGAATTTCCGGGCATTGGGAGTCATGGCCCGCGGCCTGGAACCTGCTGGTGCTCGCGGGCACGCTGATCCTCCTCGGACTGCCCCGTCGCGGGGAACTGCTCCTGCTTGTGGACGAAGAATTATGAAGCGCATTCTTGCCGCTGAACAGTTTCGGAGCACCTGGATATGGATGGCGCTCGCACCGGCGGCAATCTGTGCGGGGTGGGTGGCGTCAGTGCTGGCCGCAAGCCCTACCCTGATGGCGGCCGCGGCCGGCGCCTTTCTGCTGGCCGTGTTTGCCGCAGTGTCGATTCGCCGCCCGCTCGTGTTCGTCGTGGTGTTCCTGGTGATTCTCATAGTGCTTCCGCCGTTCTTCTTCTCGCGGTTCGGGGAAACACCGATTTACGTTTCCACTTTCCTCGCGCCCATTGGCTTGGCCATCGTTCTCGCCCGCTTTGCTGATTTCCGCTTTCAACTCGATCCCATCGCCAAGGGGCTTGGACTTTTTCTTTTGACGACGGGGTTGTCCCTGCCCTTTGCGTTCTGGTTTTCGGGCGTCGAAGTTGGAAATGCCAGCGTATTCCGCTGGCTGTTAGTGGCCCAGGCGGCGCTGATTTATCTGCTCGTGCGCGGTGGCGCGCCAGCTCGGGAAGGACGCGCGGAGCGCTGGCTTCTTCCCATCCTTCTGACCGCGGCGACTCTCTCGGCTGCCTACGGAATCGTTGATTTCTACTGGCCGGTCCCACTTCCGCATCCCGCCGCCGACCAGTACATCTGGCTGGGGTCGGAAGTGCTGCGGCGCGCGCAGGGCGTCATCTACGAGGCTTCCAGCTTCGCCAACCTCTGCGGGTTTTTCTTGCTGATCGTTTCCGCCGCTTTTCTGACCCGGCAGGAACGCGTGATCGGAATCGCCCGACGCTGGTTGCTACTGTTGATCCCCATCCTCAGCCTCGCCGTCTTCGTGTCTTTTTCGCGAAGTTCCTGGGGAAACGTCGCCGTTGGCCTCCTGGCTTTTGCCCTCATCACCGGAAGGGCGCGCTTCCGCCTGGGCGCAGTTTTGCTGCTGGCGCTCGCTGTCCCTCTCGGCGTGCTGTGGTTCTACACGCCGGAATTGTGGGGCTACCTGGTCAACGCCCGCTTGGGGTATCTGGCTCAAATGTTCTCGGACCCGAACCTCGCCTCCAGTGGCCGCTCGGCGACCTGGACGCGCGTGCTGGCCATCATCCAGGATCATCCCCAGTACCTGCTCTTCGGCGTGGGATACAAGACGCTTCCTTACACGCGCCTTTTTCGCGAAGAGATCATCACGGACAACGGCTACCTGAGCCTCCTGCTTGAGACTGGCGTTTTGGGTTTGGGAAGCTTCCTGCTTTTGAGCGCTGCGATTCTCAGGACATTCGGGAAGCTCGCTCGGCAGAGTGAAAGATCCCTCAGCTTCTGGAGCGCGCTGTTGTTTTCGTTCTGGTGCGGCGAGCTCGTGCAGATGTTGGCGGCCGACGCTCACACCTATTGGCGCAACATGGTCCTTTTCCTCGCCATGATGGCGTTTACCTTGAATCGCGCCGAGCGCGCAGGACTCCTCGCCGGGCGCGGCGGGAACAATCCCTTCGCCGCGGTTCTGCGGCGGCAGGTGGGACCATGAAGCCGCCCGTGCTGTTTCTCGAGCAGCAGGCCTGGCGCGCCGGCGGCCAGCGCGTCCTCGAGGACGTCCTGGACGCCTTGGTCGAAGACTTTGAGCCCCTTGTGGCCTTTCCGGAAGACGGCCCCTTCGCCGCAGCGCTGCGCGCGCGAGACATCGAAACCTTGCTTTATCCGCTCGGCAGCTACCGCCCGGGACGGAAGTCCGTGGGCGAGATGTTGGGATTTGCGGGACGCAGTGTGGTCTGCGGGCTCCAGTTGGCGCGCTTGATCGCGCGGCGAGGAATCCGCCTCGTCTACATCAACGGGCCTCGATGCCTCCCGGCGGGCGTGCTGGCGGCACGGCTTGCCGGCTGTGCCTCGCTCTTCCACCTGCACCGCACTCTGACCCGCAAATCCGAACTGTTTCTCGCGGCGCGCGCCGCCCGGTTGGCGGCGCGCATCGTGGCTTGCTCGCAAGCCTCCGCCGACGCCCTGGTGAGCGCCAACCCAAACCTCGGGTCCAGCATGCAGGTCGTTTACAACCCCGCCCCACCTCTGTCGCCCAAGGAGCGGCGGCGTTGCCAGCTCGCGGCCCGCGAGTCGCCCATCCCCCATGGACCCATCGTCGGCTTCGTGGGGCGCTTCACGCCCGGAAAGGGGCTGCACGTCTTGCTGGAAGCCTCGGCGCGCCTTCGCGCCCGGTGGCCACAGATTCAGATTGAGATGGTGGGAGCTCCGGCTCCTCAGAATCCGGGGGACGCCTCGTATGTGCGCAAGCTCGAATCGCGGGTCGTGGAGCTGGGCCTGGGAAGTAACCTGCGCTGGGTGGGATATCGCGCTGACCCCGGACCTTGGTTTGCGCGCTTCGACGTCCTGGCGCTGCCCTCCGTGGACAACGGAGACGGCGTGCCGATGGTGGCACTGGAGGCCGCGCAATGGGGCGTTCCCGTCGTTGCCGCGCGGGCAGGGGGGATTCCTGAAGTCGTCCGTGACGGCGTGAGCGGCTTGCTCGTTCCGCCGGGAGATGAAAAAGCCCTGGCGCTGGCCCTGGAACACGTGCTGGGCGACCCGGCGCTACGAGCTCGGCTGGCCGCCGGCACCTGCACCAGCCTCGACCAACGTTTCTCCCCGGAAACCTTCCGCCGCACAATTCATGAAATTGTTTCCGGCCTGGTATCGCCGGCGTGCGGTGTGGCGCGTGAAAAGGAAATCGAGGCGCGGGTATGATTGCCGTTTCCGCTCCCAGAACCGCCCTTGCGCATCACTGGCTGGTTACGATGCGCGGCGGCGAGCGCGTGCTCGAAGCCATCGGGGAATTGTTTCCTTTTGCCGACATCTTCACCTTGGTTTGCGATCGAGAGCGGATGGCGCGAGTCTTTCCCGAGCATCGGATTCACACTTCCTTTCTCCAGCATCTGCCGCGTGCCACGCGCTGGTATCCGCACTACCTTCCGCTTTTTCCTCTGGCCAGCGAGCGGCTGGACCTGCGCGGCTATCCGTTGGTCATCACATCCGATGCGGCCACGCTGAAAGGCGTGCGGACCGACCCGGGCGCCATCCACATCTGCTATTGCCACACACCCATGCGCTACGTCTGGAGCGGATACGAGACGTATTATCGGGCCAGCGGGCCGCTCACGCGGCTGCTCCTGCCGCCGATCGCAGCGTGGCTGCGACGCTGGGACGATCGGGCGGCGCAGCACGTCACGCACTTCGTGGCCAATTCGCGGACGGTTGCGGAACGAATTCGCCGCAACTACCGCCGCGAGAGCACGATCATCTATCCCCCGGTGGATACCGATTACTTCCAGCCCGCGCATCACACCTCTGAGCGCGAGGATTATTTTCTGGTGGTCTCCCAGCTCGTTTCCTATAAGCGCATCGACCTGGCCGTGGAAACGTTCAACCGCAATGGCCGGCCACTGGTGGTGATGGGCGAGGGGCCCGAGCGTGCGAAGCTCGAATCCGCCGGCTGGCGGACGAACATCCGCTTCCTGGGCGCGCAACCGAGGGCAGCGCTGCGTCAGGCCATGCAGCGCGCGCGCGCTTTGGTGTTTCCTGGCGAGGAGGATTTCGGCATCGTCATGGCGGAAGCCCAGGCTTGCGGAACGCCGGTCATCGCGTTCAGCCGCGGCGGCGCCACCGAAATCGTCGCCGATGGTGTGACAGGGATTTTGTTCGACCACCAAACTGCCGCCTCGCTGGCGCAAGGGCTCGAGCGCTTCGCCCCACATCGGTTTGATCCTGCCGTGATTCGCGCCTCGGCGCAGCGCTTCGCGCGCGCGAGGTTCCAGCAAGAGTTTGCAGAGTTCGTGGAGAGCGTACTCGTCCCCGGTCAATGCCCCGCGGCGGAGAGTGTTGAGGATCGTCCCGAAGTCCTTGCCGCCAGTCCCCGAGTCTAGTCTCGCCCGGACGCCGGGCGGCCCGGCACGCGCGAGCAGGTTTCAACACGCACATTTTCCAGCCCCCTCGCCTCTGGGGGATAAGTCTCTCATCGGGGCCGTTTGCGGGATTTCACACCGTCGTTTGCCTTTTCGCTGATATTTGGCCCAACGAATGGCTCGCATCCGGCCCACCGGCATCTGATTATTCTCAACAACCTCACGGCTTAACCTCCTTCTTTACAATGGCTTGCAATTTCAGAGGGACATGACGGGATTGTTCGTCCTTTTGGCATAGAGCGTGCCAAACAGGAGGGTGCGAGGGACTTCGGGTCCTAGGAATCCGTCAAATGACGGATTACGGTATGGGGCTAACGGAATCGGAAGAAACCGTTAGCCCCATGCTGATTAGGCAGACGCAAAGTTGGGAAGTCCTCCTCCGCAACCAGGGCGAACCGAATCAGGTCAAGTGCAAGGGTTACCGCGACAGGAGCGGACTCCGCTTTGGCCCATTGAATTCGGCTTCAGCCCAGGAACTGATTACTCAAAGTGATTGCCGGGACGTGTCGGAGTAAAGCGACAAAATGGACTAACTCTTGCTTGGAGAAGAAGAGGGTGCGTGAAGCAGCGCTAAACAAGTTTTGAGTCAGAGCCAACTGATGGAACCGCACGAATACAAGCCGAGACTCATCTTTTGGGAGGTGACAAAGGGTTGCAACCTGCGTTGCATCCATTGCCGTGCCACCGCTACAGAACTCACTTCGCCGTTAGACCTACCTACTACCAAAGCCCTGAACTTAATAGAGCAAGTCTCTCAGTATTTCCTACCAATCCTTGTTCTGAGCGGTGGCGAACCTCTCTTTCGCGCGGATATTTTCCAACTGGCTCGTTACGCGACCGAGCGCGGCCTGCGCGTGGCTCTCGCCACGAACGGCACGCTGGTCTCGAAGGAAGTCGCCCGCAAGATTGTGGACTCAGGTGTGCGCCGAGTTTCCATCAGTCTGGATGGAGCCGACGCCGCAACTCATGACGCCTTTCGCGGCATCCCCGGGGCGTTTGAGGCGGCCCTGCGCGGTTTCCGGAATTTGAAAGAATTGGGCATGTCGGTGCAGATCAATACCACGATCGCCCGGCACAACGCCCACCAGTTGCCCGCGGTGTTGGAGTTGGCGCGCGCAATGGGCGCCGATGCGCTCCACACTTTTCTGTTGGTGCCGGTGGGTTGCGGTGTGGACATCGCCGCCGAACAGATGGTTCCGCCCGCCGAGTACGAAGAGATTTTGAATTGGTTTTACGATCGGTCCCAGGAAGGCGGGATCGAGCTGAAAGCCACCTGTGCCCCGCATTACTTCCGCGTGGTGCGGCAACGGCGCGCGGCCGAGCGGCGAGCTGCGACATCGGCTCCGCCGGCCGCTCCTGCGCACCCCGCGAATGGGAGTAACGCTTCCATCGGCCCCACGGAGATGACCATGCCCGGCTCGACGGGCATCGACCTGCACCCGCACGCCGCACGGGCGGGACACAGCCACCCCGAGGGCATGAACGCCATGACCAAAGGCTGTCTGGCGGGGACGGGAGTGTGCTTCATCTCCCACCAGGGCGAAGTTTATCCCTGCGGTTATTTGCCCGTCCTGGCCGGCGACTTGCGTCAGCAGTCGTTCGCCGAGATCTGGGAAAACGCCGCGGTTTTTCAGGCGCTGCGGGATACCGATAACTTAAAAGGTAAATGCGGGCACTGCGAGTTTCGCAACGTCTGCATGGGTTGCCGGGCGCGCGCCTTTGCCGCCACCGGCGACTATCTCGACGAGGAACCCTTCTGTGTTTACGAGCCGCGCATGGCGGACCCAAAAGAAAAATCCGCGGAGGTGAGTCATGTTCCGGTTCACTGACCTCGTGCGGGGCAGCGAAATCGTGCGCGACGTCAAACAGAAGTTCCCCGAGACTGAGGAAGCGTTCGAGCGATTCGGTTTGCGGCCGGCCTGCTACGATTGCACGATCGAGCAGGCGGCACGCAAAGTGGGCGCCGTCGTGGCCGACCTCCTGAGCGCGCTGAACGAAGTCATCGCCAAGGGCCGCGGCGTCTCGGTTTAGTTGGGGTGTGGGACGTAAGGTCATGTCCAGCATTGCTTCTGAATTTCATATGCTTCGCCAGGAACGCCTGCGTTCCTTTGTGTTCCCTCGCGAGCATGGCGCCTGGGGAATCTTGCTGGTACCGCTAGTGACGGGAGCATGGATCGGATTAACGACGGGGCACGGCATTTTTCCGCTCATACTTTTCATCACCGCGGCCCTGGCGCTTTTTTGTCTGCGCACGCCGGCGGAAATTTGGCTGGAGACCTCGCCCCTGCGCGCGCAGACATCGGCTGAGCGGCACGTGGCCCTCTATTCAATCTTTGCATATGCTGCCGTCGCGGTTATCGCCTTGGCATTTCTGCTCGGCCACGAGCGCGCCTACGGGTTATTGCCCCTGGGCGCGGCGGTGGGCGCATTATTCCTGGCACACGCGGCCTTGAAAAAGCTCGGGCGGCAAACGCGCATGGCCGCCCAGTTGCTTGGCTCGCTCGGCCTCACTTCGACGGCGGCGGGAGCGTATTACGTCGTTACCGGGCGGTTGGACTCGCTGGCATGGGTTTTGTGGGGAGCCAACTGGCTATTCGCCGCCAACCAGATTCACTTCGTTCAACTCCGCATTCATTCCGCTCGCGCCTCCGGCCTGGCGGATAAGCTTGTCGGCGGCAAAGGCTTCCTGGCCGGAGAGATGATCACCACCGGGTTGTTGCTCGCGGCGTGGCGTGTCGGCGGCCTACCCGGCGCGGCCGCGCTGGCGTTCGCGCCGGCCCTCTTGCGCGGGCTCTTCTGGTTCCTGCGCCGTCCCGCGCCGCTTGAAATTTACCGGCTGGGATACAGCGAACTGGCGCACGCCCTGGCCTTCGGCGTGTTGCTCATTCTGGGATTCCAACTGCACCTTTGAAGGCCGGAACTTCGTATGCCCGTTAACGGCAGTTGCAGCGATCAACCGAAATGGATGGAAGCGTTCCTGCACGCGCGTCAGAATTTCGCCCGCTTCAACCCGCAGCCGGTCCGGGAAGAATGTTTGCAGCGCGTCCTGGAGATCGCGCGGCTATCTCCCACCGAATGGTACTTTCAACCCTGGCGCTGGATCGTCGTGCGCAGCGAGACCGGGAAGCGGCAAGTTGAGGCTTCGACGTACGTGGGCGCGCCCCTCACCTCCGCGCCTCTGGTCTTGATTTGCCTGGCGGACACGAGCGCCTGGAAAACCGCGCCGCAACAACTGCAGGAGTTGGTCACGAAAAAGAAGATTTCACAGGAGCAGGCGCAGGAGGTCTTGCGCAAGATTCGCGAGCACTACGCGGCTTCCCCCGAGATGGCCCAGCGGGCGGCGCTGGCCCACGCCTTCGTCGCCCTCCACCAGATCCTGATGGCGGCGGCGGAGTGCGACCTTTCCGCTTATTGGATTAGCGTGTTTGACGAGCAAAGAATCAAGACTCACTTCCACATCCCCGACCGGTTCCTGGTGGCCGCGCTGCTTGCCCTCGGCCATGGCGAGCAGCCTTTGCCGGCGGCGCCTGAACTCCCCCTCCAATCGCTCGTGTATCAGGAAAAATTCGGCGAAGCGTACGCGAATAGGGAATAGGGGACAGGGAACAGGGAACAGGGAACAGACAACCCCCACTGCCGTGCGAAGATTTGGGTTCCCCGAAGGGGAACAGTGTGAATAGCCGGGGGCGTGAGTCCCCGGAAAACTTACGGGGTTGCCGAGGAAGCAAAAACCGTTCGTCCCTGTGGGCTGGACGGGGTTGAATCGCGGCCCGAGTTCGGCAGGCGAGCAAACGCCGTCTGCACTTTCTCCAGCACCGCTGGGACGTAGCGGCGCGTTTCGTCCGGCAGCGCGGCCCGGCGGCTGAGCGTCCAGAAATCGCTTGTGCCGGCACGATCGATGGCGCGCTCGACGCGATTCTCACCGGCGTTGTAGGCCGCCAGCGCCAAGGGCCAGTCGCCGAACTGTGCGTAGAGATCTTTCATATACGCGGCGGCGGCAAAAGTCGATTTCACTGGATCGATTCGTTCATCAAGACCTGGCGTAACAACCAGACCGTATCGCCGCGCCGTTGCCGGCATTAGTTGCCACAAGCCCCGCGCGCCCTTGGGTGAAAGCGCCGCGACATTGAAACCACTCTCGACCGCCGCGACGCCCATCAAGCTCGCGGGCAGGCCTTTCTCGCGCAGAATGTTTGCGAGTGAAGGGAAGCGATTCTCTTTTTCGGCATCCGCGAGTAGGGGCGCAAATGCTGGCTCGCCTTCGGTCTCACCCGTGCGGCCCCACGTCACGATGACCGGGGGCGTTTTTTGTGGTGGTGCGTCATGGCGGAGCTCAGCAATCGATTGGTCCAGGCGTTCGCTGAAGCTCCTGCGCCAAGCGTCCATGGCGGCGTCCTGGCCGCGGAGTGGGCTCGGCGTGAACGACAACATCACTACTATGCCGACGATCGAAACCGTCCTTCCGATTCTTTCCGGCGCGCTCATAGCTCCTTCACCCTCGCCATCGCCTGCGGGTAGTTGAGCACCTGCCCGCCGTGCTGTTTCTGGTAGGCCGCGGCTGCTTGCTCCGTGCGGAACGCCACCAGGCTGGGCAGGCAGCGGTCGTAGTCGCGCACGGCCACCGTCTGCGGCTCGCGTTCGACGGGAGTCGAATGCATCGTGCAGTATTCGACGTCCCCGCCCTCGACGTAGGTGGCCGACTCCGCGGCGATGAACGCTCCGGTGCTCAAGTCCGTAGCCCAGGCTTTCCCGACCGCGTTGGGATGCTGGATCTCGTAGTGCATCCCGCAGCGCGGACAGCAGGCATCCTCGCGCGTCCCGCTCTTCAGCTCCAGGCGAAACGTAACGCCGGCGTGGATGCCCCGCTGGCAGACGGCGCACAAGTCAGCGCGCGGACGCGTTTCGTGGCGATAAGCCACCACGCTCACCGCCACGATCGCCGCGAGCGCGACCAAGGTTATCGCTGCATCTTTCCATTTCATGATGACACCCTTGCGAGCTTTCAGCTCTCAGCGGTCAGCAATCAGCTTTCAGGCTTCATCCTTCACCCTTCCCACTCGCTACTGCCGCTGCCAGTCCCGGTTTCACTTCAAAGTTCCACTTCCAAATCGCATAAATCGCCGGATAGACCATCAACTCCATGACGAACGACGTAAAGATGCCGCCGATCATGGGCGCGGCGATGCGCTTCATCACGTCGGCGCCGGTTCCGGTGGACCACATGATGGGGAAGAGTCCCGTAAACATGCAAGCCACGGTCATGACTTTGGGCCGCACGCGCTTCACGGCGCCGTGCAGGATCGCTTCTTTCAGGCCCTCCCAACTTGTCAGGAGCCCTTTCTGTTTCCACTCCTCGTAAGCGAGATCGAGATAGAGGAGCATGAAGACACCCGTCTCCGCGTCCACGCCCATCAAAGCGATCAAGCCCACCCACACCGCGATGCTCATATTGTATCCCAGCCAGTGCAGCAGCCAAACAGCGCCCACGGCGGAAAAGGGCACGGCGAGAAACACGATGAGCGTCTTTACGACCGACTTCGTATTGAGATAGAGGAGCACAAAGATGATGAAGATGGTGAGCGGCAGGACGAAGGTCAGTTTCTCGCGCACGCGCTGGAGGTATTCGTACTGCCCGCTCCAGGCGAGGCTGTAGCCCGTCGGAAGGTGCGATTCGATTTTCGCGCGCACCTGCCTTCGAGCCTCCTCCACGTAGCTGCCCAGGTCGCGCCCCGCCACGTCCACATAAACGTAGCCGGAGAGCAAGCCGTTCTCGTCGCGAATCATGGCCGGGCCTTCCACCAGTCGCACGGTCGCGAGTTCAGACATGGGCACCTGCGCGCCCGAAGGCGTCCCCACCAGAACGCGATTGAGCGCGTCGAGGTCGCTGCGATAGTCCCGGGCGTAGCGGACGTTCACCGCGTAGCGCTCGCGTCCCTCGACCGTCGTCGTCACGCCTTCGCCGCCCACCGCCGACATCAGGGTGTCTTGCACGTCGTCGATGGCGAGCCCGTAGCGCGCCAGTTCCTCGCGCTTCAAATCGAAATCGAGGAAATACCCGCCCGTCGTGCGCTCCGCATAGACGCTGCGCGTGCCGGGCACCTGGGCGAGGACGGGCTCGATCTCCCGCCCGATCCGCTCAATCTCCTTCAGGTCCGAGCCGTAAATCTTGATGCCCACGGGCGTGCGCACCCCGGTGGTGAGCATGTCAATGCGGTTACGGATGGGCATGGTCCAGGCGTTGGTGGTGCCGGGAATCTTCAGCGCGCGGTCCATTTCGTCGATGAGTTCATCCTGGCTGATGCGGTCGGGCCAGACGTGACGCAGGATGCGTTGCAGCCACTCGGGCGCGCGGTCGGAGTACCACTGCGGCTTCTTCCGCCACTGGTCGTGCGGCTTCAGGACCACCGTCGTCTCCATCATCGAGAAGGGCGCGGGGTCGGTGGAAGTCTCCGCGCGCCCCGCCTTGCCGAACACGCGCTCGACCTCGGGAAAAGTCCGCAGCACGCGGTCCTGGATTTGCAGCAGGCGCTGCGCTTCCGTCACCGAGATTCCGGGCAGAGTGGTCGGCATGTAGAGGATAACGCCTTCATCGAGTGGCGGCATGAACTCCGAACCCAGGCGCTGGAAAACCGGCACCGTGAGCGCCACGGTCGCGACCGCGGCGAGCACCACCGCCCAGCGGAACCGCAGCGCCAGCTCGGCGATGGGATGGTAGACGCGCATCAGGATGCGGCTGATGGGATGCTTTTCTTCGCTGTGAATCTTGCCCACCAGAACGGCGTTGGCGATCCAGCTCAGAAAGCGCGGGCGGAAGGTGTACGGCTTCAGGTGCGTGAAGAGCAGCCGCATCGCCGGGTCGAGCGTGATGGCGAGCACTGCGGCGATGGCCATGGCGAAGTTCTTGGTGAAGGCCAGCGGCTTGAAGAGGCGGCCCTCCTGCGCCTCGAGCGTGAAGATGGGCATGAAACTTACGGCGATGACCAGCAGCGAGAAGAAGCTCGCAGGACCAACTTCCTTGACCGCGTCGATGATCACTTCCTGATAGTCGCGCTTGCGGCCTTCCGCTTCCCACAGTTCGAGCTTTTTGTGCGTCTGCTCCACTACCACAATCGCCGCGTCCACCATGGCGCCGATGGCAATGGCAATGCCCCCCAGCGACATGATGTTGGAAGTGACGCCGATGGCTTTCATCGGAATGAACGAAATCAGTACGGTAATAGGAATAGTGAGAATAGGAATCAGCGCGCTGGGGATGTGCCAGAGAAACATCAGGATGACGAGGCTCACGATGGTGATTTCCTCGGTGAGCGTCC
>Ga0315281_10007437_pt1 | contig 15423 bp, 1 predicted proteins | sample YL17G07_0_MG_FD_204540 | JGI IMG/M metagenome (GOLD analysis project Ga0315281, IMG submission 204540) | Sediment microbial communities from Yellowstone Lake, YNP, Wyoming, USA - YL17G07_0 | ecosystem: Environmental > Aquatic > Freshwater > Lake > Sediment | place: USA: Wyoming | collected...
CAACGGGAACGTGCTCTGGTCCCGATGGTACAACGGCACGGGGAACACGATGGACGTCGCCTACGGCGTGGACACCGATGCCAACGGCAACATCTACGTCGCCGGCTACGCGGTGCTGGCAACGACGGACTGGGTCATCCGTAAGTACGACCCCGATGGCAACCTCGTCTGGAGCCGGGTCTACAGTAGCCCGCCGGCGGGCGCCGTGGATGTGGCATACGGCATACGCGTTGGCACGGACGGCACCCTGGTGGTTGCCGGGTTGGAGGAGCGCGACGATCTCGCCCAGTCCGACAACTGGGTCATCAACCGGTACGATACTGGCGGGAATCTCCTGAACCACTGGAGCCACAACGGGCTCGTCAACGGGATGGAGAGAGCGACCGCGGTGGCCTGGGTGCCCGGCCAGTCGAAGGCCGTGATCGCGGGCGTGGAGTTGGTGGCTGGTGACGCGGGGGACGCGGTGCTGGCGAGGTACTCCTACGCTGGCTTCCCCTTCGTGCCGCCGCCGGTGCCTTCCGGCCTCACGGCCACCGCGTATCCCGGGTTTGTGGGCCTGCAGTGGACCCCCGTGATCTCGGGGACGAACCCGGTCACCGCCTACCGCGTGTACCGGGCCACGTTCGCGGGCGTGATCCCGACCATGGGATCGGTTCTCACCGAGGTCGTCGGTATCTCGGTGAGCACGTATCTCGACATGCCGGTCGCGCCCGGGTCCACGCTCTATTACCGCGTGACCGCCCTCGACCGCAACGGCGTGGAAAGCGCCCTCTCGATGGAGTCCTGGGCGGTCGTGATATCGCCGTTGGCCACGCTGTCCGCGACGGTCAACGCCTACGCGACCTTGGTCTCGGTCGGGCAGACCTTCCTGATCACGATGACGGTCACGAACACGGGGTCGGTGGCGGCGAACACGGTGGCGCCGTCGGCGCTCCTGACCGTTGGGCCGGGCGCCGCGACGCTGGACGGCCCCCAGCCCGCGTCCTACGCGACGGTGGCGCCGGGGGCCCGCGTCGTCTTCTCGTGGACGGGAACGGCGACGGCGGCGGGTGTCGTTGCCTGGTCCGGGACCGCGACCGCGGGCGGCGGGGTGCTTTCGAATCTTGCCATTGGCCCACCGGTCACGGTCCAGACCCCGGCGGCGCTGGCCGCATCGCTGAAGGCCCTGCTGTCGCCCGTGTGCTTGTCCGGGACATTCAAGGTCACGCTGACGGTGACCAACACGGGCGAGGCCGGGGCCCTCAACGTCGCCGCCCCGCTCTTCGCCGTGTCGGGAGACGGGACGGCTGTCAAGCTGGACGGGCCGGCGCCCGCGATGCCGGCGGCGATCCCGGGCGGCGGATCGCTGACGTTCACGTTCACGTATTCCGGGTCGAGCGCCGGGCTCGTCGTGCTCACGGCCACGGTGACCGCCAACGACGGCAACGCCGGGTGGAGCGTCTCGGCGGGGCCGGCGAGCGCCGCCCTCACCGTCGAGGGGCCGCCCGCGGTGACGCCGGTCGTGGTCCAGTCGCCGGGGTCGCCGGTCCTGGGCGGACCCGTCACCTACAGGATCGTCGTCGTCAACACTGGGACCGTGACGGTCACGAGCCTGCGCCTGGTGGACACCGTGTCCCCGGTGGTGACCGGAGTCACGACGGACCAGCCCGGAGCGTTCGGGTTGCCCATCGTCACCTCCGGACCGGGCGGGACGATCTACGCCTGGACCGGCGCCTCGGCCCTGCCCCCGGGCGCGGCGTTCACGTTCACGATCACGGGCACGATCGGGGTCGTCTGCGCTCCGACGGGCCTCTCGAACACGGGCTTCGCGACCGCGATCGCCGGCTGCGGCACGGGGTCGCAGGCGGGGGCAGCTCCCGGAGCCGTCATACAGCCCCCGTTCACGGCCGTCTCGGTCGTGCAGACCCAGACCCCGGCCTCGCCGGTGACGGGCGGGCCGGTGCGGTACTCGGTGGTCGTGACCAACACCGGTTCCACGACGATCACGAGCCTGGTCTTCGCCGACACGGTGGCGCCCTCGGTGGAGGTCGGATTGGCGGAGGCGCCGCCGGGATTTATGCCGCTGGCCGTGGCCCAGCTCGCCTCGGGAACCTGGTACGCGTGGCTCGGCGCCGGCCCTCTCCTTATGCCGCCGGGAACGGCCTTCACCTTCACGATTACGGGAATCGTGGGAGGCGTGTGCGTCCAGACGACGGTGAGCAACACCGCGTGGGCGGGGGCCGTGGCTCCGTGCGGATCGGCGGAAGCCGGGTCGAACCCGTCCGGGTTCGTCTTCGGGTCGCCCACGTTCACGATCGGGGCGTCCCGGGTGCTGTCGAACTCTTCCCCCGGGATCGGGTCATCGGTCTTCTATCGGATCGTGGTCGAGAACACGGGAGGGGCCGTGATCACGCGCCTGCGCGTCACGGACACGCTCTCGCCCGTGCTCGCCGGCGTGGCCGTCGAGTCGCCGCCTCCGGGGTTCGCGGTCACGGCGGCGCAGTCCGCCGGCGGGACGATCTACGCCTGGGAGGCGGCGGGGCTGAACTTCGCGCCGGCGGAGACGATGACCTTCACCGTCACCGGGTCCGTGGCGCTCGTCTGCGCGGCCGCGAGCCCGGGGGCGACGGCCTTCGCGGAGGCGTGGACGGCGTGCCCGGCCGCCTACGCGCCCGCCGTTTCCAATGGTGTGGTCATGACGGTCCAGCCGCCGGTCACGGCGGTCTCGGCGGCTCAGACGCAGACTCCGGCCTCGCCCGCCACGGGCGATGCCGTGACGTACCGGATCGTCGTGGTCAACACCGGGACCTCGACGGTCACGGACCTCGTCGTGACCGACACCCTGCCCGGGGTCGTGACCGGGGCCGTCCAGAGGACTCCGCCCGGGTTTGCCGTGATCAGTCCCGCGTCGGTCGCGGGGGGTACCCGGTACGCGTGGTCGGGCACGAGCCTGGTGATGTACCCGGGGACGGCGTATACGTTCACGGTCACGGGAGCGGTCGGGGAAGTGTGCGTGCCGGCGGCCGTGTCCGCCACCGCATGGGCGGCCGCGGGCGGGCCGTGCGGCGTTGTGACCGCTGCCTCGGCGCCCGCGGGCTTCCTGGCCGCGCCGGCGACGGCGGCCGTGACGGTGGTGAAGACCCAGGCGCCGGGATCTCCGGTGCCGGGAGGTCCCGTGAACTACACGATCGTGGTCACGAACACGGGTGCCGCGACGCTTCTGGGCGTCGTCGTATGCGACACGGTGTCGCCGGTGGTGACCGGCGTCGTGCCGACGACGCCGGGCGGGTTCCTGGCTCCCTCGGTCAGCCAGGGCCCGGGCGGGACGATCTATGCGTGGGCGGCGTCCGGGACGTTCGGGCCGGGGGCCGCCGCGACCTTCCAGCTTGACGGAACGGTGGGGGCGGTCTGCGCGGCGACCGCGGTCTCGAACACCGCGTACGTGACCGGCGTGACCGGGTGCGCGGCGGCGGGCGTTGCGTCGAACGTCACGGGGTTCGATCTGGCGGCGGGAGCGGTGGGGCTGACGGTGCTCACCACGCAGTCCGCGGCGTCCCCGGGCGCGGGCGACCCGCTCGTCTACGCGATCGAGGTGACGAACACGGGGCCGGGAGTGGTCGGGTCCATGACCGTCGTGGATACGGTCTCGCCGCTCCTGTGCGGCATCGTGCCCGGCCAGCCCGGAGGGTTCGGGGCTCCGGTGGTGACCAGCGTGGCCGGAACGGGGACCCGGTACGAGTGGTCCGCCACCGGGCTCTCGATGGTCCCGAACGAAGTCTACACGTTCGCCCTTGCGGGCGCGGTGGGACTGGTCTGCGCCGAGACGGCGATGTCGGACACCGCCTACGTGATCGGGCGGTCGGGTTGCGGAACGGCGGAGGGATTGGCGGCCGCGCCCGGAAACCTGGTCGAGGCTCCCGTCCTCGGCGTCGCGGTGACGTTCGACCAGACTCCGGCTTCGCCGGTTACCGGGGACCGCGTGACGTACCGCATCGTGGCCGCCAACGTCGTGACGGCGACCGCGGTCGCCATGGTCGTGGTGGACACCGTTCACCCTGTCGTGACCGGCGTGACGACCGGCCAGCCCGCCGGGTTCACGCTCCAACCGGTGGGGCAGACGGGGTCCGGCAGCGTGTACGCCTGGGCGGCCGCCGGACCGCTCCTGATGCCGCCGGGAACGGTCTTCACCTTCACGATCACGGGGTTCGTGGGGCCCGTGTGCGTGACGACGACGGTGCCCGGCGAGGCGCACGTCGCCGGCTCGTCCGCGTGCGCGCAGATCCTCTGGCAGCCGGCTCCGACGTCGTTCGACGTGGGGGCGGCGTCGTTCTCCGTCGCGGTGACGAACGTGCAGTCCGCTCCCGCGCCCGGGATCGGCGCGCCCCTGGACTACACGATCCAGGTGACCAATACGGGTGAGGCCACGGTTACGTCCCTGACGGTCGTGGACACGGTCTCGCCGGTGCTGACGGGCGTGACGCCGGCCCAGCCGGGAGCGTTCATGCCCCCGGCGGTGACGAGCGTGCCGGGCACGGGGACCCGGTACGAGTGGTCCAAGACGGGACTGACGTTCGCGCCCGGCGCGGTCTTGACCTTCGGGCTTTCGGGTGCGGTGGGAGTCGTGTGCGGGCCCACGGCCATGGTCAACACCGCGTACGCGGCCGGGGCGGCCCCGTGCGGCACCGACTCCGGGTTCGCGGCCGCGTCGGGGAACGAGGTCCAGCCCGCGGTCCGGGGAATCTCGGTGGTCAAGAACCAGATCCCGGCGTCGCCAACGGTCGGCGGGCCGGTCATGTACCAGATCGTGGTGACGAACACGGGGACCGCGACCCTGACGAACGTGGTCGTGACCGACACGGTCTCGCCTGTGGTCGTGGTCTCCGGAACGGGGAGTCCGGCCGGGTTCTCGGGCCCCGTGGCCACGCAGGGGCCTTCGGGCACGATCTACACCTGGACCAGCACGGTTCCGTTCCTGCCGGGGGCTGTCGCGTCGTTCCCGCTCAACGCGGCGGTCGGGTCCGTCTGCGTTCCCACGGCGGTTTCGAACACGGCGTTCGCGGCGGCGCTCTCGGATTGCGGCGTCGCCGAGGCGGGTTCGAACGTCACCGGGTTCCTCGCGGCTCCGCCGGTGATGAGCTTCACAGTGGTGAAGAGCCAGGTGCCCGCGTCGCCCGTGATGGGGGGGCCGTTGAGCTACACGATCCAGGTCACGAACACGGGGACGGCGACGCTCACGAGCGTGACGGTCAGCGATACGGTGTCCCCGGTCCTGACCGCCGTCACGCCGGTGACACCCGGCGGGTTCACCGTCGAGCCGGTCGCCCAGGGGCCGTCCGGGACGATCTACGCGTGGGTGAGCTCCGCTCCGCTCCTGCCCGGGGCCACGGCCACCTTCCAGCTCGACGGAGTCGTGGGCGCGATCTGCTCGCCGGTTGCGGTCGGCAACACGGCCTTCGTCGCGGCGCAGGCCGCCTGCGAGTTGCTGGACCAGCCGTCGAACGCGACCGGGTTCGCGCTCTCGCCTCCGGGTGTGGGAGTTTCGGTCGTGGCGACGCAATCCGCCCCGAGCCCGGGAGTGGGGTCCGCGCTCACCTACACGATCCAGGTCTCGAACACGGGCGTTGCGCCGGTCACGGCGCTCACGATCGTGGATACGATCTCGCCGGTGCTGACCGGCGTGACCCCGGCCCAGCCGGCCCCGTTCGGGGCTCCCGTGGTCACGAGCGTGGCCGGGGCGGGCACCCGGTACGAGTGGTCGGCGACGGGACTGAGCATGACGCCGGGCGCGCCGCTCACGTTCACGCTGGCAGGGACGGTCGGACTCGTGTGCGCGCCCACGGCCATGGCCAACACCGCATACGCGGAGGCGGTCGTGGGATGCGGCACGATTCCGCAGATGGCCGGCGCGCCTGGCAATGTCGTCCAGCCCCCCGTGACCGCGATCTCGATCGTGAAGACCCAGACTCCGGCGGCGCCCGGGCAGGGAGACCCGGTCCAGTACCGGATCGTGGTGACGAACACGGGGACGGCGACGCTGACGGACGTCGTGGTGACCGACACCGTCTCGCCCGTCGTGGGCCCGCCCGTCACGACCGGTCAGCCGGCCGGATTCGCGCTGTCGGTCACGCAGGCGCCGGCGGGAACCCTCTACGCCTGGAGCCCGGGGCCGCCGTTCGCGATGGTGCCGGGCGTTGCCTTCACGTTCACGATCACGGGGACCGTGGGGTCCGTCTGTGTCCCGGCGGCGGTTTCCGACACGGCGTACGTGACCGGGCAGTCGGCGTGCGCGGCCGTGCAACAGGCCTCCAACACGACCGGATTCGTCCTGCCCGCCCCCGTGCTCGCCGTCTCCGTCGTCCAGACCCAGGTCGCGGGCGCCGGCATCGGCTATCCCATCGTCTACCGGCTCGTGGTGACGAACGCGGGCGCCGCGACGGTGACGAGCCTGGCCGTCGTGGACACGGTCTCGCCCTTCGTCGTGAACGGTGCCGCCGACTCGCCGCCGTCCATGACGCTCCTTCCCCCGGTCTCCGTCGCGGGAGGGACCCGGTACGAGTGGACGGGCACCGGCCTGACGTTCTCGCCCGGAACGGCGTGGACGTTCACGGTGACCGGCCGGCTGGGCGTCGTCTGCTCGGCCGTGCATATTTCCAACACGTTCTTCGCGGCGGCGTCCAGCGCCTGCGCCGCGCAATCCGTTCTCTCCGGCCCGGTGATGAAGGTGCTCATGCCGGCGACGGTTGCCGTGACGGTGGTGAAGACCCTGGTTCCCGCGTCGCCCGTGGAGGGCGGCCCGCTCAGCTACGTGATCCAGGTGACGAACACGGGGGCAGCGACGCTGACGAGTGTTACCGTGACGGACACGGTGTCGGCGGTGTTGGGTGCCGTCGGACCGGTGACGCCCGGTGGTTTCGGCCTCGAGCCGGTGGTCCAGAGCCCTTCGGGGACGGTCTACGCGTGGGTGAGCACGGCGCCGTTCCTGCCGGGCGCCACGGCCACGTTCCAGCTTGACGGAGTCGTGGGCGCGATCTGCTCGCCGGTGGCGGTCGGGAACACGGCGTTCGTCACGGCCGTGTCGGCCTGCGGACCGCTGGTCCAGCCGTCGAACGCGGCCGGGTTCGCGCTGAGCCCGGCGGGAGCGGGGATGTCGGTCGTGGCGACGCAGTCCGCTGCGGCGCCGGGGATCGGGGCGCCGTTCACGTACACGATCCAGGTTTCGAACACGGGCGTCGCCCCGATCACGGCGCTGACCATCGTGGACACGGTCTCGCCCGTGCTTACGGGCGCGGTCCCGACCCAGCCGGCCCCGTTCGGGCCGCCCGTGGTCATGAGCGTGCCCGGGACGGGGACCCGGTACGAGTGGTCGGCGACCGGGTTGAACCTGGTGGCCGGCAATCCCGTGACGGTCAGCCTCGCGGGAGCGATCGGCCTCGTCTGCGCTCCCACGGCGATCGCGAACACGGCGTACGTGCAGGCGTCGGTCGGGTGCGGGACGATCCAGCAGTTCGCGAGCGCCCCCGGCAACGTCGTCCAGCAGCCCGTCTCCTCGCTGGCCGTCATCCAGTCGCGGGCTCCGGCCTCGCCCCTGCCGGGCGGCTCCGTCGGGTACACGATCCTGGTCGTGAACTCGGGCACCGCGACGCTGACGAACCTGGCCATCAGCGACACCCTGCCCGCGGCCGTGAGCTTCGGGAGCGAGAGTTCCACGGCTCCGCTCGTCCATTCGGGCGCGGGGTCCGTCCACGGCTGGTCGGCGGCCCTCGTGATGACGCCGGGGATGACCGTCACGGCCGTGATCGACGGGACGCTCGCGTGCGCGGGCGGATCGGTGGCGAACCAGGCGGGCGCCTACGGCGACGGGCCGTGCGGAGTCGTCCAGGTCTTCCCGGCGGCCGACAGCTTCGCGGCACCTGCGCCTGCGTTCCTCGCAGGCGCAGGTGGGGCCACTCCCGCGCTCACGGTCGGGGGCGTGATCACGGTGACTCTCTCGGTGACCAACACCGGAGGGGTCGCGGTTCCCGCCGTCACCCCCGCCATTAGCGTCGCGCCCGGCGCCGGCCTCGTCTCCGCGCTGTCCGCGCCCACGGGCGCGATCCCGCTGGCGGCGGGGGGCTCCACGACCTTCACCTGGACCTACCTGACGGCGACTCCGGGTATCGTGACCTTCTCGGTGACGGCCTCCGGGGTCGGGTGCGGCGGGGCTTCGCTGGTCGCGCCCGCGGTCCTCTCGACCACGATCCAGGCCCTCCCGGCCGTGCTCGTGGCCGCGATTGCGACCTCGCGGACGATCATCTCGGTCGGCCAGCCCGTGCTCGTGGATCTCACCGTCACGAACACGGGGGGAAGCCCGGTCGCGAACGTGAGCGCCACGATCTGGCGGTCATCGGGGACGGCCGGCTGGAGCGTCACGGGTCCCGTGCCCGCCACGGTGGCCAGCCTCGCGCCCGGCGCAGGCCAGACCTTCACCTTCACGGTCATCGGGCTCTCGCCGGGAATGCTCGCGTTCACGGGGACGGCCGGGGGCGACCTCGGCGTCGCGTCGTTGCCGGTCACTACGGTGCCCGCGATCACCGTCCTCAGACCGGCCGCGCTCGTCGTCGACTCGATCACGTTGACGCCGGGTCCGAACGTGACCTTCACGGCGACGCTGACTGCGACGCTCGTTGTCAGGAACACGGGCCAGGAGGACGCGACCGTGACCGCACTGGCCCGGGCGGCGACCGACTCCTCGGTCATCGTCCTGCCCTCGGCGCCCTCGCTGGTCCCGCCCTTCACGGTCCCTGGCGGCGGCACGCGCACGATCGCGTGGACCTACCTGACAGGCGGGATCTGCGGGTTCTCGGGCGTCACGGCCACGGTGACGGGGACCGCGGCGTCAAGCGGCAACGCGGTCGGGGCGGGGGCCACGAGCGGTCCCGTGGGCGTTGCCGGGGTGCCCTCGGTGCTGACCGTGGCGCCCGCCGCGCCCGGAGTCGAGATCCGCGCCACCGTGCGCGTGACCGTGACCGTCCGCGACTCCTGCGGAGTCCTGGTGCCCGGGGCCCCGGTTGCCGCGGTCGTAGTCGCGGACTCCGGCGGCGCCGTGGTCTCGCCGGCCGCCGGGGTGACGGACGCGAACGGCCAGTTGGTCCTTGACTTCCGGGTCGGCGCCTTCCCCGGCGCGAACTCGATCCGCGTCGACGTGGCGGCTGGCACGAACCCGAGCGCGACCGCGGTGGTGCAGGCGGAGCCGCCCGCGAGGCCGGTCACCTACCTTTCCCAGAACACCTTTGACCCGACTGGCGGAGTGAGGCTCAGGATCAGGACGCTGGAGCCGCGGGCGGTCCGGCTCGTGGTTCGCATCTACAACGTTGCGGGCGAACTCGTGCGCAAGGTCGGCGACGCCGACGTTCTGCCGGGTCTGACGGTTTGGGAGTGGGACGGACGGACCGCGGGCGGGGGCCCCGCCGCCAACGGGACCTACTTCGTCCAGATCGTGAGCGGCAGCGCGGTCGAGATCAAGCGCGTGATCGTGCTGAGGATGTAGTCCGCCGGGCATCTTGCAGAATCGGAAGACGTACGGAGAATCTCTATACTGAAGGAGGACTCGATGGCAAACGCGGAGAAGTTCACGCCCAAGGATTCCAACCAGAACTCAAACGCCGGATGCGTTCACGGATCCGGTCTCAACGAGGGAGGAGCGGTGCCTCCGAAGGTCATGTTGGGGTCCCGCCAGGCGGTGATTGACAACGTTCCGCCGAGCGGAAAGCAGATCTTCGTGGCCATTCCACCGAGGAATCCGCAGGATCCGAGTGCGGTGACCGTGAGGGTGTTCACGACGGTCAACGGGCAGGAGCGGGAAGCGACCTACCCGAACGGGGCGCTCAAGTTCAGCTACACTCCTTCGGGGTCCGCGCCCGCGATCTCGTCTCCTCCGTCGCCGCAGATCATCCCGATCGGTGTGAAGTTCGACCTGACGCTCATCGGGAGCAGTTTCGTGCTTCCCACCCGGCAGCCAACCGCGGTGTACGCGGTCTCCCAGAACATCAACCCCCCGCTTGTGGGGACATCGAGGGCCCTGGTCGCCGATCCGGCCGGGGACAGGATCGTGGCGACCTTCGACAAGGATCCGGACCGGCCCGGCAATCCGGTCGGTCTGCCCGAAGGGGAGTACCAGATCTTCGTCGAGTTCAGCGACAACGCCGCCGCCGACAGCGATGGGGACCACATCTACGTCCAGGACTAGTGGAACCGGAGGTCGGCGTCCGCCCCGATCGTTGTCCCTGCTGCGTTTTTCGATGCGCGCCCCCCCTTTGAGATGTGCGCATCGTCACTGCGAAGAGGGGCTGTCGGGGCCCTACAATTGGGGTTAATAGGGAGCACCTTGACCAGGAAAGGCCGTTCATCTGACGGTTTCGACACCCGCCCTGCCCTGTCAGTGCGCCTCTTGAGCATTCTCCTCGCGGTCCTTGCCTTGCCGGTTCTGGCGCCCACGGCGTCTCTTGCGGCGGACGGGGACATCCTCTGGACCTACACCGTGGACGGGATGCCCCTCGCGGACATGGACGATGGCGAGGAGGCTGCCGCGGTCGCGGCCGCTCCCGGCGGCATGGTCGTGGTGGTGGGCACGCGGTCGACGACGGGTCAGGGGCGGGACTGCTGGGTCCAGAAGCTGGACCCGTCCACCCCCGGTTGGCCGACCGTGATCTGGACCCGCACCATCAACGGGCCGGCCAACGACCACGACGCCGGCAGGGCCGTCGCGGTGAACCAGTCCACGGGGGACGTCTACGTGGGTGGGACCCTCGTCGAGAAGCTGACCCCGACCAAGTCGTACTGGGCCTTCGTCAGCAAGATCTCGGCCGACGGCAGTTCGGTCCTCTGGACCAGGACGATGGCGGGTGCGCTTGCCACCTCGGCCAGCGCGATCAAGGGACTGGCCCTGGATGTCGGCGGGTACGTCTATGGGACCGGAGCGACCTACAACGCGGTCGGCAACGCGGACATCCTGGTCGTCAAGCTCGACACGTGGGGCGCGTTCAGCGCGACGGTGACCGAGAACCCCGCGGCCCTCAGCGACAACGGATTGGGGATCACGGTGGATGCTTCCGGCGTGTACGTCATCGGAAGCGCAACCCTGGTGTCGGGGAACACGGACATCTGGTTGAGGAAGTATCCGGCGACGATTTACGGGACACCACTCTGGACCAGGACATTGTCATCGCCCGGCGCCGGCACCGACGTGGGCTACGGCGTGGCGCTCCGGCCCGATGGCGATCCCATTGCTGCGGGGTACGTGTGGAGCGGCCAGATGCGGTTCTGGTTCGGGCGGTTCAACGGCACGACTGGCGACACGGTCTGGAGCCGGTCGTACGCGGGGGCCGGCACGACCGCCGACCTCGCGGCGGGCGTAAGCGTCGACTCCTCGGGGAGCATCTACGTCGCCGGCGAGCGGGACTTCCCGGCCAGCCTCAGCGACATCTGGGTCGCCAAGTACAGCGCCGACGGAACCACGACCATGTGGAGCGACACCTTCAACGGCGCATCGAACGCCGCCGACTGGGGGAACGGGGCCCTGTGGGTGAACGGCGCGCTCTACGCCGCGGGACGGGACGCGCCGGTCACGGCCGATTCCCGGATCTGGCTGCGCAAGTACGACGCGCCGGCGGCCGGCGGCGGTCCGGTCGAGGGCGATCCGGTCTGGCCGTCGCCTTACAAGGTGAACGGCGGAACCGGCACCAGCGAGGACGGGTACGGCGTCGCCGATGCCGGGAACGGGAACATCGTCATCACGGGAAGGCTCGCGACGTCCGTCCCGGCCCAGGGGCTGGACCTTTGGGTCCGGAAGCTCGACCCGTCGCCCGCCGCCGGTCCGGCCGTGCTCTGGACCGCGACGCTCAACGGCAAATCGAACACCGGCGACCGCGGCATCGCGGTGGCGGTGGACCTCAACAGCCCCGCCAAGGACGTGTACGTGGGCGGATACCTTCAGGACGTCTCGCCGACCTCCAACTGGGCGGTCGTGGCGAAGTTCGACGGCAGCACCGGCGCCCTGCTCTGGACATGGTCGTTCAACGGGACTGCCAACAGCACGGTGAACCAGATCAACCGGCTCGCCGTGGATTCGTCCGGGAAGGTGTACGCCGCCGGGTCCATCAACAACCCGGGGACGGGGACTGACATCTACGTGTTCAGGCTCAACCCCAACGGGAGCCTGGACGCCTCCTGGGGAGCCGGGGCCGGATACGTCACGTACAACTCCGCCGGGACCCAGAATGACATGGGTACCGGGGTTGCCCTGGACCCGGGTGGGTCCGTGTTCGTGTGCGGGACAAGCGGCGGGGCAACGGGGGCCATCTCGGACATCTTCGCGCGGAAGTACGATCCCGCGGGCAATCCGCTCTGGACGACGCTCTACGCGGCGCCCGTATCGTGGGTCAACCGGACGAACGCCGCGGAGGCGATCGCGATCAGGAAGGCCGACGGCGACGCCGTCGTCGCGGGCGAGGCGCAGGAGCCTCCGGGCACCTCGGCGGGGGCCTACTGGTTCTGGGTGGGCCGGTTCAACAAGGACTCCGGCGCGGTCGTGTGGACCCGGTCGTTCGCGGGGCCCGTCTCGGGGGCCAACAAGTTGCACGCGCTGGCCCTTGACCTCTCGGGCAGCATCTACGTGGCTGGCGAGATCGCGAGCGCGGCGGCCGGGTCGAACATATGGGTGGGCAAGTACTCGCAGGATGCCTCCCTGCAGATCTGGGCCGACACTGCGCCGGCCGGGGTGAACGGGGCCCAGAACACGAACGACATCGGCCAGGGCGTTCTCTGGGTGCCGGGTGCGGTTTACGCGAGCGGCAAGATCATCGACCTTGCTTCCGACTCGGAAATCTGGCTGAAGAAGTACGTGAGCGGGACGGGTGGCGGGCCGGCGGAGCCTCCCGAGGGCGAGGTTCTGGATACCTACACCTTCAACGGGGCGACCGCGCCCAGCGCCGGGGAGAAGGCGGCGGCGATAGCGCCGGCGGGCGCGGGCGGGGACTTCGTGGTCGTCGGGTCGCGGTCGGGAACCGGAACCGGCATGGATGTGTGGGTCCAGAAGATGGACAAGGACCTGAACGTCCTGTGGACCCGGACCCTGGACGGGCCGGGGAAGGGGAACGACGAGGGGCTGGCGGTCGCGGTCAGCGCGCCGTCCGGCGAGGTCTGCGTGGGCGGCAAGCTGGCGGTGACCGGCGGCGGGTCGTCCACCACGTGGGCGTTCGTGGCCAGGTACTCGGCGGACGGATCGGCCCTTCTGTGGACGCGCACTTTCGCCGGGACGAGGACAACGGGGGCTACGGACGCCGTGAGAGGGCTGGCGACCGACGGCGCCGGCAACGTGTACGCGGCCGGCACGCTTGTCAATACGGATGCGGACATACTCGTTCTGCGATTCGATTCGTCAGGAAGCGTGCTTTGGTCCCGGCTGGAGAGTTCGGGCGCCGGTAGCGGTGCTGGGATCGCTTTCGACAATGTTTCCGGAAGCATCTATGTGTGTGGGGCCGTGGATACGGGCGGAGCCACGGGGCTGGACATGTGGGTGGCGAACTACGCGCCAAGCGGCGGGCCGCCGCTCTGGACGAGGATCGTGGACCACTCGACGGGCTGGGACGCCGCATGGGGCGTGGCGGTTCGGGCCGACGGGGATCCTGTCGTGGCGGGGGTGTTCACGGATTGGGCAACGTCGGATGGAGGCATGTTCATTGGACGGTTCAACCGGAACGGGGGCGCGCCGGTATGGACCCGGTTCAATCAGGTCGCGCCCGGGACGGAGTCGGAGGACCTCTACGCCATTGCGGTGGATGGATCGGGCAGCATCTACGTTGCCGGCGATATCTGGGTAACGGGCGAGAGTATGAACGTGTGGACCGGCAAGTACAACGCGGATGCCAGCTCCCTGCTTTGGGCCAGGACCCACAACGGCGCCGGGAACATCGTGGACGAGGGACGCGGGATCATGGTCAACAGCAACGGCATCTACGTCGCGGGCATGGAGGGCTTTTCCGCGGGCGACCAGCGGATCTGGATCCGCAAGTACGCCTCCGGGATCGCTGACGGCGGGTCGTCGTATTCCGGCGATCCGTGCTCCGGCCCCGAGGACGCGGACATGATCAGGGCGATCGCGTCCGCCGGTCCCGGGCTCATCGTGGTCGCGGGCACCCGGTCGTGCACGGGGCAGGGAGCGGACATATTCCTCCAGAAGATGGACAAGTACCTGAACGTCGTCTGGTCGAGGACGCTGAACGGCCCCGCGAGCGCGAACGACTGGGGCTACGCGGTCACTGCCGATTCCAGCGGATCGGTCTACGTCGGGGGCCGCGTCGGCCTGTGCGCTTCCGGGACGGCCTACGCGGCATGCGTCTCGAAGGTGAGCATCGACGGCGGCCAGGTCCTGTGGACCAGGACGATCGTGGGCCCCGGGTTCGGGCCGAACTGCGTCATCAACGGGCTGGCCCTCGACCCTTCCGGGGCCGTGGTTGCCGCCGGAGCGCTGAACTATTCGACCAATGCCGATGATATCCTCCTCGCGAAGCTGGACCGGGACACGGGAACAATCGTGTGGAGCTATACCTGGAGTCCGGGAGGCCCGGACGCGGCCCGGTCCGTCGCCGTGGATGCCTCCGGGAACATCTACATCGCCGGGAACGAGAACCAGGTTGGCACGACGGGGAACAACATCTGGGTTTCCCGGCATACGCCCTCGGGCGGGCTCGCCTGGTCGCGGACCATCTCGAGCTCGGACACGGCCAACGGGAGCGACCAGGGGTACGGGATCGCCCTGCGCTCCGACGGGGACCTGATCGTGGCCGGGGTCACGACGGTGCCGCTCCAGACCGGGGACATCTTCCTGGGACGTATTGCGGGCGCCACGGGGGCCGTCGTCTGGACGCGCACCCTTACGAGCAGCGGCGCCTTCAACGACATCGCCTTTGGCGTGGCCCTGGACTCGTCCAGCAGCATCTATGTTTCCGGTTACCTCGGGTCGGCGGCCCAGAGCTACAACATCTGGGTCGCCGGTTACTCGGCGGACGGCACGGCCACGATGTGGGCGGAGAGCAATCCCACCGGGCTCGACGTGGCGGGGCTGGTCGATATCGCCACGTGCGTCATGGTGACCGCGGACGGCGTGTTCGCGGGAGGGTACGGAACGCTCGCGGCGGGCAACCTCGAGCAATGGCTGCGCAAGTACCCGGCCCCCTCGGGCGGCATGCCGTCCGGCCCGGCGGAAGGCACGGTCGAGGGAACCTACACGTTCAACGGGTCCACGCAGGCCGGGTCCCTCGAGCAGGTCAACGCGCTCGCGTGGGCGGGGGCGGGCCGGTTCGTGGCGGTCGGGACCAGGTCCGGCACGGGACAGGGAACGGACGCCTGGATCCAGATGATGGATACCGATCTCAACGTCGTCTGGACCAGGACCATCGACGGCCCGAC
>Ga0315281_10007438_pt1 | contig 15420 bp, 9 predicted proteins | sample YL17G07_0_MG_FD_204540 | JGI IMG/M metagenome (GOLD analysis project Ga0315281, IMG submission 204540) | Sediment microbial communities from Yellowstone Lake, YNP, Wyoming, USA - YL17G07_0 | ecosystem: Environmental > Aquatic > Freshwater > Lake > Sediment | place: USA: Wyoming | collected...
AAGGCACGACCGTCAACACGAAGTACGGGATGGTGAAGACCGATCACATCCTCTACATTGCCGCCGGGGCCTTTCACGTCTCGAAGCCGTCGGATCTCATCCCCGAGCTGCAGGGACGCTTCCCGATCCGCGTCGAGCTCCACGCGCTTGGCCAGGAGGAGTTCGTGCGGATCCTCACCGAACCGCGCAGCGCGCTGGTCAAGCAGTACATGGCGCTGATGGAGACCGAGGGCATCGAGCTGACGTTCACCGACGGCGCCATCCATCGCATCGCCGAGTTCGCCACCATCGTCAACGATCGGACCGAGAACATCGGCGCGCGCCGGCTCCACACGGTGATGGAGAAGCTGCTCGACGAGATCTCCTTCGAAGGCCCCGACCTCGCGAACAAGCGCGTCACGATCGACGACGAGTACGTGACGAAGATGCTCGCCGACATCGTCAAAAACGAAGATCTCTCTCGCTACATTCTGTGAGGACACGACGTAGACTCTGCGTGTTCTGCGGCTCCGCGTTGATCGTCGTCGCCTGCGGGCAGAAAGGCCAGCCGCTGCCGCCGATCATCAGGACGCCTGTCGCTCCCGTCCTCACCGCGGACCGCCGCGGATCGGAAATCCAGATCTCGCTGGCCGTTCCCGCCGCCAACGTCGACGGATCGCGCCCGGCCAATCTGACGCGCATCGACATCTATGCCGTCAACGGCGCGGCGTCGACGATGACCGACCTCGAGATGATGAAGCGCGGCACGAAGGTGGCGAGCGTGGCCGTGAAGTCGCCGCGCAACCCCGACGCCGCCGTGGAAAAGGACGAGTCCGCCGACGATGCGGAGCCGACGGTCGGCGAGGGCCTGGAACAGGGCGCCTCGTCTGCGATCGCAGAAGTGATCACCGCGTCGGTGCTCAACAGCGGCGCGGACCTCGATGCGCCGCTGCTCGGTCCTCCAGCCGCGTCGCGGCTGCGGACGTACCTCGGCGTCGGCGTCGATCGCCGCGGCCGCCCCGGTCAGTTCTCCCGGCGCGTCTCCGTGCCGCTGCAATTGCCGCCGGCCCCGCCTCCGCCGATCGCGATCACGTACGAAGAGAAGAAGATCGTCATCACGTGGAAGCCGCCGACGTCGAACGACGACGGCAACGTGCTGCCGTCGCGCGGCTTCGGCCCGCTGCTGGCCGATGTCACGTACAACCTGTACGACGCCACGATGGGCCAGAAGCTGAACGACAAGCCGGTCAGGGAATTCGGGTACGAAGACTATCGAATGGATTGGGGCACGAAGCGGTGTTACAACGTGCGCGCGGTCGCGGTCGTGGCGAGGCTCGCCGTCGAAAGCGAGCCGAGCGGTCCGCAATGCGAGACGCTCGTCGACACGTTTCCGCCGGCAGCACCGAAAGGCCTGAATGCTGTCGCGACCGACGGCGCGATCAATCTGATCTGGGAAGCGAACACCGAGCCGGATCTCGCGGGTTATCTCGTCCTCCGCGCGATTGGCGCCGGTCAGCCGCTCCAGCAGATTACGTCCGAGCCGATCGCCGACGCGTCGTTTTTCGACGGCGTGCAGCGGGGGCTCCGGTTCGTCTACGCGGTTCGGGCGGTCGACAAGGCGGGCAACGTCAGCACGCCCAGCGATCGGGTCGAAGAAACGGCGCGCTGATCTATAGTGCTTAGTGCTTGGTCCTTGGTACTTAGTCCAGGAGCCCCGACCATGAAGATTTTCGCCGATACCGGCAGCATCAAAGAGATCGAAGCCATCGCGGCGCTGGGCATTCTCGACGGCGTGACGACCAACCCGTCGCTGCTGGCGAAAGAGCCCGGCGACTTCAAAGCCAACCTGAAGAAGATCTGCGAGATTGTCAAAGGCCCCGTGAGCGGAGAAGTCATCGCGACCGACTTCGCCGGAATGATGCGCGAAGGCCACGACATCGCGGCGATCGATCAGTACATGGTCGTGAAGCTCCCGCTCACACGCGACGGGGTGAAAGCCTGCAAGGCGCTGTCGGACGAAGGCATCAAAGTCAACGTCACGCTCTGCTTCTCGGCGGCGCAGGCGCTGCTGGCCGCCAAGGCCGGCGCGACGTTCATCAGCCCGTTCGTCGGCCGCCTCGACGACATCGCGACGAGCGGCATGGAGCTGATTCGCGACATCGTCACGATCTACGACAACTACGACTTCAGGACCGAAGTCCTCGTCGCCAGCTGCCGCCACCCGATCCACATCGTCGAGGCCGCGAAAATGGGCGCGGACATCTGCACCTGTCCGCCGGCGGTCATCGACATGCTCTACAACCATCCGCTCACGAACATCGGCCTGGAGAAGTTCCTGAAAGACTGGGAAACATCGCAGGCGGTGAAGGCCTGACGCCGGACGACGTCCTCGCCGATCTCGAACGCCGCGCCGAGCTCGGCGGCGGCGAGGACCGGCTGCGCCGCCAGCACGACGCCGGCAAGCTGACCGCGCGCGAACGGATCGACCTGCTGTTCGATCCGGGCACCTTCGAGGAGCTCGACAAGCTCGTCACGCATCGCTGCCTCGATTTCGGGATGGCCGATCAGATCATCCCTGGCGACGGCGTCGTCACCGGACACGGCCTGATCGACGGACGGCAGGTGTTTGCCTTCGCGCAGGACTTCACCGTCTTCGGCGGGTCGCTCTCGGAAACCAACGCCGCGAAGATCGTGAAGATCATGGACCTCGCGATGACGCTGGGCGCGCCGATGGTCGGCCTGAACGACTCGGGCGGCGCGCGCATCCAGGAAGGCGTGGTCTCGCTCGGCGGCTACGCGGACATCTTTCTTCGCAACACCCTCGCGTCAGGCGTCGTTCCGCAGATCTCCGCGATCATGGGACCGTGCGCCGGCGGCGCGGTGTACTCGCCGGCCATCACGGACTTCGTCGTGATGGTGAAGGGCACGAGCTACATGTTCGTGACCGGCCCTGACGTCATCAGGACCGTCACGCACGAAGACGTCAGCAAGGAAGAGCTCGGCGGGGCGGCCACGCACAACGAGAAGAGCGGCGTGGCGCATTTCGCGGCCGAGGACGATCGCGCCTGTCTCGCGCTCGTCCGCGACCTGCTGTCGTTTCTGCCGTCGAACAACCTCGACGATCCTCCGCGCATCACGACCACCGATTCGCCCGACCGCGAAGACGCGGCGCTCGACTCGCTCGTGCCCGCGGCGCCGAACCAGCCGTACGACATGCTGGATTTGATTCACACGATCGCCGACGAAGGGTACTTTCTCGAAGTGCATCAGCACTACGCGAAGAACCTCATCGTCGGCTTCGCGCGGCTCGACGGGAAGCCCGCCGGCATCGTCGCGAATCAGCCGGCCGTGCTCGCGGGCACCCTCGACATCGACGCCTCGCTCAAGGGCGCCCGGTTCGTCAGGTTCTGCGACGCGTTCAACATCCCGCTGGTCACGTTCGAAGACGTGCCGGGCTTTCTGCCCGGCACGGTGCAGGAGCTGGGCGGCATCATCAAGCACGGCGCCAAGCTGCTGTTCGCGTTCGCGGAAGCGACGGTGCCCAAAGTCACCGTCATCACGCGCAAGGCGTACGGCGGGGCGTACTGCGTCATGTCGAGCAAGCACCTGCGGACCGACTTCAACTACGCCTGGCCGACGGCCGAACTCGCGGTCATGGGGCCCGAGGGGGCCGTGAACATCCTCTACAGGCGCGAACTGGACGCCGCGGCGGACCCTGCCGCGGTGCGATCGGAAAAAATTGCAGAGTTCAGGGAGAAGTTCGCGAACCCGTACATCGCCGCCTCGCGTGGGTTCGTCGACGAAGTGATTCATCCGCGCGAGACCCGTCGCAAGCTGATTACGGCGCTCCGCAACCTCGAAAACAAACGCGACAAGAACCCGCCGAAGAAGCACGGGAATATCCCGCTGTAGGGCGGCCCTTTCAGGGCCGCCAAGTCCGGTAAGTAAAGCCTGTACAATAATTACGACCGTGCAGTACGAAGTCGACGTCCATGGCCGCGTGCGTCAGGTGGCCGTCCATCGGGCCGGCGACACGTTCGATGTCACCGTGGACGGCCGTTCGTGGCGTGTCAACGCTGCGCGCGTGGGCACGCGCGGCATGTCGCTGGTCATGGAATCCGGGACGCCGGGCGCCGCGTCGTACGACGTCGGCTTCGCCCAGGACCCGGCAACGGGTTTGCTTGACGTACGCGTCGGCACCACGCACGTCGCGGTCGCCCTCAACGGACGGCGCCGCCGCCATGACGACGCGGGGCCTGCGGGCGAGGGCCCGCAGCGGATCGTGGCGCCGATGCCCGGCAAGATCATCCGCGTCGGTGTCAAACCAGGAGAGCGGGTGCTCGCGCGACAGACGATCGTGGTCATCGAAGCGATGAAGATGGAAAACGAGCTCAAAGCCCGGCGCGACGGCACCGTCGCCGAGCTCCACGCACAGGAGGGCGCGTCGGTGGACGCCGGCGCGCTGCTGGTCGTCATCCAGTGACCTGGTTCCAGCGCCTGCGCTCGCACATCGCGTTCCGCGTCAGCAAGCGCGCGGTCAAGCTCACCATCGCCATCCTCGCCGCGTCCGTCGTCGCGTCGCTGACCGTCGATCTCGGGCCGTCGGTGCGCGAGCTCGGCGAGCGCCGCGGGACCGAGTGGCTCAAGCGCGGTGTGCACATGAGCCGGCTGTCCGTCCACATCCTCCGCGGCTCGGTCGTCGTCGACGACTTGCGCATCGACGGCCTGCAGCCGGGCGATCGGCCGTTCTTCACGGCGAAACGTCTTGAGCTCGGCCTCGACTGGTCCACGGTCTTGCGCCGCCGCCCCGAATTCATCATCTCGTCGGTCGAGATGACCGACTGGCACATGCTCGTGGAGAAGTGGCCGGGCCGGAACAACTTTCCGAAGTTTGTCGACAACGACGCGCCCGACACCGGCCCGCGGCGCTTCACGACGACGATGAAATATCTGCGGGCGTGGCGCGGGCGGTTCGTGTTCGAAGATCACGAGGCGCCGTGGAGCGTCGACGCGCCGAATATCGATCTGAACATCACCAACCTGCCGCAGTATCACGGCACGGCGGTGTTCAAGGGCGGCACGATCAAGATTCAGAATCATCTCCCGATGTGGGGCGATTTCAAGGCCGCCTTCGTCCTCGACGGCCCGCGGGTGCACCTGCCGCGCATCGACATCGCCACCGACGGGGCGGAGACGACGGCGTCGGGCGACGTGGACTTCTCGCACTGGCCGAACATGCAGTACGCGGTGAAGTCGCGCGTGCACTTTCCGCGGATGCGCGAGATCTTCTTCACTGACGAGAAGTGGCGGCTGGCCGGCGACGGTGATTTCGTCGGGACGTTCCGGCTGTACAATGGCGGGCACAACATCAGCGGCAGGTTCACCAGCCCGAACGCCGGCCTCAACGAGCTTGGATTCCCCGGCCTGTACGGATCGCTGCAGTGGAACGAACACGGGTTCGACGTCTGGAACGCGGGGTCGACGTTCTACGGCGGTGACGCGAAATTCCAGTACTCGATCAAGCCGTTCGGCGTGCCGGAGCCGCCGACGCAGCGGTTCGACGCGACGGTGGCGCATTCCGACCTGGGGCGGTTCACGGATCTCGAGCTGACGCCGAAAGGGCTGCACTTCGGCGGCACGGCCGATGCGCACGTGTATCTGGAATGGCCGTCCGGAAAATTCGGCAGGCGCCGGGGCGGCGGCGTTGTCTCCGTCATGCCGCCCGCCGGCGTGGCCCTGATGACTCCTGCCCTCGAGGGCGCCCTCGCGGCCGATGCGGATCACAGCCGCCGCGAGTGGGGACCATTTGCGCCGATGCCGCTCCCGCCGCATTTGCCGATCGGCGGGCAGCTCGGATTCACGGTCGATCCGGCGCAGTGGAGAATCGACAACGGCATCTTCCGCAGCGAGCGCACGCACGTCAGGTTCGACGGCGCGGCCGACTGGGACGCGCGCGGCCGGTTCAACTTCCACGTCGTCAGCCGCGATTTCCAGGACGCCGATCAGCTGCTCGCCGGCATCATCACCGACTTCGGATCGCCGACCGGTGTCGTCCCGTTCGGCGGGCGGGGCGAATTCGACGGGACCATGACGGGCGCCTTCAACCGCCCGCGCGTCGAGGGGACGTTCAGCGGGGAAGATCTCTGGGCGTGGGACACCCTGTGGGGCGAGGGCGGCGCGCGCCTCGTGATCGAGAACAACTACGTCGACATTCGCGACGGCGTCGCCCGGCTGCACGGGTCGGAGATCCATGCCGACGGGAAGTTCTCGCTCGGCTACCCGCGCGCGGACGGCGGCGACGAGATCGACGCGCGATTCCGCATCGTGCGGCGCGATATCACGTCGCTGCGCCACGCGTTCCAGATCGACGAGTATCCGGTCCGCGGGCTCTTCTCCGGCGAGATGCACCTCACGGGTCCGTACCAGCGTCCCCTCGGCTTCGGCGCGATGACCATCGAAGAGGGCGCGGCCTACGGCGTCCCGATGCGCCGGGCCGCGGCGTCGCTGCGGTTCGACGGCCGCGGCATCCGGCTCGACGGCATCGACATCGGCGTCGGCGGCGACGGGGCGGCGGGAGGCCGCGTCACGGGCGCGGCGTATATCGGCTGGGACTCGACGTACTCATTCAACGCCGTCGGCCGCGGCATTCCGATCGACAGCGTCGCCGCCGCGCAGTTCAAACGGATCGCGGCGACGGGAGTCGGAGAGTTCACCGCCGACGGCAGCGGCACGTTCGACATGCCGCGCAACAACTTCAGGTTCCGTGTCGCCGACGTGGCGGTCGGGGAGCAGCCGGTGGGCGAGGTGACGGGCACGCTGTCGCTGCGCGGCAGCGAGCTGAGCGGCGACGTCAACGCCGCGTCGCCGCGCCTCGCGCTGACGGGCGCCGGCCGCATCGCGCTGACGCCGCAGGCCGACTGCGAGATCTCCTTCAGGTTCCACGACAGCTCGCTCGATCCCTACGTCCGGCTGTTTCTGCCGAACCTTTCGCCGTACACGACCGCGGTGACGAGCGGGTCGGTGCGCGTCGTTGGGGAGCTCGCGGACATCGATCACCTGCTCGTCGACATGACCGTCGACGCGCTCGACCTGCGGCTGTTCGACTACGCCCTGCGGAACGCCGGGCCGATTCACCTGACGCTCGATCGGCGCACGGTCGAGATTCACAGCCTCCAGCTGGTGGGCGAGGACACCGAGCTGCGCGTGCTCGGCACGGTGGGATTGCGCGACGAGCGCATCGCGTTGCAGGCGACAGGCAACGCCGGCCTCGGCATCCTGCAGGGCTTCTTCCGCGACGTTCGCGGATCCGGCCGCGCCGAGCTGCGCGCCGCGGTCGACGGCCCGCTCCGCGCGCCGGCGTTCTCGGGCAGCGCCATCGTCACGAACGGCCGCGTCCGCCATCTGTCGCTGCCGAACGCGCTCGACAATATCAACGGCGCGATCCGTTTCGACTCGCGCGGCATTCAGCTCGACGAAGTCACGGCGTCGATGGGCGGCGGGCCCATCCAGTTCGGCGGCCGCATCAACCTCGACGGCTATCTGCCCGGCGAGCTGAACGTGCTCGTCAGCGGGCAGGACATGCGCCTCCGCTACCCCGAGGGCATTCAGTCGACCGTTGACGCGGACCTGATCGTGCGCGGCAACGTCCGGGCGCCGGTTATCGGCGGGACCGTGAGCGTGCAGAGCGCGCTATGGACGCGGCAGCTCGACGCGCCGGGCAGTCTCTTCGATCTCGCGAGCCGGACCTCTGCTGGATCGTCCTCCACGGGATCGCCGTCAGGCGACGTCGAGATGGCGCAACCCGTGCCGATCCGCTTCGACATCGAGATCAAGGCGCCGCAGGCCTTCAGGATCGACACCAGGCTCGTCCGGCTGCTCGCGTCGGCCGATCTCACGCTGCGCGGGACGTACGACAAGCCGGTGCTGCTCGGCCGCGCCGATGTCGAGCGAGGCGAGGTGAACTGGGAGGGCCGCCGCTACCGCGTGACGCGCGGGTCCATCGATTTCACGAACCCGACACGCATCGAGCCGTTCATCGACGTCGAAGCTGAAACGAACGTCCGCGTGCCTGGCCAGACGTATCGCGTCGTGGTCAGCGGCACGGGGACGCCGGGACGGTTCAATCTGAAGCTCGATTCCGATCCGCCGCTGCCGCAGGCGGACGTCGTGGCGCTGCTCCTGAGCGATGTGCAGCCCGGGGCGGTCACCGGCGTGGCCCCCGAACTCCAGCGCCGGCTCGATCCAAACCGGACGGAAACCGACATCCTCCGCACGCGTGCGACGCAGGCGCTGAGCAGTCCGATCTCGACCGAAGTCGGCAAGGCGCTCAACCAGACATTCGGGGTCGACACGTTCCAGATCTCGCCGTCGTTCACCGATCCCAACTCGCTGACGTCGCGGCTCAACCCGACGGCCCGCGTCACGATCGGCAAGCGCATCTCCGACCGCGCGTACCTGACGTTCTCGCGCAGCCTGAACTCGACGTTCAACGATCAGATCCTGCTGCTCGAATACGAAGCGACCGACCGCTTCTACTGGGTCTTCTCGCGCAACGAGGATTCGCAGACGTACGCGCTCGAATTCCGCGTGAGGCACTCGTTCTGATCCGCCTTCGCCCAGGGTTTCGGCGGACAGGTGCCGCCGTCGTCGCCATGGCCGCCCTCGCGCTCGCGGGCGCGGCGCCGGCTCGCGCCGACGTCGCCGACTACCTCGGCCAGCCCATCGCGTCGGTCCGCCTGTTCCTCGGCGGGCGCGAGACCGCGGATCCGTCGCTGACGCGGGTCGTGGTCACGCGCCCCGGCCAGCCGCTGTCCATGCGCGACGTCCGAGAAACCGTGCTGCATCTGTTCGCGATGGCGCGGTTCGAGGACGTGCGCGTGGACGCGCGCCGAGAGGCCGCGGGCCTCGCCGTCAGGTTCGATCTCACCCCGACGCGTCCCGTCTCCGCCATCGCGTTCGCGGGCCCACTCGCCGAGTCGGGTATCGATGCGGCCGCGCTTCGCCGCGCCGTGATCGACCGGGGCGGGGTGTCGCCGTCCATCAGCCGCGCCGATGAACTGAGCCGCGTCGTCGAAGCGTCGCTCCGGCAGCGGGGCTACCTGCGCGCGACGGTGACGGCGCGCGCGGATCCGGCCGGCGCGCCGGATCGGACGACGCTGAGGTTTACCATCGATCCGGGGCCGAGAGCCGTCGTGGGCGCCATCACCGTCGTCGGACCGGAAGCGGCCCGGGCCGAGCTGCTTGGATCGCTCGGGCTCGCCGCCGGCGCACCGTTCGAGCGCGAGGCGCTGGTCGCGCGCATCGATCGCTACGTGGCGGCCCGCAAGAGCCGCGGCTACTACGAAGCGAAAGTCACGCTGGCCGACCTGCCGCTCGACGGCGATCGGACCGTCAACCTCACGCTGACCGTCGATCCGGGACGGCACGTCCGCGTCGCGTTCGCCGGCGATCCCGTCGAGGGCGACAAGCGTGATCTCGTGCCGATTGCGCGCGAAGGGTCCGTGGACGAGGATCTGCTCGAGGACGCGACCAACCGGATCGAGGAGTCGCTGAAGAAGCTGGGATACAGGAACGCCGCCGCGCCGCACGAACGTACGGAGAGCGAGGGCGAACTCGTTGTCACGTTCCGCGTCACGCGCGGCCGGCAGTACCGCATTGCGCAAGGCGTGACCGTCGCCGGCAACGCCTCGCTGCCGCTGGCGGACGTGCAGCCCGGCATCTTCTTGCAGGAGGGCCAGCCGTTCTCACAGGCGGCGCTCGATCTCCAGGCCGCGACGATTGAAACGATCTACCGCCGGGCCGGGTTCGCGAACGCAAAGGCGGACTCGAGCGTCGCCGAGCTGCCGGCGGCAGGCGGCGGCACGCCCGTGCCCGTCGCCATCACCATCACGGTGACGGAAGGCGTCCGGACGCTGGTCGGATCGGTGAAAGTGGTCGGCAACGTGTCGATGACGGAGGCGGCGCTCGTCGAGGGGCTCCGGCTGCAGGCCGACGGGCCGTTTGTCATTGCCAGTCTGGCCGCCGATCGCGACGCCGTGCTGGTGCGGTATCTCAACGCCGGCTACGAGAACACGACCGTCGAGCCGCGGCCCGAACTGAGCCGCGACCGGTCGCGCGCCGACGTCGTGTTTGCCGTGCGCGAAGGACCGCAGATCTTCGTGGACCACGTCCTGATTGTGGGTACCGAGCATACCGATACGGCGACGGTCGAGAAGCAGATGCAAGTCCACATGGGCGATCCCCTGAGCCGTGACGCCGTCCTCGACAGTCAGCGCCGGCTGCAGGCGCTGGGCCTCTATCGCAGCGTCACGATCAGCGAGTTGCGCCAGGGCGAAGAGAACCGGCGCGATCTGCTGGTGTCGGTTGAAGAAGGGCCGGGGACCAGCATCGCGTACGGCGGCGGCTTCGAGCTCGCCCGGCGCGTCGTGGCCTCCGACACGGGCACGGCCGCCGAAGAACGACTCGACGCGGCGCCGCGCGGCTCGTTCGAGATCGGCTGGCGGAATCTCTTCGGCACGAACCGTTCAGCGTCGCTGTTTTCAAGCCTTACGCTGCATCCGCAGGGCACCAGGCAGGAGGGCGTCACCGAATACCGTGTCGTGAACACGTTTCGCGAGCCGAAGGTCTTCAACACGCAGATAGACGGGCTGATCACGCTGACGCTCGAGCAGCAGTTCCGTTCGAGCTTCAACTTCCGCCGGCGCAGCGCGACCGCCGAAGCGACGCGGAGGCTGGGCGGCGGCGTCAGCCTGATCGGCACGTACCAGCTCCAGCGGACCGAGGTCTACAACGTCAACGCCGATCAGAACCTGATCGATCGTGTATTCCCGAACGTCCGCCTGTCGTCGTTTTCGCTCTCGGTGCTTCGCGATACGCGGAACGATCAGATCAACCCGACCGGGGGTCAGTATTTCAGCGCGTACAGCCAGCTCGCGGCGAGAACGCTCGGCGGAGAGGTCGGTTTCTTCAAGTCGTTCTTCCGCGCGTCGGCCTTCAGGCTGGTGCCGAACGCACGCGGGGTCGTGCTCGCGGGCAACGCGTTTCTCGGGCTGGCGACGGGGTTCCCCCAGCAGGACGCGGCAGGGCGCACCATCGTCGACAGCAACGGCGAGCCAGCCCGGGACTTGCCGCAGAGCGAGCGTTTCTACGCCGGCGGCGATACGACGATGAGAGGGTTTGCGGTCGACCAGCTGGGCGTCAGACACACGCCGTCCCGGCCGAGCGACACGATCGACGCGAACGGGTTTCCACTGGGCGGCAACGCCGAACTGCTGTTCAACGTCGAGCTTCGCGTGCCGGTGCGGGGCAGAATCAGCGCGCACGGCTTCCTCGACGCCGGCAACGTCTTCAGGCGAGCCGTCGATCTCGACCCGGGCGAGTTCCGGTCGGCGGTCGGCTTCGGCCTGCTCGTCGACTCGCCGGTCGGGCCGTTGCGATTCGATCTCGGGTTCAAGGTGCATCCGCTGCCGGGCGAAAGCCACACCGCGTTTTTCATCACCTTTGGAAGGGCCTTCTAGCGATGATGAGATTGCGGATGGCAGGATGGCAGGTGGCAGGATTGATGGTGCTTGCCTCTCCCGTTGGCGCCGAGACGATCGATCGCGTGCTCGCTGTCGCCGCGGGACAGTTGATCATGTTGAGCGACGTCGTCGCCGTTCGCGATCTCGGGATTGTTCCGGCGACGGCCGAGGGCGATCCTGTCGGGTCGGTCCTGGCGAAGCTCATCGACCGCGAGCTGATGCTGGCGGAAGTCGATCGCTACGCACCGCCCGAGCCGGACAATACCGACATCGATCGCGAGGTCGCCGCCGTCCGCTCGCGCTTTGCGTCCGACAAAGCCTTCAACGACGTGCTGGCGCGATCGGGATTCGCTCCGGCGCATGTGCGCGAGATCGTCCGCCAGAATCTCCGTCTTCGCGCATATCTCGATCAGCGCTTCACCGCCCCGGACGGCGGTCAGCAGCGCCGCCAGATGCTGATCGACGACTGGGTCGCCGGGCTGCGTCGCCGCACGCCGGTGATCAATCTGTATTCGCGGCCCTGAAAGGGCCGCTCTACGTACGACCTCCGTCCCACCACGCGTACGTAGGGCGACCCTTTCAGGGTCGCCTTGTCATCGGCCGATCGCGACGTACTGAAACAACTCGACAAGGTTGAATCCGGCGTGGCTCACCATCGGGCCGATGCACGAGCGGCGGCGCAGATAGACGGCGCCCCAGTAGAGCCCGAGCATGCCCGTGGCGATGGCGACGTCGTTGCCCTGGAGACGATGGCCCAGGCCGAATGCGAGGCTGGAGACGACGAGCCCGGTGGCGGGACCGCCAAGCCAGACGGTGAAGCGGCGAAGGATGAACGCGCGCTGAATTTCCTCGCGGACGCCGCCCGCGACGACCACCACGAGCGCAAACAGCGCGGCATCGCGCGGGCCGTGGATGACGTCCTGCAGCGGGTTGCGGTCGACGTTGTGCAGCGACGGCGCCAGCAGCCGCAGTCCGCCGATCACCGCAATCGCGATGGCGAGCGCGCCAATCGTCAGCGGCAGGCCGAGCTCGGCTTCCCGTAACGACGAGCGCGAGCCCAGCAGCACGTCGCGCAGGCGTTCGCCGTGCGAGCGGAGCACGAGCATGACGAGGCCGATGAGAAGCGCCGTGTCGATGAGCGACAGGCTCACGACGTAGCGGAGGGAGAGGGCGCCGCTGGCCGTCAGCGGGCGGACGCCGAAAGCCGCCAGCGTGACGCCGACGGCGAGCTGCGTCGGATAGTCCGAGCAGAGCAAGACCTCGAAGAGCGCGACGATCCGGCCAATTACCCGCGGTTTTTCGGCGTCCATGTGGCGTCCACAAGCTTACACAGTCGTCCACATCTTGCGTCTGCCCTAAAAGAAGGCCACAATATCTGGTGGATCGGCTGTTGACAAACGGCGAAGTGCGGCGCATATTTGTTCGCCGTAGCGCGACCAGGCGATCAGACGGAAACCTCCCAGCTTCTATCTGACCGCCGGGCCCAAAAGGAGCAAGGCCGGGCCCGAGATTCACGAATCTCCCGCCGCGCGCGCAATCCACTAAAGACTGACGGGTGCTCTCTGGGGCGAGGGGGCGCTTGTCGCCGTTCCGGGTCACGCCGGAGTAGAAAAGGGAGCTGGGGACTATGGAAGATCGCGCTGCCATGAAAGCCGCTGGCGCCGGCCAGCAGACGGTTGAGAGCAGTGGAACGGCACACGTGCCGGTGTCTGTCGAAACAGACAAGCCGCGGGCGAAGAAAGCCGCGGCGCCGGGGCTGACGTTCCAACGGTTCTTTACTGAAGCCGGGGTCGATCCGTTCGACGAGATCGAATGGGAGCTCCGCTCGGCCGTCATCGGCAGTCAGGGCGGCGAAGTCGTCTTCGAGCAGCGCGACGTCGAGATTCCGAAGTCGTGGTCGCAGCAGGCCACCAACATCGTCGTCTCGAAGTATTTCCGCGGCCAGATGGGCGCGCCCGAACGCGAGCACAGCGTCCGCCAGCTCATCGGCCGTGTCGTCGACACGATCACGATGTGGGGCCGCAACCATAAGTACTTCGCGAGCGACGCCGACCTGCAGGCGTTCAGCGACGACCTGAAGCACATCCTCGTGTATCAGAAGGCGGCGTTCAACAGCCCGGTGTGGTTCAACTGCGGCTTCGAGAAACAGCCGCAGTGCTCGGCGTGCTTCATCAACTCGGTGCAGGACACGATGGATTCGATCCTGACGCTGGCCCGCACCGAGGGCATGCTGTTCAAGTTCGGATCGGGCACGGGCACCAACCTCTCGCCGATCCGCTCGTCGAGAGAGCTCCTCGCCGGCGGCGGCACGGCGTCCGGGCCGGTCAGCTTCATGAAGGGCTACGACGCGTTTGCCGGCGTCATCAAGAGCGGCGGCAAGACGCGGCGCGCCGCGAAGATGGTCATCCTCGACGCCCAGCACCCGGACATCGTCGAGTTCATCAATTGCAAAGTCGAAGAAGAGAAGAAGGCCTGGGCGCTCATCGATGCCGGCTATGACGGATCGTTCACCGGTCCGGCGTATTCGTCGGTGTTCTTCCAGAACTCGAACAACAGCGTCCGCGTCACCGACGAATTCATGCGCGCCGTGCTGGACGACGGCGTGTGGGAAACCAAGGCCGTGCGCAACGGCGAGGTGATGGACCGCTATCAGGCGCGCGACCTCATGCGCCTCATCGCCGAAGGCACGCACGTCTGCGGCGATCCGGGGATGCAGTTCGACACGACGATCAACGAGTGGCACACGTGCCCCGAGACCGAGCGCATCTTCGCGAGCAATCCGTGCTCCGAGTACATGTTCCTCAACGACTCGGCCTGCAACCTGGCGTCGATCAACCTGATGAAGTTCGTGAAGGCCGACGGCGAATTCGACGTCGTCTCCTATAAGGCCGCGATTCAGACGCTCATCACGGCGCAGGAGATCATCGTCGACAACGCGAGCTACCCGTCGGCGTCCATCGAGAAGAACAGCCACGCCTATCGTCCGCTCGGCCTCGGCTACGCGAACCTGGGCGCCCTGCTCATGTCGCGCGGCCTGCCGTACGACAGCGACGCCGGCCGCGACTACGCCGCGGCGCTGACGGCGCTGATGACCGGCGAGGCGTACGCGCAGTCGTCGCGTATCGCGCGCGACCAGGGCGGTCCGTTCGCGGGCTACGAAAAGAACAGCGAGCCTTTCCTGCGCGTCATGCGCAAGCATCGCGATTCGATGCGCGACGTCAACGCGCGCAACGTCCCGTCGGATCTCTATCACACGGCCAAAGCGTCGTGGGACGATGCGGTGGATCTGGGCGAGCAGCATGGCTACCGGAATGCGCAGGCGACCGTGCTCGCGCCGACCGGCACCATCGGCTTCATGATGGACTGCGACACGACCGGGGTCGAGCCGGACATCGCGCTCGTCAAATACAAGAAGCTCGTCGGCGGCGGGATGATGAAGATCGTCAACCAGACCGTGCCGATGGCGCTCAGGAAGCTCGGCTACACGCCGGAGCAGGTCGACGCGATCGTCAACTACATCGACGAGCAGGAAACCATCGAAGGCGCGCCGGGGCTCAAGGCATCGCACCTGCCGGTGTTCGACTGCGCGTTCAAAGCGGCGAAGGGCCAGCGGTCCATTCACTACATGGGCCACATCAAGATGATGGGCGCGACGCAGCCGTTCATCTCGGGCGCGATCAGCAAGACGGTCAACGTCCCGAAAGACGCGACGGTCGACGACATCAAAGAGGCCTACATCCAGAGCTGGAAGCTCGGAGCGAAGGCGATCTCGATCTACCGCGACGGCAGCAAGCGGACGCAGCCGCTCAACACGTCGAGGGACAAGGACGCCGCCGATGGAGCGCGAAGCTTCAGCCGGGCGGAACTCGATGCGATGGCTCGCGCGCCGGTGCGCCGCAAACTGCCCGACGAGCGCCAGGCG
>Ga0315281_10007439_pt1 | contig 15419 bp, 15 predicted proteins | sample YL17G07_0_MG_FD_204540 | JGI IMG/M metagenome (GOLD analysis project Ga0315281, IMG submission 204540) | Sediment microbial communities from Yellowstone Lake, YNP, Wyoming, USA - YL17G07_0 | ecosystem: Environmental > Aquatic > Freshwater > Lake > Sediment | place: USA: Wyoming | collected...
CATAGAACCTCAAAACTTCCTTAAAGTTTTTCAACTTCCAAGAGTAGCATTTTGCCCCCGGCTTAACCTCGGCAAGATAGCGCATGGCGCCCAATATCGGGTAAAGCGCGCCGTCGTACATCCGCGTGTCGCTTTCGGTTTTTGCGAAAATGAACGGGAATTTCCCTCGTTTCTTAGTTTCAAATATGCCGACCATCCCGTTGGCGCGCACCTTTTGCCCCTGCTCCTTTTTCTTCTGGTTGTACCTCTCGGCGGTGTTTAAGTGAACGTAATCGTACAAATGAAGAATATCCTTCAGAATTGGCCGGAGCATTTCAAATGACGGCTGATCAGCCTCGTAGTGATTTAAACAGGTCGCCTTAGAAGTATAGGCCTCCTTGGGATGAGAATCTTTATATTCCTCGACACGGAAAATATTCATCAAGGCTACAACCTCTCGAATATCGAATTCCTTATTTTCATTTTGCTTGAATGATATTTTGTCGAGATATCCGGAATCTTTCAGCTCCTTTTCGACCCAGTCAAACTTGCCGTCCAAATTTAGCAAGCTCGCCTCTTGAACCTGCACGGCGGTGTTAAGGCCGCCGGCAATATCCGCCCTGATATTTTGCGAAACGCCGGTGATTATCTCGAATTTTACATATTGGTTTTCTGGGCAGGCGTTTTCTTTTTGGGATTCGAGGACAATATCGTAGGTATGACCACCGTCGGCAATACCTTCGCCGGGTTGAAAGTATACGGTTGCAACCCGCTTGTCCTCGCTGTATTCGACTTTATGCGCCAAAATAGTCACTCCCTTGTTTTTCAAATGGAAAAAAGGCTGGTTCCCATTATCAAGGCTTTGACGCACTTTTTTGTAAATGCTGTAGTCGATTTTCTGCTCCCGTGGATTCGGGTCTTTAGGGACATTGGACGGCACTTCCGCGGCCCTGCACAGCAGAATATGGTGCTCTATATTAAATGCTCCGTCGGCGTCGGACGAGTTCAATGGATCCGGAAATTTTCTGGAATAATCTGTCTTGAAAATAATTTTGGCAAGCTTCGACATAAGTTCTCCTTCTACAGTCCAGTACTTTTTTTATAGGCAAGTCCATGCCTATAACATTGTTAGTATGTCAGAAAATGTCATTCCAGTCAAGGACTACTTAATCATAGCCACTTCCAATTTCAAAATGTCCGATTTGTCCGATTTTAAAAAATTTGTCATTCCCGCGCAGGCGGGAATCCAGCCCCTTTGTTTTCCGCCATTTCCAATTTCATGCTGTCCGAATTGTCCGATTTGTCCGATATTTTTCGACTTTTTCCGATTCGCGCCGAAGCGAAAGTGTCCAGCGTAGCCGTATAAAACGGATATTCCTTGGGAGCCTGCCCCGGACTCGATCCGGGGGCGTTGCAGGGTTCGATTTTTCCGATTTTTCCGATTCGTTCGATTTTTCCCGCATTTTTGGTCGGCTTTAGCCTTGCATTGGCGTGAAACGCCAACCCTTTATTTTCAGCCAGTTCCAATTTGCCACCCGTTCGATTTTTCCGAATTTTCCGAATTTTCCACGGTTTTTTCAAATTTTTCTTCTCGGTGACGCGAACAATCTCCCGACTGTCCAAAATGTCCGATTTGCGCTGGAGCGAAGCGAAGGTGTCCAGCGTAGCCGCATAAAACAAATATTCCAAACACGGCGTAGCAGGGTCCGATTTGTCCGCTTTTTTTCGCATTTTTCTTAAAGGGGAATTGAACCACGGATGGACTCTGCTCGTCCTGTACCGTGTCATCCCTACTCCATCTTGGGAGCGAAGGGGCAACTTGGCGGCGTCAGGGAATCTGCGCCGGAACGTAGTGGAGGTGTCCAGCGTAGCCGTATAAAACGGATATTCCTTTGCGGCGTAGCAGGGTGGATAAATCATTTCTTCCTTAATCCGTGGCTTTTGCGATTTTAGCCTTTAGTGGTTGATAGTGTTTCTTCCGGTGGCGGGGTGGAACCCCTCGGAATAGTCCGGCGCGACGCGCCAAACACAGGCCGAAACCTGTTGGGACAAGTATACCACTGGTCGAATGCCGCGCAAATTAAATATTAATTTTGTATTTGCGTCTTTTTTAGCAATAGATAAATAGGAAAGCCTGCCCCCGCCACAGCACTCCGGGCTTTTGGACGAACCTTCAAAGCCATTGTGAGATTGAGCGCGCGAAAGAAAAAAGCGGCAAGGCCATCCGCAAACCGAAAATATTTTTATGCCTTTTTTTCTTCTGTATTTTTTAATTTTAAAAGATTTGGTGTATCCTATTTACAAATAGAGAATATGAGGTAAATATGAATGAACTAGTTTATACGGTTGTGCTTGATAAGGAAGAAGACGGTGGATACCATGCGTTCTGCCCAGCCTTGCCGGGTTGCCATACTCAGGGGGACACTTACGACGAATCTATTGAAAACATCAAGGATGCCATAAAACTTTATCTTGAGAGCCTTAAAGCCCACGGCGAGAAAAACCCCGTTGAAGACATTACTATCAAGTCCCTAAAAATAGCCGTATGAGTCCTTTCCTTCCTCAAGTCAAAGCAAAAGACTTGGCGAGGGTCGTAGAAAAACTTGGGTTTGTTCTGGATAGAAAATCTGGAAGCCACGCGGTTTACTACAGGGAATCCGATAAAAGAAGAACTGTGATTCCCGTCCATGCGGGAAAGGACATAAAGCCGAAAACTTTGCACGGCATTATTAAAGACATTGGACTTGAGCCTGAGGAATTTAAAAAACTTCTCGGTCGATAAATCCTCAAGTGCTTCAGGACCCAGTCTTGGGCACTTGGGGTCAGCAACTGAAACTGAAATACTTGGGGTCTTGCATTGTAGCATTTTCTTGTTATTGCAAGACCTCACTCGACCCGCTCGGCAGACTTTCGCCTGTTTGGGGTCAGCAGATGCGGGGGAGTTGGTCGCCGACTAGCGCCTCCACGATTCTTCTGCCGAGGAATGAGGTTTTCATCTCCACCGTTCCGGCCTGTGCGCCGCCGACGGAGCCGATTATCGCCGCGTCGCGCCCCATCGGGTGCGTTTTCATGACCCGGAGCAGTTTTTCCGCCGAGTGAGACGGCACGAACGCGACAAGTTTCCCCTCGTTGGCTATGTGCAAAACATCCATCCCCAAAAGCTCGCAAAAGGCGCGCACGTTTTCATTCACCGGTATCGCGTCCTCCTCTACGACTATCCCCTTGCCGGAGGCGCGGGCGATTTCCGTGAGCGACGCCGCCAGCCCTCCGCGCGTGGGGTCGCGCATCATGCGGATGTCCGGCTCCGCCTTCAGCATAACAGCCGTCAGGCCGTGAAGCGGGCTGGAATCCGATTTAACGGGTGAGTCGAACTTCAGCCCCTTCCTCTGGCTCAAAATCGCCATGCCGTGGTCGCCGATGTGGCCGGAGAGGATTATCGCGTCCCCCTCCCCCACCCTTTCGGCGGAAATGTCGACGCCGTCCGGCACCAATCCTATCCCGGACGTGTTTATGAAAATCTTGTCCGCGCCACCGCGTGCGACCACTTTCGTGTCGCCCGCAACTATGGAGACGCCGCATTCTTTGGCGGCTCTTCCCATCGAGTCCGCTATTTTTGCCAAGTCATCCAGCGGGAACCCCTCCTCCAAGATGTACCCGACCGAGAGATACATCGGCGTCGCCCCGGAAACGGCCAGGTCGTTCACCGTGCCGTGCACGGCGAGCGAGCCTATGTCGCCGCCGGGAAAAAATATCGGGTCCACCACGAAGGAGTCGGTGCTGAAAGCCAGCCGCCCGTTGATTTGCGGGAGAACCGCGCCGTCGGAAAGCGCGGAGAGGTATTTGTTTGAAAGATGCGGCAGGAACATTTTCGCCACCAGCTCGGCGGCCGCCTTTCCGCCGCCGCCGTCCGCCAGCGTGACGACCTTAGGCCGCAAGAGTTTTCCCCCCGAAACGGTGGTAGACGGAGCAGGTTCCCTCGTCGGACACCATGCAGGCCCCGACGGGGCTTTCAGGCGCGCACACCTTTCCGAACAGCTTGCAGTCGGTCGGTTTTTTCAACCCGCGCAAAACCTTGTCGCAGATACAACCCGGGGTTTCTTTTTCGTCCCCCTCGGCGCGTATGTCGAAGAATTTTTCCGCGTCAAAACGGGCGTATTTTTCGCCCACTTTCAAACCGCCCCCCTTTAGCGCGCCAAGCCCGCGCCACACCGCGTCGCGCGGCTGGAAAACGTCGTTCATAATCTCGCGCGCCGTGGTGTTTCCCTCGGCGGAAGCCACGCGGGAATATTCTATCTCCGTTTCCGCCACGCCCCTGTTGGCCTGGCGCACTATCCGCAAAACGGACGAGAGAATGTCCAGCGGCTCGAAGCCGGATACGACGCACGGTTTTCCGAGGTCGGTAAGCGGCTTGTAAACCCCCGTGCCGGTGATTGTGGTGACGTGGCCGGGACAGACGAAAGCGTCTATCATCACCTCGTCGGCGAGCAAAGCCGACAGCACGGGCGGCGTCAGCTTGTGGGCGGAGAGAACAAAAAAGTTTTTCACGCCTTCCGCCTCGGCAAATTTCACGGCGGCCGCGGTCACCGGCGAAGTCGTCTCGAACCCCACGGCGAAAAAAACAACCTTGCGGTCGCCGTTTTCCATCGCGAGTTTCACCGCGTCGTCAGGCGAGTAAACAACGCGCACGTCGGCGCCGTTTGATTTCGCCCCGAGCAGGGAGGTCTTCGTGCCGGGAACGCGCAACATGTCGCCGAACGACACCAGGGTGACGCCATCTTTATGGGCCAGCCCGATGGCGGCGTCGATCTCCCCCTTGGAGGTCACGCAGACCGGGCACCCAGGCCCGGAGAGCATCTCTATTTCCGGGGGCAACATTTCCGGGATTCCGTATTTTATCAGGGTGATGGTGTGACCGCCGCAGAACTCCATTATCCGAAGTTTTTTGCGGGACTCGGCTGATATTTGGTCGCCGATGATTTTTGCCAATTTACCGTCGCGAAACTCGGTAAGGTATTTCACGAGTCGCCCAGCAGGCCGCCCGAACGAAAAAGCTCGATGGTTTTTTGCGCCTCCTCGCGGTCCAAAACGGACAGGGCGCATCCGGCGTGAATAATAATGAAATCCCCCAGCTTAACGCCGGGGACGAGCATGAGGTTCACCTCGCGCCGAACTTCGCCCAGCCGCGCGACGCCTCGAAACCCCTCCTGCTCCACGAGTTCCATTGGAACCGCAAGACACATGCTTCCCTCCGATTGCCGGCTTTATCTTGTTAACAAACCGAAAAAAAATGGGGTGGGTGCGGATTCATCCGCACCTGCCATTTAAACGGGTTAACTACTAAAAAAAGAACATCAGGCCGACAGCGGCTATCGCCGCCCCGGCAAACCTCGTGACAAGCGCTCTCGGTTGCACCGAGGATACCGCCGACGCGCCGGCAATGCCGACAATGTGCAACGCCGCCGTGGCGAGTATAAATCCGAAACTATAAAACAGCCCGGACGCAAGGGCCGGTATCTCCGTTCCGTGCGAGTGGCCGTGGAACAACGCGAACGCGCCGGTGACAATCATGCCAAGCGCCAGCGGGAAGCGCGCCGCCGCGGCTATCAGAACGCCGAAAACCAAAATCGACATGAAAATCCCATGCTCGACAAACGGTATTTTAACTCCCGAAAATCCCAAGAGTCCGCCCACAAGCATCATGCCGACAAAAGAGGCCGGAATGAGCCATACGGCTTTTCCGCCGGATTGAAACGCCCAGATTCCCACGGCGACCATCGCGAGGACGTGATCCGCGCCGAGCAACGGATGGCCGAAACCATCCCCAAACCCGGACAAGGTTCCCAGACCGGTGTGAGCGTAAGAAATAGCGGGCACGAAAACGACTGCAAGCAACGCAAAAAGAATTTTATTGAACGAAAGATTTCCCATTACCTTCTCCTTATCAATTTGTGATGGTTGACAACATTGATAATACATTATCCGCCCAATTTTTTCACGCTGTTTTTGCGGGATATATTCGCATATCCGAATTCGCTTGATTTTCCAGAAAAACTCCTCTAGTCTAGCCTCACAGGAATTTGTTGGGTTTGTGGAATCCGGCTTTCTTCGCCGGACGTTGCGCGGCTTCAATCGTCAAATGGAGGGTGGTTTCATGTCGAATGAAAAAATTCGTCTCCTTAACCAAATGGACAGGCGTTCCTTCATCTCTCTTTGCGCCCAAGTGGCCGCAACGCTGGGGATGTCAGCCGCCATGATTCCAAAAATCGCCGAGGCGATAGAGAAGGCCGCGCGGCGCCCCTCGGTCGTCTGGTTGCATTTTCAGGAATGCACGGGCGACTCCGAGGCGTTCATCCGAAGCACATCCCCCTCCACCGCCGAGTTGGTGCTGGACATCCTTTCCATCGACTACCACGAAACCATCATGGCCGCCGCCGGCACACAGGCGGAGGAAAACCTTAAAAAAGCCATAACGGAAAACAAAGGCAAATATATAACCATTTGCGAAGGGGCGCTTCCGACAGGCACCCCCCCCGGCCCCGGCGGCAAACCGGGCGGCTACCTTTACATAGCCGGAAGGACTGGCATGGAGATTGCCAAAGAGGTCTGCTCGGACGCCTTCGCGGTAATCTGCGTGGGAAACTGCTCGTCGTTCGGCGGAGTTCAGGCGCAAAAACCCAACCCCACCGGCGCGATGGGAGTCGGCGCGGCGCTCGGCATCAAGACCGTCAACATCCCCGGCTGTCCCCACAATCCTGTCAACTCAATCGCCACCGTGGTTAATTACCTGCTCCTAGGCTCCCTCCCGGCGCTGGACAAACACGGCAGACCGAAGTTCGCCTACGAAAAACGGATTCACGACCAGTGCACCCGCAGGGCGCATTTCGACGCGGGGCAGTTCGTGGAGCAATGGGGTAGCGACGAGGCCAAGAAAGGGTACTGCCTATATAAAATGGGGTGCAAAGGGCCGCAGACATACCATAACTGCAACATTGTCCGATACAACGACCACACCGGATGGCCCATCGGCGCCGGACACGGGTGCGTCGGTTGCTCCGAACCGGATTATTGGGACACGATGTCCCCCTTCTACGGTCGGCTGGAAGGGGTTGAAATCCCCTTTGCCGGCGTTGAAAGCACGGCGGACAAGATAGGCATGACCCTTGTGGGCGCCGCCGGAGTCGGCGCGGCCGTCCACGCCGCCTACACGTTCGGTAAGAAAAAGGGACACACCGAGGAGATTGTCGACAAAGAAGGCGGGGAGGATAAATAGATGGGAACGAAAGTAGTCATAGATCCGATCACACGAATCGAGGGGCACCTTCGCATAGAGGTGGAGATTGAAAACGGGAAGGTAAAGGACGCATGGAGCTCCGGCACGATGTTCCGTGGGTTCGAGATATTCCTAAAAGACCGCGACCCGCGCGACGCATGGTACATAACCCAGCGCGTCTGCGGGGTGTGCACCACCATGCACGCGCTCACGTCCGTCCTTACGGTGGAAAACGCCGTCGGCGTGACCCCGCCGGACAACGCTCGGCTCATCCGCAACCTTATGCTCGGCGCGCAGTATCTTCACGACCACATCGTGCATTTCTACCATCTTCACGCGCTGGACTGGGTGGACGTGGTGAGCGCGTTGAGCGCGGACCCGAAGAAATCGGCGGATTTGGCCTACGCCATCAACCCGCACGCGGCCCGGTCGGGCGCGGGTGATTTCAAAGGGGTGCAGGACAGGGTCAAGACGTTCGTGAACAGCGGGCAACTCGGCCCCTTCGACAACGCATACTGGGGGCATCCGGCGTACAAACTGCCGCCGGAGGTCAACCTGATGGCCGTCTCGCACTATCTGGACGCGCTCGCGCTTCAAGCGAAAGCGATGCGGCTCCACGCTATATTCGGCGGAAAAAATCCGCACCCGCAAAGCTACGTCGTGGGCGGTATGACCTGCGTGCAGGATCTCACCCCGGACAGGCTGGCCGAGTTCATCTTCATCACCAAAGAAGTGGTGGATTTCGCCAACAACGTTTACGTGCCGGACGTGCTGGCCGTAGCCCCGTTCTACAAAGAATGGGCCGGGATAGGGGCGGGGTTGCCGAACTACCTGGCGTACGGAATGATGCCGGACGACAACAGCAACGACCCGAAGAACCTCTATTTCCCGCGCGGGATAGTGATGAACAGGGACTTGAGCAAGGTCGTGCCGCTCGACGAGAAAAAGATAATGGAGCACGTATCCCACTCCTTTTACGAGGGGGACGGCGCGCTACACCCGTCGAAGGGGGAGACAAAACCGTACTACACCGGGATTGAAACCAACGCGAAATACAGCTGGCTAAAGAGCCCGCGCTACGACGACGCGCCGATGGAGGTCGGCCCACTTTCAAGGATGCTGGTTGGGTACGCCTCAGGTCACAAGGACATTAAGGACGCCGTGGACGGCACTCTTAAACAACTCGGGCTACCCGCGTCGATTTTGTTCTCCACCCTGGGCAGAACCGCCGCCCGCGCGGTGGAGACGAAGGTGGTCGGAGCCAAAATGGAAAAGTGGATGAACGAACTACTGACGAACGTCAAACGGGGCGAACTGGACACTTGGACAAAGTTCGAGATGCCGGACAGCGCGACGGGGTACGGAATGTCCGAGGCTCCGCGCGGCGCCCTGGGCCACTGGATAGAGATTAAAAACAAGAAAATACACAACTACCAGCTTGTGGTGCCGACGACTTGGAACGGCTCCCCGCGCGACAATAAGGGGCAAAGGGGCGCCTTCGAGGAGGCGCTTATCGGCACCCCCGTGCACGACCCGAAAAAGCCGCTGGAGATACTGCGAACCATACACTCTTTCGACCCGTGCCTCGCCTGCGCGGTGCACGTCATAGACCCGAAAACCAACGAAGTTTACGAAACAAAAGTCTGTTGAGCGGGGGCGCAGATGACGATTTTACTGGAGCTTGTCAAAGTAAAGTCTGCGACCGTGAGGATATTGCACTGGCTCATATTTTTGGCCACGGCGGATTTACTGCTGACCGGTTTGTATATCGGCTGGCCGGTTTTATTGGCCGGTGCGGGCGAGCCTTACCAGACTTTCGTGATGGCGAAAATTCGGCTCCTTCACTTCTCCGGCGCGATTGTGCTGGACGTCGCCTTTTTGTTGCGGCTGTATCTGGCTTTTTTCTCCACCTTCCATCGCGACTGGAAAGAGGTGCTTCCCACCCCGACGAACATCGGCAACGCCGCCCAGACAATGCGCTATTACTGGACTTTTAAGGGGGTGTTGAAGGAATACCGATGGGTCGACCCGCTGGACGGGCTGACCTTTTTCGCCCTTCACATGGTGCTGGCGGCGCAACTTTTCACCGGGTTCGCGCTTTACGCCCCCGGCATAGAGCTTTCCACCGGGATGATAGGCATCTGGGCCAAAACCCTGCATCTGCTCACCGACTGGACGGTATGGCTCTTCGGCGGTCTGCCCGGGGTGCGCTTCGTCCACCACCTCACGCTTTGGATAATGGTGACCGGCGTTCTGTTGCACATATATATGCAGGTCTGGAAGACCATCAAGCTAAGAAGGGCCGACATCTCCGCCATAGTCAGCGGGTATAAGCTGATGAACATCAACAGGGGGAAATAACCAATTCCTTCGTTCGCGGTCTTGGGAATCGGCAACATACTGATGCGGGACGACGGGGCGGGCGTTCGTGCCGTCGAGTTTCTGCGCGGACAAAAACTGCCGGAAAACATCTCGCTGGTGGACGTAGGCACCACCATCTATCACACCATGGGAATACTTTCCGAGTCGGAAAAACTGATAGTGTTCGACGCGGTCAGGCTGGATCAAAAACCGGGTACGGTTTATAGTTTCAACGCCGACGAGCTTAGGACAAAGATGCCGCGCAAGGCCTCGTCCCACGAAATAGGCGTGCTGGACGCGCTGGCCCTACTGAGTCTTTCGGGGCAGGCGGTGCCGGAGGTGGTGATAATCGGAGTGGAGCCAAAGGACTACGGCTCTTGGGGGGACGAACTTTCGCCGGAGGTTTTAGCCGCCATCCCCGAAATGGCGGACAGGGCGATGGTTCAACTGAAATCCTGGGGCGCGGTCTAGATTTATACGCAGATTACGCCGATTAACGCGGATTTAATCAAACCCTACCCTCGTACCTGTCCTTGTGCATGGCCATCACGTCCTTGTGGAAAATCTTGTAGCCGGCGACTATGGACGAAATGTCCGCCTCTTTGAATAGGATATCCGCATAAATCTTCATATAAACGTGAATCACGACCATTGACATCAGGCAGTACATGACAAGATGGTGGGCGAACCGGACGTTGCTCATGCCGCCAAAAACCCGCTCCACAAGGTTGGTAAACCAATACATATGCGTCCAAATTATGGAATTGGACTGTTGCGAAAAAAGTGTAAAGCCGGTGGCCGTCATCAACGCGAAGAGGCAAATCATGGTGAACACCGAAAGCCCCCCGAGCGGGTTCAGGTAGCGGTAGTGGTAATGCTCGCCCTCCCCCGTCAGATAACAACGCGCCAGTTTAAACGCCGCCTTAATGTTGCCCGGAGTCGGGATAATCTCCCAAATGTCGCTACGGGTCGCGGGGCTGAACGAATAGTACAACCGCAACATAAGCGACACAATCAACCCGGTCACGGCAAGAAAGTGATAGAACCTAACCTTCGCCATCACGAAATTGGTATACGGCTCCCCGCTCCCGAAAAGGAGCTTCGGGTTCCCGATGTAAAGCCCGGTCACGGCAAGCGTTACGACCGAGCCTACGATAACCCAGTGAAGCAGACAGACAAACGGCGAACGCACCTGAACAAGCTGATACTTACTTTGAGCGGAAACGGTCTCGGCGGACTTACCCATAATCCCTCCTTATAATGACTACGCCTATTATGTTCCAATCCCCCGAACATTTCAATGGAAAACGAGCCAACTTATTGCAAAAAACTGGAATATTATGGTATCCTTACGCGTTCAATTTAACCCGCTTTATCCAGACGATAAGGCGGACTAACGGGTATCTAGGAGGGCATAAATTGAAATTACACGAGTATCAGGCGAAAGAGGTGTTGCGCAAATACGGAATACCCGTGCCCGAGGGATATTTCACCGACACAGCGTACAATGCCCGCGAACTGGCTGGGAGGCTCGGCGGCTACCCGGTCGTAGTAAAGGCCCAAATCCACGCCGGAGGGCGCGGCAAAGGCGGCGGCGTAAAGCTGGCCTTCTCCGCCGAGGAGGCCGAACAGCAGGCCAAAGCCATCATAGGCATGACTCTCGTGACCCATCAAACCGGCCCGGAAGGGAAGCTGGTTCAGAAACTCCTAATAGAGGCCGGATGCAAAATAGAGCGCGAGCTTTACCTAAGCATAGTGCTTGACCGCTCCACCTCAAAAAACGTCATCATGGCCTCCACCGAAGGGGGTATGGAAATAGAGGTGGTCGCAGAAAAGACCCCCGAAAAAATAATCAAGGTGATAGTCGATCCGGCGGTCGGCATTATGCCATACCAATGTCGCCAACTGGCCTTCGGCCTGCAATTCCCGCCGGAAATGATTGGAGCCGCAAGCTCTTTTATTTCAAAGTTTTACGATATGTACGTCAAAGAGGACCTCTCCATGGCGGAGATTAACCCTCTTGTCCAGACGAAGGACGGCAAAGTGCTTGCGCTGGACGCCAAGCTGGCGTACGACGACAACGCCTTGTTCCGCCACAAAGAGGTTGTGGACTACCGCGACCTCAACGAGGAAGACCCGCTTGAGATAGAGGCCTCCAAATTTAGCCTGAACTACATCAAGCTAAACGGCAACATAGGATGCATGGTGAACGGCGCGGGGCTTGCCATGGCGACAATGGACATCATCAAACACTCCGGCGGCGAACCGGCCAACTTTTTGGACGTGGGCGGCGGCGCGAGCGCGGAACAAATCGAGGAGGCATTGAAAATCATCGTTGCCGACAAATCGGTCAAGGCGATTTTCATAAACATTTTCGGCGGCATATTAAGGTGCGACAGGCTTTCCAACGGGGTCGTCTCCGCCGCCAGAAAAATAGACATTCAAATCCCGATTATCATCAGGATGGAGGGAACCAACGTGGACGAGGGAAAAAAAATACTCGCCGATAGCGGCCTAAAATTCATCATAGCCTCCGACATGAAGGACGGCGCGCAAAAGGCGGTCGCGGCCTTGAGGGGTCGGTCATGAGCGTATTGGTGGGCAAACACACAAGGCTGGTCGTACAGGGGATAACCGGCAAAGAGGGGATGTTCCACGCGCTGAGTTGCAAAAGCTACGGCACCAAAGTTGTCGCGGGCGTGACCCCCGGCAAGGCGGGACAAAACGTCGAGGGAATCCCGGTGTTCAACACCGTGCGCGACGCGGTAAAGAGCACAAAGGCGAACGCCACCATGATATTCGTCCCACCCCCTTTCGCGGCGGACGCGATATTGGAGGCGTTCGACGCAGGAATCAAACTCATCGTCTGCATAACCGAGGGGATACCGGCGCAGGACATGGTGAAAGTTTACAACGCCATCAAGGGGGGCGGCTCCACCCTGATAGGCCCGAACTGTCCAGGCATCATCACCCCCGGCGAGGCCAAGATAGGCATCATGCCCGGCCACATCCACAAAAAAGGGCGGGTCGGCATCGTCTCCCGCTCCGGAACGCTGACCTACGAGGCGGTGGGCCAGCTCACGGCGCTTGGCATCGGTCAGTCCACCTGCATAGGCATTGGCGGCGATCCGGTGATAGGGACGAACCACACCGACGCCATAAAGCTTTTCAACGAGGACAAGGACACCGACGTGATTGTGATGATAGGCGAGATAGGCGGCAACGCGGAGGAGGACGCCGCCGACTACATTAAAAAACATGTTAAAAAACCGGTCGTCGGTTTCATAGCGGGGCAGACCGCCCCCCCCGGCAGACGAATGGGACACGCCGGGGCCATCATCGCCGGCGGCAAGGGAACGGCCGAGGAAAAAATGAAGGCCATGAAGAAAGCCGGCATTCACGTTTGCACAAGCCCCGCCGACATCGGCGATACGGTTCAAAGAATACTCGGAAAAAACAAAAAAGACCGAACGGTTAAAAAAACCGTTAAAAAAGTAGTTAAGAAACCGGTTAAGAAAACCAAGAAAAAGAGGTGAAAAATGAGCGATTTAATAATACGGATTGGCGGCGAGGGGGGCGAGGGCGTTATCAGCGCCGGCGACATGGTGGCCGAGGCCGCCTGCCGTTCGGGGCTGGAGATTCTAACCTTCAAGAGCTTCCCGGCTGAGATACGCGGCGGACACGCCATGTACCAAGTGCGCTTCTCGAAAGAGAAGATTTTGTCCGAGGGAACCGGCTTTCAGGTTTTCTGCGCGTTCAACCAAGAGGCGCTGGACAAGAACAAAAGCCAGCTTATCCCAGGCACCGTGCTGATTTACGACTTCCCCGGCGGCGACATAGAGAACGAGGTCAAGATAGACGGAGTCACCTGCTACTCCCTCCCGATGTCCAAGATAGCAAAAAAAGACCTGGACATGTACCGCGCGAAAAACATGGTGGCGCTCGGCGCGCTTTCCTACATGTTCGACATCGCCTACGAGCCGCTTAAGGAGCTAATCAGGGAGAAGTTCGGCAAAAAGGGACAGGCCGTCGTCGACACCAACCTAAAGGCGATAGAGGCCGGCGCGAACTACATCAGAGACAACCACAAGAAAACCGACCCGTACACGATGGGAACGGCGGACAAGACCGGCAAGAACGTCATCATAATATCCGGCAACGAGGCGGTGGGGCTTGGCGCGCTTTTGGCCGGGTGCGACTTCTTGAGTTGCTACCCGATAACCCCGGCAACCGAGGTCGCGAACTACCTGGCGATAAACCTGCCGAAAATTGACGGCACCCTCATCCAGGCCGAGGACGAAATAGCCTCGCTGGCGAACGTTCTGGGCGCCTCATACGCGGGGGCAAAGGCGATGACCTCCACCTCCGGCCCCGGTCTGTCGCTCATGCAGGAGCTTTTGGGGCTGGCCTCCATAGCGGAAATCCCCTGCGTCATAGTTGACGTGCAACGCGGCGGCCCCTCCACCGGATTGCCGACGAAGCACGAGCAGTCCGACCTGTTCATGGCGGCGCACGGCGGCCACGGCGACGCCTCGCGCGTCGTCCTCTCCGCCGAGAACGTGGCGGACGCAATCGACCTAACGGTGCTTGCGTTCAACATCGCCGAAAAATACCAAACCCCCGTCCTTCTTCTGACCGACGGCTCGCTCGGCTTTAGGACGGAGTCGGTCAAAAGGCCCGACCCTAAAAAATACACCATCGTCAACCGCGATCGGTACAAGTCGGTCGAGGGGGAACAATACCTCCGCTACAAACTGACGGCCTCCGGCGTCTCCCCCATGTCCCGCCCCGGCGAGACCGGCGGCGCGTATATATCCACCGGACTGGAGCACAACGAAAGCTCCGCCCCCTCGTTCACGCCGGAAAACCACGAGAAAATGCTGGACAAGCGGTTCAACAAACTCAACAGCGTCGTCGATTTCGTACCCGCCCCCGAGATTCAAGGGGACGGCCCGGCGGATGTCGGCGTCATTAGCTGGGGCTCCACGCTCGGCACCGTGCGAGAGGCCGTGAACATGGCCCGCGCACAAGGGCTTAAAGTGAAGGCGCTCCACCCCAAGCTCGTCTGGCCCCTGCAGGAGAAGCAGATAAAGGCCTTTGCCGCGACCTGCAAAAAGATACTCGTCCCCGAAGTCAACAAACAGGGGCAGTTCGCCGAGATACTACGAGGAAAAACCGGCATAGACGCCATCAGCTATCCGATTTACGGCGGCATGCCATTCTCCCCAAAACAGATACTCGATAAAATCAAGGAGGTGCTGTAATGACCGCCACCGCAGAAGCCCTGAAACCCAAGGATTTTAAAAGCGACATACGCGTCGTCTGGTGTGCCGGTTGCGGCGATTACGGCGTTTTAAACGCCGTCCAGAGCGCTTTCGCGACGCTTAAGCTCTCGTTGTACGACACCGTCTGCGTGTCCGGCATAGGCTGTTCCAGCCGCCTGCCGTTCTTCCTTAAAACCTACGGGTTCCACTCGCTCCACGGCAGGTCGTTGCCGGTCGCGGTCGGAATAAAAGTTGCCAGGCCGGAACTAGAAGTTGTCGTTTTCGGCGGCGACGGCGATCTCTTCTCCATCGGCGGCGGACACTTCCCCCACGTTGCAAGAAAGAACACCGACCTCACCTGCATAATGATGGACAACCACATATACGGCCTCACAAAGGGACAGGCCTCCCCCACCTCTACGCCGGGCACGGTGTCCACCACCACGCCGTTCGGCACGCCCGACCCGACCAACGTCAACCCGCTGGCGTACGCCCTCACTTACGGGGCCACGTTTGTGGCGCAGGGCTTCTCCGGCAACCCGAAG
>Ga0315281_10007440_pt1 | contig 15419 bp, 14 predicted proteins | sample YL17G07_0_MG_FD_204540 | JGI IMG/M metagenome (GOLD analysis project Ga0315281, IMG submission 204540) | Sediment microbial communities from Yellowstone Lake, YNP, Wyoming, USA - YL17G07_0 | ecosystem: Environmental > Aquatic > Freshwater > Lake > Sediment | place: USA: Wyoming | collected...
CCTCACCCTTGCTGCCGCAGCATGCCAGATCGTCAATACCATCATCGCAGTCAGGTTCTCTGAGAGAACCGCCCATTATCTCAGGACGCAGGCGTACGACCGGATCCAGGGCCTCTCGTTTGGTAACATCGACCGCATGCGTCCCTCCGACCTCCTCGTCCGGCTGACAAATGATATCCAGAACGTGAAGATCGCCATCCAGCAGGGTATCTTAAACCTCCCGCTCGTGCCTATCATGCTCATCATCACCCTCATGCTGATCGCAGTACGGTCCCCGTCCCTGATCTGGCTCATGGTCATACTGCTCATTGTGTTCTCCGCCCTGCTTGGCACCTATCTCTGGCTTGTACTGCCGGTCTTTGCCGTGCGGCAGGAGAAGTACGACGCTATGAGCGGTACCCTGCAGGAGAACATGGCAGGAGTCCGCGTGGTCAAGGCGTTCGTGCGCCAGAAGTACGAGAACGAGCGTTTTTCCTCAGTTGCAGGCAAGGTGCGGGCGGCTTCTCTGCGTGCCCAGTCCTATATTGCCATCCTGATCCCAACGATGCTCTTAACCGTCAACCTCGCCCTTGCCGCCATCTTCTACACCGGAGGAATCGCGGTGCTCGAGGGAACGGGTTTTTCCACAGGGGAGGTGATTTCGTCTGTCCAGTACCTGTTCCTCCTGATCATGCCATTCATGATCCTCGGGACGGTGCTGCCGGCAATCTCTGCCGCACGCCCCTCATTAAACCGGATCTTTGAGCTCCTCGATACGCCCGCAGACGTACAAGACAGCGATCACCCTGTTGCTGTCGATCCGGCGTCAGTGAAAGGCCGGCTTGTCTTTGACCATGTCAGCTTCGGGTATATTGGCTCTGATCGAAAACCCGGCCCTTTGGTCCTGCAGGACATCAGTTTTTCCACGGAACCGGGAGAGACGATCGGTTTCTTAGGCCCCACGGGTTCCGGGAAATCGACGCTCGTGCACCTTGTCCCCCGGTTCTATGATGTTACCTCGGGGAAGATCACCATCGACGGGACTGATGTGCGGGAGATCCCGCAGCATACCCTGCGGGGAATTGTCGGGATCTGCCTCCAGCAGCCCAACCTCTTCTCCGGCACGATCCGCGATAACCTCCTGTTTGCAACAGAAAACCCGTCAGAAGAGAACATTGTTGCCGCAGCAACGGATGCGGATGCCGACGGGTTTATCCGGAATATTCCCCGGCAGTATGATGATGCTGTTGCACGGCACGGGGCGAACTTCTCCGGTGGCCAGCGGCAGCGCCTTGCGATCGCCCGGACGCTTGCAGCAGACCCGAAGATCCTGATCCTCGATGACAGCACGAGTGCCTGCGATGTGGCAACCGAAGCCCGGATCCAGGACGCGATCAACCGGAGGTTTGCCGGGGTCACAAAACTGCTGGTCGCGCAGCGGATCAGCACGGTGATCTCGGCCGACCGGATCATCCTTCTGGAAAACGGCCGGATCATTGCCTCCGGGCGCCACGAGGACCTGCTCCGGACAAGCCCGCAGTATAAGGAGATCTACGATTCCCAGCTCGGGAAAGGGATCGTCGGGGGCGAAGCAGCATGAGGGGCATGCAGGTTCCGCCGGATGAAGAAGCCCTGCCGCCGATGATCCCCACCGTGAAACGGTTCATGGGGTACATGGCCCCTCACCGGCTGAAGCTTGCCGTTGTCATCATCCTCATGGGGGTATTTGCCCTGCTCCAAGCGGTCTTCTCCCTCCTGATGGGGACTGCGACCAACATCATATCAGCCGGCCCCGGGCCGGTGGAACCATTATACCATGTCATTATCTGGCTGGTGGCAGGGGGTCTTATCATCTGGATCTCGGGAGCCGTCTCCCAGAAGCTGCTCTCGGGTATATCGCAGGAAGCCCTGTATCAGCTCCGCATCGATCTTTTTGCCCACATCCAGACGATGTCTCTGGACTTCTATGACCGGCGCCCGATCGGCGAACTGATGAGCAGGGTGACAAACGACACCCAGGTGATCGAGCAGTTCATCAGTATCGGGTCGCTCCAGACCGGCCAGGCCGTGATGACGATCATCATCACCAGCGTCGTCATGCTGCTCGTCAACCCGTCCTTAACGATCCTGTCCTATATTATTGTCCTCGCGCTGGTCGGGGTCTCGTGGCTGATCACAAAAACCTCCGGCCCGGCGTTCGTGCTGCTGCAGGGAAAGACCGGAGATTTAAACGGGTTTGCCGAGGAGTGGATCTCCGGAGCAAAGACGGTTATCGCATGCCGTCAGCAGGACGCGGCATCCCGGCGGTTCTCTGCTATGAGCCGGAAGGTTGCCGATATCGGGGAAAAAGCCCAGTTCTCCGCCCTCATCAGCCAGCAGGTATCGAATATCTTTACCACCATTGTGATCGTCACCCTCCTCATTTTCGGGGGCATTATGGTGATGAACGGGATGGCAGAGATCGGTACCCTGATCGCGTTCATCGGGTTCTCGTTCAGCCTCTTAGGCGCCTTTACGACCATATTCTCATCGTATGCCCAGATCCTGAATGCTGTTGTGGGTGCATCACGCGTCTTTGAGGTCCTGGACCAGAAGCCCCGCGTGGATGACCGGAAGAACGCACCCGCGATGCCGGCGGTTGCCGGGGATGTCGTCTTTGACCACGTAGACTTCTCGTATATACCGGGGCGGCGGATCCTTACTGATAACACGTTCCATGCCCGTCCCGGGCAGGTCTTCGGGCTCTGCGGCCCGACCGGCGCCGGCAAGAGCACGATCATCAATATCTTAACCCGGTACTATGATATCGAGAACGGGGCGATCCGCATCGATGACAATGACGTGCGGGAAGTCCGGCAGGACACGCTCCGGGTCCAGATCGCGCAGGTGCAGCAGGAACCGTTCCTCTTCTCCGACACGATTATGGCGAACCTGAAGTACGCGAGGGAGGATGCTACTGACGAGGAATGCATCAGCGCGGCAAAACAGGCAAACGCCCATGGGTTCATCATGCAGCAGCCGAATGGCTACGACACCGTTCTCGTTGACGGGGGAACGAACCTCTCGCAGGGCCAGCGCCAGATGCTGACCATCGCCCGGGCGATCGTGGCCAACCCACGGATGCTGATCCTTGACGAAGCGACGAGCAACGTGGACACCCGGACAGAAAAACTGATCCAGGAGGGGCTGCTTGCGCTCCAGAAAGACAAGACCTCGTTCATCATCGCCCACCGTCTCTCGACGATCCGGCACGCTGACCAGATCCTTGTCATCGACAAGGGGGCGATCATCGAGCGTGGCTCGCACATAGATCTGATGAAGAAGAAGGGGTTCTACTTCGATCTCTATATGAGCCAGTTCCGCGGAAAACTCTCGGGAATCGTGAAGGAGTGATTCCCAAAGATCCCGTGGCAAATATCTGCGGTGGCCGTGATCCCGGTTGAGAAAACCAGCACGAAAAAGATACGATGATCCGTAATTATCGTTAACGATCTGCTTGGAGCTCTCCTTCTTTGCTGCGCCTGTAAAGAAGATGTACCGGTTCCGTACCTGCGACTCACCGGTAAACGCGGCGGGCCGGTTCTTCTTTAGTCTGGCCTTCTCTGAACACCATGGACTGTTTCCTCTGCCTCGGCTTTCTGTTTCATGCTCATACATTCTGCTGGTTTAAGCGAGACCGACCACAAGAGATTCAACTGCTCCCGGATTATTCCGGATACTGCATGTCCGTTCAGAGAACTATCCGAAACGGAGCATCACTCCCATGACCCGCGGGAAGAGACCGGAAGCCGCAATCGCGGAGGCCAAGACATTTGCGGAGCGGATGGGATATCGCTGGATTGAAAATCCCCACGAGGATCTGCCGTATGATCTCCAGATCTTTAAGCCCGCATCGTTCCGCCTCGTGAAGATACGGCTGACCCGGTACCATATCGACCCGAACGGTTTTTACGACCAGCAGTTCCCGGACGAGATTGCGGGCCTGCGTTCGCTCCCGTTCCCGCCCTTCATCCTCCGCGAGCTCTGGCTGCGCACCCAGCACGAGCGGGTCTGGCGCCGGCTTGTTGTCCATGATCTCGCGGTTGCCGAGATCGAATGGTGGGGGCCGGATGATTACACGAATCCCCATGTCCGGTGATTTCCCCTGTTCCGGGGTGACTCCACCTCAGAAGGAACCCCCCATGAGACATCAGCCTCTTCAGGGTCTGGTCTACGACGGAGACCCCGTTACCGGAAAACGCCCCGGAAACTCTCCAGTGGAAATGGTGCCAACGCCCGACAAAATTCTCTTTAAAAATCGTTCTTTTCGGAGAATACTTGTTTTAATCAGGAAAAAACCGTGCAATTTAGCGGGCTTTGAATCGACTGGGAAAAGGGGACGATTTGCAGGGCATCTCATGCCTTCAAGGCTGCCCGGGACACGCTGTTGCCGTAAATAAAAGCCCGATACCGGGGCCTCGAAAAATGGATTTGAAACCGATATTTTCTGTAAAACTAAATATAACCCATGAATCTGGCCGGAAAAACATCATTCCCGGAGCATCGATCTGCCTCTTTTTATCCCTCATCCTCATAATCCCCGAAGTCCAATCTCTTAATCAGGAGCATACCACACCATGAAGATCCTCGCCATCCACGGGAGTCCCCACACGACTATGAGCACAACACGAAAACTTGCCGGCTTTGTACTTGAAGGAGCAGCAGAAGCCGGAGCAGAGACGGAGATGATCGACCTCTGCGACTTACGGGTCACGCCCTGCACTGCCTGCGATGCCTGCTCGCTCAATGGCGTATGCGTAAATGATGACGATGTTCCGTCCATTGTTGAGCGGATGAAGGAAGCAGACGGTATCGTGTTCGCATCACCGGTCTATATCGACAATGTCTCGGGCCAGATGAAGGTCTTCTTCGACCGGCTCGCTGACGCAATCCACTACCAGCTGCTCGCTGGGAAATACGGTTGCTCGGTTGCGACCACGCACACGTCAGGTGGGGACGAGGTGGTGGCATACCAGAATCATGTCCTGAATTATCTTGGCGTGATGGTGGTGGGAGGCCTCAGTGTCGCAACGGGCGGGAACGCAGAAACCGTTGATGCTGCGGAGATATCCGCACGGGCGCTCGGGAAAAAACTCGTTGAGGCGATCAGGAATGGCTTTTCCGATCCCCAACAGGAAGCAGAGATTGCCGGCAACCGGGAATTTTTCCGGGATATTGTCATGGAAAACCGGGATTTCCGCAACCAGGAGTATGAGCGGTGGGTGCGGATGGGCTGGATAAAATAATCAACAAAATAATTGTCGGGGTAGATCCTGATCTCCATACGGAATCTGGAAAACCGGAACTCTTGTAAAAAATTGTACTCTGTAGAAATCATAAAAAAATTCTCTTAACGCTCGTGGGAGCTTTGGTAAGTGTTGTCTCCGCCCCCGCCGCTGTCGCATCCCCCACCTAGCGATAATTCTTAAGAAGGTAATAGGGCACAATCGCTCAGCGCAGGGGCGGTCAGGGGGGACAGGTTTTTGTCCCCTCCGTCAATAGGTGTTTTGTCTTTTGTTGAAAAATTACGACTTTCTGGAAGGCAATTTTTTTTAAAAAAAGTTAATAATTCTCTGCCATAATCTCGAAATACGCCTGCGGGTGATAGCAGACCGGGCATTTCGCGGGAGCGGCCTTTCCCTCCTGCACAAACCCACAGTTCCGGCAGTACCATTTTGCGGGAGCATCAGCCAGAAAGACGGTTCCGTTCTCCGTGGTTGCATGCAGTTTCGCATACCGCTGCTCGTGGTGTGCTTCCACGCTTGCGACCATCTTGAAGAGGTGGGCGATCTCCCTGAACCCCTCCTTCTCCGCAGTCGCTGCAAAACCCGGATAGAGCGTGCCCCATTCCATCTTCTCGCCCGCTGCGGCTGCGGCAAGGTTTTCTTTTGTGGTTCCGATCACGCCTGCCGGGTAGGTTGCGGTAATCTCCACCTCGCCACCCTTGAGCTGCTTAAAGAAGAGCTTCGCATGCTCTTTTTCTTCATCGGCAGTCTGCTGGAAGAGTGCTGCGATCTGTTCGTAACCTTCTTTTTTTGCTGCGCTTGCAAAGAACGTGTACCGGTTCCGTGCCTGCGACTCGCCTGCGAATGCGGCGAGCAGATTTTTCTCGGTCTGGCTGCCTTTCAAATCCATATGACTCATCCCTCCATTAGAGGCCGGCTGTTATGAACCTGACGGGCGGGAATATCATTTCCGGTGAGAATCGTGAAGAAGAGCAGACGAATGAAGAATGACACCAACCAATAACGGAGAAAGATTGAATCTTAAAGAACAAGAAAAACGGGTGGCAGGATTTGTACCCTTGACCTGCGGATTACAAGTCCGTAAAAACCAATGCACAAAAATTATCAATATCCCGTTTTCCAGAGCACGAGCAGCACAATCATGGCAACAGGAAGCAGGAGGTCAAAATACACGACAGAGCCGGCATTATACGGTGAGATATTCCTGCTTTTCCTTATATCAAGCACATGACCGATGCCCATGAAGAAGAGCATGATCGATCCACCGATGACCGTAGCGACAAGGAAATTGTCACGGATGAAGAATGAAAGAATACCCAGCACGCCGAATGCAGCATCAGCGGCGGCAACCTCTTTCTGGAACGGGCTTTTTGGCAGCCACCCGAGCTTCACTGCAAGGGTATCGGCCGTTGGTCCGTACCAGTGCATGAACCCGGCCATGATACCCTGGAACCCGATATTGATCAGGAGAATCCAGGCAAGAATTGTTTCGGGAATCGCAGTCCTGAACAGAATGATATCAACGACCGCACAGAATAGTGCGATAATGAGGAAAAACACTGCAAAATGATCCCGTATCTTTTCACGTATGCCCATCATAGTTCCCTCAGATAGACATTTTTTTGTCTGATGTTATAGGTTCCCTTTTGAGGAATTGTTGCGAGAAACGATCTGCCGTTGAATGATAGAACCACAGGAAAAGATCATAAAAACAATAAGAAAAACGGGCCTGAAGGGATTTGAACCCTTGACCTGCGGATTAAGAGTCCGCCGCTATGCCGAACTAAGCTACAGACCCAGCCTGTTAGACCTAATAAAGTGGTCGATAATGCTGAATAAAGGTTTTGTATACAATCCCAAAGAATTCCTTAATACCCTAGAATAGTACATCTTCTGTTACATGCCTGAACCAGCCCCGTTTGAACAGCTGCAACCAACAAAATACTGCATTTTCGGCTGCGGCACGAACGGTTACAACATCATACTGGAACTCTTAAAAGAGCAGGAGCGCGTGATGGTCGTGGACAAGGACGAGTCCCGGGTACGCCATCTCCGCGACCAGAAATACGATGCCTACCAGCGTGATATCACCTCTTCTGACCTGTTAATCGGCCTTCCCCCGTTCGAGATCGCGTTTGTGATGACCGGCGACGGGGATGCAAACCTTGCCGCTGTCCTGACCATCAAGAAGCGCTACCCTTCCGTGCAGGTAGTTGCCCGTTCGGTCGACCCGGTCAATGGCCAGAAGCTCACCGCTGCCGGGGCCGAGTTCGTCCTCTACCCGCAGGAAGTGGTAGCCCGTTCTGCAATCCTCCAGATAAAAAAGCAGCACTCCAGCCGGATCTCGGCAAGACTCTTTACCCTGCTCGCCGGCTGGGAGGGCACCTTAGGGATCATCACCCACAAGAACCCGGACCCCGATGCGATCTCATCGGCTCTCGCCCTCGCCGAGATTGCCAAGCGGGCCAACCCCAGGAGTCTCACCACCCGGATCTTCTACGAAGGCAACATCGGCCACCAGGAGAACCGCACGTTTGTCAACCTGCTCGATATCAAGATGGAGCACCTCACTCCTGAGGCTATGCAGCAGTGCAACTTCCTTGCGCTCGTGGACTGTTCAGGACCCGGCGCCAACAACGACATCCCTCCCCAGACGAAGATCAATATCGTCATCGACCATCATAAGGATGGCAAACACAGCGCAACGCAGAGCACGTTTGTCGATATCCGGCCCGGTGTCGGGGCAACGGCAAGCATCCTCACCCAGTACCTGCAGGAACTCGATGTGCCCGTAGACAAGCGGGTGGCAACTGCCCTTCTCTACGGTATCCGCACGGACACCAAGGAGTTCAAGCGCAACGTAACCCCGCAGGATCTCAACTATGCGGGTTTCCTGCTCCCGCTCACCGACGCAGACCTGCTCGACAAGATTATGTCGCCTTCCATGTCGCAGGAGACGCTCGATGTGATCGGAAAGGCGATCCAGGAGCGGAAGATCCAGAGCGGGTACCTCTTCTCCAATGTCGGCTATGTAATGAACCGCGACGCCCTCCCGCAGGCTGCCGATCTCCTCATCACGCTCGAAGGAGTGAACACGGTGCTGGTCTACGGGATCACCGACAACGCGATCGTGATCTCTGCCCGCAACCGCGATATCCGGCTGCACATCGGCAACGCACTCGCCGAGGCGTTTGGGGAGATTGGCGATGCAGGCGGGCACCCGAACATGGCCGCAGCCGCAATCCCCCTTCACTATTTCGGCAGGGTCGAGAACAAAGAAGATCTCTTAAAGATCGTGATCGAGCCTATCCTCCAGAAGTTCAAGAATCTCGTGGGCCTCGAGAACGAGGGCAGGAAGAATGGAGTTTAGGGTCTGGGAACCGCACTACTGTGAGATCCTCGAGTACTTCGGGTTTGACAGAGGAAGGGACGAAGAGGCAGCCCGGCTGCTCGCCCTGCTTATGCCCCGCGACAACCTGCTCTACCTTGCAGCCCTCGCGTTTGATAAGCCGGTCACGGTCTGCGGCAATGCCCCGTGCCTGAAAGACGAGCTGGACAAAATTCAGGGAGTGGTCTTTGCTGCCGATGCAGCGTCAGATGTGTTGGATGCATATGGCATCCGACCGGATGCGGTTTTCACCGATCTCGACGGTGCAAGCGACCGGCTCCTTGCCCTGAACAAAGAGGGCACGATCGTAGTTGTGCATGCCCATGGCGATAACATCGCACTGTTAAAGCACTGGGTACCCCTGTTCGAGGGCCCGCTGGTCGCAACCACGCAGGGCACCCCGCTTCCCCATGTGCACAACTTTGGCGGTTTCTCCGATGGTGACCGTGCGGTCTTTGCCGCCGATGAACTCGGCGCTGAACAGATTACGCTCATCGGTTTTGATCTCGATGACAAGGCAGTCGATCCGGTAAAACACGGAAAACTCATCTGGGCCCGGAAACTTCTCACCCTGATCGGTCATCACGTATGAGTCCTGTGGCAGTCATCCTTGACGGCTATGTGGACGAACCCGCTTGTCTTGGCGTCCCCCCGTACATTTCGCCGTATATCCGCACGGTAGCCGGGGCGATGATCGCTTATGGCTATACGGTGCAGTACCTGACCATCGATCAGCTCCGCCTCGCTCCAATGCGGACCGTTGAGCTGAACCGGTCGAACCTGCTTGTCATGATCGCCGGTGTCACGGTGCCGGGAAAATATCTTGGCGGCACACCGGCAACCCTCACCGAGATCCAGCAGATCGGTCATATGGTACGCGGCCCGAAGAAGCTGATCGGCGGGCCGATCGGGTTTGGCTACGCGGCAGAAGGTGGTCAGAAGGCGATCCGGCAGGTGATGAGCGGGTTCGATGCCATGCTCACGGGAGAGCCGGCCATTGCGCTGGATAATTATCTTGGGGGAAACGTTCCGGCAGGTGCGCTCGATTACACCCGCACGGATCCGTGGAGTGTTGCCGGCAGCGGAATCATCACGCAGCATCCTGACTACCCGTACGTGATGTGCGAACTGGAGACGGCCCGGGGCTGCGCCCATGGGGCAACCGGTGGCTGCTCATTCTGTACCGAGCCCTTCTATGGCCAGCCGAAGTACCGCTGCATCGTGGGAATTGCGGCAGAAGTTGCAGCACTCCATACTCACGGCGCCCGACACTTCCGGGTCGGACGACAGCCGGACATTCTTGTGTACGGAGCTGGAGCCGGTGAGTATCCCGCTCCCCGGCCTGACCTGCTCGAAAAACTCTTTTCATCGATCCGCACCGCCGCCCCTGACTTAAAAACGCTCCACATCGACAACACGAACCCGGCCACCATTGCCCGGCACGAAGATGCAGGCCGTGAGGCACTGCGGGCTATCATCCGCCATCACACTTCCGGGGATGTCGCTGCGTTCGGCATGGAAACCGCTGACCCGGCAGTGATCGCGGCTAACAACCTCAAGGCACAGCCGGACGAGGTCTTCCGTGCGATAGAGATTGTGAACGAAGAAGGGGGTATGCGGCGGGACAATGTTCCTGAACTGCTACCGGGTCTCAATTTCGTCTGCGGGCTTGCGGGCGAGACTGAGCAGACTTACGAGTTAAACGAGCAGTTCCTCATCCGGGTGAGGGACGCCGGCCTGTCCGTCCGGCGTGTAAATATCCGGCAGGTGATGCCGTTTGAGGGCACACCCGCGTACACGAACAATACGCTCGGCAGGCACGAGCAGCGGTTCAGGGCGTTTAAGGAATTTGTCCGGACAAAGATCGATCTCCCGATGCTCCAGCGGGTTTTTCCCATCGGCACCGTGCTCCGCGATGTGCGGGTTGAAGTGGAAGGAGCTCTCTCGTTCGGGCGCCAGTTGGGATCATACCCGATCCTTGTGGGACTTCCGCTTCACCTGCCGAGGAACACCGTCGCCGATGCCGTGGTGGTGGACTGGGGCATGCGGTCAATCACTGCCCTTCCGGTGCCTGTTGAGATCAACACCCTTCCTGCTTCTGCAATCAGGTGGCTGCCCGGTATCGGGAAAAAAAAAGTGGCGGCGGTGATGGCAAAAAGGCCGTTTGCCGGGATTGATGCGTACCGGAAGGTGGTGGGGAGTTCAGCGATAGATTCGCTGATGAAATTTTAAAAAAAATTGTCCCCTCTCTCTTTTTCAAAGGTTAAATCAGCGAAAATCCGAAATGCGCATAATGATGGAGGCTTATGCCCCCATTTCCGGATTGTGATTAACGCCGCCGCCCCCGGCGGGGCTTCCTGTGCAGCGGTTCAGAGCAGGTTTATGGTGATTATTGAACGTCTGTTAAAGTCAGAAAAATTCCCTTCGAATCCATCCGAAAAATCTTATTCCTCTCTAGATCTGCTTTAATTCTGCCACTTTTAAGATATCCGTCCGGGTCACGATCCCGAGGATCTTCCCGTCCTGCACGACCGGTATCCTGCCGAAATCCTGTGCTGACATGATCCGGAGTGCATCGATGACCGGTGCTTCCGGTGGGAGCGTGATCAGATCCCGGGTCATGATATCACGCACCTGCATGGCCTCACGGTCAATGGACGATGTGCGGTTCACATCTGCAAGGGTGACCATGCCGACCAGTGTATCCCGCTCGACTACCGGAAAACCGAGATGCTTGCTGGAATACATCATGCCAATGACCGTGCTCAGGGGCATGGTTGGGGGAACGGTGCTCACCGGTGTGCTCATCATCTCTCCGACGGTCACATTCTGCAAAAGGTGGCTGTACTTCACTGCCGTAGACTCTGTGTTTGCACCGATGTAGATGAAGAGCGCAATTAAGATCAGGAACGGTGAGAAGGTAAAGAGCCCTATGATGCCAAAGACAATCGCAAAACCCTTCCCGATATCAGCGGCAATTTTTGTGGCCCTGTGGAGCGGCATCCTCGTTGCCAGCCACGCCCGGAGCACCCTGCCCCCGTCCATGGGAAATGCCGGTATGAGATTGAAGGCGCACAGGATGATATTGAGCATGCCAAGATAGCCAAAGACAAAGATCCATACTCCCTGCATGCCGGGGTTTGAACTCACTGACGGTGCAGCGTAGACGAGCCCGCAGCATATGAACCCGAGGATAAGGCTCGCAACCGGCCCCACGAGCGCCATCGGGAGCTCGATTTTGGGGTCTGGCGCCCCTTCCTCCATCTGCGCGATACCGCCGAAGATCATCAGCGTGATGCTGTTGATCGCGATCCCTTTATGCAACGCTACGAGCGAGTGGGCCAGCTCGTGCACGAGCACCCCGGCAAAGAGCCCGAGTGCGACAATGACCCCCAGGATCCATGGCATATACCCGCTGGTGATGACGGAGGTATCGATCGGGACTGCAAAGAGATCCCTGAGCACTCCTGCGGTGAGCAGGATCTCGCTGCCTATGATCCAGGCAAAGAGCGGAATGACTAACAGGAACGTATAATGGATCAGGATCGGAATCCCGAATAAGCGTCCAATCCTGAAAGATCCGTCCATATGAAAGGATTATCTTTTTAACTCTTAAGTATATACTCTCTCTGATAACGATGGATAGTCAGATTACCGATTTGTTCGGACTCCAGATCTATACCGATAAGGGTATGTTTGTCGGCGAAGTCGAGGATGTTGTCATCGATGTGGACAACAAGAAGATGGAAGGTCTCGTGGTCGGCAAGGTCAACGACCAGCTCTTTGAGCTCAAGAACTACAAGGGACTCAAGATCCCGTACCGCATCATCAGCGCTATCGATGATATCGTCCTGATCCGCCACCTGCCGGGCGCATTCTCCGGCTCGGGTAGCGGGGAAGAGTAACGAACGGACAAAAACTGCGGGAGAACCCGCATCCCATATTTTCTTTCCTAAAAAGCATGGGCACTTTATGGAGAACCGGGAACTCTTTTCAAATCTTACGACAATTCCCCCGATTTTCGTCCGGCTTGACGGACGTGCATTCCACCGTCTGACAGAAACGCTCGGTCTCGAAAAACCGTTCGATGATTTTTTCAATACCTCGATGTGCATGGTCTGCTCATCCCTGTTATCGGAGAGCGGCCTGAATCCCGATTTTGCGTTCACGTTCTCCGATGAGATCAGCCTGTATTTCCGGCAACTTCCATTCAATGGCCGGGTCGAGAAGATCGACTCCGTGGCGGCATCGTTTGCGGCAAGCTCGCTCACCTTCGCTCTGGGGGGCACCACGCTGCTCTCGTTCGATGCACGGGTGATCCCGGCAACGCCGGCATTTGCCATGGAATATCTTGCCAACCGGCAGAACGAGGCATGGCGCAACCACATCAACGGCTACTGCCAGCAGGTACTGATCGAAGAAGGGATGACGGCAAAGAAAGCCGCTGAGCATCTCAAGGGGATGCCCTCAAAAGATCTCCACGAGATGATGCACGTGAGGGGCTTCAATCTCGCCATGACGCCTGCATGGCAGCGCCGGGGGGTGCTGGTGTACAAGAAGCTCATCGGGAAAGAGGGGTTCAACCCGATCACGCAGGAAACGGTCATCGCGGAGCGGAGTGCAGTCACGGTGGACAAGGATCTCCCGCTGTTCACGAGCCCGGAAGGAAAAAAGTTCCTCGGAACCCTTTTTTAAATGCCCGTGAGATGTCGGTCGTACTATACCGGCACACGGGGCATCCTTGTAAAAGACAGAACCGGGCAGATTAAATCCCCTCATGGTGGATGAGGAGTATCCTTCCGGCACCCTGGTTTTTTAAGGAGTTTCTCCATGACCGGCCAGTCTTTTTCCGCTATGCCAGAATATCCCATGATCTCCGGAGCGATAGAGGATGAGGGGTATAGTCCGGGTGGATCGATCCCAACCCGGGCCGTTTTCCCGTACAGGGCGGAACTGGGTAACCTTATGCCTCTTTTATTGTTTTTGCTTCCCTGCGGACAATGATGATACTGGAGATGATGCCGAGCGCGATATTGAAGTAGTAGAGGACAACCCGCCAGATGACAACGAAGATGCCCACAATCGATGCAGGAATGAACAGGGCGTACATCGAGGTCGCACCGATCTCTGCAATACCGGAACTTCCCGGGGTGAGCGGGAGCATCATCAGGATCGCAAGGATGAGCTGGATGACAAACGATTCGAGGATGAGGGGGGGCTGACCCAGCCCGATGAGAATCAATGATGCAGTCACAATCTCGGAAACCCAGTACAGTAATGAGAACACCATCCCCCATACCAGGCCGGATTTGGCGGTTTTCAAAAACGTTACAACGGTCCCATGGAAATTATCAATCTCCCGGTCTCCCCGCGCAACAAAGTCATCCAGCCGTTTGCTCTCCCATTTCTTCGTGAAAAAACGGGTACACCCGTGAACGATCCGCTTGATGATATCCGGTCTTTTCATTGCGAGGTACAGGAGAATGAGGCACCCGATAATAAAGACCCAGATAATATAGACCATCATTGCTGAGATCTCCCCGAGGCTGTCCCATTGATCGGTCAGGGACAGCATTGCGAATGTAGCCAGTACGGCAAGTGCAATACCATCCATTATCCGCTCCATGACGACGATTGCAGTTGCGTCGCCAAGGGGGACACCAGTCTTGTACAGTTCATGCACCCGGACCGGATCCCCACCGGCCTGCGCAGGGGTAACCGCAGCTGCGAGCAGGTTGGCAAAGACAAGGTTCAGGCAATAAAAAAAACCGATCCGGTAACCAAGCGAGCCGGACATTTTCTGGACACGCCATGCCCAGAAGCACATGGTAAGGAGGTGCGTCAGGAACGCGAGGAGTAAAAACCAGGGATTCATCTGGCTCAGGTAGGTGAGGGTGTTTTCATTGATGGTCAGGTACAGGATAACAACCAGGACAAAGAGCGAAAATCCTACAGAGATGTAAAGCCATTTGACCAGTGATTTATCCATTGCTCTCTCCTGTACCGTCTCGCTGGTGCTTTCTGGTTACCCACCTGTGCGGGTTTTCGTGCGGACACCGGTGTGACCGTATCCTTTTTCCTGACAGAAAAGAACGGGTAGCTCTGCTCCCGATTCCCGGAAATTATTTCCTGCTTCCTGTTATGGATAAAGACATTGGTATAATTATTGATAAATTGAGTGGAATCACTGCTTGGAATACGGAGGGAAAATGCCTGCATACCCGGAGATTTCAAAAAAGGCGGTGACAAGGGGAGTCGTCAGGATCGTTTTCGGGTGCCCTTCGTGTGGTAATTGCTTTTCTCTGTCCGCGTCCATGGCAGACGCATATTCAGCAGGAAGGTTGCGACAACAAGTATGCAGATTGCTGAATTCAGGAGAAGAAACGGGACGATCATGACGGCAAATCCCAGACGATCCGCAGGGGAAAACGTGCCCTTTATGATCAGGGCTCCCAGGATATGGACAGTGAGCATAGCAGCAAGGAGATACAGGACAGCCCCTCCTGCAAGCAGCGCCCCGATGCAGAACGGAAGGAAAAAGGCGACCAGCATCGGAGAGAGGAACTGGATGGAGACATCCACTGCCTTAAGAACGGGGACATTTAAAAGGAGTTTCCATTGTGTGCGATAGGAGTCGAGCATGCCCCGGTACCACCGCAGCCGTTGCTTAAAAAAACCTGATAATGTGGCGGGAGCCTCCATGCCGACCTGGGCCGTGGAATCACGAATTCTGCCGCCGGTAGCCCAGAGCCGGAGGGCGAGATCAC
>Ga0315281_10007441_pt1 | contig 15417 bp, 13 predicted proteins | sample YL17G07_0_MG_FD_204540 | JGI IMG/M metagenome (GOLD analysis project Ga0315281, IMG submission 204540) | Sediment microbial communities from Yellowstone Lake, YNP, Wyoming, USA - YL17G07_0 | ecosystem: Environmental > Aquatic > Freshwater > Lake > Sediment | place: USA: Wyoming | collected...
CTGTCCGGGTCCGTTCCTCCGCCCCATGTTCCAACTATTTGCTTACCTTTGATCAGATCAAAAGGATCTATGGAAATGGTTTCTCCTTTGGGAAGATTGCCAGCTAAGATACAAAGTCCGCCTTTATCACGAACACAACGGAAAGCGATTTCCATTGTCTCTTGTAAGCCAGCCGCTTCGATAGCATAATCAACGCCTTGTCCACCGGTAATCGTTTGTATAATGCTCAATACATCCTGGAGCGACGCATTAATGATATGTGTTGCGCCTATTTCTTTTGCTTGTATAAGTTTCTGTTCCCTAATATCCACCGCAATGATAACGGCGGCACCCATCATTTTCGCCGCCAAGATGGCGCTGAGGCCGATGCCACCGACGCCGAAAACGGCAACACTGTTGCCTGATTGGACACGGGCAGTATTCAGAACGATTCCGGCCCCCGTCGGAATGGCACATCCGAGCAGAGCGGCTTCCTTCAGAGGCATTTCTTTAGGGATAGGCACAAGACGATTTTCGGATATAACGGCGTATTCCATAAAGGTGGAAATCGCCCCGGAATTAACAATGCTTCCATCCTTCCTTAGATATTGAGATGATGGCACATCATGACCGCTACCTTTTATCCAGGTCAAAACTACACGATCTCCTGCTTTAACCTTCTGCACCTCCTGCCCTACTTCCATAGCAATGCCCGAGCCCTCGTGCCCCAAGGTATGGGGCAGGAATTTGTCTTCTCCCTTCAGTCCTTTAATTTCGTTTAATTGGGAATGGCAAACGCCGCTGTAAGCGATCTTGACTAGGACCTGACCTTTTCTTAAATCAGGAATGATAAGTTCATCTATTTCGAGGGGCTGGTTGATTTGCGTCAGGATGGCTGCTTTGGTTTTTCTCATTTCAAAATCATTTCTCTTTGGTATCGATCAATTGTTTCCCGAATCACCCATGGCATTTTCAGGGTCTTAATTTGATCATAAGAAAATATGCCCACATCCTGGCCTTCAATCAGTTTATATTGTGGCCAGGCGTCCTTGACATCCGCAGAAAAGAACCAACTACGGATCCATTCCTGCTCAAACTCCGCAAAATAATCGCTGAACCAAAGGTAACGAAACTCATTTGGCTGGATTGAAAGCTCTTCAAATATTTCTCGCTGGATACTTTGCAGGGGTATTTCCCCACCTGCAATCATTCCGCCAAATAGCGTCCATTGGCCGGGTGCGGCGATGTCGGGTTTGTTATCTCTTAATTGGAGGATGTATCGGCCATCAAGCAAGAGAATAGCATGAGCGGATTGTAAAACTGGCGTTTGGACATCAGTCTGCAATGAACCACCAGTAGTCGCCCGTATAGCCGACCTCATTGAATAACTTCTTCCAGTCGTCCACGTGCATCATGGTTTCAGCAGTGAGAACCCATTTATAAAGATTCTCTCGTTCCTCTTCATTTCGCCATGCATCTACGGTGATATAACTATGCCTCCCGCTAACCCGTTCCACTTCTTTGAGGGCTTTTTTCAGGCGTTCTATAGGCAAATTATGGATAGAATTGATAGATATGACAAGATCAAAGCTTTTATTGGGATAGGGAAGTCTTTCTGCATTGGCGACTTTAAGATAAGGTTTTACAGAGGGCATGGAATTTTCAATCGCGTAATCACTGACATCGATACCGCCAACGGTGCAATTTGGCATCAGTTCCTTAAAATCGTGAAGTAGGAAGCCTTTTGCGCAACCGATATCCAAAATGGCGCAATCTTCAGCTAACTGGTAATAATCCTTCATCTTTTGAGCTACAGCCTTCCAGCGGCCATCGTATTTATAGCCTCCATACCCGCATTTTCGGTCGCCATCAAAGAATTCTTTTCCGAACTGTTTGGCAATACGGATGATTTCGGAGGTTTTTTCCTGCGCGCGTTTGTCATAGTCGCGTTTTACTATGGGATGGGTTGCTAATAGATTTATTTCAGTCCCCATTTTCGTCTCCTTACGGTTTTTAGGCTCTTATTTATTGTTGAATTGAAGCTTTATCAGGTTTTATTATCATATTTTGAAGAAATTCCTGCCTGTCCAAAAAAGGCTCCGGATCCTCTATGGGTCTTCCAAAAATTACCTGAGGAATAACTCTATGCTTCGGGTTAATGTCAACATTGCATAAAACAGGTCCTGGAAAATGAATAGTTTCTCTGATCTTTTGGATTGCCGTCTTATTTTTTTCGATATTAAATGTTTTAAAACCATACGCTTTTGCAACTTTAAGAAAGTCAGGAAAAGCCAGGCCAGATTCGGCGGTTGATGCCTCATACCGGCTATTCAACCACTGTTCCTGTGTTTGTTGAATCATATTATAGCCGTGGTTATTGATTAAAAATATTTTTATCGGTAATTGATGATAGACAACAGACGCCAGTTCTTGGATATTCATCTGTAGACTTCCGTCTCCGGTTACACATATGACGGGCTTTTTATTCAAGGCAATACTGGCCCCAATACTTCCGGGCAACGCATAACCCATCGCCGTATTATTGAAATCATGAAACATCCTCTGCGACTTTTTTACCGCAAAGGCCTGCATCATCCAAGCCAAAGCGCAGCCGGTATCACAAAAAATGGTATCCTCTTCGCCTAACTCATCCGAAAGTAATTTCATGAATACGTACGGGTTCACTTCCTTTTCAGTGTAATAACTTGAGGGACATATGGGATATTTTCTTTTCCATTCTGCAATTTTATCGCGCCACCGTTCTATATTAATTGTTTTTGATCCTGCCAATTTTTTATTGAAAATGTACGCAAATTCCCTGGCATCTGCATTTATCAAGATTTCACCTTTCATTCCCAATTTCTCAAATTTGTTAAGCTCATTCTGATCGATATCAATGATGATTTTCTTTGCTTCCCTCGCAAACGTGGTGAGAGGTGAACCTGCCGCTCGCGTATCAAGACGCGCACCAATAGAGAGGACTAAATCTGCATTTTGCACTGCGAAGTTTCCATAACGGGTGCCATGAGTACCAAAAGGCCCTACGAGTAACGGATGGTCATTTGGCAAAAAATCTCTCATTGCCCACGTAAGTAAAACCGGGATGCCCAATTTTTTAACCAACGCTTTAATTTCCTGATCAGCTTTAGACAAACGAACGCCCCAGCCCAAAATCAAAACCGGCCTTTCCGAGCTATTAAGCAATGCTAAGCAATTGTCGATTGTTTGATCTAAATCAATATGCTGAATATTATCTGCAGGGCGAAATTTATCTAATTTTTCAATATCAATATCTTCTCTCTGAAGATTATCCGGCAAATCTATCAATACTGGGCCGGGCCTGCCGGATGTGGCAATATGGCATGCCTTTTCAAGTTCAAATTGGATTTGGTTTGTTTTTTCTATACGCACAGCATATTTCACGATAGGTTTAAATATATTCACCACATCCGTCTCTTGAAAGCCAAGTTGCCTGATTCCCAGATCTCTTTTTAAGCGAAATGTCGTAACTTGTCCGGTTATATATATGACAGGAATAGAATCATAATATGCACAACAAACGCCTGTTAACATATTGGTTGCACCTGGACCGCTCGTGGAAATAGCCAAGCCAATATTACCCGTTACCCTCGCATAGGCATCAGCCATCATGGCGCCTGCTTGCTCATGTTGTGGGCATACATATTTCATCTTCGGATTTTTAGCTATGGAGTCAATCAGGTGAACTGCTGCACCACCTGTTACAACAAAGGCATGTTTAATTCCTTTATTAGCTAAAAAGTCGATCACAAAATCAGATAATTTCACAATGCTCCCCGTGAGGTCGATAGATGCTCAACACGCTCAAAAAAAAATTAATGGGCTGACCAAGGCATCTGTTTCTTAGAGGATATAAACAAAGAACCTTCATGATAACTCAAAGGCATGTCTTCAAAGCTCCCCACTCTGGACCAATTCCGCTTTTGTGAAAACAAATTTACTTCTGAATCTTTGAAGAAGTTGTAAATTGCATGCGCATTCTCTTCATTCTCAATTTCGACAAAAGAATCTGTGCTCAACCAATTATCAACCTTTGTCGATAGAATTATTTCCTTTTCATGTCCTTCCACATCTAATTTTATCAAGTCCATTTCGTTTATATATTGATTAATATCCACAACAGCGACTTGAAATTTTTCCAACTCACCATATGGATCTTTTTTCGATCCCGCCAGGTGACTTCCCGTGGTATTTCCCAGAACCCTTATAAATTCCATTTGTCCAGATTTATTAGAAATAGCAGCGTTATTGACATGAATCGCTTTGCCTTCATTAAGCTCAATATTGCGTTTTAAAATTTGATAATGCTGCAGATCGGGCTCAAATGCAAAAACCTCATAGCCACATTTATTTAAAATAAGCGAGTGAAGCCCAATATTTGCGCCTATATCCATAACCTTTTTGTATTTTCCGCGATTAACAAAATAAAAACTGAAAATTATAAGTTCATCAATATCAAAAAGGTTTAGCGAATCAACCGCGCCCATTTTGAAATATGGAAATACAAGATTCCCAAATGGGCCAAATTGAACAGGTTTATTTTCGCCACTGCTAAATAGTCCTTCCACTTCTTTTCTTGCAATTTTCTTTAATAATGCATAAAGCTGCGATTTAGGATAGTGGTGATCAATTATTTCCGGAATGACCATTATTAGATCTTCTAATATGGAAGACGTCGCCATTAATATTTACCTCCTAATCAACCAATTATTTCCGTGTCTTCTGAGTTTATACATGTCAGGTTCTTCAAGAAGTTTATCACTCAATTCATCCGTTCCCCACATATCAAATGCAACACTGAAATTTCTCCCACTAATCAATTCGCGAGGTGATTGTATTAACCAATCACAACAATCTAAGACTCTCTGCATGGGGACAAATTCATCGCGGGCAAATCTTTCCATTGTTCGCTCAAAATTATTACCCGCTTTTTTACCTGCCTTGATGGTAGATTCATGAATTTTTGTTTTTACCCATCCGGGACCAACAATTGTAAATCTTGAATCCCGAATCTCAGCATCAAGAAGCTCACACATTTTGATTAAAGCGATTTTTGATATCGTATATGCTGAATAATTTACAGTCGCATTGTTCGTTCCACCACCTGCGAAAAAAAGCACGCACGGTCCCAATTCATTTTTTCTATTTCGATTTGGCAACAGTTCGCGGACGATACGAAGTTGATTCACAAAGTTTATGCGAACAGAAATTGCCCAATCGTTAAAATTTACGTTTTTAAAAAAACCCACTGGATCTTGCATACCTGGACAAAGCACAAGAACATCCCATTGGAAGCACATTTCTTGTATTTTATTGCACGCTGATTTTACCGATTCATCATCTGATAGATCACATTTAATAAGTTTTATACCTATATCAGAAAGACCATTTGTTGATGATGTCTCTGTGCGATATGTGCCAACAACTTGCCAGCCGTAAGATACCCATCTCTTAGCCATTTCAGTTCCAATGTCGCTGGAAACGGAAATAATTATTGCATTATTAGATTTTTCTTGGATGCTCATAAATCAGAATGGCCCCGCGAATGACTTATCCGGTACGTCCATGGGCTGATCGTGCTTTATACCCAGGATAAGAACATTCTTTATTATTACCCTTTGTCTATCCATGTCCTACTCTATAGAAGAAGTCATTATGTTCTTAACCATGCTGTTAACGCCAAGATTTCGCCTGGTATTCATCCGCCAGTCTTCCAGCTCATTCATGGTTATCCCGTTCATCCTGGCAATTGACTTTTTCCGTTCGGGAGAAGAAAAATTTATTCTATCCCACTCAAAAGACCGTAAGACTTCCAGCTCAAACGGAGTAAATTCCTTAGTCGCGATAAGTCCCTTTCCGTAACCGGAATAATTAGAGATGTTTTCCAGATAGTCATCCGGCAGCAGTTTCCTCCGTAAACAAATATCCATCAGTTCAGTCTTGGGAAGCGGCGTGGCTATGTGAAAATTAACGATATCAACATTAAGTTTCTCGGCATATCGAAACGTATCCCGTATCTGTTCCCAAGTCTCCCCCGGGAATCCGACAACGAAATTGGCAATGATATCAAAACCGATGGACTTGGCAAGGTTCAGCTTTGCGGGGATCGTATCCAGACGGATCGGTTTTTTTATTATACTTGTAAGAACATCTTGATTCCCGGATTCAATAGATACGGTAATAAAATTGCAGCCGCTCTTATACATAAGCCTGAGGATTTCCTCATCGAGCAGCCAGGCGGTAACATTGACGCACTTCCATGTAAGTCCGTTGTAGTTTTTCAGGATACCGTCCATTATTTTTAACGCGCGGTTCCTATTCGCCAGGAAATGATCGTCTAAAAAGATCACTTCTCTAATGCCTTTCTTATACAGGATACCGATCTCTTCAAGCACATTTTCTGCGCTCCTGAACCGCATCTTCGCTCCGCTGACGGTCCTGCCGGCACAGAATATGCATCTATACGGGCACCCCCGGGAAGAGATGGTAACGGCTGACGGATGCTGGCGCGCCAACAAACCCGGGGCATATTTAAATTTGATATTACCGTAGTCTTGCAAAGTTACACCGGTAATATCCGAATAATCAGGGAATGGCACTTCGTCAAGATCATCGATGAACTCTACTTTGTTGAGAATCGGGATAGTGTCTTGCCAGTACGCCAAGCCGTTGATATCGGAAAAGTCTTTTGAGCCTTTACGCAATTTCTCTATGAGAAGCGGGAAAGAACGTTCCCCTTCACCCATGATCCAATAATCGACATTCCTGTCTTTCATGGCTTCTTCTATCATGACGGTGGGGATCACTCCACCCAGAACAATCACGGCTTCCGGAAGACATTCCCGGATAAGTGCTATCATATGCCGTGTGACGTTAATATATTCCGTGGAAACAGAGCTCACCCCGACCAGATCAGGCCTGGTCTTTTGTAAAAAACTTTTTGTTTCGCATTCAGATAGATTCTTAAAATTCGGGTCAAACACAACTGTTTCCGAGTGGTCTTTAATAACGGCTTTCAAGAGACACAGCGTATAAGGCGGGAACTGCCACGTCCTTTTGGAAAGCCAGGCATAATTGGGCTGGATTAAAAGTATCTTTTCAATCTTTTTTAGTTTTGCGGTCATAGGAAGTCTTTTGAGTTTACGGTTTACGAATATATTCTAACGTTTCAAAATGGACCCGTAAATGATTTGTCCGGCACGTCCAAGGGCTGATCGTGCGTTATGCCCAGTTCTTCTTCCGTTCTTTCCGGCAGCCTGAACACGGATCGGGCAGTATTTATGATGTTGATGGTTCGGGGATAATAAAAATTTGCTAGGGCCGGACTGGTTGGCGTCGGCAAATCCGGTAACGTCAGTCTTTGAGGAGATGATTTGAGACAGCTGAATGCTTTTTCAGTTACCGTGGCAATGATTTCTGCGGCAAAGCCGGCGGTATGGCAGGCACCGTCAACAACGAGGAGATGACCGGTCTTTTTTACGGAGTTGATGATGCTTTCCCGGTCGAGAGGTTGTAACGTGCGCAGATCTACTATTTCGACCGAGATGCCATCCTTATCTAAATAATCAGCCGCTTTCATGGATTCTAAAACCATGTATGATGATGACACGATGGTGATGTCTTTTCCTTCTTTTACAATTCGGGCTTTTCCTAAAGGCACAGAGTAGATGTTTTCCGGCACTTCACCTATGATATTGTGAAGCCAGCGATGTTCAATGTAGATGACCGGATTATCATCTCTGATGGCGGAAACAAGCAAGCCTTTTGCATCATAGGGAGTGAAAGGCATTACCACCTTGAGGCCGGGAATATGCGCGAATATGGACTGGAGACTTTTGGAATGTTGCGGCCCCTGCCCCCACCCGCGACCAATCAGCAAGCGTATGGTAATTGGCACCTTCATTTTACCGCCGAACATATAATGCCAGTTGGCGGCATTATTAATAATTTGATCCAAGGCAAGAAGCATGAAATCAACTCGTTGATGAGTCATTATCGGCCGCAGGCCCACAATGGCAGAACCGATGGCAATGCCCGTCATACCGTTCTCAGAAACCGGCATGTCCATTACTCTGCGGTCTCCAAATTTATCTTTTAGACCAAGAGTCGTCCCAAAAACGCCTTTTGGGTCGGGAACGCCAAGCCCCATAATATAAACCGATGCATCTTCAGCCATGCATTGGGCGGTTGCTTCTAAAACGGCTTTTGCGTAGGTGATCTCTCGCTCCATAGGATTTTTTGTCAATTGGCGTAAAGATGCTGGTAAAGTTCTTCTTCGGAAGGGAAAGGACTGGAAATGGCGAAGTGAAAGGCTTCCTCAATTTCTGTGTCAATTCTTTTTGTCATTTCTCCAATTTCAATGTCAGAAAGAATCCCCCTTTTTTCCAACATTCCTTCAAAGCATTTAACGGGACAGCGTTTGTGCCACTCCAAATATTCGGCCTCTGTTCGGTAGCCAATATTATTATCAAAGTTTGGCCCGCAGTGCTCCCGCCAGCGATATGTCTCAAACTCAAGGTAATACGGACCTTTTCCTTTTCGTATATTTACCACTGCTTTTTTTGTCAACTCAAATACCTCAAGTACATCATTCCCATTACCTTTATCTCCCTTTATGCCAAGTGAATTCACCAAAGACAAATTATCCCTTTCTTTTGGTTGACGAACAGATAAGGGAGAGTAAACGGAAAAGAAATTATTCTCACAGACAAAGATAACCGGGAGTTTTTTTAATGAGGCAAAATTGAGGCTTTCACTGAAAACCCCTTCTTCCGTGGCGGCGTCCCCCATAAAGACAACTGAAATTTTGTTTTCCCCTTTCATAGATGTACCAAAAGCCGTGCCCACGGCTATCGGAATGATATTGCCAACAATCGGGGTGGCCCCCAGGAAGCCGACATTCAAATCGACCAGATGCATGGAACCGCCCTTACCCATAGAACATCCCGTTCCTTTTCCGTAAATCTCCGCAAGCATCGCCTTCAGTTGGCCGCCTTTTGCCAGATAGTGGCCATGGGAGCGATGAGTGCTCATGACGTAATCCTCTTTTGTAAGATTCGCGCAGACGCCGACGGCAATGGCCTCCTGTCCGATGCATAGGTGAACGGGGCATCGCATTTTCTGTTCATGGTAGCGTTCGGCAATAGCTTCCTCTATCCGGCGGATGCGGAGCATGTCATAATAAAGCTGCTTTTTTAATTTCGGAGTCATTAGTTCATTATCAAAACGGGCGCACGACAAGCGCGGCCCCTACAAAGACTGGCCCATTACTGCCTCGGTCATTCCAAGCATTCCATCTGCTTCATTGTTCTGATATTGTAGCATCCGTCTTCGTCTTTAAATTTACCTGACCGAAAGGCTTCAACTATTTCCTGAATGGCATTGACAACCTTGAATTTTGGTTTGAAACCCGTACTGAGTAATTTGTCTGCATTGATCCGGTAGGAGCGGGGATCGTTTGATTCAGTAACAATGATCTCAGTGGGAATAAATTCCGCTGCCATTTTGGCAATGTCTAGAATGGATATGTTTTCAAAGCCGGCGTTATATATGCCCGTTGCTTTATCTCCAAGATTGAGGAAATAGATGAAGACATCCGTAATGTCCTGAATGTGAATATTGGGCCGGATTTGATCGCCGCCGAAGACAGTGATTCTGCCATTGGCTAACGCCTGGACAGTAAGCATATTCACGGAAAGATCGAGGCGCATCCTTGGAGAATAACCGCAAACGGTGGCAGGACGAACGATTTGTATGATTATTTTATGCTTGTAACTCAGTAGAATCCGTTCGCTGATCATCTTTGTTTTGTTGTAGTCGGAAATGGGCACCAGCGAGAGTTCTTCAGTCACTTGCGGTTCTTCTTTGACACCGTAAACACTGCCTGAACTGGACAAGATGAATTGTTTTACGTTATTCGCAATAGCTTTTTCTACCATGCCCATCGTGGCTAGTACGTTCACTTCCCATGATAATTTGGCGTTCAGATCGCCGCAGGGATCATTGGCGATATTGGCAAGATGGATTATAGTGTCTATGCCTTCCATCGGAACGGCATCGATATCTCTGATATCTCCCCGAACGATTTTTAAATTCTTATGCTCTTTCAGGAAATTCCCGAACCACATAATATCGTAAACAGTTACATTATAACCCTTATCAAGCAGTTTGGGAGTTAATATTGACCCGACATAACCGCATCCACCGGTCACCAGAATATTCATTTATTGAATTCCGTCTTTTTAAGGTTTATGAATGTAATCAAATGGCAGTTGTTTCAGGACATCCAGATTATCCCGAATCCAGGCAATCGTTTCCTCAATTCCTTGCTCGAGACTGAATTGATCCTTCCAACCCAGCATTTCCCGTGCTTTGGAGCTATCTAACAAATATACGGCATCCTTGCCCAGCCGTTCCCCCACAACTTCAACATGCTTATTAAAATCAACTTTTAATTGTTTGGCGATTAACTCAACCAGGGCACGAATTGAAATATGTCGAGATGTTGAAAAGTGGAAGATTTCACCGAGGGGAGCTTGTCTGGCGACGCGCAATGTGCCATCCGCCACGTCGCGGATATGGATGAAAGAGCGCACCGATGCACCGCCGCCGTGCAACTGGAGTTTCCTTCCGATCATGAAGAAAAGAATAGTCCGGGGAATAATTCTATATAATTGCTGTCCGGGGCCATAAACATTCGCCGCCCGGGTAAATGCCACAGGGAAATTGTAAGCCTTTTGAAAACTCATGAGGCTCATATCGGCGGCGGCACGGGACACGGCGTATGGCGTGCTCGGGTTGTAATTGGTGTTTTCTTTCACCACTCCCTCGCAGGCGCCATAAACTTCAGGCGTGGAAACGTGGACGTACTTCTTAAGATAATCGCATTTTCTCAAATGGTCATGAAATTTTATGGTCGCTACCACATTGGTCTGAAACCAGTGTTCAGGATTCTGCCAGCTTTCTGCCACCATGCTTTGGGCGGCAAAATTGACAATATAATCAGGTTGGAAATCCTCTACGATTTTCATGATCGCGGCAAGGTCACGATTTAAATCTAACTTGAAGAAACGGAAAGTTATGTCTTTTTTTCTTTTGTAAGAGAGAAAAACAGGATTCGGCTCCGGGGAACGGCTTATTCCGATGACTTCTGCCTTCTGTTGAAGGGCAAAGTTAACGAAATGGGATCCAGAAAAGGAATTGCTCCCTATGACTAAAATTTTTTCCATCTATATCAAATCCTGAACGGTTATTTTGTTTGCTGAAACGATCTTATCGATCCAATAATGAAGAAGCGCTGCGTGGCAGGTTTCCGCCATCCCATAGGATTGAGCAGGTACATAGAAATTGAGTTCTCCTTCTTTGCGCAGGGGGTTGTCCGCGCTCATGGCGGATAGAGTGATCACTCTGCCGCCGAGCTTTTTCGTTGTTCGAACAGCGTTTAGAATATTGCTTGATTTACCGGAACTGCTGATCGCCACCAATATATCACCCGGCGCAAGCCGCCTTCTTAAGGGTTCTGCGAATACCTCTTCAAAAGACATATCATTGGCAATGGCGGTAATCAGCGCCAGATCAGTAAACACTTCCGTGTGAACATGAGCGTTTTTGGCCAAATCAGCGGCGACATGACTGGCCATTGAGGCGCTGGCGCCGTTTCCGATCAGGAATACAGTTTTCTTTTGCTCCCTTATTTGCACAGTTAAATCGTTCCATATGGCAAAGGCAATCTCATTATCAAGAGGCTTGGCATTACCATCTGAAACCGCCAATGATTGGAGACATTTGGCTATTTCATCAACGTATATTGACCAATTCATGGTTTCATTTACAATATGTTACCGAATTACCGCCCGGTTGCATACAGAGCTAAACTTCTCAGTTGAGTTTTTTCGAAAAACGTTTTTGAAGAAAATTCACGGGATACTTCCTTAAAATAAATAATGATATTTGTTTTTTTTAATAAACCGGATTCTATTAATTGCATTACTTCTTCTACATGATTTTGCATCTGCTGGCAATGGATGATTTTCGTTCTTTCACTACTGAATAAATTATCCATTTGATTATCGTGCAATCTTTCGGCGTTGATTAAATCTGCATTATAGGCCGAAGCAAGAGCTTCCATAAAATCAGAATTCAATATACTCGTGTTTTTTCCGCACCAGGCTGCCCATCCGTTTCTTCTGTCGCATGCCCCTAACCCCTGAGGAAACTCAATCTGTGCCGCTAAATAACTTTCAGGATTGCCGATATCCCTGTGATAATTGACGTTGTGAAAGGTATATATTTTCCCCATGTATGCAGGCAACACTTCCACGCTGAAGTCAATGAATGATTTATTTAAAGAGGCTAAAAAATCCATGACTGAAGGCTCCACAATATAAACGGCGGCATTGGCAAGATTCCCCGGCGGGCTGGCAACTTTTTCGTGGAAAGCCCGGACGATGCCGGAATGATCAATATCTACAATCCCACAGGTTTCCGGCGTGGGGGTGTCAAACGTCATCATGGTTATTTCCGTACCCTGCGGGCGGTTCTTGTGCGTAGCGATATACACCTTCATATCGGTGAAACAGAGGTTGTCTGCATGAATCAGCATTACGGGTTCATCGCCTACGAAATTCCTGTTTTGAAAAAGTGTGCCCCCCGTCCCGAGCAAGGATTCTTCGTAAATCATCTTTATATTTGAAGCATATTCGGTAAGTTGTACCCATTCTTTTATGATTTGCTGGAGATAATGTAAATTTATTAAAATTGATGTTACCCCCGCGCTAATAAGCATTGAAAACCAATATTCCAGGAGGGGCCTGCCATTGATAGGTAGAAGACACTTGGGCAAGACATCCGTTAGGGGTCTCAAACGGCTGCCATAGCCGGCGGTCAATAAAATGGCTTTCATCTGCTGTGAGTTTTTATCTTAAAAGATTTGTGATGAACTTTTGCGTGCTTTGCCTGTCGATGGATTTTTTGTTTCCCACAATCTCAACGGCTAAAGAACCCACAACATTCCCAATGAAACCCATCAGTTCCACCGGCGCCAATTGCACGGCGGCAAGGGATGTAACTGCAAAGAAAGCATCGCCCGCGCCGACGCGATCAACAATATTTTGCGCGAACGATGGCACTTCGATGAAATCTCCAGTTGGACTTCTCAGCAGCGCTCCTCTCCGACCCCTTGTCACCACGAATTGCTTGCATTTTAGATTTTGAGCGATTGCTTCCATCATGGGCTTTATATCGCCATTGAGCGTCCGCGTCTCCAACCTTATTTCATGCTCCGCAATGCAGGCATAGTCGGCGCGGGGGTATCTGGAAATGGTGTGGAATCCGCGGTTGCCCGCGTTGGCCTGGGTATTGACGGCAAGGAACGGCGAATGATTGATCAGCACCTTTACCAATTCTTTACTGATGGCCCCATGTCCAAAATCCGCGGCAATGACAAGATCGTAATTCGAGACATGCTCCTGAACCCACTGGCACAACTGATTATTTTTTTTAGAGTTCAATCCGGAACTATCCATCACATAAACTTCAAAGAGCTTGTTAAGTGAATAGCCTTCGATAAATCGCCTTTTTAATAAGGTGGGGGCATTATCCTGCACTATGAAATATGAATCGATATTCGATCTCAGTTGGGCGCGAATGAAATCTTCATAACTGTCTTTCTCGCCAAGCACCGTAACAAGCTTCACGGAATTGGCAAAATTGGCAACATGATTGGCAACGGCCAAGACACCGCCAGCAAAAAGGTCGCGAGATTGATATTTCAAAGCCAAAACAGGGTCTTTCGATGACTTTCCGATGGCTTCACAATACTGATATTCATCAAGAACAGTATCGCCAATGACAAGGACTTTCAGTTTTGCCATATTATCTATCGTTTGTAGAATTTGATCGCGCTTATACCGTTGACAGAAAATATTCAGATAGTCCTGTACTTCCTCCGAAAATCCGGATAAATAGCGGTTGATCAACCCGCTGGAACTGAAATGGATATCGTCCGTGTGGGCCAGGGTTGCACCTACCTCTTTTACAACATTTTCCTCTATCGCGCTAATGCCCGAAGCATCGGGTGGGCGATCTCTGAAATCAGCGCCTCTGACATAAAAATCGGGCTTAATCAAGCGTATTGCCTCAACGGCCGTCGGCCACTGATTGACGGCCGTATAATCCACAAAATGGAGCGAAGCAATGGATTCAGCTCTTAACATTTCATTGAACACAGGTCTTCCCGGTCCTCTATCGACATATCGATCAGGCGTGACTGTGACTACAAGGACATCCCCCATCCGCTTCGCCTGCTCCAAATAACGAATGTGACCAATGTGAAGAATGTCAAAGATTCCATGACAATGGACGATCTTTTGACCATTCTTCTTATGATCAATAAGAAGGTCTGATAGTTTTTCAATCTGAATAATTTTTTTTCTTGCAGGCATATTTAAACTTTTAAATATATAAAGGCGCTATGAACAGAAAATTTCTTTGAAAGAAGGAATTCTGCAAGAATCGTCTTGGCTTGTTATTCCTGTGATAAACGCTCTTTTCATTGAATTCCTTGTGCTTATTTCACGGGAAGTGGATTTCGTAATAAGATAAGCTACCGCCGCTGCAATAATTTCGACAATCAAAGTTTTAATTTCCCAGTTTTTAAAAGGCGTTTTCTGTAATGTCTTGACCGCTATGATTCGTCATTTCAACAAATAACATCCAACTCACTTATTCTGATTTTTCACGTCCAAAATCAGGGAAATATAATTCCCATCCGCTAGCAATAGGAATTCTATTTATCACCACGAAAAAAGTCAATAAATAAACCAAACCTCAGGGTTCCGAAAGAAGAAAATATTGATATAATCCAAATTTTTATACAAAAAAGGAGTGAGCGGAAAACGCAGCAATTGATAATCAGGCCAGCAGATTCTTCTTTTTTCGGTTTTCAATAGATTCTAAGAAAAACGCCAGGAGTCCGAAGATGATCAATCCGGAGAAACCAGCCACTAGCACATTCATTTTTTTCCTTGGGGCGACGGGGCCTAGCGAGGGCGTCGGCTCTTTGATGAGCTGGGCATAGTCGATTCTAGCTTTTTTATCTCCGATGAGTTGGATATCGTTTTTGACCGTATTCATCGAATTTTTTATTTTATCAATGTCATTTCTGGCCGTCACGATCTCGGTATTTACCTTTTCGATCTCTGTTTTGATGACGGCGATGGCCGTCAGAATATTGTCAATTTCCGTCCTTAAACTGTCTTTTTGGGTGTTGATTTGATTAATTTGGTTATCCAATTGCAGGAGCTGCTGTTCCTTGTCACGGATGTCGAGGTTGAGATTTTCTTGAGTTATTCTTTCCGTGCTTATTTTCTCGTCGAGCGTGTTGTAGTAACGCAGATTTTG
>Ga0315281_10007442_pt1 | contig 15416 bp, 14 predicted proteins | sample YL17G07_0_MG_FD_204540 | JGI IMG/M metagenome (GOLD analysis project Ga0315281, IMG submission 204540) | Sediment microbial communities from Yellowstone Lake, YNP, Wyoming, USA - YL17G07_0 | ecosystem: Environmental > Aquatic > Freshwater > Lake > Sediment | place: USA: Wyoming | collected...
TCATTCCCGCGAAAGCGGGAATCCAGAGGCCAAGCGCCGCCTGCACTGTGGATTCCCGCCTTCGCGGGAATGACAAGGAAAAGGAACATCATCCGTAGTGGCTGCCGGAGTCAAGTGCATACCCATCAGAAAAGAATTCTCTCGCCAAGAGCGCAAAGAACGAAAAACAACCTGATCATATTGTTTTTGGCGCTCTTTGCGAGAGGTAGTCGTCCAGAGAGACCGTCGGCTCTTTCTTCCGGTCCTCGGCGATCATGGCGTACCGCAGGTCCTCGCGCATGTCGGAATCCTGCAGCAGTCTTTGCACCACGGCCACACGTTCCCTTTTCTTCAAAGCGCGGTAGGCGGTCCAGAAGACTTCAGCAGTGGCCTGAGTGATTGTCATGACTTGAACCTCCATCATTATGTGTCTGCTTGAAGCTTATCCTCAACCGCTGAACGAGTCAAGCGGCGGCAGTGGAACAAAACCGTCCGGCATTCTACAATAATGGCGCGGATGAAGGGGAAAGCACGGCACGCACCAGGAGGAAGTCATGACAGCGAGCGAGCGGCGCGACTGGTTCGACCTCTCGGGCAAGGTGGCGCTGGTGACCGGCGGGCGGCGCGGGCTCGGCCGGGCGATGGCGATCGGTCTGGCGGGCGCGGGGGCGAAGCTGGCCGTCGCGGCGAGCCGCGCGGACTCGAAGGGACTCGAGGAGGACGTGGCCGCCGCCGGCTCGGAACTGCTCTACATCCAGGCGGACCTGGCAGATCGCGCGCAGCGGTCGAACGTGATCCCGAGAGTCATCGAGCGTTTCGGGCGGCTGGACATCCTGGTGAACTGCGCGGGCATTCAGCATCGCGAGCGCTCGTTGGATTTCTCCATCGAGAAGTGGGACACGATCCTGAGCCTGATGCTGACCGGCGTCTTCGAACTGTGCCGGGAGGCCGGGCGCGTGATGGTCAGACAGGGCGGCGGAAAAATCGTCAACATCGCCTCGCTGTCGAGCTTCCAGGGCGGCTGGACGGTGCCGGCGTACACGGCGGCCAAGCACGGCGTCGCCGGCATCACGAAGGCGCTGGCGAACGAGTGGGCCTCGAAGAACATCAACGTCAATGCCATCGCGCCGGGCTATTTCGAGACGGACCTGTGCGAGGCGCTGGTGCGCGACCCGGTCCGCGAGCCGAAGATCCGCGACCGCATTCCCGCCGGGCGCTGGGGCCGGCCGGAAGATACGGTCGGGCCGCTGCTGTTCCTGGTCAGCGACGCGGCGCGGTATGTTCACGGGCACGTGCTCGTCGTGGATGGAGGATGGATGGCGCGGTGAATGCCGACTTGTCCGCCGCAGCCTTGGCGGAGGCGGATTGCCGACGGCTAGAATCCCGAAGATGAAACTGATACAATGCCTCCGGTCCTGCGACGGCGGAGCTTAATGAAGATAGAACTGGTCGCCCTGAAAGGGCAGTTGTACACGAAGCCGTTCCATCTCGGGGACGGCCGGAAGCTCGTTCTCGGGCGCGGCGAGGACGTGGATATCCGGATTCTGGATTCGGGGCTTTCGCGCCGGCACTGCTGCATCGAGAAGGCGGGCGACGATTATTTCGTCAGCGACCTCAGCAGCACGAACGGCACCTGGGTCAACGACCGCCAGATCGAGCGCTGCCAATTGAAGCCGGGCGACCGCATCCGCATCGGCGTGGTCGAGTTCGAGTTCCGCTGCACTCCGGAACGGCGCCGGATGCAAGCGGATTTCATCGCCCAGATTCCGGAGCAGACGAAGGAGATCAAGCAGGACATCGAGGTCGAGGACAGCAACCTGATGGCGCTCTCCAGGGACGCGGAGAGCATCGAGAACTACCGCCGCGTCCAGCGCGACCTCGCGGCCATTTACCAGATCGGCAACCTCCTCAGCGCGGAATCGGACCTCGCCGCCCTTTACAACCGCATCCTCGACGTTATTCTCGAAGTGGTCAAGGCCGACCGCGGCTTCCTCCTCATCGCCAATCCGGAAGGCAACCTCGAGGCCGTCGCGCACAAAGAGACTTCGTCGTCGCTGGGCGTCCTGCGCGGCTTCAGCACGACGGTCGTCGAGGAATGTTATCGCGACCGAACCTCGATTCTGAAGTCGAACGCGCTCCTGGATGAGCGCCTGAAAGAGGCCGAGAGTGTGATCGCGCAGAACATCCAGTCCGTGCTCTGCGTGCCCGTCGAAACGCCGGAGCGCGCCATCGGCGCCATCTATGTGGACACGATCGGGCAGTCGGAGGCGTTCCTGAAGTGCGACTTGGAGTTGCTCCTGGCGATCGGCAGGCAGGCGGGGCTGGCCATCCAGCGCGTTCAGCTTTCGGACCAGTTGCGGCAGATGCTCCGCGGCACCGTCCGCGCCCTCGCGGCGGCCATCGAAGCCAAAGACGATTACACGCGGGGCCACTCGGAGCGCGTGACCGCTTACGCGCTGGAGATCGGCCGGAAGATGCATCTCGAGGAAGCTCGGCTCCGCACGCTCGAGCTGGCCGGCTTCCTCCATGATGTGGGCAAGATCGGCGTGCCCGAAGACATCCTGCGCAAGGCGGGCCCGCTGTCCGACGATGAGTACGAGGTTGTCAAGGAGCATTCCCGCATCGGCAGCGGGATCATCCGGAACATAGAAGGCGCAGCGGAGATCGCCGAGGTGGTGCGCCATCATCACGAACGCTGGGACGGCAAGGGCTACCCGGATGCGTTGAAGCAGGAGGAACCCTCGCTCCTTTCGCGGATACTGGCTGTGGCGGACGCCTTCGATGCGATGTGTTCGGTCCGGCCTTACCGCGACCGCCTCGCGCTCGAGAAGATCATCCGGACCGTTCGCGAAGCGTCGGGCACTCAGTTCGATCCGCATGCCGCCGAGGCCCTGCTCAAGGCCATCAGCGAAGGCCGGATTATCCCGGGCGGCTCACGAGGGACGACGGCGGCCACAGCCCAGGCAAAGACCCGGTGATGAATACTGAGCGCCGAATATACTCAGTATTCTGCACTCATCTGTTCGTGTGTGACTCGGCGCTGCGTTTCTTGTGCGGATATCCATAACTGATGCAATGGGTTGCGGTTGCGACGCTGTCTTTTTGCCTGCTGTTCGCGGCGGGGGCGGCTTCGGCGGACACCGCCGAGGCGCCTCGCCGGTCCTTCGGCGACGCGAAGAGCGTCATCCGAATCTCGGCGGGCAGCCTGCTCCGATGGCAGCAGGACGGGAAGACGCTCCTGGACCTGCAAGGGAATGCGAACCTCTTCCAGGGAAATTCCCGGATCACGTCTCCGCGCCTGCTGGTCTGGTTCAGCGAATCCGCGCAGGGGGGCGGCAAGGTCGGCATCCTCGACGTGTACGCTGAAAATGGGACCACGCTTTTGGAGGAGGGCAAGCAAAGCGCCCTGGACGAGCCGGGACTGATCCGGCTGGTCGCCTCCAGCGGCCTGGTGTTGAGCGGCGAGCGGAGCGTCTCCGGCGAGCCGCCCGTGGCGGATCCGTTCCGCCTCCGGGCCATGGCCCTGCACGGCGATACGGCGGCCGGCGCGGCCGAAGGCGGCGTGACCGAACTGCTCGGCGAGATGCATCCCTCAGCGGAACGCACGGCCGTGACCGACCTGAGCGATGCCGGCGCCACGGTCACGCTCCTCGGCAACGCGGCCGTCTTCACCGATGACATGACTCTTCTTGCCGACATCCTGCGCGTGCGCATCCGGTTCGGCGCGCCTCACTACGGCTCGCCTCGAATGCAGAACATTTACGCGGAAGGCTCGGTGGACTTCCGCCGCGGCGACGTCCACATCACGTGCGACGCGCTCTATCTTGACGGCGTCACCGAGCAGGGCCTCGCGGTCGGCGCCCGCGTCCGCACGCACGAGCCGACGCTCCATCTCCCGATCCAGTTCGTCGCCGAAGCGATCCGCGAGCAGAGCCTCTATCGCTTCACCACCGAGGGCAAGGGCTACATCACCACTTCGACCCTCGCCGAGCCGAACCTGAAAGTCGAGAGTCCGGAGATACAGATCGTGATCGGCGCCGAGGCGCCGCGCGAGCAAGAAAAGGCCGCCGCGGCGCCGCTGGAGGCTCAACCGGAAACTCAGCCGGAAGCCGCCGCCGCGCGCCGGAGCCTGGTCGTATCCGCTCGCGACGTAACGGCTTACGTCGAAGATTTCCCGGTATTCTACTGGCCCTACGTCGCCAAGGACCTCCGCACCGGAACGTTTCTGCTCAAGGGCGCCGACCTCGGCAGCGCCAGCTATTTCGGCAGTTTCGTCAAGCTGCAGTGGGACCTGTATGACCTGGGCATTTACCACAACGACTGGAGCGACCTGACGCTTCGGACGGACGCCTTCTCAGAACGCGGGTTGGGCTGCGGACTGAACTTCGACTATAAGGACGACGCGCGCCACGGGTTCGCGCGGGCATACTACATCCGCGATAGCGCACAGTGGGACGACGCCGACCTGCCCGTGCCGCAGAGGGACCGCGGCGAACTGACCTTGCGCGATCGCGAGATGCTCGGCGACGGATGGAAGGCCGACCTCGAACTGGGCTACCTGAGCGATCGCCGCTTCCTCTACACGTACGACCGAAGGTCGCTCGACGAGGACATGGACCGCGAGACGGAGGCGTTCCTTAGCCACGTCTCGGAGAATACGATGTTCACCGCCCAGACCACCAGGCAGATCAACAATTTCCAGAACGTGCTCGAACAGGACTCGGTCACGTACCACATCATCGGCGAGCCGATCGGCGACACGGGGCTGCTGTGGACGACTCATAACGATCTGGCGGAAATGCGCATGACATACGACCATGCCACTGGCCTGGCCAATCCGGACTGGGTGGACCGCCTCGACACGGCCCACGAAGTCTCTTACCCGTTTCAATTGGGCTGCATCCGCGCGGAGCCGTTCCTGTGGGGCGGCCTCACCGGCTACAACGCAGGAGCGAACGACGAAGGCGCCTCGCTCCGCGCGGCGACCGCCTACGGCGCGCGCGCGTCCGCCAATTTCTACCGCACTTTCGACACCCAGAGCAGCCTCTTCGGCGTGGACCGCCTGCGGCATATCCTGACCCCGACGGTGGAATACGGAAACCTCTGCTACGTCAGCCAGGATCCTTCGCACTACGTCCAGAACGATGAGATTGACGCTCTCGACGAGGCCCACTTCGTCACGTTCGGCCTCCTCAACCGGCTTCAAACCTACCGCCAGACCGATGCCGGCCGGAAGCGCGTTGATCTGCTCACGGCCGACGTGAAATATCACGTCCTCATCAGCGGAGACGCGATCAACAGCGTGCGGGGCAACCCCCTGTCCGCTGATCAGGGAATCTCCCCGTACACCGGTGATTTCCTCGAAACCAGCATGCGCTGGATCGTGAACGAGAACATCGAACTGTCCTCCGACGACGACGTCTACAACACCGACAAAAAACGGCTCGAGGCGCTCAACGGCGCACTGACGCTCAACTACTGGAAGCCGGTCAAAGTCACGCTCAGTCAAATGTACTACCTCGACCCGACGGACACCGACGGGCCGTGGCATAACATCAGCATGATCACGTTCTCTTATCAGCCGCGCCGCAGCCGATGGAGCGTGGACGTCAGGTGGTCGTACGATTTCCTGGCTGAGAATGAGCCGGGCCAACTGCGCAGTCCGCGCAGCCTCGGCAGCGCGGTTTACCTGACCCGCACCATGGAAGGGTGGGACTTCAGCATCGGCGCCGAGTTCAACCAGGGCGCCGGCAACGGGACCAGCGTGATGTTCCGCATCACGCCGCCGGGTGCAACGCCGGCGTTCCGTTCGCACCAGAGCCCGATATGAGTCCTGGGCGACTTTCGCAAGGTTGAAAAGGAGGCTAGCCATGCGCACCGCACTGTATCCGGGCACCTTCGACCCGGCGACCATCGGGCATCTGGACGTGATCGAGCGCGCCAGCCGCATCTTCGATCGCCTGATCGTCGGCGTGGGCGACAACCCCGAAAAGGCCTGCGTCTTCTCGCTGCAGGAGCGCCTGGCGATGATGCGGCGCGAAGTCACCCGTCTCAAGAACGTCGAGGTCAAGGCGTTCCGCGGCCTCATGGTGGACTTCGCGAAGGCCGAAAAAGTCTCCGTGGTCCTGCGAGGCATCCGTACCGTCTCGGACCTGGAGTATGAAATCCAGATGGCGTTCACCAACCGCAGCAGCGCCGGAGTCGAGACGGTCTTCATCGCGCCCAGGCCGGAGCACGCCTTCATCAACGCGCGGTTCATCAAGGAGATTGCCCGGGGCGGCGGGCGCGTGGACGGCATGGTCTCGCCGGCGGTGGAAGCGGACCTGCGCGCGCGGCTCGCATCGCCGCGCCGGGCGCGGGGCCGGTCCGGAAAGGGGAGAAAATGACGATGCGCGCGCTGCTCCTGGGCGACGTGGTCGGCAACCCCGGCCGCGACATCCTCACTCATAAACTCCCCGCGCTCCGCCAGAAGCGCCAAGTGGATTTCTGCATCGCCAACGTCGAGAATGCTTCGGGCGGCTCCGGACTGACGATCGCCAACGCCCGTGAGATCCTCGCGGCCGGAGTGGATGTGATGACGATGGGCGACCACGTCTGGAAGCGCAAGGAGATCGTGCCGTTCATCGAGCGCGAGCCGCGGCTGCTGCGGCCGCTGAATCTCTCGCCGCTCGCCTCCGGTGCCGGCGTCGGACTTTACACGCTGCCCACCGGCGTCCAGATCGCCGTGCTGGACCTGCTCGGCCGAGTATTCATGAAGCCGGTGGACGACCCGTTCCGCGCCGCCGACGAGGCGCTTCGACAGGTCGCCGCGCACACGCAGAACATCTTCGTGGATTTCCACGCCGAGGCCACCGCCGAGAAGATCACCCTCGGCTGCCACCTCGACGGCCGCGTGACCTGCGTCTTCGGCACGCACACGCACGTGCAGACCGCCGACGAGCGCGTGCTGCCCAAGGGCACGGCGTTCATTTGCGACCTCGGAATGACCGGGCCGTACGACTCGATTCTCGGCCGACGGGCCGACCGCGTCCTGAAGGCGACGCTGACGCAGATGCCGTTTCCGTTCGACGTCGCCAAGGGCGATGTCCGCATCTCCGGCGCGCTGGTCTCCTTCGACCCGGCGACCGGCCGCGCCGGCGCGATCGAGCGGCTGCAACTGCGCGAGGACGAGGAGCCATGACCGCGCTCTTTCCTGCTTCCGGCGCTCCGATGACAGCCCCGCCGCGGCAGGCGGCCGACGGCTCGCCGATCTACACCGTCGCGCAGTTGACGCGCCAGATTCGCGAGACGCTCGAACGGCACGTCGGCCTCGTCTGGCTCACCGGCGAGATCAGCAACCTCCGCGTGCCCGCCTCCGGCCATTGCTACTTCACGCTCAAGGACGAGTCGGCGCAGATCGCAGCCGTGATGTGGCGCACGCTCTCGGAGACGCTGAAATTCAAGATGGCCGAGGGACTCTCCGTCCTGGCGCAGGGCGAAGTGACCGTGTACGAGCCGCGCGGGCAGTACCAGATTTCCGTGCGGCGGATCGAGCCGCTGGGCGTGGGCGCGCTGCAGCTCGCCTTCCTGCAGATGAAGGAACGCCTGGAGAAAGAGGGCCTGTTCGATCCGGCGCGGAAGCGGCCGATCCCGATGTTCCCGCGCGCCGTCGCGCTCGTCACCTCGCCGACCGGCGCGGCGATCCGCGACATGCTGCGCGTCATCCGCCGGCGCTGTCCCTCCACGCGCGTCATCGTCTGCCCGGTGCGCGTTCAGGGCGACGAGGCGGCCGGCGAGATCGCCGAGGGAATCGCGCTCGTCAACCGGATCGCGGATGTCGAAGTCATGATCGTCGGCCGCGGCGGCGGCAGCATCGAGGATCTGTGGCCGTTCAACGAGGAGCGGGTGGCGCGGGCGATTGCGCGTTCGCGGATCCCGGTCATCTCCGCGGTCGGCCACGAGACCGATTTCACGATTTCGGATTTCGTTGCCGACCTTCGGGCGCTCACGCCGACGGATGCCGCCAATCAAGTCGTGCCGGATGCCGGGCAACTGGCGGAGGATCTCGATTCCCTGCGCCGGCGGCTGGGCCGGGCGTTGACTGCGAGCGCGGCGTCGGCGCGGGAGCGGCTGGCCGGGCTGGCGCAACGCTGCGAGCCGCGCCGGTTCGACGAGCGCATCCGCGAGCGCGAGCAGCACGTGGACGAGCTCTGCCAGCGGCTCGTCCGCAGCGCGCAACGTGCGGTGGAGTTCCAGGGCCGGCGATTGGGCGCGCTTTCGGGGCGGATCGAGTCGCTCAGTCCGTACGCCGTGCTGCGGCGCGGTTACAGCATCACGCTCCGCGAGCCGCAAGGGGCCGCCGTCCGCGACGCCGCTGAACTGCGCGCCGGCGACTTCGTCCGCACGCGACTCCATCGCGGAGAATTCCGTGCGCGGGTGGAAGGCACTTCTCCGGCGCAGCCTGAATAGTCAACGGAGGTTAGGAACATGGCGAAGAGCAAGCCGAAATTTGAGGAACACCTCGCTCGTCTGGAGAAGATCGTCGCCGAACTCGAAGGAGGCGACTTGACCCTTGACGACTCGCTTGCTAGATATGAGGAAGGCGTCAAGGCGCTGAAGAAGTGCTACGAGATCCTCCGCGACGCGGAAAAGCGCGTCGAGATCCTCCTCAAGAGCGACGACGGCGGACTGAAGACCGCCCCGTTCGAGCCGGAAGAGGAAAGCGAACCGTTGAAGGAAGAGTGACGGCACAACGCGCCTGGTTTACAGGATGACGAGCCGGTGAAACTCCCTAAAGTGCTGATAGTCGCGGACTTGAACAAGCCGGGGGCGCGCGAGGCGATGGCGTCGGCGGAGGCGCACTTGCGCGGCCGCGCGCGGATCAGCCGGCGCGACCTGTTCGAGCGGGTCGAGCACGAACGCGTCCAGGCCGACTTCGCGCTGGTGCTCGGCGGCGACGGGGCGATCCTCGCCGCGGCGCGGCGTCTCTCTCGCGCGGGCATCCCGCTGCTGGGCGTGAACCTGGGCAAGCTCGGCTTCCTCGCCGAGATCAACTGCGACGAACTCGGCGTCACGCTCGACGCGCTGATGGAGCGCGTGCCCGAGCCGGTCGAGCGGATGATGATCCAGGCGGAAGTGCTGCGGCCCCGTGCGGCGGGCGGCGGCCTCCGGAAGATCCGACAGTGCGTTGCGCTCAACGATATCGTCATCTCGCGCGAGGCGTTCTCGCGCGTCATCGAGATGCGGCTCTTCATCAACGGCGAGCAGGTCACCAGCCTGGTGGCCGACGGGCTGATTGTCTCGACGCCGACCGGTTCGACGGCGCATTCGCTTGCCGCCGGCGGGCCGATCATCGCGCCGGACGCTTCGGCGATCGTCATCTCCGCCATCTGCCCGCACTCGCTGAGCAACCGGCCGCTGGTCGTGGATTCCGGCGCGCGCGTCGAGGTCGAGACACGATCGTCCGGCGTCTCGTTCGCCATGACCGCCGACGGCCAGGTGCTCGTGCCGCTCCAGAACGGCGACCGCGTCCGGATGCGCCGCAACCCGTGGCCCGTGCGGCTGCTGAAAGTCTCCAACCGCAGCTTCTTCCAGACCTTGCGGGCCAAGCTGCTTTGGGAAGGCTCGATCAATCATGCCTGAAGTTCGCGTTCACGAGAAATACTGCAAAGGCTGCGGACTGTGCGTGCCGGTCTGCCCGAAGAAAATCCTCTACCTCTCCTCCGCCGTGAACCGCCGCGGCATCCATATCGCCGAAGTCCACGAAGAGATCGCCTGCACCGGCTGCACCTTCTGCGCCGCGATGTGCCCGGATGCGGCGATTGAGGTGGATGAATAGGCGACGATGGACGATAGACGATGGATTTGTCGCCGGACGGTGAGTTGAGTTCGCAGTCGGCATGAAAGCAAGGAGCGTGCCATGCGAAACGTCTGGGAAGTCCTGGTCATGGCCGGAATGGCGGCCCTCGCGGCACTCGTTCTCTTACTCTTACTAGTGTCGCTATGGCAGCGAGGCGGGATGGAGACTAGCCTACGCAAGGCGTGCGATAGCAACCTGTCGCAGATCGTCAAGGCTTGCATTACCTATCAGGAGTCGAATGGAGACTACTTCCCCGCGTTCATGCAAGGCTGCATCGCGGGGCAGAGCAACCCGAACATTCCCAAAAGCGGGCAGGGAAGCGACGGCACGTTTCAGCCGATGCCCTCTTTGGCTTGCCTGTACCCGGACTATCTTGACAACCTGAAGATCTTCGCTTGCCCGCAGACGAAGGACAAAACGCAGATCGCCATTCGGTATTACAATGGCGCCCGGCACACTTGCTTCGGGTTTGACGTGGACCCGCGCGAGACCGGCACGATCACGAACAACACTGATCCGGCCGCGTTCACGGGCGCGGAGGTATCAGGGTATTCAAAGTGCAGCTACTTCTACGATGAACTTACGAACCGGAGCAAGATGGATCCGCGTCAAGCGATCGCCTGCGATGCGGACGGGCAGACGTGGCTCGACGCAGCCGGCGACACGCCGCCATACCCATCCGAAGGCTGGACTCGGATGCCCCGAAAACCGAACCACCCGAATGGCCAGAACGTGATGTATTGCGACGGCCACGTGAGATGGGTGGATACGGTTTACGCCAGCCGCGATCCGAAGGACAACATTTTCTGCCCGAACTCCACCAACGGCGTCCAATGGGACCCCGACACGGACGCTTACCTCTGGGACGGCGTGAACGCGAGGGCGGTTCAGGAGGTCAAGTAGAAGCGTGGGCTTGCCTTCTTCATCCTTCCGTTTGGGGTGCATGTAATCTCCTGCGGTCGTTGGCGTCCCATCGGGACGCAGCGATAATAGGCCGTCATTTCAGTGCCGGCATTCTTGCGCGCCCCTCATTCTGTTCGCGTCCCGCAGGGACGCGGGGACAACGCCTGCAAGCGTTTTTCCCTGCGTCCCTGCGGGACGCATGAAGAAAAAGACGCGGGTGGCCCCAAACAGGGGCTGAAACCCCTGCCTATTATCTTGCCGTCCCTGCGGGACGAACAACGCAAACGCCGTGGGAGGTTACATGCATCCGCGCGGTAATGCCTCAGTTACAGGAGGTGTGGCACAGCCGCCCCCGGCTGTGCGGAACGGCTTGCCGGCGTTATCACAGGCGAGGGCGCCTGTGCCACACACGACATCTTGAAAATGAGCTTCCTGTAACTGAGGCATTACTCCGCGCGTTTGTTGACAGTCTCCCGCGCCGCTGATATCATCGAGCATAGGGAATACGGCCTTCACGCGTCCTTTCCAAGGCCATCTTGCGGCTCTGTGCGTCCCCAGGATATTTCGAAGCCGGGTCGCGTCGGCGGAGGTTTTCTCGATGAAGTACCGGACGACGATACGGTTTGGCGCGATGAGCCACGTGGGCAGTTTCCGCGCGGATTTCAGCGGGCTGCGCATGGGCGACCGCTGCGTGATCCGCTCCGAGCGCGGCGTCGAGTTCGGCGATATCCTCAATCCGGTCCAGCCGTATGACGGCGAGGATGCGCAGAGCGGCGTTGTCGGCGAGGTGATCCGCAAGCTGAACGCCGACGACCTGAAGAAGCTGGAGGCCCTGCGCGACGTGGACCAGCCGAAGGAGTTCGAGTTCTGCAAGAAGAAGATCCAGGAGCGCAACCTGCCGATGAAGCTCGCCAGCGTCGAGCACCTGCTCGGCGGGTCGAAGATCATCTTCTACTTCCTCGCCGAGGGGCGCGTGGATTTCCGCGAGCTGGTGAAGGACCTGGCGCAGGAATATCACACGCGCATCGAGATGCGGCAGATCGGCGTGCGCGACGAGGCGCGCCTGCTGGCCGATTACGAGCACTGCGGACGCGAGCTCTGCTGCAAGACTTTCATCAAGAACCTCGAGCCGGTGACGATGAAGATGGCCAAGAACCAGAAGGCCACGCTCGACCCGACGAAGATCTCCGGCCGCTGCGGGCGGCTGATGTGCTGCCTGCGCTTTGAGGACAGCGTTTACGAGGACATGAAGAGCGGCCTGCCCGGTCTGGGCGTGCGCGTGGCGACGCCCGAGGGCGAAGGCGAAGTCGTCGCGCAGGACGCCGAACGGAAAATCGTCACCGTTGCGCTCGCCGACCAGCGGCAGGTGATCGTGCCGGTCGCGCAGATCAAGACCATCTGCATCCGCGAAGCCGCCGCGGCGCAACCCGAGGCGACCGAGGAGGAGCGGTTGCCGGATGAGTAGGCCCAGTTTCTACGTCACCACGCCGATCTACTACGCCAACGCCCCGCTCCATGTCGGCAGCGCCTTCGAGATTATTGGCATCGACGCCTTGGCACGCTACCGCCGTCTTTGTGGCGACGATGTGTTCTTCTTGACCGGCCTGGACGAACATGGCGAGAAGAATCAGCGAGCCGCAGAAGAGCGCGGCATGGCGCCGCAGCAGCACGTGGACGAGATGGCGGCCAGTTTTCTGGATTTCTGTCGGCGGTTGGAAGTCTCGGTAGACGACGTGATCCGAACGACCGAACCGCGCCATAAGCGCGTCGTCGAGATATTCTGGCGCAAAGTGCGCGACCGCGGTGATATCTGCCTCGGCGAGTACTCCGGATTCTACTGCTCACGCTGCGAGAGCTATGTCCGCGAGGCTGAGTTGAAGGAAGGTCACTGCCCGGCTTGCGGCGACGCTACGCGCACCTTGAGCGAGCCGGCGTACTTCTTCCGGTTAAGCAAGTACCAGGATGCTCTGAAATCCCTTTTTGTTGAGCATCCCGAGTTTGCCCAGCCCTCCTTCCGCCGCGCCGAAATGCTGCAGATCATCGAATCGGGCCTGGAGGACGTCTGTGTCAGTCGTTCGAGCATCCACTGGGGAATCCCCGTCCCGGACGCGCCGGGCCATGTGATCTATGTCTGGTTTGACGCCCTCGTGAATTACATCAGCGCTCTGGGCTACCAAGGGGACGACGGGCGGTTCCAGCGGTACTGGCCCGCCACGCTCCACGTCGTCGGCAAAGACATTCTCCGCTGGCACACCATCCTCTGGCCGGCGATGCTCATGTCCGCAGGCTTGCCTCTGCCCAGGAAGGTCTTCGGCCATGGGTTCATCAACGTCCGGGGGGCGAAGATGAGCAAGTCGCTAGGGAACGTGGTTGATCCCCGGGAGATTGCGTCAAAGTACGGCGCCGACGCCTTGCGTTATTTCCTCATGCGCGAAACCCCCTATGAGAACGATGGCTCCTACAGCGAGGACAATCTCCTCGATCGTTACAACGCTGACTTGGCCGATCAACTCGGCAACCTTGTTTTTCGCACGCTCTCCATGCTGGAACGCTACTTCGGCGGCATCATCCCCGACCCCGGAAGCGAGCCGCGCGGCGCGCTGGCCGAGGCCGCCGCGTCGCTTTTCCAGGACGTGGACGCGTGCATGGCCGAGCTTCAGTTCAGCCGCGCGCTGGAGCGCATCTGGGAGTTCGTCCGCCGCGCGAACCAGTACGTCGAGGAGCGCAAGCCCTGGTCGCAGGCGAAGGATCCCGCCCAGCGTCCAGCGCTGGCCGCGACGCTTTATCACCTGGCGGAAGCCGCGCGCATTCTGTCGCTGCTGATCGAGCCGACGATGCCCGCGTCGGCGCTGGCTATCCGCCGGCAGTTGGGCATCGCGGAGGAGAACCGCGCGCTGGCGGAAGCGCTGACCTGGGGCGGCCTGAAGCCGGGCACGAAGATCCGGCGCGGGCAGCCGCTGTTCCCGAAGAAGGAAACCTCGCAGGAGAAGTGAAAACTGAAAGCCAAAAGGGCAGCGCATCGCGCTCGACCAGTTCTCAGTTTTCACTTTTCGGCAGTGTCTCCGTGTTGAATTGAAACTTAGTGATCTGGGACGGCGAGCCGATGACTGAGGAAAAAACTCCGCAGAGCCCTGCAGCGAAGCCGGAACCGGTGGACTTGGAGACCGCGATCCGGCAGCAGGTTCTTTCCCGCGAGCCGGGCTACGAACTGGCCGCGTATCTATTTATCTACGAGGCGCTGGCGTACACGCAGAAGGCGCTCGGGCGCGACGGCGCCAATCTGACGCCGGCGCAGCGGCACGTCACCGGACAGGAACTCCTCAACGGCATCCGCGAGTACGCCGCGCAGATGTTCGGGCCGCTGGCGCCGGTCGTTTTCCGGAACTGGCGGGTCCGGCGCACGGAGGACTTCGGCGAGATCGTCTTCAACCTGGTCGCCCACGGGTTGCTGGGGAAGACGGAAAGCGACGTGCGGGAAGATTTCGCGGGCGGCTTCGACTTCGACCAGGCCTTCGAGGGGCCGTTCAAGGCTGAGCCTCAATGACCGTCGAGGAGGGGAAAACGCTCGTCGTCTCCGTGCCCTGGCCCGTCCGGTTGTTCGGCGACTTTCAGTATTTCCTCGGCCTTCCGGCCATCACGCTGGCGCTGGACCTGCGAACCGCCGTCGCCGCGACGCCTCGAAGCGACGGCCGGTTTACGGTGAGCGCGGCGTGGATACCCGAGCCGCTGTCGTTCGAGCCGGGCGAAGCGGCGGAAGCATTCCCGCAGATGCCGGCGCTTTCAAGGGCGCTTCGGGCGGTGCAGCCGGGGAAGGAGAAACTCCCGGAGCGCGCAGCGTACTGCGCGCGACAGGACGGGTGCGATTTTCACGTCATCTCCCGCGCGCCTTGGGCGGACGCGCTTCCGGACAGCCCGGCGCTGCTCGCCGCATGGACCGTCGTGCTGCTCTCGCTGGATGAGCAACTGGCCGACCTCTCTGGCAATGAGATGGCGGAGGTCGCCTGCCGGGCTTATCGAGACGAGCAGCCTGCCGCGCGGTGGATTCCGGAGACGTACGCCTGCATTCTGGGCGGGATGTTGTTCCTGGAACCCCGCACAGACAGCGGGGCGCTCTCGGCGGCCAAACCCGCCAAGGTGGCGCCGATTGACCGCGCGCTACCGGGCATCGTGAGCTGCTATGCCGGACCGGGCGGGAATGGCCTCGACCGGTACACGCGGGCGGTCCGGAGCACGCTCTCGGCGCTGAGCGGAATCGTGAAATTGCAGGAAGGGTTCAACCTGCGCGACGCCTCCGACAACGAGGTGATCCCGTGCCTCAGGGAACTGCCGGACGCCGACGCCGGCGTCGTGTACGCGCATCTCGCAATGCGTGATCTCTGCCGGCAGGCTTTCGAGTTGCTGGAGAGCGAGTACGGGATCGACGACGACCGGCTGGTCGAGATGATGGACAAGCAGCACGAGATGCTCCGGGACTACCTCGGATACAACGTTCCCGAGCTCGAGGCGCTGATCCCCGTCGCCACAGGCGGCGGCGCGCTCGGCAGCAAGATCGTGCTGGGCACGAACAGCTTCATCGCGGTCGCGCCCGGTCGAGAGAAGGAGGTCATTTCCTCCGTGAAGCAAGCCGGCGGCGACGCGGTTCCCGTCGCGGTCGCGACCGGAATGCGCGCGGAGATAGTTCCCATGCGGAAGTTCG
>Ga0315281_10007443_pt1 | contig 15416 bp, 10 predicted proteins | sample YL17G07_0_MG_FD_204540 | JGI IMG/M metagenome (GOLD analysis project Ga0315281, IMG submission 204540) | Sediment microbial communities from Yellowstone Lake, YNP, Wyoming, USA - YL17G07_0 | ecosystem: Environmental > Aquatic > Freshwater > Lake > Sediment | place: USA: Wyoming | collected...
GCGCCCCGGCTCGATGAACAGCGTGAGGTCCGGGCGCCGCTCGTTGACGAGCCGGCAGATGACCTCAGCGTAGTCGTGCGGCGTGGTCGTCGCGCAGAAGTAGTCGGCCGCGTCACAGGCGTCCGCCACGTCCACGTAGGGCACCGGGTAGCCGCCGCCGATGTCGAGGAACTCGAGCCGCTCGCCGCAGGCGGCCTCGAGTTGCTCGACGAGGTCGAGCGCCTTCTCCACCGCGCGGCCGTACGGCTCGACACTGGTGATCTGCGAGCCGAGGTGCAGGTGCAGGCCGCGGACCTTGACCGTGCCGAGGCTGCAGGCCCGGCCGAACAGGTCGGCCGCGTCGACGAGGTCGACGCCGAACTTGCCGCCGTGCGCGGTGCGCATCTCGGGGTGGGTCTCGGTGGGCACGCGCACGTCGATGCGCAGGGCCACGTCGGCCGGGCGGCCGAGAGCCGCGGCCACCTCGTTCACCCGATCCAGCTCGTGGAGTGAGTCGACCACGATGGCGCGGATGCCGGCCGTGACCGCCTGCTCGATCTCATCCGTGGTCTTGGCGACGCCGTTGAAGACGATCTGCCCGCCGGCGAAGCCGGCGCGCGACGCCTTCCACAGCTCGCCCCCCGAGTTGACCTCGACGTTGACGCCGGCCTTCTTGACCTGTTCCAGCACCCACAGGGCGCTGCACGCCTTGCTGGCGAAGAACACCTCGGTCCGGTGATGACGGCTCTGGAAGGCGTCGCGCAACGTGGCGAGGTTCTCGGCGATGCGCCCGGCGCTGAAGACGAAGAAGGGCGTCGGCAGGCGATCGGCCAGATCGGCGAGGTCGACCTCGTCGATGCACAGGTGACCGTCGCGCGTCGAGAGGTGAGGACCGAGGCTGTTCACGGCGTGACCCCCGTTTAGACGGATTCCGGGCGCCTCAGTATACTGCCGGCGACCCGCGGCACAGGCTGGAGGAGCGGCGTGAACGACCTCATCGGCCACACCGGCAGCGACCTCCGCTCGGCCGCCTTCTCGGGCGGCAAGGTCCACGACTTCTAATACCCTCTCGTCCCTCCCCGACGACCCGACGAGGTGGTGATCCGATTGACGAGTCCAATGAGCTACGCCGAGACCCGGTACGTCGGACGCCGGCGCCCCTACGCCGTCGTGAGCGACGACGACGTGCGCCGCATCCACGAGGCGACGCTGGACGTGCTCGCCACGACCGGCTGTACCTTCCACTCCCAGCGCGCGCTCGACGTGCTCGAAGGGCACGACGCGACGGTCGACCGCGAGTCGACCGTCGCCAAGCTGCCCCCCGAGCTGATCGAGCGCGCCCTCGGCACCGTCCCGCGCGCGTTCACGCTCGGCGCCCGCGACCCCTACTACGACCTGCCCGTCGATGGCGAGCACGTCTACCTGACGGTGGACGGCTGCGGTGTCTTCGCCCGCGAGACCGACGGTTCCATCCGCCCTTCGCTCAAGGATGACGTCCTCGACGCCTCTCGCCTGGCCCACGGCCTCGACAACATCGGCGCCACGGCGGCGATCGTCTCGGCCCAGGACTGCCCGGAGGCGTCACGCACGCTCCACGAGCTCGACGCGTGCCTGCGAGGCTCCACCAAGCACGCGATCGTCGTCTCCGCCAAGAACGCCGACGAGGCGCGCAGCCTCATCCGCATGGCCGAGGCGATCGCGGGCGGCAGCCGCGAGCTCCGCGAGCGGCCGGTCTTCAGCGCGATCCTCTGCACCGTGTCGCCGCTGCACCAGGAGCACGGCGGCATGGAGCTCGCCCTCACCCTCGCCGAGGCCGGCATCCCCGTGCTGCTCTACCCGATGCCGATCCTCGGCGCCACCGCCCCGGTGACGCCCGCCGGGGCGGCGGTCGTCAACAACGCCGAGGTCGTCGCCGCCGTGACCGCGATGCAGCTCGCGTGCCCGGGCGGGCGCGTCGTCCATGCCGGCGGCCCCACGGCGCTGGAGATGCGCACCGGCTCGTACTTCGCCGCCGTGCCCGAATCGCTCCTGCTCCGCGCCGTGCAGGCGCGGATGGCGGCCTTCTACGGCCTTCCCGCCGGGCTCGGCTACGGCGGGACGAAGGCCAAGGAGCCCGGCGCCCAGGCGGCCTGGGAGAACGCGCTCGCGATGCTGCTCGAGTTCCTCGCCGGCGCCGACTTCGTGTTCGGCTCCGGCCTCCTCGACAGCTCGCGCATCTACGCCCCGGAGCAGCTCGTCGTCGACGACGAGGTCTTCGGCATGGTGACGCGCATCCTGCAGGGCGTGCCGACCGACGACGGATCGCTGGCCGTCGATCTGATCAAGCGCATGGGGTTCTCCGGCGACTACCTGTTCGACCGTCACACCCGCGATCACGTGCGCGAGCTCTGGCGGGCGAGCCTCGGCGAGACCGGCACCTACGACGCCTGGGTCGACGCCGGCCGGCCCACAGTGGCAGTCAAGGCCGCGACGCGAGCCCAGGCGATCCTCGCCGCCGAGCCGGAGCCCTTCCCCGACGACCTGGGCCGCGAGCTCGACGCGGTGATCGTCGCCGCGGAGCGGGAGGCGGCGACAGACTGACGATGGCCGCAAGCTGGCCTCGGGCGGTGACCGCCCGAGGCCTTCCGCGTTCCGCGGCCGGTCTGCTACCCCGGTGGTACACTGCCTTCGGGGGGCGACGTCCCCCGCTCGGGGTCACGTCCACGGGGGAGGACATCATGACGTTCCGGATCGTCGCGCGGCGGGCGCCGCGCATCGTCGTCACACTCGCGTTGCTGCTGCTCGTCGTCGTCTCGCCGGCGCTGGCCGCCGACGGCGTGCGCCTACTGCCCACCCTGGACCCGCTCGCCGACTCCTGGCAGGACCAGGCGAAGGTCAGCGGACCGATCGTGGTCTTCTGCGCTTCACCGCCGGCCGGCGAGCAGACGGTCTTCGCCTGCAACGCCGGGGCGGTCTCGCCCGCCCCCTGGTCGATGCGCGGCCTCCTCGCCGGGACGCAGCTTCAACCCTGCGTGCTCACCAGGGGCGAGGTCGTGCGCATCGTCTGGGCGCAGTACGACGCTTCGGATGAGCTCGACCTTTACCTCTGGGAGGGCTCGAAGACCGGCGTCGCAGCCTCCGGCTTTCCGATGAAGCTGGTCGACCACGCCTATGGGCGCAACGCCGCCGACCCGTCGATCGGCGTCGCCCGTGTTGGCGCCGAGGATCATGTCATCGTCGCGTGGAGCGACGGACCCTCGATCCACGGGGCCGGCTTCGCCGTCGTCCGCTGGCTGGACCTCTCGGTCGACACCGACACCGACGGTACGCCCGACTACAAGGACACCGAGTTCGACCCGAAGACGGCCGGCACGCAGGCCGACCCCAGCGCGGCCGCCACGCAGTGGCAACCGGACGTCGGCCCGAAGGGCGTCTTCTGGCTCGACGCCAGGACCCAGGACCCGGGCGCCCTCGAGACCTCGCTCGGCCGCCTCGACCTGTCGGGGACGGCGCCGTTGGCGGCGCTCTTCCACTCCGAGGCTGCGGGCTCGGGCTTCGACGCCGAGAATGTGCGCGCGACAGCGACCGGCGCCGCCTGGCTGCGCAGCGCCGACTATCCCGGCAGCGGCCGCGAGCCGGTCGCCGAGGCGGTCGGCGCGGCGATGAAGGTCGTCCAGTTCCTCGGCGACCCGGGGGAGTTCGACGTCGAGGACGGCGCCTACGCCCTCACGGGGGGTCATGACGGGGCGACGGACCTCGACGCCGACGTCTTCTTCTACACCCCGAGCGTCGGACAGAAGGTAGGGGTGTGCACCGTGGGAGCCGACCTCTACGACGAGTACAAGGCGCAGCAGGAGCCCGCGATCAGCGCCGCGCCCGGCGGGTATCGCGTCGTCTGGGCCGACCCGCGCTACTCGACAGGGACGCTCGACGAGCACATGACCATCTTCCAGGCGCTCGTGCCGACGGTGACGATCTCCGTCAACCGCACGGCGATACGCCTCGGCGCTTCCGTGATGTTCACGGCCAAAGTGACGCCTTCGTTCAGAGGTTCCCCCGTCAAGTTCCAGACCGGCGCCCGCCACTCGATGGCGTCCGGCTTTGGGACCTCCGTCTGGTTCACGAACCTGAGGACCAGGAAGACGAAGGCCCTGGGCACCGGGTCCAAGACGACGTGGACCTGTACGCCGACGGCGAAGGGCACCTACTACTGGCGCGTGTCCTTCGGCGGCAGCTTCAAGTACGTGAGCACGGCCGGCTACGGTGCGAACCACGTGCCCGCTGCGAGCCGGTGGCTGAAGATCGTCGTGAAGTGAGAGGTCGAGGCCCCCGCCGACGGGCGGGCCCGTTGCACCGGCCCGCCCGTCGCTCGTCGTCCTCCGTTCTCGCGTAGAATCCAACTCCGAGGCCGCCGCGCCACCGCGGCCGCCGGACACCCGCGCAAGGAGACGCCCACGCCGTGACGCCGACCGGTCCGCCTCGCGAGAAGGGGTTCTCGAAGGACGCCGACAAGCAGATCCGCCGGCTCTCGCTGGTGGCGCTGCTCCTGTCGCGCCGCGGGCAGCCGGTGAACGGCGGCGAGATCCGCCGCTGCGTCGAGGGCTACCCCACGATGACCGAGGAGGCCTTCAAGCGGCGCTTCTACGAGGACCGCGCCGAGCTCGCCGAGCTCGGCATCGAGATCGTCGCCGGGGACGATGCCGAGGCCCGCGGCGAGGTCTACAGCCTGCCGGCGAGCGCCTACTACCTGCCGCCCGTGCAGCTGAGCCGCGAGGAGCTCACCGCCCTCGCCGCCTGCCTGGCGGTGCTCGAGGACCGCTTCGCCTACTCGAAGCCCTTGCGACTCGCCCTGGTGAGCCTCATGCAGGGCCGCCCGGAGCTGCTCGAAGACGCGGCGGCGCCGGGGCTCGCGGTGCCGCCGGAGGCGAGCCCCGGCGCCGCCGTCCTCCCCAAGCTGCAGGCGGCGATCGCCGACCGCAAGCGCGTCGTCTTCCGCTACTACGCCATCAGCCACGACGAGGAGCTCGAGCGGACCGTCGACCCCTACGGCCTGCAGATCGTCGGCGACGACTGGTACCTCATCGGCTACTGTCACCTGCGCGACGCGGTGCGCACCTTCAGGCTGTCGCGCATCCGCTCGCGGATCACGCACGCGACACGCGCCCCACACGACTTCTCGCCTCCCGCCGACTTCGAGCTGGCCGCCTACCGCGATCGCCCTCCCTGGCGCCTCGGCGCCCCCACGGGCGAGGCGCGCATCCGGGTCGCCGCCGACATGGCGTGGTGGGTCGAGGCGCACTACAGCCGCTGCGGCGCGCTCGAGCCGCTCGACGGAGGGGACGTGCTCTTCACCACCGCGTACACCTCGTCCCAGCCGCTGATCGCCTGGGTGCTCGGCCTCGGCGAGCATGCGACGCTCGAAGGGCCGGAGGGGCTGCGCGACGACCTCGTCGCGCAGCTGCACCGGCTCGACGACCGGCTCGCCGGCCCGCCGCCGGCCACGGACGTCGCCATGCCGGCGAGCCCGCCGGCGGTCCGCCGCCGGCGCCGCGCCGGGCACGTCCACGACTGGCGCGTCGAGGTCGACCGGTTCACCCGCCTGACCGCGCTGGCGACCTACCTTCTGCGTCACTGCGACGAGGGCGGCGAGGGCCTCCTCCCTGTCGCCCGCGCCTGCGAGGACCTCGACCTCACGCCGGCTGAGCTGCGCGCCGACGTGCGCCTTCTGAACCTCGTCAACTTCGGCGCCGACGGGGCCATGCTCTATGCCGAGTACAAGGGTCGCGCCAACCTTGAGGTCTGGTGCGACCTCGCCGGCGAACCGTTCACCCGCCCGGCGCGCCTCTCGCCCCTGCAGGCCGACACGCTGCTCCTCGCCGTCGAGCTTGTCGGCGGGCAGCTGCCGGTCGCGTCGGGGACGGCGCTGGCCGGCGCGGCGGCGAAGCTGCGCGCGGCGCGCGACGTCGCGCCGCCGACCGTTATCACCGGCGACCAGCTGCCGCCGCAGGACGAGGTATTCGGTGCGGTCAACGCGGCGATCCGCACGCGACGCCTGCTCGAGATCGAGTACTGGTCGGAGGGGACCGGGGAGACGACCGTACGCACCGTGGAGCCGTACCTCGTGGTCCGCAGCCGCGGCGAGTGGTACTACGTCTGCTACTGCCGCCGGGCGCGGGGCCGGCGCGTCTTCCGCATCGCCACGACCAAGCGCGCGAAGCTGCTCGACGAGTCCTTCGCGCCGCGGCAGGACATCGAGCTCGAGCTCTACAGGCGCGAGGGCGTGCCCGCCTCTGACGTCTACGCGCCGCGGACGGCGACGGTCTGGTACAGCCGCGAGGCGGCGCGCTTCGTCGAGGAACTGCAGCCCGTGGACCGTCTGCCCGAAGGCGGCTGCGTCGCGCGCCAGCCGTACGTCGACGACCCCTGGCTCGTCCACTACCTGCTGAGTTTCGCCGGGGAGGCGCGGCCGCTGGCCCCGCCGGAGGCCGCCGACGCGCTGAGGGCGACGGTGCGACGGCTTCTCGACCGCTACGGCGGCGCCCAGGACCGGCCGTGACCGCGCCGTTCGCGGTCAGCTTCTCGAGCGTCGTCGAGAGCATCTTCCTGGTCTTCCTGCTTCTTCAGTGGCAGCTCCCGGTGCTGCCGGTCGTGTGCGTCGTGCTCGGCGTGCTCACCGCGCGCAAGACCCACCGCAGCGTCTTCAACTGGGTCCTCGTCGGTCTCCTCAACGGCGTCATCCCGGTGCTCGGACCCATCCTCATGGTCATCGCCTACTTCTTCTATCCGCCGCCGGCGCCGACGGTGAGACCGGGCTTCCACCCGCCGAAGAGCACCGCGCGGGGAACGACGCGCAGCGGAGAGCGCCGGCCGCAGGACCGGCGGTGAACGAGGCGGGCGAAGCCGCGGGCGCCTGGGTCTTCTGTGGCGGCCGGCGCCTGCCCGTCGCCGGTGCGGACGGCTTCGAGCCGCCCGCCCGCCTGACGCCCGCCGAGGACCCCGACTGGGCGGTGTCGTGCGCGCTCGCCGAACCGGTCGCGTCGCGACCCCTCGGCGAGCTCGCCCGTGAGGCCCTGTCGCGCGCGCCCGGTGACGAAGTCGTGATCGCCGTGCCCGACGCCTCGCGCGCCTGTCCCACTCCACTGATCGCCGGGCATCTCCTCGCCGGACTGAACGCCGCCGGCGTGCCGGACGACCGCGTCGCCGTGGCGGTCGGCTGCGGCCTGCACGCGACGACGTCGGCCGCCGAGCGACGCGCGCTGCTCGGCGGCCGTGTCGCGGACCGCGTCGGCGCCTTCGACACGCAGGGCATCGAAGGGCCCCTCACCGACCTGGGCGTCACAGCGCACGGCGCGCCGGTCCTCGTGCACGAGCGCGTGGCCGCGGCGGCGCTGGTGATCGGCGTCGGAATCGTCGAGCCGCACCTGTACGCGGGCTTCTCCGGCGGCGTCAAGGCGGTGGCCATCGGATGCGCCGGCGAGCCGACCATCGCCTGGACGCACCGCCCCGCCTTCATCGGCGCGCCCGGCGTCGAGCTCGGGCGTCTCGAGGGCAACCCCTTCCAGGAGACGCTCGGCGAGATCGCCGCGCGTACGCCGCTGCGGTACGCCGTGAACGCCGTGGTGGACGAGGAGGGACGTCCCACCGCGCTCCTCGCCGGCGACCCGGCGCGCGCGCAGGCGTCGCTCGCCGGCGCTCACCGCGCCGCCTGGCTCCGCCCCGTCGACGGGACCTGCGACGTCGTCGTCGCCGGCGTGCCGGTCCCCAAGAGCGACAACCTCTACCAGGCGAGTCGAGCAGCCACCTACATCGGCCTCCAGAGCCGCCCGGCGTTGGCCGACGGCGGGACGATCGTGCTCTGCGCCGACCTGCCGCGCGGCGCCGGCGACGGCCCCGGCGAGCGGAACTTCGCCGCTCTGCTCGCCGGCGCGCGCGCGCCGGCCGACGTCGTCGCGCGCGGACTGCGCGAGCCGCTCGGCCCGGGCGGACAGAGAGCCTTTGTCGTGGCGCGCGTGCTCCAACGGTACCGCGTCGCCGTGGTCGGAGCGCGCGACGGGGGATGGCTGGAGGAGCTGGGGATCGACGCGTTCGCGACGGTGTCCGACGCGAGGGCGGCGGCCGAGGCTCGCCTCGGCCGCCGCCCTCGCGTCCTCGCCGTCGCCGACGCGCTCACGACCGTCGTGCGCCAGGCCTGAGGCGGCCTCGGGCGGCGCCGCGCCGCGCGCCCTACGGGAGACGGATCACCACCGCGGCGCAGTCGTCGGCGAGCACGCCGCCGGCGTAGCTGCGGACCGTCTCGAGCAGGCGTTCCGACAGCTCCTGCGCTCCCAGACCGGAACCTCCCTGGATGACCTCGAGCAGGCGCGCCTCGCCGAACATCTGGCCTTCGTGGCGCGCCTCGATCAGCCCGTCGGTGTACATGACGACGCACGAGTCCTCGGGCAGCACGACGCGGTGCGTCGGAAACAGCGCGCCGCGGAAGATCCCGACCGGCACGCCCCCTTCCCAGGGGAGCGGGAACTCCATGTGGCCGCTGAGCGCCGCCGGTCGCGGATGCCCCGCGACGGCGTACTCCATCATGTGCCGGGCCGCGTCGATGTACGCCACGACGAGGGTGATGAACGGCTGCCCGCGCAACTGGCTCAGCACCGTGGCGTTGAGCCTCGAGAGGGCTTGGCCCGGCGGTTCCTCCTGTGCGTAGGCGCGCAGCATGTAGCGCACGACGGCCGATTCGGCCGCCGCCGCGAGGCCCTTGCCGCATACGTCACCGACGACGACCATGAGCCGGTTCGGGCCCAGTCTGACGAGGTCGTAGAAGTCTCCGCCCACGCGCGCCGCCTCGGTGGCGGCACGGTAGCAGACGCCTACGTCCACGCCGGGGATCGGCGGCGGCTGCATGAGCAGCGCCTGCTGGAAGGTCTCGGCGATCTCGTGCTCGCGCTGATACACCGTGGCGTTGTGCAGGCTGGCGCCGAGCGTCGCCGCCAGCGTCGCCGCGAGCAGGCGGTCGTCGTCGCCGAAGGCCCCCGCCTGCTTGTCGAGCATCACGAGCGCCGCGACGTGCTGCGGCGTCTCGCTCTCGATCGGCACCGCGAGCAGGCCGTCCGACTGGTCGACCCGCGTCGCCACGACGGCGTCCGGGGCGAGGAGCGTGTCGGGCACCGGCGTGAGCACCGGGCGACTGCGCTCGAGGACTTCGCCCGCGAGCGCCACCGGAAGCAGCGGCCCCCACGCGAACGACTCGGGGGAGGCCACGACCGCGGAAGCCGCCGCCGTGGACCTGGGCGCGGCGGCATCCGCGGCGTCCTTTTCGTCGGGTTCCACTCCGTCTCCCCAGGGCCGCTCGGCCGCCGCCGCAAGCGCCTGGACGACCAGCTGGTCGCCCTGGCCGCCGACCGCCGCCGCCACCCGCACGCCCAGAAGGTCGACGGCGACGCGCACGGCCTCGTCGAGGATCTCCTGCGGTTCGGCGATCTCCACCCTGCGGTTGATCTCGAGCGCGAACTCTTGCAGCTGCTGCAGCTGCCCGGCGAGACGGTCGAGGCGGTCGGCGGTGCGGCGCTGCTCTTCGTAAAGCCGCGCCTTGTCCAGCGCCAGGGCGGCGAAGCGGCAGATCGCGTTGGCGAGCTGGATCTGTTCGGCGCTGAGACTGCGCGAGGCGCGGTTGTCGAACACCTCGACGAGCCCGATCACGCGATCGCGGATGCGCAGCGGCACGCTCAGCTGGGTGCGGTGCCCGTAGCGCCGGAAGAGCTCGGCCTCGACCTCGCTCAGCCGCGGGTCGTCGGGGGAGCTGATGAGCACCGGGCGGCGGGTCGAGACGGCGAGGGCGCTGGAGGCGAACTCCTCGAGCGCGAAGATCCGCCCGACGGTGACGTCCTCGTCGAAGCCCCAATCCTCGTAGCTGACGAGGAGCTTGAGCGCGCCGTCGTCGGGGTCGACCTCGTACACGTCGCACGCCTCCATGCCGAGCGCGTCCAGCAGGCGTACGACGATCGCCTCGAGCACCTCGTTCATGTCCACGCTCTGGGCGAAGTCGAGGCTCGAGTCGCGCACCAGCTCGAGGTCGTGGCGCCGCGCCCCGGCCTCGATCACGAGGCGCACGTTCTCGATCGCCACGCCGACGTACTTGGCGGCGCTCTCGACGAAGTCGATCTGCTCGTCCGAGAACTCGCCGCTCGCCCGCGGCCGGTTGAGGACGACCGCGCCGACGTCCCGGTCCGGGGCCTGCACCGGCACCAGCAGCACGCGCTCGAGGCGCGCGTACGGGGCGAGGAGCGCCACGCCGGACTGGCCGGGGCTGACTTCGCGGACCACCGCCCGCCCGGCCTCCAGAGCCTCGTCGACCAGCGAGAGCTCGATGCGCTCCCCGCGCAGCTCGCTGGCGTCGACGCCGAGGCCGAACCCCGCGCGCCCCTGCCAGGTGTGGTTCTCGAGGACGAACAGCACCCCGGCGGTCGCGCCGACCTGCTCCCCCATGCGTTCGACGCTGTACTGCAGCAGATCCTCGAGGTCGGTCCGGGTGCGGCCCGCGCGCACGATGTCGGCGCTCGCCTCGGCGAGCTGGGCGCGCGTGATCGCGTAGCCCGAGAGCGCCGTGAGGCGTTCGACCAGGTAGGCGAGGAGCACGAGACCGCCGCCGGCGAGCAGGCCGTAGAGGACGCCGAGGAAGCTCTGCACGTCGAGCGTGTCGGCGGCCACCATGGCAGCGATGCCGAGCAGCGCGCACACGACCGTCGCCAAGGCGACGACACGCTCGCGCATGGCGACGGCGAGCAGCGTCAGCGGGATGAGGTAGAGGCCCCACAGGAAGCGCTCGGACGTCCAGAGGTCGAGGACGAAGAAGAGCCCGATGAGCGCTGCGCCGGCCACCCCGACCAGCGTGCGGTGACGCCGCAAGCGTTCCGACACCCGGACAAGGCGAGGATGCCGGCGTTGCGGGACTGCAAACTCTGGCCGCGGTTTGGGCATCGGCCCCTCCCACCCGCGCACGCCGTCGCGGCGCGACGAGCATTACATGCTACTACCCGTCCCGGAGCGTCACAAGGACGGGTGAGACGCGTTCAGCCGCGAGGCGCGGTGAGGCGCGGTCAGCCGCGAGACGCGGTCAGTCGCGAGATGCGTTCAGCCGCGAGGCGCGGTCAGCCGCGAGGCGCCCAGTCAGCCGCGCGCCGCGAGACGCGCCTGCACCTTGGCGGACGTAAGCTCGCGAAGCGCATCGGCGGCGACCCATCGCGCGCTGCGCGCGCCGGGGTCGCCGCCGCGCTCGCCGCCGGCGCGCGCGTTCGCGGCGGCGCGGATGCGCTGCGCGCACGCGATCGCCGCCGCATTGAGCGCGCCGTCCCTCTTACCGATGTTGCGCAGGGCCCAGTTGACCGCCTTCTTGACGAAGTTGCGCGGATCGCCGGCGTGCTGCTCGATCAGCGGCAGGAAGGCGAGGATGCGCTCGTCCGGCGCCTCCTTGTCGTGCCAGGCGAGCGCGGCCATTAGGGCGAAGGCGGCGCGCCTGACGAACTCCTCGTCGCGCGCCGCCCACTCTTGAGCCTTGTCGTAGGCGAACGGTGTCTTGTCGAACAGGTTCGAGGTGAGCTGGTCGCAGACGTCCCACGAGTCGAGGTCGAGGACCCAGGCGTCCATCTGCGCCTCGTCGACGAGAGCCGGGTCGTCGACCATCGTCGCCAGCAAACGCGCCTCGTGATTGCCGGTCGCCCACAGGGCGAGCGCGAGGTCGTGGTCGCGGCCCAGCGGCTTCGCCACCCGCCGCAGCTCCCAGACCGACACGCCGAAGGCGTCGTCGGCCTTGATGCCGTAGCGCGCCATGCCGGCGCGGTCCTTCTCGCTGCCCTTGGCGGCGAGCTCGTCGAGGAGCACGGCGACGCGCTTCGCCACCGGCGGCCGCCCGTCTGGCGCCCTCGGCGCACGCGCGCCGGCGTTCCCCGGCATCCGCTTCAGCGACGGCGGCGCCGGCGGCCGCCGAAGGCGACCGCCGCGACGATGGCGAAGGCCATGCCGAAGGCGGCGCCGAGCGCCGCCGCGCCGGTCGGCTGGAAGAGCACCTTGGCGCCGTCCTCCAGTTGAGCATGGCGCGCCGCGAGCAGCCCGACGAAGCCGCGCCGCATGGTCACTCGTGGCGCGGCGACGAGAAGCGCCCCGCCGAACTCGACGTTGACGTCGCCGGCGGCGAACATCCACTGCGCCCCGCCCTGCTTGACAATCGCGTCGCCGGCGGTGGCCAGCGCCGTGGCGTAGCCTTGCGTGACGGACGCGTCGCCCCCGGCGAGCACGGCGCCGGTGAGCCCTTGCTTGACGGTCGCGGCGCCCTTGCTCGCCGAGACGGCGACGGCGCTGCGCGAGACCTCGACGGCCTCACCGCGCGCGACCCCTACGAACCCGCGACGGACGCCCTCCGCTCCTTGTTGTGTCCCTGACTCCACGATCTCTCCTCTCGTCCTACCCCTTGAGCTCGCGTTCGGCGGCGGCCACGATCCTCGCCAGCTCCGCCGCCTTGTCCTCGTCGAGCGGCGCCGGGCGGTAGTCGCGCCAGATCTCGAGGGCGCGCTCGCGCGCGACCTCGAGCGCGTCGCGATAGCCGCCGCCCGGCCCGAACTCGTGCGTCAAGCCGCGCACGACCGCGTCGCGCATGTGCGTCCGCGTGTGCCGGTGGCCCAGGAAGTGCCCGCCCGGCCCGACGTCGGCGATCGCCTCCATGGCGAGGGCGTCGTCGTCGAAGGCGATGTCCTTCATTATGAAGCGGGCGCGTTGATAGATGTCGTCGCCGAGCACCAGATGCTCGGCCGAGAAGGTCGTGTAGGTGCCGAGCAGTCCGATCGTCGGCATGAGGTCGGCGCCGATCTGCGTCCCCTCGACCAGCGAGACCGCCTCCTCGACCCCGCTCTGCCAGGTGCCGGGCGACGTCGAGTCGGTGCCGCACGAGGTGCCTTCCGCGGGGACTCCCCAGTGATGCGGCAACTCGGCCGTCAGGGAGCTGCCACGGTGGTCGCGGGGGAAGCTCAGGAAGTCGCCCGTGCGCGGGTCGACGTAGCTCTGGATGTACGAGTGCAGCACGGGCGCGCCCGGCGCGACGAGCTGGACGAGGACGGTCGCGCTGACCAGTTCCGCCGCCGCCAGCGCGTAGGCCCCGGCCTTGGTCGCCGGCGCGGTCGTCCCCAGCGTCGGCATGGTGACGAAGCAGACCGGCACCCCGGCCGCGGCGAACACCATCGCCGCCTCGATACCGTCGGTGTCCTGGACGAGGGGCGAGATCGTCCCGATGAGGTCGCTCATGACGGGCCGCCGGCGCAGCTCCTCGGCGCTGCCGGCGACGACCGTGGCCATCTCGAGCGCGTAGCGCGCCTGGCGCTCGCCCTGCACCATCCCCTGGAGGTGCTTGACCGTGTTGCGGAAGCCGGCCTCGACCTCGTGCAGCTGCGAGGTCTCGCCGTAGTCGCCGGCGCTCACCGTCGGCCACCAGAACGCCATGCTGCCGAGGTAGTCGAGCATGCGGCTCACGGACTCTACGTCGGCTTTGGTCGAGCGCCGCGCTTCGCCCGTCAGAGGGTCGATGATCCGCGGCCCGCAGCCGTCGGTCGTGCAGTAGGTGGCGCCGTCGCCGACGGCGATCTCGCAGGACGGGTCGCGGGCGCCGAGCGCGAACGTGCGCGGCGCCTTGGCCATGGCCGAGAGGACGAGGTCGGCGGAGAAGCGAGCCACGCGCGTGTCGGGGTCGACGAGGGCGCCGTGCTCGGCGAGTATGCGGAGGGCCTTGTCCGACGGAAAGCGCACGCCGACGCGCTCCAGGATGTCCAGCGTCGCCTGCTTGAGCCGGTCGAGCTGGCCGCTCGAGTGATACGCGTGGGTGAAGGCGGGACGCAGCGGTTCGACGGGCTGGCGTTCGAGCTGTGTCACGGTGCGACTCCCTCTGTCAGGTGTGCCGGCGTGGTCGTCACCCCCGCGCGCCGCCGCGCGCCACCGGCCTGGCACATTCATAGCAGACCACGCGACACCGCGACCAGATGGGCATTCTTCGCGGAGAGCCGGCGGCGAAGGCTGTGCGAAGCTCGCGTGCGCGGCGCGCGAGGGCAGCGGCGCGCGAGGGCAGCGGCGCGCCGCGAGAGAGCCGGCTCTCAGGGATGCATCAGCACGTGCGCGCGGACCGACGCGGCGACGTCGGCGGCGCGTTCGATCGTCACCATGTGGCCGGCCTCGAGCGTGACGAGCCGGGCGCCGGGGATCCGCCCGGCGAGCGCCTGCGCGTTGCCGGGCGGCAGCACGACGTCCTCGCTGCCGCAGACGACGAGCGTCGGGGCCGCGACCTCGTCGAGGCGGCCGGCCACGTCGTGGGTCGCGAACTGCTCGCCGCGGCCGGCCGCGGCCGTCGTGCCGGAGGCGCCGTGGCGGGCGAGTTCGAGCTCCCCCACGAGGTCGTGCAGCGCCTCGGCGGCGAGACGATCGATCAGCCCGGGGTGCGCCGCGACGAACCCGGGCGTGAAGCCCAGTTCCACATCGCGGCGCACGAACCCGGCGAGCTCCTCGAGGTCGACCCCGACGCCGGCGGAGTCCCCGTCGTCCTCCAGCGCCTCGAGCGCGTCGGCGAGCGTCGCACGGACCTCGAAGAACGTCTGGCCGGGGGGCGTCATGGCCTCGCCCCCGGCCGTGCTCGAGATGAGCGTGAGCGACGAGACGAGGCGGGCGCCGGCCAGCGCCACCTGCAGGGCGGCGGCCCCGCCGAGACCGTGACCGACGAGATGAAAGCGACGTCCGAAGAGCGCCGCGGCCAGCGCCAGCACGTCGGCGGCGGCGGCGGCGGTCGTCGCGCAGACGCCGTGCGAGCGGCTCGACCAGCCGGTCCCGCGCCCGTCGAACGCCGCGACCCGCAGGTCGGCGGCCAGCGACGCCGTGCACCCAGCCTCGGCGAACGACTCGAGCTCGCCGGCGTCGACGCACAGCTCCGGGATCAGGCCGCGCCACTGCAGCATGCCGCCGTCGCCGCCGGCGACGAAGAGGACCGGCGGCGCGTCCTCCGGACCGTAGACGCGCGCCGCGATGCGGCAGCGGTCGGGCATGGTGACGAGCACCGGGTCGACGCGCGTCCTGAAGGTCTCTTCGCCAGCCATGGGCGAATCCTATCCCAGCGGCGCGTGTCACCCCCACGAGTCAGGTACGCCGACCCGCGTCGACCGGCGCCCCCCGTCTGGTAGCCTTGCCGCCATGAGGGGTGCCCGCGACAGACGCTCCGCGTGACCCAGATGACGGACCCCGCTCCCAGTTCGCCCCTTCCGCCACTGGTCATCGCCAACCCGGCGGCGCACAGCGGCCGCACCCGCGGCGAGATCGCGACGATCGTCACGGAGCTGGAGGCGCGGATCGGTCAGGTCGACCTGGCGCTCACCGAGCACGCCGGACACGCGAGCGCACTGGCCGCGCGTGCGGTCGCCGAACGCCGGCCCCTCGTGGTCAGCGTG